>ENA-ORNY01000903-ORNY01000903.1-human-gut-metagenome-genome-assembly--contig:-NODE-903-length-18364-cov-4.327653_pt1 | contig 18364 bp, 18 predicted proteins | sample MGYA00242122_ERZ509036 | MGnify/ENA primary metagenome ERZ509036 (study PRJEB26280, sample SAMEA2338696) | human gut metagenome | biome: human gut; feature: human-associated habitat; material: faeces... | reverse complement strand
CGGGCGAACCAACGCCCGCCGGTCTCTTTTTGCGTATAGGAAGGAGGCGACGGCTATGCCGAAGAACAGCATCTCGGCGCAGCTCAGCAACCTGCACCAGCTCGTCGCTGACCTCGAGGCAATCGAGAACGGCGGCAAGAAGGCCATCAGCAACACCATCAAGGACGTCAAGGCCAGAGCTCCGGGCTGGATCGCTCAGGAGGTCACGGCCGTCTACAACATCAAGAAGTCGGAGATCACGCCCTCGGGCAGCGGAAAGCCGAAGAAGATGGCCGGCAGCATCCAGATCACCGGCGAGACCATCGAGGAGCTCGCCATCACCTACAAGGGAAGGCTCCTGACTCCCGTGCACTTCGGCATGACACCGAAGGCCCCGCCCCGTGGCAAGAGCTACACGCTGAAGGCGCAGGTGCTCAAGGGGCAGAAGAAGGTAGTTGGCCGATATTTGAACACAAGAACCCCGGGCGGCCCGTTCTCGCAGCGATCGCACAATATTCTCATGGGGACAGGCAACACCAAGAGCGACGGCACGAGCTGGATCCCATTCCAGCGAATGAGCAAGACCCGCACCGACATCAAGAAGCTGACCACCATCTCGGTGCCGCAGATGATAACCAGCGACCGCACCAACGAGGCCATCATGCTCCGGCTCAACACCGAGACCAGCAAGCGCCTCGAGCACCACATGAAGCGAGCCCTCGGCCTCTAAGCCAGAGCCCACCAGAACGCCGCACAGCGCGTCCACAGCCGCACCCGACACCGAGCCCGGCACACACCACCAGACGCGCACAGAGCGCGCCACAGCGCCGCGCAGACGCCTCCACGGCCGCACGCAGCGCCGCAAGGTACTGTGACGGGCCCCTCTGGCCTGCGGTGCTGGCGAGCCCAAAAAACGCGCAGCCGGGAAAAATTTTTTTCGGGCCGTTTCGTTTCGCCCGAGCGGCAGAAAGGAGGGAACGCCATGCCGAACCCAACCAACAACAAGCTCGTCGACAGCAAGACCATCGCGGCCCTGTTCGACATGACGCCCCGCCGAGTGCAGCAGCTCACCAAGGATGGCGTCATCGCCGCGGTCAAGGAAGGCAACGCCAACCGCTATGACCTGCTGCCGACGATCCAGAGGTACATCCGATACCTGACGGCCAAGGCCAACGGCCGGGAGCCGTCGAAGAAGGACAGCGAGATCGAGGGCCGACGTCTGGAGGCTGAGGCTGACCTCAAGCGCAGCAAGGCAGACATCGCCGCCCTCCAGCTCAGTGAGCTCGAGGGCACCATGCACCGCAGCGAGGACGTCGTAGCAGTTCAATCATCGGATGGGACGGTCGAGATCATCCGGGCCGAGGCCAACCGGCGCGACTCGGAGCCACCAACACCGGCAGCAGCTCCGGCAGTCAGACATCCGGCAGCACCGACGATAGCCTGAAGGTCGGCGACGGCAGCCCCGCAGGCCCGCAGGGCATCATACACAGGCAACCAGCGCGGATCGCTGAAGCTGCCACCCTTTTCCTGACGATTCACCGCGTAGGCGTAAAGCTCGGCCCGGGCCGCGCCCTGCAACTGGCCGACCATAAACCCGAGCAGAGCCTTCGCACCGACAAAGCGAGAAAACTTAACACCGCAGGCGTGCGCGTACCGAGATAAGCCCGGATCCGGCGCCTCCTCGTCCTCGTCCGCGATCCTGCTGATGATCGCGCTGACGTCGTCCTTGCATACGCCGTCCGGGATCATGACCTCGAACTCGAGCGCATAGTCCATCTGCCGGTCGGTCGGCGGGATCTGCTGCTCTACCTGAACGGTCGGCGGATCCACGAGGCCGTCGGCCGCTGCACGCGAAGTAGAAAAACGACCGGCTGACGAACAAAAACGAGGCACAAACAACATAAGGACAACCGGCGGTCGACCGCAGTACATCCGAAAAAACACAAAGCGGCCAGAATTGAGCTGTTTCCTCGCTGTACCTGCACAAATTAGGACAGCCTTCGGGAGTCCCGGAGGCTGTCCTTGCGTCGGCGTGGGTATGGTGGATTAGAAGTCGTAGACCTCAATGATAAAGTAAATCGTGCCGGTATAGGTGCCAGCAGTATGGCACTCACTGGCCGTGGAGACTCTGACCGAGCCGAACAAATCCGGCGTTGTTCCGTGCGTCGAGTTGAAAACGGCGACTGAAGCATTTTGCTGGCTGGTGATAGTCTCCCAGTATGCTGTCGAAGCATATCCCTTCGAGATCATGCAGGGAATACGAAGCGCGGCATTCTCGGTGTTACTGAGATAGAAGTAGCCGTCCGGCGCGAATGTGCGGTCGTAATCGACCATAACGTGAAGCTCCTGCCTGCTGTCAAGCTCCATTTTCGAGGCTGTGATCTCAAAGGAGTCGCCGGTGTCAAGCGATAGTGTCGCCGGTATGCTGATTTCATAGGAGGGAACGTTCACAGGGTACGGATCTGGATCAGAGTCGGAGCTTGAGCCGCTATCTGGCTGTGCTTCGATGGTTTTAGTGACGACTGTGTTACCCGCCTCTGTACTGGCTGCTGACGCGGGAGCGGTCAGAGCTGCCAGCATGGCAAGGCACAGGGCGAGGGAGAGGACTTTCTTTTTCATGGCAATACCTCCAAAGTAAAGGACGACTCTGCTCCGTTTAGTTCCTGCGGCACATCTTCGAGTGTGTAGCATGAATAGCGGAGCACAGCCTTTTCATAGATTGCTGGATCGAGAGGATCCGAGATCTCGATCGCGTCAATCGACTCACCCGGCAGGAGCTCGTTGGAGCGATAGATCTCTTTCCCCGAAGGGAGCACGATTGAAACAATAAATGCGCAGTCATTTCCGGCGGGATTGTAGAGTATAACCGGCTGTTCCTTCTGCCCAGCCTTGAAACTCATACGCTCATAGCCCGGAACGGTTATAGCCCCCACGGCGCCGACTGTAATGCCCTCGGGCATCTCTGATGGCGTAGCGTGTGGCGCTCCGATTGTCATATATTCGGAACGCTGGCCGACTGTGTAGCCAACTACTCCTCCGGCAATAGAGACCGCGCAGATCGCTGCAATAATTGCGATGGCCTTGTTTTTTCTCATGGTGTACCTCCTTCACGCCGACGCAAGGCTCATTTTACGCCGGTAGTATCTTCAGTTACAGGCAAAGCAGGTAGAGCCTCGGCCTTTTTCCACCGCCGGATCGTGGAATCGTCAGCCGGGCAACTTTCGCCATCTCCGATCTGGACGTCGCGGATCGTCTCGGCCTCATAGTGGCGCCGCGGGGCCATGAAGTCCGGGAGCTCGAGGTGAAAGCTCTGACAGGCTGGGCACCGCCATCGACGCAGCAGATACCAGTGAGACACGCCAGCCGAGTCTATCGCATGACGCCGTCTGATCCCATGGCCGCACATGATAGCCCCACAAACAGGACAGCGCGGCACTTCTGAGCTCAGGATCGCATAGGCATCCCGCTCGGCGTCGTATGTAACAGCGTAGTGCTTCGTCACGATCACACAGCCACCTCCCGGGAGGCCGCCGGCGTACAGAGTGAGGCACTGTGCAGCAGTGGGCTCCTCATTTTCTCCGGGATCTCCGGCGTCGCTGGCTCGCGCCGATATACTTTCCGTTCCAGATACGGCCGTCCTCTGGCTTCGGAGCGTCGTCCGGGATCAGCCAGATACCGCCGATCTTTCCGGCCCCGGGGACTCGGCCCTGCTTGCAGAGCTGACTGACCCACATAGAGCTCACACCCCACCGCTTGCCGGCTTCCTTCGTCGTTTCGTACCCTCTCCAGCTCATAGCTGTACCCCCGTCTCAATACTCGTCAGGGAGAAGGACGGTCGTGGCAGCTCTCTGGCCGTTGTCATCTGCTGCTTCAGTGATGATCCAGATATTCCCGCCCCGCTTCGTGGTATACGCACCCATGAGCCGGGCGCCAGTCTTGAGCGCCGCCTCGTTGAGCTGCATATCCTCGGGGCAGAGATCGCCCCAGTCGCCGAGCTGGTACCTGCGAAGGCACTCGAGGATCTCTGACAAGAAGCCGACGTCATCGCGGGCGGCCTGAGCGATCCCTGCCGTGATGAAAAGCGGCCCGAAGTCCATTGACAGCGCCTCCCTTTGCTTTGATGACTTAATCATAGCGCCGAGATCCTAAAAGGAACAGGCAAACTGGGTAGAGCACATAGGGCGTAAATAGCCCCGCCTCTCAATTTGAGGGGCGGGGCTATTTATTCAGATGCTGCCCAGTATTTCAGAGACTGAGCTCTATGGTGACGATCCTGCGAGTCTCTGGATCGGCGTGATGCAGCCGATGACGGAGTTCCTCGCGGGCTTCGATATGTAGCTCAAGGTCGTATGACGAGGCCAGACAGTCAGCCAGCTCACGGGTATCATCGCAATCATCATAAAGCAGCGGATCGTTTAGGCTTATCGTGAAAGCGTTCCGCTTCTGAGCGGTCTGGCGACGTACTTCTGCAACGGCAGCACAATCAAGTACACGCACGGCGAAATCCGAAAATGCTCCGTAGCCTCCCCAGTTCCGCAGCGCCTCCCCGAAAGCGACGAGCATGATACTTAGTGCCTCATCAAAGTCGCAGCCCATCACATGGCTCTTTTTGTGAGCGATAGATCGAACAAGAGGGAGGTATTTTTCAGCAAGTTCAGCAAGCTCCGAGGATGGAACATTTCGGCGGGCTTTCATTTTTTGCTCATATTCCGCTTTTTTCTGGAGGTAATCGGGAAACAGATTTTCGGGCCGCTCTTTCAAAATGGCAGCGATGGCCTCGGCAGAAGAACGAGCGACGCTACGCGATTCCTTGCCGGACTCGATGCGGAACACCGCGTTCTTACAGAGTCCTGCCGCAAAAGAAACCTCAGTTTGATGCATTTTTGCGGAGATCCGCGACTTTTTAATCGCTGCCGGATCTGGTGTGACTAAAAAGCTCCGATCTTCCGGTATAGTGTACGAGCCACTCCAGCACGGCGCTTTTTGGCGCTCGGCCTTCTCAGCAACTCGTCCGTAATTCGGAAAAAGCACACCGGGCACGGCGCTGAGCTTGCTGGCAATCCCCTGCGCCTCAGAAAGCGAGTAGCGCACATTTTCACAGATATTAGGGAAAGAAACGCCGGCGGCTTCGGCCGCGCTTCGAACAGCATCGGGATCAACGACGACCGCATAGGCTTGTAGATTTTCCGCGTCCACCCTTTCGGCTTCCGCTGCGTCGTGTGCAGCCTTCGCCGACATAAACATGGGGAAGATCACCTCGGGATCCGTTTGCAGTACAACAGCGATTGCCTCGGCGCTCTCGACCTTTGTCCGCGGATATTTACCGCTCTCTAAGTTCTGGTATCGGATCTTTGACATTCCAATGCGCTCCGCTATCTCTCGCTGAGAATACCCCGAAGAGCATCTCGCGCGTCTCAGTGCATCCAGATCGGCAGTAACGTAGTAGTTCATGTTTTCCTCCTTTTCTCTACATAACCACGCAAGGCAAACCGGGTAGAAAGTGGCCCGTTCTGGCCTTTTTGCGCGGTGCTCGTTTGGTGCTTGTTTGGTGCTTATGAACACCAGACCAGACTTTCGCACCTATTCGTAGACTTTGAGGAAAACGCCGAAAACCTGCATGAAATCAGGCTTTTCGTGTGTAGCCGCTTGTAGACTTTTCGAGCGGATTATAATTCGTAATCAGCAGGTCATGTGTTCGAGTCACACCACCAGCTCCAAAAAAGCATCGAAAGATTCGGCTTTCGATGCTTTTTTTACTGCAAAAATTGTGTGCATGCGAGAAGGTATATGCCGATACCCACGATAACAACAAGATCTACGAGCGTGATGACGGTAGCAACAAGCAAGTGTCTGCTTGAGAGTGCGTCCGCTCCATCACGGTCGGCGCCAGAGCGGCGCATTTTCTTCCGCGCTCGCGTCACAGCGTTCTCCCGCTCGCGCGGCGAGAGGTATCGCGGATAATATAGTACGTCATCACCAGCAGGAGCGGGAAAAAGGCGAGGCCAAACAGCAGCGTCAGTTTGCGTCGAAGTGCCTCGGGGAGCGGGATGGAAATCACTTCAAAATACGCCAGCAGATGATAGAGAAACAGCCCGAGTGACAAAGCGTAGACACTGAGGCGGAAGGTCTGTCCACGGATCTCCTGCCAGGTAAAGCGGACGGTATTGTAGTCGAGCAGAATCAGCATGAAGGGCATGGCGGCGCCAAGAAGGGGAGAGAGTGCCGGGTCATTTGTTGTAAAGCTGCAAAGTGTGATCGCACCGATGGCGAGCGACAAAAGCACATTGATCGCGCTCTGCACCGCGCTGCGCCGGTCCTTTTTCGGGCGAGTCATGCCCAGCGATCGATACTCTGCATCGGAATAGTCCCGGCGATGCAGGCCGCGTCGTTCCCTTTTCTGTTTCCACAGCGCCACGACCTCATACACGAACAGAAGGAAGCTAACGGCGAAGAGAAAACTGTAGATCATCCGCTGCGTCAAAAGTGACAGGGCAAGAAAGACGACGGCGTTGCCCGCGAATATGATGGCCGAGGAGGGGCGGGGCTTCAAAGGGTCGGAAGGCGGGGAAAGTCTTAAACGCATACGCTTTGCTCCTTTCTGCATATTGTGAATGAATTTACAGTGCGCTCTTGCTGCAAAAGCAGGAGAAAATCCTGTACCTGAAGGAAATGGCTCTGATCTCAAATTACCCTATTTGATTTATTATACAATATCTGCTCGCGTTTGTAAACGGAAGCCTCAAAAGTCGGCCGGCGGCTTACTTTTCGTCAGTTTCGCTAAATAACTTTCAGCTTTTTCTGCTGGACAAGTGCAAAAGAACGTAGTATCCTATAAAAAATAGCCGAGTAAACCAGACGAGGTATCACACATACTGGTCAAACACAACAAAATAAGGAGGAACACGCATGGCATACCGGGAAAGCTACGCAGGCAGGATCAACCGCAAGCTGAACAAGAAGCTTCACGTCGTCGAGGTGGCGTCCGGCCGGCAGAAGGCCGACCTTGTGCTCAAGAATGCGACGTATGTAAATGTATTCTGCAATGAGCTCAGTCACGGCGACATTGCCGTAGCCGAGGGGCTCATCGCGGGCATGGGCGAGCATTACGAGGGCGCACTCGAGGTCGACATGGGCGGCAAGCTCGTGCTGCCCGGCTTTGTCGACGCGCACATCCACCTGGAGAGTTCGCTCGTCTCCCCCAAGGAGTTTGCCAACGCCGTCATTCCGCACGGAACGACCACCGTCATCACCGACCCGCACGAGATCGCAAACGTCATGGGAACGGACGGCATCGAATACATGCTGCAAGCCACCGAGGATCTTCCCGTAGACGTGCGCCTCATGCTGCCCTCCTGCGTGCCCGCGACGCCGCTCGACGAATCCGGCGCGGTGCTCGACTACCGCGCGATCGACTCCTTCTACGAGCACAACCGCGTTGAGGGTCTTGCCGAGATGATGAACTACGTCGGCGTTGCGAACGCCGACGAGCAGGTGCTGGAAAAGATCGTCGCCGCGCAGGCGCACCACAAGAAGATCGATGGCCACGCGCCGGGGCTTGCGGGCAACGACTTAAACGCCTACATCGCAGCGGGCGTCTATTCCGACCACGAATGCAGCAGCGTCGAGGACGCCATCGCCAAGCTTGAGCGCGGACAGTACATCATGATCCGCGAGGGCACGGCCGCGCGCAACCTTGACGCGCTCCTCCCGCTGCTCACACCGCAGTACTACACCTACTGCATGTTCTGCACCGACGACAAGCACCCCAACGACCTCCTTGAGAAAGGCCACATCGACTACATCGTGCGCCGCGCCATCAAGGCGGGCGTCGACCCGATCATCGCCGTCAAATGCGCGAGCCACCACGCCGCGCGCTACTTTCTGCTCAACAACCGCGGCGCGATCGCGCCGGGCTTTCTCGCGGATTTTGTCATCATCGACAACTTTGACGATTTCAACATTCTTGAGGTCTATAAAAAAGGCAAGCTCATGTTCGACGGCAAGACCGTCACGCCTTTCGAAGCACCCGAGATCGACCCGCACCTCGTCAAGCGCTCGCATGAGACGTTCCACGTCGCTCACCTTGAGGCGAAGGACTTCATCGAAGGCCGTCCGCGCGCCGTGCTCGGTATGGTGCCGGGCGAGATCGTCACGACTGACGCGGGCTACGCTGAAAAGATCAGTGTTGAGGACGATATTCTGAAGATCGCCGTCATCGAGCGCCACAAGAACACGCACCACATCGGCATCGGCTACATCAAGGGCTACGGGCTCGCCTCCGGCGCGGTAGCGACCTCCATCTCGCACGACAGCCACAACATCATCGTCGTCGGCACAAACGAGGAGGACATGGCTGCGGCGGTCAACCGCGTGGTCGAGCTTGGCGGCGGCATCGTCGTGATGGACGGCGGCAAAGTGCTCGGTGAGGTACAGCTCCAGATCGCGGGCATCATGAGTGAAGCGCCGCTCATCGAAGTCAACGAGGCGCTGGAAAATGCCAAGGAGCAGGCCTTCAAGCTGGGCGTTTCGCGCGGGGTCGATCCATTTATGACGCTCTCGTTCATGGCGCTCACCGTCATTCCGACGCTGCGCCTCACCACGCGCGGCGTGTTCGACGTCATCAACCAGCGCTACGTGTGATGCTCGCAGCAGAAAGCGTTCCGGTGCAATACAACGAACCAGACAAAATAATCGCCCCGCCGTATGATTTGGTGCATACGGCGGGGCATTGCTATGGAAGCGTGTTCTTTCATTCTGAAAAAGGCCGATCCGTTCGGTAAAGCGGAAGCTCCTTTAAGGGCGGTCAGTTTCTTTCTGATGCTTTATTATTTTGATCAAACGTGATAGTCCTCCAACGATCAGCGAGCCAATGGCAAGTTCAATCGCCATCAAAGCCCAAAGCATTACAAGTTCCATCGACTCCGTGATCCGCAAGGTGGTTGGTCCAAAGCCATACAACAGCCGATGTCAGCGCGAAAATGCCCGATAAAACGTATCCTCTTTTCCATTTCAGAAACATTGATCTAATAATTGCTCCAGTCAAAAACGGTAAAACAAAAAGTATCAATACCGTACTGTTCATCTCGCCACGCTCCTTTCGTCAGCTTTCGATTTGTTCTATTAAGGTTATCACGAAAGTGTAAAGAATGCTACCATTTCTGCCAAAAATGCCCGGGGCAGTTCGCCCGATCGCTCTTGCCGGCAATCATGAAAGCCACGTAAACCTTACTCTCACCATTGCTGCGCAAAATTTTGCTTGCAAATGGGACGGCTATCGCATATAATAGCTCTTGCACCTGCCGGTGTGATGGAATTGGTAGACGTAGCGGACTCAAAAGCCAGTAAGTCTGGCAGTATGAAATCTGATAAAAACCTTGATTTTTCAAGGCTTCCCAGTTACAATAAAATATGGCTTTTGTAGTGAGTTCTCTCCTTGTTCTCTCCTATGAGAATTTTGGGAGTTTCTCGATAAAATGTGCCGGTGTGATGGAATGGTAGACGTAGCGGATTCAAAATCCGCCGGTGGCGACACCGTGTGGGTTCGAGTCCCACCACCGGCACCATCCTCCGAAACGCTTGATCCCTCAGCATTTGAGGCATCAGGCGTTTCTTCTTTTCTCCCATGAAAAGCATCCATTTCACCCTGTTTTTTTGCAGTTCTCTCCGCAGTTCTCTCCATAATCCTCTTTCAAACGCTTGTGCTGATGCCTGGTTCAATGATAACAACATTGCTCATCTTCGATGCCGAAGTATTTTTCGACGATGTGTCCAGATGTGCGTAGATATTTGCGGTTGTGTTATAGCTGCTGTGTCCAAGCCACTCCTGTATATCCTTCATTGGCACACCATTTTTCAGCAGCAGCGAAGCGCAGGTATGTCTCAAATCGTGAAAGCGAATACTGCGCAAGTGATTTTTCCTCAAGACGAGCTTGAAATGCTGTGTTACATAGTTCGGCTGATAGGGTTCTCCCATATCGTTTACAAAGATATACTCGCTTTCTGTATAGCAATTTCCACACAACTTCCGACAGCATTCCTGCCGTACTTTCATACGCAACAAAAGGTCGCGGTATTGCGGAACCAATGGCATTGAGCGGCAGCTTGACTGATTTTTTGTACGATCCTTTTCGACTGTGATGGTCGTACCATCGCACATACACTGAACAACTGTATGGTCAATCGTAATCAGATTGTTTTCAAAGTCGATTGCCCTCCACCGGAGCCCCATGATCTCACTCCTTCGCAAGCCATAAAAAGCTGCCATTAGAACAGGGAACTCGCAAGGATCACCTTTCACTGCTTGAAAGAGCGTTTCTAGTTCCGACACAGAATAAAATGCTCCAACATATCTTTGACTCTTTGGCCGCTCCACATTGTCCATCGGATTCGAGGCAATTAAATCGTGTTTACGAGCATACTTCATTGCCTTATGGATATTCGCATGAAAACGCTGAACCGTGGTTCCTTTTAGGTGCAGTTCATTGAAACAATAGCTGTAAAAATTCTCCACATCCAGCGCAGTCAGCTCTCTGAGCAGTATTCTTTGTCCACGAAAATATGGGACAATTCGCTTTTCAATATTGTTTACATATCCCGCATATGTATCTACCTCCACAGAGTTCTTGATGATACCCAACCACTTGATCATGTAGTCAGAAAAAGAAATATCTTCTCTGCTGATCACGGGAGATCCTGCACAAGGTGATGCAGCATCTTTATAGGTGCATCTGGTTTCGGCTAACATTTCTTCCGCCAACTTTGCACTTTTCTTCCCAGTTGCCGGTATCCCTGTTGAAATCCATTTGGACTTGCGATTGCCATCTTCGGATTTCAAATTCAGCACCATGTAATAGTAACCTTTTTTTGTTTGCAGATGACCCGCTACCATGTTGTTCCTCCTTTTTGTAGCGGTACAACCTATCTGTCAATGGCAGATCAATTATACCATAAGCTGCCGTTCTCTCCAATGTGCCTATAAACTTTATTTTGAAATCCTTGCGCCGAAATTTCTCCGTCAACCAAGCAGATACTCAATCACGCAAATCTTCGGAATCTTAAATGACTTACCAATTTTCAGATGGTGAATTTCACCGTTCCCCAACAATTTGTAAGCTGTTTTCATGCTGATTCCGCCCAACATGATGCACATCTGCTTAACGGATACCACATCAGGATATTCTGCAAATAGCTTTCCTTGATATGTAAGAGTCATGACACAACTCCTCTCTCAAATAATATTGATTAACAGCCAAACGGCAAAGGAGATGCCCCCGTTCGTCGGGGGCATCTCCTTTTTACCAGCCTAATCATACCATAGCGCCATATGACACTTCAAGTACATCGGCTTAGACATTTTTAGGACATTTTCAAAAAATCAGACGCGAAACTGATCGGAATAGGCATACATCTCCGCAAGATTTTCGATGGCAGTACGCTTGATCCGGTCGATGGTGCGGTAGGTCAAGCCAAAGCTGGCAGCAACTTCCTTCGTGGGAATTCCGTCCACAAACACCAGACGAATCACCTCAGCCTGCCGCTTATCCAATAGACCAATAAAGTATGTCAGGCGTCTCTGCTCACATTCCAAAGCAAACAGTTCCTTTGCAATTTCGTGTGCTGACTCTGCATTCATGCGTTCCGCCTGTTCTTCGTAATTGAGTGCAATGTAGAGGGTCTTATTGGAAATATGTCCCGCACTATGGTCAAGACCATCGCCATGTTCGAAGTTCATGGCTTCGATCTGTTCTGACCTGCTTACTTTGGCCGGGTGCTCCAGATTATACCGAAGTACCGCAATCTTGCGTTCACGCTCGTTATAGCTCTCCAACAGCTTCAAAACGTACTTACTCATAGCACTTTCCTTTCTGTTATAGATTTTTGATTGCCATGAGCGCTGCAGGCGGAGAACGGCAGCGAATCTGTCGGTTGCCTGATATGGCAAAGCAAAAGGCACTTTCACGGATATCATAACCCGCGAAAGTGCCTTGAGAAAATATGGAGTTATCCCAACTACGAAAGCGCAATGATCCATGGTTGAAATCAGAATCGTACAGAAGCCGACGCACACTCTCCCTGTGCGGCATCCCGTACTGAACGGCTGTCAAGAATATCTCTGCTGGCTTGTCCTCCGGAAAATATGCGTTTAATATCCTGCCAATATGCTGCAAAAACTCACATAGAAGTGCCGTAGCATACGTCTTGCAGTAGAACTTCATCCGCCATTTGTGGAGAAGGTACTGCAATCCGTATGCTACGAAGGTATCATACAAAGTCTCCTTCCATTAGTGAAGTATAGAACATCTTTGTATGCTGAATTAACGCATTCATACTTATCATACTGCATTATAAGATTATGTCGAGGTGAGTTATAATGCAGGAAGCGAAGATTAACTTAGGCAAGGTCGTTCGCATAGCCCGCAAGCGCAAGAGGATCACACAGGACTATCTTGCAGAAAAGGTCGGGGTTCAGCCACGAACGATTCTGGAAATAGAGAATGGCAGGGGAAATCCCCGTTTTGAAAATCTGTTTGTGATGGTTCGCCTGCTGGACATCGCCCCTAATGATATTTTTAATTACGATTGCGGTCTGGCGCAGGATACCGAACAGCTTTTTCAGGAGTTGTCCAGTTTTAGTGAAGAGGAACAGCGCATGGCTGCAGCTGCCGCCAGAGCAGTGCTGCAGCAGATCCGCTATGAGAAGGAACACTGCAAAGAAGAGGTTTCAAACAAAACGAACGGCTGAGAGAAGGTAAACGCCTCTCCCAGCCGTTTTGCATGATGGCTCATAGCAGCGTCTTCAGCTTCACTTGATTATCTCGGACTGCTTCACTTACAGATCAAAATGCGATATATAAAACTCTTATAGCATATTTAATATAACACAGTCAGCAAAAAACCGCAAAGACGGGTTATGGTTATGTCATGAATGTCTTTGCGTTTTTCTGTTTCTTTCTACATCTCCTAACATAAGTTCAGGATTTTGCTTTATAAGCAACTCCCTTTCCACAAATTTTATGTACACTTAAACGGTGATACCAGTAGCGATTTACCATTGCAATATTTCTTGCTGCATTTGATGCATTCATCATCGAAATCGAAAGGGGACATTGGCTCAACTGCCAATGTCCCCTTGTTTTTTATTTACGCAGCCTTTTGCTGAAACCGCTGGCTGCGAATACTGTTGGCCCTGACCTGAAGCTCCTGCGAAAGAAGCTTCAAGACGGAAAACTCATCATCCAGCCCGTCCAGTTCCCGCTGCAGCACGCCCTCATAGTGACGCTTCTTTTCCTCCAACGCCTGCACCTTGAGCACCCAGCGGTCCATGACCGCGGGACTCTGGCTGCTGCTCTTAATGAGATAGTCGCACTTTTCCTGATAGGCCGCGATCTCCTTTTTCACGGCCAGATAGAATTCCTCCGTCATCTTATCCCGCTGCTTGGCGTCATCAATAATGTAAAAGCTGTTGACCACCAGCGGCGTCTGCTTTTTATTCAGTCCGCTGAGCAGGGTGATGAAGTCCTCGAAAATATCCACGCGCTCCATAAAAGTGCGGGGGACAAAGTACATATGGCCGGTGACACTCAGTTTGGTTGCCTCCATTCCCCGCAGGAAATTGACGCAGATGGTTTCGATCTGCTTGCGGTTTGCGCATCGCTGGTAGAGTTCAAAAAGCTCCTCCGCTTTTCGGCAGCAGCCCTGCACATCCACCGCATCGTCCAGCACGAGATTATCACAGCGGAACATCCCGTCGTTCTTACCGCAGCTGATATTCGCCAGCTTTTCATACCGGTTGGTTTCACGATTCAAGGTCTCTTTGACCAGTTCCCGCGAAAAAACACCGGCGGTGCGCTTATTATCGCGGCAATAGGCAAGATAGATGTTCGTCTCACCGTCTACCGTGACCGGAACCCTCTCCCGGATATCGCCTGTGGCAGAGCGGAACGCATCGCCGAGAGAAAGCCGGGTGCTGCCGGTGTAGGGAATGCCCATGCTCTCGCACAGCGAGGACAGTTCATCCTTATCCACCAGCAGGTTTGCAAGAGAAAAGTATAAGAACTTTCCAAGCATATGCTCCTGATCGCCCTGCGCCGCACCGAGAAACTGATTCATGTTGATGATCTTTTCTTCCATATTGTTGCCCTTCCTTTGTTACATGGTTGCCGCCTGACTGAGAAGGTAGTCGTCCACTCCCTTATAGGCGGGATTCCATGTGTATTTTGAGTAGCGAATACCTGGGATCTTTCGCACTTCCTTCCGCATGGTGAGAATGGCCTTCCGCACATTGGGGTTGGTCATCTGATCCATATCCATCGCCTCTACGACCTCACGGACGCCAAGTTCCCGGACGGTATCATTCAAACCGTTCAGCGCGTTGACGCCGCCGATGCAGATAAAGAGCGCATCTTGCGCAAGGAAACTGGCTACATCGCCCTTCAGCGGGCCTTCCGTCAGAAACGCACGCTTGCTTTGGGTGTTCCCTGTCACATGCACCCACGAATAGCTGCGGGTGCCGGATGGCAGATTTCGGCTGGAAAGCCAGCGGTATTTGCGATTGGCCTGCTGCGCATCGTCCAGACGGATCTTCAGCCCCTGAATCAGCCCATCCTTGTTCCGAACCGGAATCAGGAAACCGTTGGGGCCGGAGAGCGTCCAGTCACCATAATAGGTGCGAAAGCCCGGAATACCGTGCAGGTCATGGCCGTGACTGCGCAGGAGGTCGGTCAAAAGCCGACGCCCGCGCTCTGTTTCCGGCATACTGCGATACTCGTTTCTTCGGATGCGCTCTTCGCTCAAGCCCCGTTCTAAGAGATTCTCGCCGTGTTTTGGGAGAAGCGTCAGATGCGCCAGCATATCCGAATACACGGCATGGCGCTGCTCCAATGAGCAGGGCTGCCGTTCCTGTGTTTGGGGAGATGGCGGTTGGGGCAAGGGGTAGACCTTGCTCTCATGCGCCAGCTCCAGATAAGCCTCTTTGTTACAGATCCCTTTGATCCGTGCATACAGGCTCACGCTGTTTCCGTGTGCGCCGCAGAGATTGCAGCGGTATTGGTCGGTATCCGTATTAAGGCTTAAATGATATTTCCCCGGCCCATGGTCACCGCAGAAGGGGCAGCTTGCCTCAACTTCCTTTCGCCGCAGCGTCCGGGAGTCGAGGACAAGCCCACACCGTCTGGCCGTGTCCACAATGGGGATCTTATCGTAAATTTTTGCGGCCAAACGGTTTCACCTCCATCATGCGGCTCTCTGCTCCGCAAAGGCAATGGGTCTTATGGGTTTCACCTGCAGCGCCGCGCCGCTGACACATTTTGCCATGATGATCTGTCCGGTGGGCCTTACATTGGCAAGGTCATCTACCGACTCCATGTTATCGACAAACACGGGGTAATTCCGCCCGGTCAACCGCTTCATCAGCTCAGAGACCTCCATGCCGGCCCGGATCTTCTCCGAAAGAGAGAGCCGGTCGTATCGGCGACCGCCATACTGGAATTTGAAGGTATCTTTGACTTCCCCTGTGGATTTCACCACATCGTAGAGTGAGATCTCCACACGGTTCATTTTAAGCTGCGAGAAGGTCAGCTCCGCCCGCTTGCTGATGTACGCGATCACATTGGCCATTTTGCGCTTGATCTCCGCAATGCTGGCATTGGCCTGCGCGATCTCCCGGTCAAAATCAGGAAGCTGCGCCGCCGTCATAGTCTGAAGCGCCGCTATTTTCGCTTCGCTCTGCCGCAGTTCCTCCCGGCATGTACCGAGGTGGTCGTATTCCGACTGCGAAAGATTGCCGTACTCCAGGTCAGCAGTCAGCGTCTGGATCTCTGCGCGCAGGCGCTCCGTTTCTGCGGAAGCCTGCTCCGCAAGCGAGGCACAGCGCTGCTCCATTTCCGCAGCTTCCGCGGCCCATTTGCCAAGGTCATCTTCTTTGAACTGTGCGAAGGTATCCGCAGCCTTTTTGTCCATCTCCTGAAGCTCTATCAGCTGAGCGCGCTGTTCACTGCCGGCAGCATAAAGCTCGGAGAGCACTTTTTTCAGCGCCGCCTGCACTTCGGGCAAGCTCTGCTCTGTCACGCTCCGGTGACAGGCAGGACACTCCATACCGGCGTGAAACGCCTTATATGCAGCGTTTTCCCGCTGATACCGCACACCCAGGTCTTTGACTCTGGCAGACGCTTCCGCCAACGCTTCCGTGAATTTGGACTGGTACTTCTCCACTTCTCTGCGGGCGATCTTTTCCCGAAGAAGCTGAAGCTGTTCCCGCAATTTAGAAGTATCGGCGCGTTCATCCCTGGCAGCTTCCTCATATCGTCCGCTCAGTTCTACAAGCCGCTCCTGCATGGCGCTCACATCCATGCTGGAAAACTGTCTTTGCTCCAGTTCCGCGATCTCCCTGCGAAGGAGGTCTGCCTGCAAGGTCACTTCCTGCTCGGCCTGCTCATGGGATTCCCCCTGGGACGCCGCCAAGTCCTTCTGGCCTCTCAGATAGGTAATGCGTTCCTCCAGACTACGGATCTCCTCCCGGCAGCGCTTAAGACTGCCCTCCGGCGAGAGAATCGTCTCGTTTTTGAGATGTTCCCGCACGGGCTCAGATAGCTGAGAGAGTACCGTTTCATGAGGAATCGTCGGAAGATATCGCTCCAAAAGCTTTTTTCCATCCTCACCCAACTCCTCAATAAAGTACAGAGGATTGAGAATGGACAAGAATACATCTCGCTCTCCAAAGAGATCTGCCAGATCCAACTGCCGGATCTCATAGCCATCATAGGTGATGGTCATGCGGTTTTTCCTGCGGGTGCGATTGAGCTCATGGAGCGTGCCTGTTTCGTCCACAAAGCACATCCGAATGGCAACATCGGGGTTATTCTCATTGTGCAGGCGGTCAATTCCACGCTCTCCAAAGAAGGGACAGCCGGTAACGGCAAAGGCGATGGCGTCTGCAATGCTGCTTTTCCCTCGCCCGTTTCCGCCTGTGATGACCGTGGGGTTGCCGAACACCAGCTCTGTCGGCTCCTCATAGGACTTGAAGCCCGAAAGCATCAGGCTGGTAATTTGAAACTGCTCGATCTTTTTCAAAGAATTGCTCCTTTCCGTTTTTCGCTGAATCGCTGTTTATGCCGCCCTGTCCTCTTGCGGGACGATCTCGTAGGATTCCAGCACGTAAAATGCCACGGTATCCTGCTGACGCATGGTGAGCTTTACATTGCTCAGAACGGTGCCTGTGCTCAGTTCGGGCCGTGCGCCGCGGGCGAAGGCCGGGATCTGCTTGCCGTCCGGCGCTCGGAGCGTAACAAGCGTGCTGCTGCCGCTCATACCGCCCTGTACCTTGGTGCTCAGAACCACATAGCAGTCTGTTCTCTGCCGTGCTGCGCTCTGCGGCAGGGCAAAGGGGACGGTGCGGGAAGCTGCCGCTCTGCTTTGCTGTACGGGCTGAGTCTGCTGTGAATCGCTCCGTGTCGCAGGCTGGTCTGCTCTTTGCAGAGCCGATGCAGGCGCGGGCTGAGAATTTCCCTGCTTTGGCTGCGGACTTGCTGCAGGCGCGTTTTCCTCCGGTGCTGTCTGCCCCGGTAGGGTTTTCGGCGTCAGCAGCGATTGAATGCCGCAGGCCGCGGCCGGTGTCAGCCCCAGGCGCTTCAGCGCGCTCAGATAAGCGTTATCCAGCCTGGCGCGTTCGCTGTCCTTGATCACAAAGCTGCGCCCGCGCTTCTCAATCTCGACCCAGACGGTATTAGCGGAACGTTGCGAAACGTTTGTATCGAAAGAAATGGCAAGAATGCCAGTTCCCTTGAAAATGGCAATTAGGACGGAAAACAGCAGGCCGGAGATCACCGGCGCTGGAATCGCAAATTTGCGAAGTACATGGGATCGGCGCACAATGGCACGTCCCGCAAAAATGACGAGTGCGGCAAAGCCGAGGCTTGTCAGATACTCAAATTGAAATGCACCGACCGCGCCATCAGCCCCGGGGGTAAAGGTTCCAAAGTAAGAGATCAGCTTATTCATCATATTCGCCCCTTTCAGGATCATTTGTTTGCTGTGCGGCTTTTTACTGCACGCGATATCCGCTCGCGCACTTTTCAAAAGCGTATGCAAGCCGCTCATCGGGAGAGGCAAAGGACTGCGGCTCAAAGCCTTCTGCCTTTTGGAAGGAAACGATGCGATTCGGGTGATCGATCTAGATCACACAGGTGTTCTGCGCAGAAGCTTCCGTTTTCATTTTTTCTCTCCGTTACACATAAGATTCATGATTTTTATAAAAGCTTGTCGGCTGTTGCCTGACAGGCGGCAAACCTCTCAGCTGCGGCGCTTTTCCCCTCGCGCAGCTCACAGTGCGCAAACTCCGTCGTCTGCGGCAGCAGCAGGTCAAAGCGCCCGATCCGGTTGATCTTCAGAT
>ENA-ORNY01000898-ORNY01000898.1-human-gut-metagenome-genome-assembly--contig:-NODE-898-length-18449-cov-3.867348_pt1 | contig 18449 bp, 12 predicted proteins | sample MGYA00242122_ERZ509036 | MGnify/ENA primary metagenome ERZ509036 (study PRJEB26280, sample SAMEA2338696) | human gut metagenome | biome: human gut; feature: human-associated habitat; material: faeces... | reverse complement strand
TCTTCTTATATGTACAACCAGAATGTCTATTCCTGTAAGAAAGCGTCCGAGCAGCCCGTGTCGCTCGCGCTTTCGCTGAGCGAAAAGCTGCTTGACGGCTGCGGCGCATGGCGAGTCCACGGCGGCGGCTTCGCAGGAACAATTCAGGCCTTTGTACCGCTCAATAAGCTTGATGAGTACAAAGACCTGATGGAAAAAGTATTCGGTTCGGGTTCGTGCTATATTCTCTCTGTCCGCCCTGTCGGCGGCGTCGAGCTGTAAATTATCCTATCTATGAGCCTCAGGATTGCTCCTGGGGCTCAATGCCGGGATAGAGGACTTCGTGAATGTCATTCTTGACCTTTGCCCAGTTGACTATCAGCACCTCAATGCCGTTTATCTTTGTCAGCGGAGTCTTGTCTCTCGGGATGATAGCTTCGGTCACGGGCCACTTGAGATATCCGGCGTATGTCGTGGCCTGGCTGATTATCTCGCTCTTTGTGAAATCGGTGCTCACGAGCGGCAGAACCTGATCGAGGAACTTCGTGCTCTTGCTGAGCAGGGTCGAATAGTTTTCGGTTGAGTACATCTTCTTGAACTTCGCGAAGATTGCCATAAGAATCGTTCTCTGACGCTCTGTTCTCACTCTGTCGCTGTCTATTTCGCGCAGGCGGGCATATTCGAGAGCCTCGTTGCCGTTGAGGTGATAGGTTCCGGCGCCCTTTACTACGGTGCCGTTCTGCTTGAGTATCGGCGAGAGAGCTTTCACTTCGCTCTCTGTCAGCGCTATGTCAACTCCGCCGAGCGCGTCAATGGCTTTGATGAAGCCGTTGAAATCGATGCTCACATAGTGGTCGATTCTTATCTTGTAGTTCTGCTCTATCGTGTCGATAAGCAGCTTCGATCCGCCGTAGGCGTGCGCCGCGTTGAGTCGGGCGTTGCCGTGACCGGGGATAGAGACATAGGTTGCTCGCGAAAGTGAGACGAGCTTGATGTTGTTGTTGAGCTTGTTTATCGAAACGACTATGATCGAGTCGGCGCGGGAATAATATTTAGAACCGTGACCGAGATCGCGTCCGATGAGCAGAATGTTGATTATGTTGTCGTTGTACCACATGCGCGGGTCGTCTATATTCTCGGATATATCCTTGTCCGCGTTCGGGTCCGAGAGATTCTCGGTGAACTCGGGATTGACGTCCTTTGTCTCTTCCTCGTAGTTCATCTTGCTCAGATAGTGGTTGACGGTGATAAGTCCCGCCGTCAGCGGAATCGCTATGACAAGAAGAATAACAGCTATTGTTATAATAACCTTTTTCTTCGTCTTTTTTCTGTGATGGTGATGATGGTGATGCGACTGACTCATTGCTATCTCTCCAATCGATTACTTGACTTTGTTGTCAATTATTATAATACTCCATATTTTTGTGTTTTTCAACTTAATTTTTAGAAAGGAAGATGTAACTTGTTCAAAAATAAAGATTTGAAATCCGTTGTTTTGGCGCTCGCGGGCGCAAACGGAACCTCCGGCAACGAGAACGAAGCGGCTCTGCTTGCAAAATCCATGCTCGAAGAGTATATGCCCGCGCATATCGATGCGCTCGGCAGTGTGGGCGGAGACACGGGCGGCGACGGGGTGCATATCATGCTCGACGCTCATATAGACAGAATTGGAATGACCGTTACCGCTATCGATGACAGCGGATTTATAAAATTTGCGCGCGTCGGCGGAATAGATGCGCGAGTCCTCGCTGCGGAGCAGGTGACGGTGTGGGGTGACGAACCTCTTTTCGGCGTGATAACTTCGACTCCGCCGCATCTTGCCTCGGGTGACGATGACAAAAAAGCGAAAAAGATTGAAGACCTTTCAATAGATGTCGGCATGACCGCCGACGAGGTGAAGAAGGAAAACATCACCGTGTGCATCGAGTGGGAGGACGAGGACAACGCCCTCGGCCTGCGCCCGACGACCATCGCCGTCACCCTCAGCGGCTCCGACGGCCAGACCTATTCCGCGAAGATCGCCGAAAAGGACGGCTGGCAGCACACCTTCGCCGACCTGACAACCCAGCGCGGCGCGGAAGTCATCTATTATTCCGTTGACGTGGACGACGTGACCGATTACGACAAGGACGTTCGCGGCCTGACCGTGACCTACACCTGCACCGCGAAGCCCGCCGCGGACGAGCAGCCCGTCGAGGACGAGAACCTCATCGACGATCAGATGGACGGCGACCCGGCCGAGCTTCCGGACGGCGACGGCCCGACCGTCACCGAGACGGAAGACGGCACCGTCATCGACATGGGCGAAACCGCCGAAGCACCCGTTGAGGGCGAGGAAGCCAACGCCGAGAAGCCCGAGGAAGACGGCGAGCTCGACGAAGACTTCACCCTCCCCGAAGAGGGCGAGCTGCCCGAGGAAGACGCCGAATCCGAAATCCCCGAGATTGATTTCAGCACGCTGCAAGTGGTGATCGGCGAGCCCCAGTATGACGGGGACGTGATGACCCTCCGCGCGACCCTGATCGGGTTTGACAACATCGACTACGCCCTCCAGTGGCAGTTCTCCACGGACGACGCGACGTGGACGGATGTTTCCGGCGCGACCGGAGATACGCTGGTCGTCCAGCTCGACGAGAGCAACGCCGGATGCTATTGGCGCGTGAGCGCCGAGGTCTTCGGCTGGAAGACGCTCCCGACCGAGCAGGCCGCGCAGGAGTGACGCGCCCGTTTTTCCGAAATCTTTTTCTTGAGGCGGCGCACCGTTTGGCCGCAGATTCGCTTTGATCGTTCTGGAAGCATGGGTAATGCCGCTTCGAGATGAAACAGGAGGATAAGACAATGAGGGATAAAGTAAAACGCTTTATATCCATTCTGATGACGGCGCTGATGCTCGTCAATTTGCTGCCGGTGGGGGCGCTGGCGGAAGGGATGAAACTGGATAGTAATTCGGTGCAGAGCAGAGCGAGCAAAAAGTCTGCTAACGTTTATGTGTACGTCAAAGTTACGGGCGACAAGGCAGGCTTGACGATAAATCCGAGCGGATGGTATACCATCGGAAAATCCGAAAATGTTCCGGGAATGGGAACGCCTTATTGGTCCATGCACGGGTCTCATTCTTTTAGTGATGTAGGCGTTTCATATAAAACCGTATTAAAAACTAATTTTACCCGTTGGACAGACAATCAAAAAATAGATCTAGACCAAATTACATGGACGGAATTCTATGTTGACAATGGCGCGGATGATTATGTGAAGGCGGGAACGTATACATGGCACATGAACGGAACGATTGATATTAAGCAGCTTCCTTCCGTTTATACGATCAAATATGTCGATTATGATACTAAAGAATTGATTCATTCGTATGAAGAGTCAGGCCTTATGGGGCAAACCCCCAAAAAGATCACAGCGCCTGATTCCTGGCAGGAAAATCTCTATTCTTTCTATTTTGTAAATGGTCACCCGAAAGAGCAGACCGTCGATTTCAAAAAAGACAAGGGCGAGCTGACGTTCTACTATAAAAAGAACACCGCCAATTACACGGTAAACTATTATCTGAACGAAACAACGACTAAAGTTGCAGCGCCTAAAAAAGGAACTGCGGCGCTCGGTAGTTCCGTGACGGAATCCCCCATTACGGTCGATGGCTACACGCCGGTATCGGGAGATTCCAAGAAGATCACGATTAAGGCTAACTCTGACGAAAACGTAATCAATTTCTACTATTATAAGAACGTCGAGCTGACGGCGAACAGCGACACGGCGACTTATGATGGAAACGAGCATAGCGTTTCCGGTTTTACCGGCAAGACTGTCAAAGAAGAAAAAACGGTAACTCTTAGCTTCGATAGCGTCAATGTGCCGGAAGTGACGCGAAAGGATGCCGGTACAGACACTGTTGCGTTTAACGAAAACCCTGTTGGCAAGGTTGACACGACGGAAAAGTATATCGTTACGAAGGCGACTGACGGCCAGCTCGTAATCAGCAAGCGCCCTGTGACGCTGACCTCGGCTTCTGACAAGAAGGTCTACGACGGCAATGCGCTGACGAACGACAAGGTGACGGTAAGCGGCGACGGCTTTGTTGAAGGCGAAGGCGCGACGTACAAGGTGACGGGCACGCAGACGAACGTTGGCAAGAGCAAGAACACGTTCACCTACGAGCTGAACGGCAATACGAAGGCGATCAACTATACGATTACCACGGCCGAAGGCGAGCTGGAAGTCACGGCGGTCACGGACGAAGTGGTTGTGACGATTACGGGACACAATAGCACCGTAACGTATAACGGAAGCGAACAGTCCGTTAATGGGTATGATGTATCTATTGCCCCCGAAGGTGTAAGTTACACGACGGCTGACTTCTCGTTCAACGGCACCGCGGAAGCGAAGGGCACCGACGCGGGTACCTACCAGATGGGTCTGAAAGCTGACCAGTTCGCGAACACGAACGGCAACTTCAAGAAAGTGACGTTTGTTGTTAACGACGGTAAGCTGACGATCAATCCTGTCGACGAAGTGGTTGTAACGATTACGGGACACAATGACACCGTGCCGTATGACGGCGATGAGCATACGGTTACGGGCTACGACGTGTCTATCAGCAACGATCTGTACAAGGAAGGCGACTTCACGTTCAGCGGCACCGCGGAAGCGAAGGGCACCGACGCGGGCACCTACCCGATGGGTCTGAAAGCTGAACAGTTCTCGAATAACAACGAGAACTTCAAGAAAGTGACGTTTGTTGTAGAGGACGGCAGCCTGACGATCAACAAGCGCAACGTGGTGCTGACCTCCGAAACGGCCAGCAAGACCTACGACGGCACGGCGCTGACAAAGCCGATTGTGAAGGTTACGGGCGACGGCTTTGTTGCCGGTGAAGTGTCGGATATCAAGGCGACGGGCAGCGTGACGCACGTTTCCGCGGGTGAAGTGACGAACACGATCACCTACACGGAAGGCACGAACTTCAAAGAAAGCAACTACAATATCACCAAGACCGAAGGCAAGCTGTCGATCACGCCGCTTGGCGGAGTGGTTGTAACGATCAAGGGCCAAACGAAGACCGTGACGTATGACGGCGAGGAGCATACGGCTTGGAAATATGATGTTATCGACATCAGCGACCCGCTGTACATAAAAGCCCCCGACGAAGTGCCTAACTTCTGGAATAAGAACGCTAAGGGAGCGAGAGGAACGGATGCGGGCACCTACGCCATGGGGTGGGAAGCTGCGGACTTCGAGAACACGAATACGAACTTCTCGAACGTTGAGTTTGTGGTTGTTGACGGCAAGCTTGAGATCAGCAAGCGCAGCGTGAAGCTGACCTCCGCTTCTGACAAGAAGGTCTACGACGGCAATGCGCTGACGAAGAAAGAAGTGACGGTTGGCGGCGATGGCTTTGCGAAGGACGAAGGCGCGACGTACAACGTGACGGGTACGCAGACGAACGTTGGCGAGAGCAAGAATACGTTCTCCTATACGCTGAACGAAGGCACGAAGGCGGACAACTACACAATCGAAAAGACCGAAGGCACGCTGAAAGTCACGCCGGTCACGGACAAAGTGACGGTAACGATCACGGGACTCAATAAAACCGTGACGTATGACGGCGAGGAGCACAGCGTCTTTGGATATGATGCGACGCCTAGCAACAAGCTGTATAACCCGAAAGAGGATATGCAGTTCGAGGGCTTTGACGAGGATATGACCGCAAAGGGCACCGACGCGGGCACCCACACCATGGGGCTGACCGCTGACCAGTTCCACAACAAAGACAACGGCAACTTCACGAACGTGACATTTGTCGTTGAAAAAGACGGCTATGTGAAGATCAATCCGCGCCCGGTGACGCTGACCTCCGGCTCTGCCGAAAGAGTCTATAACGGTGAAGCGCTGACGAACGAAACGGTAACGGTCGGCGGCGACGGCTTTGCGAAGGACGAAGGCGTGACGTGTGACTTTACGGGAAGCCAGACGGATGTTGGCTCTAGCAAGAACACGTTCACCTTTGAAGCGAACGCGGGCACGTACGAGAACAACTACAGCTTCGAGGTCGCGTTCGGTACGCTGAAAGTCACGCCTTTCACGGGCGAAGTGAAGGTGACGATCACGGAGAAGTCGGGCACCGCGACGTATGACGGCGGGGATCATATCGTTTCGGGCTACGCGAGCATGACGGCTGACAATGAGCTGTATGACGTAGACGCCAGTGTGCAGGAAACGCCGACCGCTGCGTGGACGGTCAAGGGAAAGGACGCTGGCGAATATCCGGTAGGCATTAAGGCTGACGACTTTAAGAACACCAATGGGAACTTCACGAACGTCAAGTTTGTGGTTGTTGACGGCAAGCTGACGATCACGCCTGCTCCGGTTACGCTGCAAGCGCCCATCCAGAGCAAGACTTACGACGGAACGCCGCTGGAAGCGACGCAGTTTGGCCACTCGTATTTGGAAGGCGTAAACTTTGCGGATGATTTTGCATCGGTCATTCTGACGGGCAGCCAGACGCTGGTTGGAAGCAGTGCCAGCCTGATTACGGGGGTTATACCCAAGGAAGGCAAGCAGCTGAAGAATTACAACTTCACATTCGTTCCGGGCACTCTGACCGTCACCGACGGCACGGGAGACGATCCTGTTAAGCCGGAGAACGTGGTCACCAAGACGCATATCCCGAAGGACATGGGCTACAACCTGGGCGAGCCGGTCACCTTCACGATCTCCGTCAAGAACATCTACAACACGCCGAAGACGATCACGCTGACCGAAAAGGCAAACGTCAAATTCAGCAACGGCGAGAGTGTCATCGTGTTTAATGATGTGCCTGCCGGTGAGACGGTGACGGCTGAGGCGACCTACACGATCACTTCGGAGGACATTCTGGAGGGCGTCTTCCACAACACGGTTACGGCGGACTTCACGGGCGGCGGAAGCTGGACGGCGGAAGATACCGTCACCACGGCTGAGCTGGATACCACGCTCAACGTGACGAAGACCTCCGACGTGCCGGAAGGGCAGAAGGCCGCGCTGGGGCAGAAGATCACCTACACGATCAAGGTTCAGAACGCGGGCAACGTGCCGTATACGAACGTGAAGGTCGAAGACCCGCTGACGAAGCTGACCGCGACCATTGAAACGCTGGCCGTTGGCGAAACCCAGACGTTCACCACGGAATACGTCGTCACCGAAGCGGACGTGCTAGAAGGCCATGTGCTGAACACGGCGACGGCGACGGGCGACAAGATCAAAGACCCGAAGAGCGATGAGCCGAAAGAGCCGAACGGCGGCGACGAGGTGGAAACCCCGACGTTTGCCCCGATCACCATCAAGCCGAAGGATGTGACGGCGACCTATAACGGCGCGGCGATCACCGGCAAGGATGTGGAAATCACGTCCGGCAAGCTTCTGGAAGGCCACAAGCTCTCCGCGGCGGTGATTGGCAGCGGCGTGAACGCCGGAAGCTATGAACTGACCCTCGACCCGGAAAAGATCAAGATTGTCGATGCGAACAACAAGGATGTTTCCGAGATGTACGCGCGCACCATTCTTCCGGGCAAGCTGATTATCAATAAGCGCAGCGTGCTGATCACCTCGCAGTCCGCGACCAAGACGTATGACGGCTCGGCGCTGACCCGCCCGGCCGTGACGATCACCGGCGACGGCTTCGTTCCGGGCGAACTGGCGAAGGCGGAGGCGACCGGCTCCATCACCAAGGTGGGCAGCACCCCGAACGCCATCCAGTATACGACGACCGGCGCGTTCAACGCGGCCAACTACAGCATTGCGCTGTCCGTGGGCACGCTGACCGTGACCGAGAAGCCGAAGCCGGAACCGCGGCGCACGTTCAACCTGACGATCAACTACGTCTATCAGAACGGCAAGCGCGCGGCGGCTTCCTACAACCGCGGCGGCCTGAAGAACGGCGAAACGTTTGATATCACGTCCCCGGTCATCGCGGGCTACACGGCCTCCGAAACCGTGGTCAGCGGCACGATCTACAACCGCGATATCAAGGTGACGGTCATCTACACCGCCGACGGCGTGAACCTGGATGACTACGGCGTGCCGCTCGGCCTGGGCAACATCACCATGAACGTGGGCGACTGCTTCGAGTAACCCTTTCACCGTATCCGGCGCGCGCTGTGCCCGCCGGATGCGGTCTCTCCGTACTACAACAACAGGAGGAAGAAGGCCATGAAAAAAATCCTCACCTTGTTGCTCGCTCTGTGGATGTTGACGGGCTGCGTCGCGATGGCGGCGGGAAATCAACTGGTTGTCGGCAGCACAACGGCGATGAGCGGCGCATTCTTCACGGATTTGTTTGGCAGCAACACCGCGGATATAGACGTTCGGGCGCTGCTGCACGGCTATAACCTGATGAGCTGGGATCACGAAACCGGCACGTACCAGATCAACGACAGCGTGGTCGCGGGCATGGCCGTCTCCAGGGACGCGCAGAATAACCGCGTGTACACGTTCGACCTCTACGGCGATTTGAAGTTCTCCGACGGGAGCGCGATCACCGCGAAGGATTATGCGTTTTCCATCCTGCTGACGGCCTCGCCGGAGCTGGCGAAGCTGGGCGGGCAGTCCGCCGCCGTCGGCGCGATTCTGGGGATGGATGCGTACCAGTCCGGCAAGTCGTCCGTCCTGCGCGGCGTGCGCCTGCTGAGCGACACGCAGATGTCCATCACGATCAGCAAGGCCTACGAGCCGTATTTCTACGAGATGGCTCTGTTTGATTACAGCCCGTATCCCATCAGCGTCCTTGCGCCGGGCTGCAAGGTGGTCGATACCGAAAAGGGCGTGGGCATCGTCAACGCCGGCGGCACGGGCACCGCGATTTTCACCGCCGACCTGCTTCAAAAGACGATTCTGGACGCGGCCACCGGCTACATGAGCCACCCGTCCGTCGTCAGCGGCCCGTACACCCTGACAAGCTACGACGCGCAGCGCGGCACGGCCAGCTTTGCCATCAACCCGTATTACAAGGGCAACGAGGACGGCGAAAAGCCGACCATCGAAACCATCGTCTATCGCTCGGTCGCCAACGACGAGGCCATCGACCTGCTGCTCAGCGGCGAAGTCGATCTGCTCAACAAGATGGTGGCCGCCGATACGATCAGCAAGGGAATTCAATCCACCGCGGATCAGCCGTTCTCCGTGGCGAACTACCCGCGCAGCGGCCTGAGCATGATCAGCTTCAGCTGCGAGCGCCAGACGGTCTCCGGCAAGGCGGTTCGTCAGGCGATTGCGAGTTGCTTCGACCGCGACGCGCTGGTGAAGGCCTACACGGGCAACTTCGGTCTGAAGGCCAACGGCTATTTCGGCATCGGCCAGTGGATGTATCAGCTTGCCGCGGGCACGATTCAGCCGCCCGTCGTCGATCTTCCGGCCAACGCGACCGCCAAGGAGATCGCGGCCTACGAGAAGACCGTCGCCCAGTGGGACGCGCTGTCCCTCGACAAGCTCAAGGATTACCCGCTCGACCTCGATCAGGCGGCCAAGCTGCTGGATCAGGACGAATGGCGGCTCGGCAAGGACGGAATCCGCGCCAAGAAGATCGACGGCAAGACCGTCGCGCTCGACCTGACGCTGATTTATCCGGAGGGGAACGCCGTGGGCGACGCGCTGAACGCGACGCTGGCGGAAAACCTCGCGGCCATCGGCGTTCGCCTGACGGTCAAGGCCGTTCCGATGAACGAGCTGCTGGATATCTACTACCGCCGCGTGGCGCGCGACTGCGACATGATCTATCTGGCGACGAACTTCGGCACCGTCTTCGACCCGAGCACGACGTACTCGACGGACGAGGCCTACGTGAAGACCGTCAACCGCACGGGCATTCGCGACAAGAAGCTCGCCCAGCTCGCCGTGGACATGCGCAAGACGGAGCCGGGCGACGTGCTGAGCTACTGCCAGAAGTGGGTCGCCTTCCAGGAGCGCTGGACGGAGGTTCTGCCCGCGATCCCGGTCTACTCCAACGTGTACTTTGATTTCTACACGACCCGCCTGCAAAACTACCGCGTGACGGAAAACCAGACGTGGGCGCAGGCCATCGTCGGCGCAACGCTGACGCAGACAGCGGAATAAAAAAACCCCCCGCCGGGAGGGATTTCCTCTCGACAGTCTGAGCTATTCTCCCCCTTCGGGGGGAGAATAGCTTTTTGTCTACAGTCTGAGGCGGGCTAGGCGCGCTGATCCCGCCTTTTTTTGAAAACGAAAAAATGTAAAAAAAAACATCCTCTTTTTATTCAAACGGTATTGATGAAAGCGTTTTCATGTGATATTATTCGATTAACAAAGGAAAACGCTTTCATTGTGTGCAGAGAAAGGAGGAAAAGAAGACGAATCTGTTTTCGTTGGAAGGGAAGAACGCGGTGGTTACCGGGTGCGCGACCGGCATCGGTCAGGGCCTCGCTGTGGGGCTGGCCAAGGCGGGCGCAAAAATCCTGGCGTTTGACATCGCGGATCTTTCCGAAACAAAGCAAAAAGTGGAAGAGGTCGGAGGTGAATGTCAGCTTTACCATGTAGATTTATCAAACAGCGCCATGATCGACGAAGTATGGCATTTGGCTGTTGAAGAAAATCAACATATTGATATCCTGTTTAACAACGCGGGCATGCAGCATCGCGAAAGCGTGCTGACCTATCCGGAAGACGTGTTCGACCGCGTGATTGCCGTCAATTTGAAATCCGCGTTTCTGATGGCACAAAAGGCAGCGAACCATTTTAAGGAAAGGGGCTGCCGCGGCAAAATCATCAACACGGCTTCTCTGTTTTCGACGTTTGGCGGTGTGGATGTCAGCGGCTACACCTGTTCCAAGGGCGGCATGCTTTCCCTGACGCGGGCGCTGTCCAACGAGCTGGCGCCGTATGGCATTTGCGTCAACGCGCTGGCGCCGGGCTACATCCTGACTGGATTGACTCGGGCGGTTTACAACAATCCCGAAAAAAGCAGGCCGATCAACGAGCGCATCCCCATGGGGCGCTGGGGCAATCCGGACGACTTTGAAGGCATTGCCGTTTTTCTGGCCTCGCAGGCTTCTGATTATATCACCGGCGCCATGATCCCGGTGGACGGCGGATATACCGCAAGATAATGAAAGGAAGAAGAACATGAAAAAAAGAATGATCGCCATTGCGGCGTCTATGATGATGGTGCTCGGGCTCGGCACGGCGATGGCCGACGATACGATTACCCTCCGTTTCTCCAACAACCAGCCGGATGGCAACGTGACGACGCAGGCGTGCGAGTGGTTCGCCGAGCAGGTGAAGGAACGCACGAACGGCCGAATCGAGATTCAGGTGTACAACAACGGCACGCTGGGCGACGCGGTTTCCTGTCTGGAGCAGGCGCAGTATGGCGGCATGGATATCATCAAGGCCGACCTTTCCACGATGACCAACTTTGTCGATGATTACAACGCGCTGATGATGCCGTATATCTACACCGATCTGGAGCATTTCTGGAAGGTGCACGGCGGCGAAATCGGCATGGGCATCCTCCGCGGCGACGCGATGAAGAATGTCGGTCTCTACGGACTGACGTACTACGATGCGGGCTCCCGCTGCTTCTTCAGCTCCAAGCCGATTCATTCCCCGGCGGATATGAAGGGCATGCTGGTTCGCGTGCAGGAATCCGAGCTGATGATGTCCATGGTTGAAAAGCTGGGCGCAAGCTCGATCGCCATTGCGTATTCCGAGTGCTACTCCTCCCTGCAGACCGGCGTTTGCGACGCGGCGGAGAACTCCATCGTCAATTATCTGGATATGTCCTTCTATGAGGTCGCCCCGTATTACATCAAGGACGACCACACCCGTTCGGCCGACATTCTGGTTATGAGCCAGAAAACCCGCGAAAAGCTGAGCGAAGAGGATCTTGCGATCATCGACCAGACCGCGCTGGATTCCTGGGAATACCAGAAAGAGCTCTGGGCCAACGCGGAGAAGGAAAACGAGCAGAAGCTGCTGGACACGGGCAAGGTTGAAATCTACACCCCGACCGACGAGGAAGCGGCTGAATTCCGCGACGCCTGCACGCCGATCTGGTACAGCTACGAAGGCGGCAAGTACACCGACCTGGTCGATCAGATTCAGGCCGCGGCCGAATAAAAAAACATGGAGAGGACGGAGCGGAAATGCGTATCCGCTCCGTCCTCTTTCTCTAAAAGGGAATAGGAGTTGAAATCGCGTATGACGGAAAAGCTGAAAAAAACGCTTCTATTGATTTACAGGTGGATTTACAGAATCATATTCGGCTACGCGCGGATCTCGCTTGTCGCCGTGGTGGGCATTGTCAGCGCGCAGGTTGTGGCCAGAAACATTTTCAAATCCAATATCCGCTGGAATCAGGAAGTCGCGCTGCTCCTGACCATCTGGATGGCTTTTCTGGGGCTGAGCATCGGCGTGGACAAAGGGCTGCATATCAAGGTGGAGCTGTTCTTCAGCATGTTTCCCAAAGCCGTTCAGAAGGCGCTGGATCGCCTGAACCGGATTCTGCTGCTGCTGGTCGGCGTGTTTTTCACCTATTACGGCACGGCCCTCATCCTTTCGACGACACATTCTAAAATGACGGTCACGCGCTGGCCGGCCTGCGTGATGTATCTGATGATTCCGGTTGCGGGCGTCACGATGATCTATTTCGTGCTGATGAAGATGCTGGGCATCGAAGACGAAACGGACGCGCAAAAGAAAGGAGAAGCCTGAACATGAACGGTGTCGCCATTGCGATTTTGCTTCTGACCTTCGTTTTTCTGCTGGTCATCAAATGCCCGATCACGTTTTCCATGGTCATTTCCACCAGCCTGGCCATGCTGTATCTGGATATTCCGGTTATGACGATGGTGCAGCAGATGTGCAAGCAGCTCAATTCGTTTACCCTGCTGGCTATTCCGTTCTTTATCCTGATGGGCGAGCTGATGGCGCAGGGCGGCATTTCGAGCCGTCTGCTGAAATTTGCGGATGTGTGCGTCGGCCGTTTTACGGGCGGTCTGGCGCATGTCAACGTGCTGGCCTCGATGCTCTTCGGCGGCATTTCCGGTTCCGCCATTGCGGACGTCTCCTCGCTGGGCGTCATTGAAATCCCGATGATGACGGACGCGGGCTATGACGTCGATTTTTCAACGGCTGTCACGGTGACGAGCGCCTGTCAGGGGCTGATTATTCCGCCGTCGCACAACATGGTGCTCTATGCCATGGTTGCGGGCGGCGTATCTGTCGGCAAATTGTTCTGCGCGGGATATGTGCCGGGCATTCTGCTGGGCGTGAGCCTGATGGTCTGCTGCTACTTCATCTCCAAGAAGAAGAACTACGGCAAGGGGAAAAAGCTTCCGCTGAAGGAAGCGCTGGCCGTGACTAAAGATACGGTACTGGCCATGCTGGCAATGGTCATCGTCATCGGCGGTGTTTCCGCCGGCGTCTTCACGACGACGGAATCCGCGGCGATTGCCTGCCTGTACTGCGCGTTCATCGGCCTGTTCGTGTACCGTCAGATGACGCTCAAGGATATTCCGGCCATTCTGGGTCGAACGGTCAAAACCCTTGCGATGATCTACGGCCTGATCGCGGCGGCGGGCGCCTTCGGCTGGATGATGACGTACCTGAACGTGCCGCAGATTGCGACCAACTTCCTGCTCAGCGTGAGCACGAACAAATACGTCATCCTGCTGCTGATTAACATCATCCTGCTCGTGCTCGGCTGCTTTATGGATTTGACGCCGCTGGTGCTCATTATGACGCCGATTCTGCTGCCGGTGGTCAAGAGCTTCGGCATGGATCCGGTTCAGTTCGGCGTGGTGATGATGCTCAACCTCGGCATCGGCCTGTGCACGCCGCCGGTCGGCACGGCGCTCTTTACGGGCTGCGCGATTGCGGGGCGCAAGATCGAGAGCGTTTCCAAAGCGACGCTGCCGCTGTATGTTCCGATGCTGGTTGTGCTGCTGCTGGTCACCTATATTCCGGGGCTGACGATGGCGCTGCCGAATCTGCTGATGAAGTAAACGGAGGACGCTTATGAAAACGGCATTGGTAACCGGCGGAAGCCGGGGAATCGGGCTGGCCATCGCCCTTGAACTGGGGCGCTCCGGCTATGCGGTGGCCATCATGGCGACCAAGCCGGAATCCGCCTATCCGCAGAGCACGCAGAAGCTGCGCGAGGCCGGCGTTTCGTACAGCTGGCACGCGGGCGACATCGCAAACACCGAAGATCGGCTCCGCGTGGTGGACGAGGTGGCGGCGCGGCACGGACGGATCGACGTGCTGGTCAACAACGCAGGCGTTGCGCCGAAGGAGCGCAGCGATTTGCTCCAAATGACGGAGGAGAGCTTTGATTACGTCGTGGGCACCAACACAAAGGGCAACATGTTTATGACCCAAGCGGTGGCCCGCCGGATGATACAGGCCAGGACGCCCGGTATTATCGTCAATATTTCTTCCTGCTCGGCGGAGGTCTCTTCGGTCAACAGGGGCGAATACTGCGTGTCCAAGGCAGGCATATCCATGCTGACCCGGCTGTTTGCTGATCGGCTGGCCGGCGAGGGCATCCGCGTTTATGAGGTTCGCCCAGGCGTGATTCAAACCGACATGACCGCCGCCGTGCAGGAAAAATACAACCGCCTGATCGAGGCGGGCGCATTCCCCATCGCGCGGTGGGGACAGCCGGAAGACGTGGCGCGCGCGGTTCGGGCCTTCTGCTCGGACGACTTCGCGTATACAACGGGAAATTACATAGATGTAGACGGCGGATTTCACATTCGCCGCCTGTAAATGGTGAGGATATGGAAGAAAAGAAGGCAGAAAAGAGCGTCGTTTTCAGGCGGTATCACACGATCGTCGTCGGAAGCGGCGCGGCGGGGCTGAATGCGGCGCTTCGCCTGCACGAAATGGGGCAGACGGACATCGCCATCATAACCGAAGGGATGCGAATGGGCACTTCCCGAAATACGGGATCGGATAAACAGACCTATTACAAGCTTTCTTTGGGCGGAGAGGTTCAGGACAGCGTGCGCCAAATGGCCGCTACGCTGTTTGAGGGCGGCTGCGTGGACGGCGATATCGCGCTGGCGGAAGCGGCCAATTCCATTCGTTCCTTCTTCCATCTGGTCGAGCTTGGGGTTCCGTTCCCGATCAATGAAAGCGGCGAATACATCGGCTATAAAACGGATCACGATCCCATCAACCGCGGGACGTCGGCCGGGCCGTACACGTCCAAATACATGACGGAAGCGCTCGAAAAGCGGGTGACGGAGGCGAAGATCCCCGTCTGGGATCGCCATCTGGCGGTACGCCTGATGACCCGCAGGGAAAACGGGGAAGCGGCGGCGGCGGGCGTGATTGCGCTCGATCTTTCCGCGCCGGAGGATGCGCAGCTCGTCGTCTTTGCGGCCGCGAACGTGGTTTGGGCCACGGGCGGCGAAGCGGGCATGTATCAGGCCAGCGTATATCCCTACGCGCACAGCGGCGCGACGGGGCTTCTGTTCGAAGCGGGCGCGAAGGGGAAAAATCTGACGGAATCCCAATACGGCGTCGCTTCGACCAGATTCCGCTGGAATCTTTCCGGCTCGTTCCAGCAGTGCCTTCCGCGCTATATATCGGTGGATGCGCGCGGCGAGGACGAGCGGGAATTTCTGCTGGATGCGTTCAGCACGCCGCAGAACATGCTCAACGCGATCTTCCTCAAGGGCTATCAATGGCCGTTTGACCCCAGAAAGGCCGGGGGAGAGGGTTCTTCCCTCATTGACATCCTGATTTATCAGGAGGAAATCATACGCGGCCGCCGCGTCTATCTGGATTTTACGCGAAATTCGGCGGCGCTGGAAAAAGACGGAAAGCCCGATTTTTCCGGTTTGTCGGAGGAAGCGAGGCGCTATCTGGAAAACTGCGGCGCGCTGCTGGAAACGCCGTTCAAGCGGCTGGCCAGAATGAATCCGCCGTCGATTCAAACCTATCTGGATCACGGCATTGATCTGTCCAGAGAGAAAATCGCGGTCTCCATCTGCGCGCAGCACAATAACGGCGGCGTCGCCGGAAACGAATGGTGGGAGAGCGAAATCAACCGCCTGTTCCCCATCGGCGAGGTGAACGGCAGCCACGGCGTGTATCGGCCGGGCGGAACGGCGCTGAACGCCGGTCAGGTCGGCGGTCTCCGCGCCGCGCAGTATATCGTGCACCATGACGCGCCGTCCGTGCCCGAACGGGAAGCGTTTCTCTGCGAACAGGCCGAGGCCATCGGCGAAATCCAGCGGCTCATCGAGGAGACCGGCTGTCAGCAGCCGATCGACGTGAAGCAGGAAACAGAAGCGCTTCGCCGCCGAATGACCCAATACGGGGCGTTCATCCGTTCTCAGGAGGGCGTCGAAACGGCGCTGCGCGAAAACAGGGCGCAGCAAAGCCGCCTGAGCCGGGCGCACGGGCTGACGGACAAGCGCAGGCTGCCGGATTTTTTCCGCCTGCGGGAGCTTTTGATCGCCCAGTTCGTATACCTGAGCGCGATTGACGACTATATAAGGCAAATAGGTGTTTCCAGAAATTCCTATTTAGTGTATAATAAAAATGGTACCTTGCCGCATGAAGGGGTGGCGGAATGTTTTCGAAACGTCACAAAACAGACGGATACCGCGCACCTTCAGGAAATCGTCTATGATCGAAAAACGGAATCGTGCCGCGTAACGTGGCGGCCGGTTCGGGGGCTTCCGGACAGCGATCAATGGTTTGAAACGGCATGGAAAAAATACAGGGAAGGCGATACGTTTCATCGTCGCTGAAGGCGGATCGCACGGGGGAAGATGACATGGCTGGAATCAAAGATGTAGCCGAGTATTGCGGCGTATCGCTCAGCACGGTATCCAGAACGATGACCGGCAGCGCGAAGGTTTCGCCCGAAACCCGCCAAAAGGTGCTTCAGGCGGTTAAAAAACTGAATTATAAGCCGAACATGACGGCGCAGATGCTCAAATCCGGCAGTGCGCGCCTGATTGGCCTGATTATTCCGGACATCGTCAACCCCTATTATCCGCAGATTGTCAAAACGCTTGAAGATTTGGCCATGGAAGCCGGGTATTCCATTATTCTTTGCGACGCGCAGGGCGACGCAAAGCGGGAAAAAAATTATTTTGAAACGCTTCAGCGCCTGTGCGTAGACGGTATTCTGTACGTTCCGTCCACGGAAGACGTCGAATTTGTTCGGGAATACGCCGAGCGAATCGCCATGGTCATCATCAACCGCACCTTTGATATCAACGCGCCCTGCATCAACATCTGCAACGAAGAGGCGACAAACATCGCCATCCGCTATCTGCTGAATATGGGACATCGAAAGATTGCCCTCTACATGAATAATACGCATCGGCAGTACAACGTCGAGCGGCTGCGCGGCTGCGAAAAAGCCTTTGAAGACGCCGGCGTGACGGATTATAAGCCGTTTATCCAGCGGGATCTTGATGAAGACGACATCTATGAAAAAACCGTCCGGCTGATGAATCTGCCGGACAGGCCAACCGCCGTCTTTATGTTCAACGACAACATGGCCTTCGGCGTCTATCGGGGCATCTTGGATTGCGGCCTGCACATCCCGGATGATGTTTCCGTGATGGGCTTTGACGACATTCCGACGGCCAAGTATATGGCGCCTCCGCTGACGACCATACGCCATGCCACCTACGATACCCTGAAGGTGATTTTCAATAACCTGATGTATCAAATCAACACGCGCGAGTTCGGCGAAGGCTCGATTACCTATTATAAGGCGAAGCTGGTTGAGCGGCAATCCGTCAGGCGAATCGAGAACGCCGAGCCGGAAGGAGAATAACCATGGAAAAGGTTCACATTTTTGATCTGGAAGGAACGCGATTCCCGGCCGGCCGGCGCACGCGCGTCGTCATCGGCCAGAACGGGGCGATAACGGGGGATAAGTTTTGTCAGGGCTATGTGGTCATTGACCCGAACGGCAAAATTCCCGAGCACGAGCACGAAACGGTCGAATCCTACACGATCATCAAAGGCACGGGTCGGATGACGGTGGACGGAGAAACGCAGGCCATCGGCCCTGGCGACTGCGTGTTTATTCCCTCCATGAAGAAGCATGCGCTCGTAAACACCGGCAGCGAGGACATGCATATGATTTTCGTCTATGCGCCCAGCGTCATTGTCGATCATTGGGCGCAGGAAAAGCGCGGAGAGCTGAAATAACCGCCTCCGCCCGGTTCTAAATCCATAACGCAGACAAGACTTCGCGAAATTCACGTTTCACGAAGTCTTGCTGTTTTTTCTGTTTTTCTCGCGGTTTCAGTCGCTTTCCGCGCCCGTCACTTCACCAGCAGCATGGTCAGGTCGCACACGTTGGTGCCCGTGGGGCCGGTGACGATCAGGCCGTCCGTTTGGCGCAGAAGGTTGTAAGCGTCGTTATCGGCCAGCGTCTTTTCGATGGAAAGCCCCTTTTCGCGGCAGCGCGCGGCAAATTCGCTGGTCACAAG
>ENA-ORNY01000888-ORNY01000888.1-human-gut-metagenome-genome-assembly--contig:-NODE-888-length-18587-cov-4.978200_pt1 | contig 18587 bp, 20 predicted proteins | sample MGYA00242122_ERZ509036 | MGnify/ENA primary metagenome ERZ509036 (study PRJEB26280, sample SAMEA2338696) | human gut metagenome | biome: human gut; feature: human-associated habitat; material: faeces... | reverse complement strand
TTGCCGTCTCCTCGCACCCGATGGGTCTGGTCGATACCATGTCCGTGTCGGATAAGCTCTACGTCTGCCAGACGAACGTCATCCGCGATCTTGCCAGCAAGGGTCCGTGCGTTATCGTCGGCCGCTGCGCCGACTTCATCCTGAAGGATCAGCCGGACTGCCTGCACATTTTCATCCACTCCGACATGGCCCACCGCGCCGCCCGCGTGCGCGAACGCTACGGCGAGACGAGCAAGCCCATGGAAAAGCGCCTGCAGGAGAAGGACAGCAAGCGCAAGGTCTATTACAAGCATTACACCAACCGCAACTGGGGCGAGGCCGAGAATTACGATGTCTGCCTCGACAGCGGCACGCTCGGCGTTGACAAGTGCGTCGAGATCGTCTGCGATATCGCGCAGATGAAATGACCGGAGATAAAGCCATAGACACGCAAAAGGCTCCCCTTTATGCAAAGGGGAGCCTTTGACGTTCCCGCGCCAGTGCTGCACTGAAAAGAATGGAACAGCCCCAGCGGCGAAAACCGCTGGGGCTGCTGTGTATGGAATGGAAATAGATCAGAACACGCCCTGCTCGTACATGGCCTGTGCGACCTTCTTGAAACCGGCGATGTTGGCGCCCGCAACCAGATCGTAGCCGAGGCCGTACTCTTCGGCAGCCTCTGCGCTGACCTTGTGGATGTTCTTCATCATCTTGTGCAGCTGCGCATCGACTTCCTCAGCCGTCCAGACCAGACGCTCGGAGTTCTGGCTCATTTCAAGACCGGAAACGCCGACGCCGCCCGCGTTGACAGCCTTGGACGGAGCGACGACCATGTGCTTCTGCGCGCGCAGATAGTTCAGAGCGTCGTTCGTGGTCGGCATATTGGCGACCTCGATGTAATACTTAACGCCGGAAGCGGCGATCTTTTCTGCGGACTCCATGCGCACGTCGTTCTGGGTCGCAGCGGGCATATAGACATCAACGTCCTTCACGCCCCAGCACTTTTCGCCCGGAACAAATTCCACGCCGTACTTGTCGGCATACGGCTTGCAGTGCATCGGATCCTTTGCACGCATCTCGAGGATGAAGTCGAGCTTTTCGCCGACGACGCCGTCCGGATCATGGATATAGCCGTCGGGGCCTGCGAAATAGGTGACCTTCGCGCCCAACTCGGCAGCCTTCTTCATGATGCCCCAGCCGACGTTGCCGTAGCCGGAGATGGCAAGACGCTTGCCCTCGATGGTGTCGTTCTCATGCTTCAGGACTTCCTGCAAATAGTAAACTGCGCCGTAGCCGGTTGCTTCCGGACGGATCAGGGAGCCGCCGTAGCTCATGCCCTTGCCGGTCAGAACACCGTTCTCCCAGACACCCTTGAGTCTGCGGTACTGGCCGAACATATAGCCGATCTCACGGCCGCCGACACCCATGTCGCCCGCGGGAACGTCGATGTCCGGCCCGATGTAGCGGTACAGAGCGGTCATGAAGCTCTGGCAGAAGCGCATGACTTCCGCGTCGGACTTGCCGGCAGGATCAAAGTCGGAGCCGCCCTTTGCGCCGCCCATGGGCAGGCCGGTCAGGGAGTTCTTGAAAGTCTGCTCGAAGCCGAGGAACTTGATGATGCCTTCGTAAACGTTCTTCTGGAAGCGGATGCCGCCCTTGTACGGGCCGATCGCGCCGTTGAACTGGCAGCGCCAGCCACGGTTTGTATGATATTCGCCCTTATCATCCATCCAGCAGACGCGGAACGTGAACATTCTTTCGGGCTCGACCATTCTCTTCAGAAGGTCGACCTTCTCGTATTCGGGATGCGCATCCATGATCGGGGAAACGGAAGAGAGAACCTCTTCTACAGTCTGAACGAATTCAGGCTCATTCCCGTGTGCCTGCTTGACATAGTCGATGACACTGGCAACATAAGCATTCATTTTGGTAAATCCTCCTCAAAAAATTGTACCAATCTATTGCGATCCTTTTGCAGATTGCTCAAAATTATCATATCGCATCCGCGCCAGAAATACAAGCGCAAACGCCTTGTGCGAAATGACTGAAATTATTTGCCGAAATTCGTGATAATGTCCACGATCTCCGCGCCGATGCGCTTCTGCGCCTCAACGGTGGCAGCGCCGATATGCGGCGTGCAGGAGACCATCGGATGGGAGTACAGCGCGGAGTTGGAGGCGGGCTCGTCAGCGTAGACGTCCAGACCGGCGGCGCGGACCTTGCCGGATTCGAGCGCGGCCAGCAGAGCGGCCTCGTCGACGTTGGTGCCGCGGGAGGTATTGATGATGCACACGCCGTCCTTCATCTTTGCGATGCGCTCTGCGTTAATCAGTGCGCCGCCGTCAACTGCCGGGGCATGGACGGAGATGAAGTCGGACTTGGCAAGCAGTTCGTCCATCTCGACATAGGGGATGCCCAGCTGTTCTTCGATGCCGGGGATGTGGAAGATATCGAAGGCGATGACAGTCATGCCGATAGCCTTGGCCATGACGCCCAGATGCTGGCCGATGCGGCCGAAGCCGACAATGCCGAGGGTCTTGCCCTGCAGTTCAATGCCCTTGCCGTATGCCTTCTTTTCCCACTTGCCCTCGCGCATGGTGTGGCCCGCGATGGAAAGATAGCGTGCGCAGGAGAACATATGGCCCATGGCCAGCTCTGCGACGGACTGGGAGGAAGCCTTCGGGGTGTTCTTGACAGTGATGCCGTTGGCCTCGGCATACTTCACGTCGATGTTGTCAACGCCGACACCGCCGCGGATGATCAGCTTCAGCTTGCCGCCCTTGGCCTCGTCGATGTGGTTCGCGCGGACCTTGGTCTTGGAGCGGACGACGACTGCGTCAAACTCACGCAGGGCCGCGCCCAGCTCTTCGGGAGCATAGAACTGCTCGACAACCTCGTGGCCTGCCTCACGCAGCTGCGCCATTGCGGTCTTGTCCATTCCATCAGTTACGAGAATACGCATGATAAAATCTCCTTATATTTGTTCTGTGAAATAAGGCGCGACAGGATATGCCGCGCCTTGTAGGTTTTCTTATTTGCCGTAGTTGGCTTCGAAGTTCTTGAGGAACTCGACGAGCGCTTCCACGCCCTCCTTGGGCATGGCATTGTAGATGGAAGCGCGCATACCGCCGACCGAGCGGTGCCCCTTGAGGTTCTTAAGCCCCGCCGCGGCAGCCTTATCGCCATCCCTGCCCGAATGCGAGCCCATATAGCAGAGCGCATTGCGGCAGGATTCCGGATAAAAGCTTACGGTGAACGTATCGTTTTCGGTAAGAAACTCGCTCGTATAGCGCGCAGGATGCACATATACCGTTACGATAGGGCATGTTTTGCCGTCGTGTCCCCATATGTTGCCAAGGCTGCCCCAGCCCAATGTGCAGCTATTGAAGCGTTCCATGGTTCCCGCCGTAACAAGTGCCCATTGTTCGCTGAACATTTCAAATACCCTATAGTCTTTTGCCTTGTAGTTCGTCATCATATTTACTCCTTTCCTGCCACTACGCCCCTATCAGGCTTTGGTCAAACACGAACAGCGCTTCGTTTATTTCAAACACGTTGTAGTTGCCGCGCTCCACAAAGTATTCAACTATTATATCGAACTTATTTGAATGTGACAGGGCAAATCCGGCCTTCATGAGCATTTCACGCATCTCATCAAGAGGAAGTTCAAGCGCTATGCAAAACGCTATCACGGTCGGTTTTGACGGCTTATACAGCCTGTCCGCACGTATCTTCGAAAACAGCTTGCGGTCTATGTTCGCTTTCTTATAGCATTGCGCGTCCGTCATGCCGCGTTCGTCTATTTTGCGCAGCAGCATTTCGGAAAAGCTTTCGTCCATTTGCCCCAGCGCTTCGTCAAGCGTGGCAGGCATTGTCGCCATCTTCGGCATGGAAAAGACGGGCTCGCTCAATTCGGGCATGCTCAGCCTGCGCAGGCGCTCCTCCGCATCATCCGTATGCGCATCAACGTATTTATCGTCTATATAAGCAGCGATGTCCGCAAAGAGCTTATTACCAATTTGGTACGCATTTTTATCGAAAACGACAATATAAACCGTCATGTCGTTTTCAAGCAGAAATTCGCTTATAGTGTCCACCGCTACCCTTAACGCCTGATCCTTTGGATAGCCGTATATTCCTGATGATATCAGCGGGAATGCAACTGATGCGCAGCCGCGCTCTTTGGCCAGCGCAAGCGAGGTTTTGTAGCAGGATATAAGCTGCTCCCGCTCACCGTGCATTCCATCCTTCCAGCGCGGGCCAACGGCATGTATAACATATTTACAGGGAAGGTCATAGCCGCGCGTCACCTTTGCGCTGCCCGTCATGCAGCCGTGCAGCGTTATGCATTCTTTAAGCAGCTTCGGCCCAGCCGCGCGGTGTATGCAGCCGTCAACGCCCCCGCCGCCAAGCAGGGTTGTGTTAGCGGCGTTAACAATGGCGTCCACGTTCATTTTCGTAATATCGTTTCTTACTATCTGCAGCGGCATCGTGTCCCCTCCTGTTCTTTCGCTATGCCAGTCGTATGATGCTTAATTTTATGATAGCGTAGCGCCGCCGCATTTGTCAATGCGGGTTCACTCCGCAAAAGACTTTTTATATACCGGCAGCACACGTTTCCAGAACACCAGTGCGTTTGCAATGAGCAGCACGCCGAAAAGATATCTTGCCGCCCACTCCGTGCAAAGAAGATCTATGCCATTCATGTCCCCGCCGCCGAAAAAGCCGCAGAGAATGCTGAGATACAGCGGATCAAGCAGTAAAAATGCAATCGTTATATAGTAAAGCGTTGCGCGGAGCAGTTTGCTCTTTGCGCAGCATATTTTGCCCGCAAGTGCGACCAAAGCATATCCGCCGCAGAACGTTGCCACAGCATCAGCAAGGCAGAACACGCCAAGCTGTGCTTCGCTCATGCGCCCGGCATAAACATCTATCTGCACGCCTATGCCCATGAAGTTGATTTGCTTAAACACGCCCGCGAAAAGCGCATACAAAAGATGCGCCCCTTCGTGAACAAGATAATACACGACAACTGCCGCCAGTATCCCTATATATTGTCTCGCCCGTTTTGACATGGTTATATCCTCCTTATTTCGACTCATGAAGCCGCTTTAGCCTTTCAAGCACCGCCGGATTGTTTGCGGCAATGTGCCCAAGTGTGCTGCATCCGTCCATCTCCGGGCAATCGGCGCAGGTATCCATTCCCTTCTCCCTAACGCAGTTATGTACTGGGCATAACTTGTCGCAGAACGGCGTTTTTGCGCCCTCTATGCGGCAGCCGGTGCAGTTTATCATTTCAGGCGTTATCGTTACGCCGTTCAGCTTTGTCCACAGGGCGGCGGTTTTTTCGCGCAATGCATTGTCGTTTGCTATCGTTGCTATTCTGGCGTCGCACTTTTCGCAGTCCAGCCCGCAGCAGCCAATCAGTTTATTCATATGGCTCCCTCCTTACGCCACATTTAGTGTATTTCGTTTTCGGCAGCGCGGATAGAAAGATTCATCAAATCAAAATCTATCATTTCCCCATTTATTTTGAAAAAGCCCGGAAATGTGCATAGCTTGCGAAAGCCGAACCTTTCATACAGCGCTATGGCGCGCTTATTATCGCTGCGCACCTCAAGATTGACCTGTTCCACTCCGTTTTCCCTTGCAAAAGCAAGTATGCGTTCCATAAGGGCGAACGCAGCGCCGCAACCCCACCATGCCTTTTTCAGGCTTATCCCGAACTCCGCGCGGTGTCCCATGCGTCTTTGCTTGCGGTTAAGACTGGCGGTGCCTATTATCTCCCCGTTCGCCTTGGCAAGCAGCTGAATATTGTCTTGCGACTGCGCCTGCACACCAAGATACGCTTTCTCTGCTTCAACATCAAGCGGCACGCCCTCCGCGCCGAAGCTGAGATTGTCCGTCTCCCCGCCCACTATTTTCAGATAATCCAGCAGCGCAGCCGCATCCTCCGCCTGTGCGCGGACTATTTCAAAGTTTGTGTGTTCCATTTGTATTTCGTTCCTTTCTTTAATCAAATCAATTTCTTGGTCATTCTGAAAGTATTTATCGGATTCCGAACAACCTTAGCTTCTTTCACGGTGCTTCACTTGTTCTCCGCAGCATTTGCCAATTGCTTCTTTGGAAGCGTTTTTATAAGAATCAGCGTATATGCGACTGTTATAGCTATCAGAACGGCTATATGGATCAGCTGCCCTTGCATGGCGACATCAGCATCATTAGCAAACGTACCAAACGTGTTAATAGCAGAGTAAACGATGATGCAGGGAAGCATGCTTCCGCCGCGATAAAAAATAGTTACAAGCATAAAGCCTACCGCAACCGCAAATACAATCTGGCACAGATTGCTTACCAAGCCCATGCCGCTGCCGTTGAAAAGGTTGATAATGTGCCCTATGCCGAAAGTTACGCTTGAAATAATTATTGCGGATTTCACATTATCCTTTGCAATAGAAGCAAACAGAAGCCCCCTGAAAATCACTTCCTCCAGAAATCCAACGCAGAGCATGCACACGATGCGACAAACCGTTTCTGTCAGCGAATAGTTTACGGCAAAACCGTTCCAAAGATTTCCCGACGCCAATACCAAAAGCGGCACATAGTAAAGGAACCGCCATGCAGGAACCTGCGATCTGCAAAGTCCATAGCGCTTCTGCAATCCGTTCTTTCGTATAAAGCCGAGAAGAACGATCGTCTGCAATATGCAGAAAACTGCGCTTGCGGAGTATTCGATTCCTATTATTTCGTTCAGCGGATTCGCCAGGGACTGCAAAACACAATAAATAACTATCCATACAATTGCAAATGTCAGCTCGTTTTTCTCATATAACTTTTTCATTTTATCTCCTCCTGTATTATAATACCTCAACACACTTATCGCCATGATCGGCAGCCTTTTGCAAGCGACTTCACCGTCTATTCCCGCGCGGGCTTATAGTCTATGCCCGCCTCCCGCGCCTGAGCACACAAGTCCTTTGTTTGAAGCTTATACTGCCTGCCATCCTTAATGCCGTTTTTCCCCAGCAGTATCAGCCTATATTCATGGTCATAGCTCTCCGCAAAATAAAAGTCCGCGCAGCGGCCCTCAGGACAATATACAATACTCCACATCGTCTTTTCATAGCTGCCGTCCGTTTTGGGATAGTTCTTCTGCGCTACACTCTCCAGCATGTCCCGCACCTGCGGCGCGCCAGCGGGCCCGCTGTATGCCGCAAGGGTATCGTACTGCTCACGCGACTGCGCCGAGCCAACGCCCCTCTTTTCGCAGTCGGTAAGATAATGGTTTGTGACCACTTTTGTTTCGCTAACCAGCATTTCTCCGTTAACATACTCCACAACAATGCTTTTGCCGTGCGCATCCGCAATGGACAGATGATGAGAAATGCCTATGGATGAATTCATGTCATACTGCTTCAGCAGCGCAACGGCTTCGTCCACGTCTGCCGCTTTATCCAGCAACAGGCGAATGGCCGTGGTGGTGGTCAGGTTCACCTTGCCTGTCCGCTGGTACGTTTCCTCGTCATCCCCCGCCGTCAAGTCGGCCACAACAAGCCCTTTGGCATTCATGCCGTCCAGCGGAACATAAATCGCCGCTGTGCTCTGCATCCGTTCCGTCATCGATCCGTCCGGCGCATACTTATCGCCAAAACCTAAAAAATCTAGGCAGCAGGTAGATACCGACTCATATCCGTTTTCGGGCTTGGTATGCACTATCATGGTTTCGCATTCTGCCCAGTCATAGTTGCGTCCAAAGAAGTAAGTGCCGTTTTCATCCTGCGTATATATCGTGGAGCAGCCGAAACTTCCAGTCGTCACATTTCCCATCCGCCTTGTAAAAGCCATGCGACAGGAACGAAACCAAATATTCCGCAACTTCGCCATCGCTCCGGCGGCAATAATAATCAGCAATACCCCTATCGTTATGCCTATCCACTTCAAAGCACGCTTTGCCGTGCGTTTTTTCATATTATCCTCCTCATCCCGCAGCAACCTGTCGTTCGGTAGCCAAACGGTCAAAATAAAAGCAACTCGCGCTCAATCGCCTCTATTCCCGCTTCCTAAAGCGCATATTCATACCATTCCTCATCAGTCTGCCTAAATCCTACTGACAGGAACATGCGGCGGCTTTGCGCATTAAAGGAATAGATATTTGCCGTAACCTTCGCCATTTCCTTTTCCTTTGCAAGCTTCAGCATATCAATAACGCAGCGCCGGCCGATATGCTTGTTCTGGTATTCTTTGCAAATCATAATGGCTATTTCCCCGCTGTCACGCAGGGAAACATCCCCTACCAGCACACCGTTGTATTCTATATAATAGCAGTCGCCATGCGCGCAGAGATAGTCATACATGCTGTGCAGCAGTTCCGTATCGTATGGCTTGTCCCTATTGTCCACCTGCTTACATACATCCAAATCCTGATACCATGGAAGCGATGCGGCATCGTTGCGGTAATAGGGTATAAATCTGATTTCTTTATCTATGATTCGTTCTATCGTGTTTGTTACGCCTATTTACAGTTTTATTCTTTACTGCAAAATCTCCGCCTGTTTTTTCTTACTCAACCCGCCAAGCACCAAAGAATATGACTTATCGAGCAAGTCATTCAGCATATCGTCCGATATATCGCCATCCACCTTGACCGAATTCCAATGGGTCTTGTTCATATAATACCCGGGAATTATATCATCATAGTGCCTGCGGAGGAAGTCTCCTTCCATAGGATCTAACTTCAGCGTAATGAGCGACGGCTGGTTGTTATTATCATCGTAGCACACCGCGGCAAATATTTTATCGCCAACCATGTACCGTAGCCAGTTCCACTCCGCTTTAAAGTCCTTCCTAACGCCTTTTTTCGCCAGCAAATATTCATCAAGCCAGCCGTATTTCATGCATTTATCCCCCTCAATCTTCCCGAGGCACGCCATACACCTTATAAAACTGCCTTATATGCCGCTCTATCAGCCCAACCACTTCATCCTCGCGTTCCGGCTCGCGGTCGCAAAGGTTTATCCAAACCGATATGGGCAGGCATAGCTGCGCCGCCATTATCTCTGGATCGTCATCAATAAGTCTCCCGTTCTTAATCAGGAATTTCACAAGCCCCGTAAAATAGCGCACCACATCAGCATAATTTTGCTTTGTTTGCAGCGCGCTCAGCTCAGCGTTTTGGAACTGCTCTATCGTCAGCATTTTGCGGGATTTACTTATTTGCGGGTCATGCAAAATATAGCGCACATGTCCAATAACCATCTGCAGCGCTGCGTCCGGCGTAACGTCCTGCTTATCCTTTGTAAAGGCAGGATCGTCCCAATTCGCCCGCGCAAATATGGAGCGTTTTTCATACTGCTCTAAGCTATGCCGCACAAGTGCATCCAGTATTTCCTGCTTGCTTTTAAAGTGGCTGTACATGGATGCCTTACGTATGCCCACCGCGTTTGCTATCTGCGCAATGGAAGTGGCTTCATATCCCTGCACTGAGAATAAATCCAATGCCTTGTCCAAAATCGCTTTCTTGGTGCTGCCCTGCTCAACCATTCTGCTGCCCTCCTGCATGAAATAATACCGCTAAGATTATACCTACCGACCGATAGGTTGTCAAGAAAAAGTCATTCTCATCCGTAAAAGCATCGCTATAACCAGTCGTTCTCAGTGCTCCTCACATTTATCAGCTTTTTTATTGTCAAATGGACGTGAAGAGCTGCATGTGGTATTATAAGTTTATATAGGATAATCATCGGCAGGAAGGAACGGGCCTATTATGAACATAAAAGAAATACTTGCACAAATGTGCCTCAGCGAACAGGCTGAGGCAACGCCGTTCAAAAGCGCGGAGGACGGCACGGATTACGCCGTATGGAAAATAAACGACGGCAATACCGCATACGTTCTGAAAAAGGCAAGCGAGCAAGAACTGTCTGTTTACAATACTTTTTTGGTGTCCGCCGAGCGCGCTGTTCCGCACCTTTACAAAAGCCTTAACTATTGCGGCGAACTGTTTTTGCTTATGGAATACATAGAAGGGCACGACCTGCGGAAGTGCGACCGCGAATCGCTGACTGCGGTTCTTGACGCCTTGATTTATTTACAGAATATGTATTGGGAAAGACGTGAATGTCAGGCTGTCGATCTCACTTTTGAGGCAAGCCTGCCGAGGCAGCAAAACCGAGGCAAGTATTTGAATGATGCGGATTTAGAGCATGCCTATGCAGAGTATCTGAGGCTATATTCAAGCGTCCCTCGGACGCTATGCCATGACGATCTTTTGCCGTTTAATGTACTGTGTGCAAACGGTCATGCAACTATAATCGATTGGGAATATGCCGCAATACTGCCCTATCCAACATCACTTGCCCGCCTTATCGCCCACGGCGAAGAAGACGAATCGGCCTTTTTCTATATGACGCAGGCAGACAAAGACTATGCCATAGAATATTACTTTGAGCATTTGTTAAAAGAAAATGGCATCGATTACAATGATTACCGCAGGACGCTGGATTATTTTCTGCTCTATGAGTATTGCGAATGGATTATGCTTGGCGTGAAGTACAACGAGACAGGCTCCGAGCGGTTCCAAAAGTACTATGCAAAAGCAAAGGAGCATATCAAATCGCTGGCATAGAAACTCAATCTACGTGCAGTATCCAAGTATAAAGGCCGAACGGTTATTGGCTGCTAATAATTCAAGCTTAATACTGAACAAAAGGCCGCTTATCGCATTGATAACGGCCTTTTACTGTTATGCTGCTTTTATGCGTATATTGGTTTTAGTCCTTGAGCTGCTTGCGGTATGCTTCAAGCTCGGACGGGGAGCAATATACGAAGTGCTCCGGCTCAACCTCCACCATCGAGGGCTTCTCAACGGAATAATCATGGTCCCTCTCAGGATCGTAATCCACGCGCTTGCGCGTACGCTCCGTAATGGGATTGGGTTCGGGTATTGCGGAAAGCAAAGCCTTTGTATACGGATGCAGCGGGTTCTTATACAGGTCGTCGCCATTTGCAACCTCAACCAGATGGCCATAGTACATAACGCCGATACGGTCGGAGAAATACTTGACAACGGAAAGGTTATGGGCTATGAAAAGTATGCTGAGACCCATCTCGTCCTTCAAATCGTTCAGCAGATTTATAACCTGCGCCTGCACGGAAACGTCCAGCGCGGAAACAGGCTCGTCTGCAATTACAAGCTTGGGTTTGGTGATTATCGCGCGGGCTATGCCTATGCGCTGGCGCTGACCACCCGAAAATTCGTGCGGATAGCGGGTGGCGTGTTCTTCCACAAGACCAACCTTTTCCAGCATCTCAACCACCTGACGGTGAATTTCATCGCGATCCTTCTGTCCGCGCACCTTAAGACCTTCGCCCACGATTTCCTCTATGGTCATCTTTGGGTTAAGTGATTCTATGGGGTCCTGGAATATCATGGAGATATTCGATGTAAGATAGCTCCGCAAATCTTTTGTCATCTTGCCGGAGATATTCCTGCCGTCAAACAGAACCTCGCCGCCCGTGGGATCATACAGACGGATTATGGTGCGGCCCGTTGTGGTTTTTCCGCAGCCGGATTCGCCCACCAGGCCAAAGGTTTCCGCCCTGCGCACGGCAAAGCTTACGTCGTCAACAGCCTTGACGACCATTTTGTTTTTGCCGTGACCGGAGCTGAAGTGCTGACAAAGGTTTTTTACTTCAAGAATATATTCGTTTTCAGCCATTTTGCACTCCACTCCCTTTCATTCTTTCTATTCTGGCCCTAAGCACTTCGGGCATCTCTATGCCGTTTGCCTTGGCCTTGGGATGCAGCAGCCATGTTGCCGCAGCATGTGTATCGCTTATTCTGAACATAGGCGGCTCCTGCTCATAATCGATTCGCATGGCGAACTGATTTCTGGCGGCAAAAGCATCGCCCTTGGGCGGGAATATCATGTTTGGCGGCGTACCGGGAATCGCCAAAAGGCGTTCCTTGGTATGAAGATCCGGCATGGAGCTGAGCAGCGCCCATGTGTACGGATGGGCAGGTTCGAAGAATATCTCCTCGCTGGTGCCCGTTTCCACTATCTTGCCCGCATACATAACATTCACACGGTCCGCCATATTTGCTACAACGCCCAAATCGTGAGTTATAAATATAACGGATAGGTTGCGCTCCTTCTTGATATTGTTAATAAGCTCCAGTATCTTTGCCTGAACCGTAACGTCCAGCGCGGTGGTGGGCTCGTCACAAATCAGTATTTCCGGATTGCCGGCAAGCGCAATAGCTATAACTATACGCTGGCGCATACCGCCGGAGAACTGGAACGGATACTGCTCAAAGCGGCGCTCCGCATCAGGGATACCCACGGCTTTCATAAGCTCAAGCGCCTTTGCGCGGGCGTCGTGCTTGTTCATCTTGTCGTTAAGCCGCAGCACCTCCGTTATCTGGTGGCCTATTTTCATTATTGGGTTCAATGCGGACAGCGGATCTTGGAATATGAGGCCTATCCTCTTGCCGCGGATGCGGTGGAATTCATCCTCATGCACCTTTGTAAGGTCCATTCCGTCATAAAGAATCTCGCCGGATTCTATTATGGCGTTGTTCGCCAATATACCCATAATGGCCTTGATGCTGACGGACTTGCCCGAACCGGACTCGCCGACTATCGCCAGCGTTTCTCCCCTGTGAAGGTCGAAATCTATGCCGCGCACAGCCTGCACCAATCCGCCGTAAGCGCGGAAGTTGATGCGAAGGTTCTTCACGCTGAGAATTACTTCTTTGTTCATATATTCATTACCCATAGCTTTATTCCTCTCCGCGTTTTGTCGGGTCAAGGGCGTCCCTAAGACCATTGGCGAACAGGTTGAATGCAACCATCAGCAGCGAAATCAATACGGCCGGGAATATGACCTGATACGGATACTGCAGCAGCACGCTCTGTCCGTTGGAAAGCAGAATGCCTATGGAAGGCTCCGGAGGCGCTATGCCAAGACCGATATAGGCCAGGAACGCTTCCGAGAAAATGGCGCCGGGAACGGCGATCATGGCACGAATGATCAGGGGGCCTACGCAGTTGGGCAGAATGTGGCGGAATATAAGCGTCTTGTCCGGCACGCCCATTGTGCGGGCAGCCAGCACGTATTCACGGCCCTTGAAGCGATAGAACTGGGCGCGGATAAGGCGAGATGTGCCTATCCAGCCCGTTACCGTCATTGCAAGTATTATGGAGAACATACCTGCGCCGAACACCAACATGAACAGAATGGTAACGACCACGTACGGCATGCCGTCCAAAACCTCTGCCAAATGCGTAAGGAATATATCTATCTTGCCTCCGCAATAGCCGGATATAGCGCCGTATACAACGCCTATCACAAGGTTTACCGCAACGGATACCGCGGCGATTATAAGCGATATGCGCGCGCCGCGGAAAAGCCTTGTAAGCAAGTCGCGTCCCAAATAGTCCGTGCCGAGCCAATGATATTCGCCGTCTGCCACGCCGCTGTACTTATAATAGTCAACCTTTACGTCGCACATGGTAACGTTCTTAACGTCATGCTCGTTAAAAATCTCGATAATGCAGCCTTCAGGATATCTGTCGGTATCGTCAAGCTTATCCTTGCGGCGGTCTGTAAGCACGCGGGAACCATCGAATATGCCAAGCTTTTCAAGCCCGGGTATTTTTGGGGGCAGATTTTGCTGCGCAACATTCTGCTCAGTATAGGAATACCCTGTGATATTAGGCACTATTATGGCCATCAACACGATCAACAGTATTATTGCGCCGGAGATCATGGATACTCTGTTCTTGCTGAGCCTTATCATTGCATCCTTGAAGAAGCCGACGGGTTTAGTTTTAAACTTTTCGTCCTTTATAGCTTCCTGATGCAGGGGTTCAAAATCGGCATCGGGCAAATTTTTAATGTCATCCGGCAGATTATTTCTATCATAAATCATGCTTTCTTACCTCCCACGCGCACACGGGGATCGATCAGGCCGTAGGACAGATCCACCAGCAATATGGTGACCAATGACGTCACCGAATAGAATATCAGGCATGCAACGGTAAGGAAATGGTCGCCGGCCATGATGGATTTTACCGTCAAGCCGCCCTGCCCTGGTATTGCGAAGATATTTTCTATAACAAGAGAACCACCCATTATGCCCGTTATCATTGCGATAAGGGTATTGGAAATGGGAATAAGCGAATTACGGAAGGCATGGCGCACTATGGATTGAACCTTGGTCAGGCCCTTGGTGCGCGCAAGCAGCAGATATTCCGAAGAAATATTTTCTATCAGTTCACCGCGCAGATACCTTGCTATTGTAGCTATAGGGCTGAGAGCCAGCGCAATGATGGGCAGCACCAAAGAGTGGAGCTGCTGCGCAAGCGTGGCGGCGTTCGTGTCGTAAAGCGTCGGGAACCATTCCAGCTTAAATGCTAAGAAATACTGAAGGGCCGATGCAAAAACAAACGACGGTACTGATATGAATATTACCACGAAGAATGATATCACGTGGTCCACCCATGTGTTGCGCTTAAGCGCGGCTACCGTTCCGGCAATAAGCCCCAACGGTATTGATATGAAAAGAGACAGGAAATTGACCAAAATCGTGGGCGGAAGTCGGTTGATCAATATGCCGAATACCGGCAGGCCGGGACGAAGCTTTACGGAAACACCGAAATCAAGCCCGGCAACTATATCCGAAATAAAATAAAAATACTGAACCGGCAAAGGATCGTTGAGATGGAACTTGTCTTCCAGCTGTTTCTGGATTTCAAGCGGCACCTCCGGATTTTCAAAAAGCGACATCGGCATCAGGCGCACCACGATAAAAGAAAGCGACATGATAAGGAAAAGCGTGATGAGCATTGCAGCGATGCGGGACATAATGTATCTAAACATAGGATTCTCCTAACTGCATGGGACTTCCCCGGATAAAGCTTTTGCTATTATCCGAATCGGGGGCATGCCGCCACATTAGGTAGCATGCCCCCGGAAGATGTGTGTTAAGTTAACGTTCGGCTGTTCAGGCGCTTAGTCGGTGACGATATCGCCGTAAGGTTCGCCCCAACCGAAGCCGGGAATATAGGTGTAAACAGGCAGAACCAGACGGTCGGAATGGAGCTCGTAAACAACATCCTGTACAACGGGGCACTGCACCACATGCTCAAGATAGATTTCCTCAAGCTTCTGAGTTTCCTGCAGCAAGGTCTCGTAATCGCCGTTCTGGATTTCGCGGCAATATGCGAACTGGGCGTCAAACTCGTCGTTGAAGTAGTTGTTGGGGGATCCGGAATAACCGCTGGTGAAGTAGTAGAAGCCTTCGTAAGGATAGGTACGCGCAACGGCACGGGCCCAATCGTTGGGGGAAAGATCCCAACCGTCGTCGCCCTGCTTCTTGTACTCGGTGGTGGAGATACCGCTGTAGTTCTTTATTTCCACGGTCACGCGGTTGTTAAAGACCTTGGGGAACTCCTCCTGGAGGAACTGAGCGGTCTTGTTCCAGTGTACCTCGCTGGGATCGTAAGCAATGATGATGTTGATAACGGTGTCAGCGGGAACGCCGCACTCTTCATAGGCCTTGTTCAGGTAATCAAGCGCAAGCTCGGGGTTGTAGCCGGTGGTGTGGCCTTCTGCGCTCCAGGAGGCAACCATTTCTTCCACGGCCTTGCCGTACTTAGATTCGCGGTAGATGCGGGCACCCTCGCTGAGTATACCGGCCTGGGCGCTTACGTACCAACCGGCGGGTTCCATATGACCAAACAGGTTCTTGGCTATGGTCTCGCGGTCGATGGCGTGATAGATAGCCTTGCGGTAGTTGTCGCTGCCGCTGATGGGGTTATTGGGGTTCTTGCAGTTGATGTCCAGATGGAACACAGAGTTGGAGCCGTATTCCACAAGGCGCGGATCGTCGATGTAGGTTTCGAGGGTATCGGAGTTGGGCGCGAATATATCCAGCTGCCCCTGCTCCCAAAGCTCAACGCGGGCATTCTGCTCGGGAACTACGCGATACTGTATCTCGTCATAGTTGAAGTAATCAGCCAGCCAATGGTCGGGGTTCTTAACATAGGTCTGCACGGAGTCATAGGTCCAATCAGAGAAGATGTAAGGACCGCAGCCCATGAAGTGGTCAAGGTCGGAACCGTAGGAAGTGGTCAGGCCGTCGGCGCTGAGGCATTCGTTCCACAGGGGTTCGTAGCAGGGTACGTTGTTCCTGTTGAAGAAGTGGTTCATAACCTGAGTGGCGGTGTTTACGTCAACGGTGGTTATCTGAATGGTGTAATCATCGATCTTCTTTATACCGACGTCTTCCCAATCGGTGGGTATGCCGCCTTCGGAATTCTGCATGGAATACTGCTCGGCATTCACGATGGTGATGGCGTTGCTGGCCAGGAAGGTGCTCATACGAGGCATCATCACGGGGTCAAGCTGCTGCTTAAAGGTGAACATAAAGGTGTCCGCATTGATGGGATCGCCATTGTTCCACTTTGCATCCTCACGGATCTTTATCTGCCAGTTGTAATCGTCGATCTGAATGGGCTCTTCAGCGGCGATGTCGCAGATCCAGATGTATCCGTTGCCTTCTTCGTTGGGATACTGACGATACAGATAGCTCATGCAATAGGTGGCAACGTTGCCAACGGGGCTATCAACATTGTCAAGGAAGTTGAGGCTCGAATGGTCGGAACTGAGCACGGAATAATAGACCTTCTTACCATCAGCCGCGGGCTCTACTGCAGGAGCCTCGGTCGGGGTAGTGGTTCCCGCAGGTGTGCCGGCGTTGGGGTCGTCGGTCTGCACAGGATCCTGCGCGGTGTTGGAGGGAGTGCATGCAGCCAGCAGGCCAATTACGAATATCATGGCCAGAAGCAGTGCAATGGTTTTCTTCATGTCGGTTTTCTCTCCTTTTTTGTTCTTTTATTTTTTGCAGAAGCCATTATCGGCTTCAAATTTAAAGTCAAGTTTGCTAGGGTTTCGTTTGTCTTAAAGCATATGTAATAATGAAAGCAGCGCCGATATCGCAATGAGTATTGCCGCGCATACCATATATAAGGATACGTCATCATGATGTTTGCGGCTGTCGCGATATTCAATATAGTCATCTTTCAAGTCGTCTGCCGATTTATGTTCGTTGCGGAAAATCATTTTAAGAAGCTTTACGCCGTAAGAAAGGCTTGTAAACATGTGCATATTTGTCAGCTGATGCGCTATGCCGACGAACAAAAGCGCCATTCCGGCCGAAAAAATCGCATTTATTATCCATACGAAAGCCGTTTGTTCCCTTCCCCTGCCGATAACGTAAGAAACCACGATCCCCAGCACGCAAACAAACGCCAATTTAGGCCACGATTGCTTAAATTTGTTCAACATAGTCTGTTGAGGATAACTCACCGATGTTTCCTCCATCCGGTTTCGTGTATAAGGTTTGGATCCGTCCCTTGGACCCGTTCGGTAATATATTATGTACATTCATACATATATATCAGATAATATGCATAAGGACACTTTAATTATATGATATTTAAGCACATAAACACCGTCTTGTCAATACATTGTTTCTATGTATACAATTCCGTCTTAATTCGTCGATAGGGCTTGCTATACCACTAATATGGTAATAGAATATATAATATGAAGTTTTGCAGCAAAGGAGCTTCCCCATGCGTTTAACAATGAAAGGCGCCACAGCAAAAAATACCCGTTATGCCGATAAGCCAAACGAGGATCTTTTCTTCTTTGACGAGGCATCAGGTTTTGCCATGATACTTGACGGTGTAAGCCGCGACAGAGAAAACGGCATATACCCCAACCCCAGCCCCGCCTGCCGCGCCGACAACGCCTTTGCCGATGCCGCGCAGGCCGTACTTTTGAAAAAAAACGGTGCCGCACCGGCGGACCGACTTAAAGCGGCAGCATATGCCGGGAACATGGCCGTTGCCGCCGCCAACGAAGGCTTCCCCTCCCCATTCCTCCCGGGCACGGTCGGCGTGCTTGCACTTTTTGCCGAACACAAGCTGCATTATGCATATATAGGAGATTCTAACGGCATATTGATTTCAAACGGAACGCTATCGTATTTTACAACACCTCAAACCGCAGAGGTGCATCGCCGCCGCAAGGAGTTTACGTCCGACGAGATACGCGCCGTTATATGCAACAATCCTTCCCACCCCTGCGGCTACGGCGTATGGAACGGCATGCCGTCCGCCGCAGAGTTTCTGCGCGTGGGCGAACTGCCTTTATCCGCAGGCGACAGGGTTCTTTTATGTACTGACGGAATCGACCCGTTCCTCGCATCGCTGTCTGATGCAGCCTTAGCCGCCATGGATGCCGATACTTTAATTTCTCAGGCCATGGCCTACATGATGCCCGAAGGATACATGGACGACCGCACAGCCATTGTTATAAACATATTGGATGTATGAACGAGGTTGGAACCCCGTGTCATCATAATCCATGATTGCAGAATATACCCTTGTATGCAGAAAAACGGCGTGACCGTGAAGGTCGCACCGTTTTTTTGCCCAACCTTAATACTTATGACTGTTAAGCATTAGGCCGGCGTGATTTCTGGCGGAGACGGTGGGATTCGAACCCACGGACCCTTGCGGATCAACTGATTTCGA
>ENA-ORNY01000880-ORNY01000880.1-human-gut-metagenome-genome-assembly--contig:-NODE-880-length-18743-cov-22.999358_pt1 | contig 18743 bp, 18 predicted proteins | sample MGYA00242122_ERZ509036 | MGnify/ENA primary metagenome ERZ509036 (study PRJEB26280, sample SAMEA2338696) | human gut metagenome | biome: human gut; feature: human-associated habitat; material: faeces... | reverse complement strand
AAAAGGCACAAAATTAGGTTAATATGGAGTGGTTGTATACCCTGTTTTTCGGCAACGGCATCGCCCATGCCGTACTTATTTTCGCGTTGGTAATCACCATCGGCATTCTGTTGGGAAAAGTCAAAATCGGAGGCATTTCGCTGGGTGTCACGTGGATACTGTTCGTCGGCATCCTGTTCAGCCATTTCGGGATGACCGTCAATGGCGAAGTGAGGCACTTCGTGCAGGAATTCGGACTGATCCTTTTCGTCTTTTCGATCGGACTGCAAGTCGGCCCGGGATTCTTCGCGTCGTTCAAGCACGGCGGAATCACCCTCGTGGGATGCGCCACGGCGATCGTCCTGCTGGGCGTCGCAACGGCCTATGTCATCCACGTCGTGACCGGAACGCCCATTCCGACGATGGTCGGCATCCTCTCGGGCGCCGTGACCAACACCCCCGGACTGGGCGCCGCACAGCAGGCTTATGCCGACGCTTTGAGAATGCTTAATGATGCAGCTCCGTCAGAAAAGGTTATTGCTCTTAAGAGTCTTGAGGCATTCCAAAAGGCAGCAGACGGCAAGGCTACAAAGATTATTATTCCGTCAGAAATTCAGTCCTTGGCAGGCTTGGCTACTTCTGTAAAGGAAGTTTTCCATACTGAAGATGTTCAAAATAAGTAAGGCTTAATGTGTGCCTAATATACAATAAGGTTATGATTTATACAGCCGCACTAACTATTTTTGTTAGTGCGGTTTTATCTTGTAAATATGTAAAAAATGACAAAAAAATTTAGATATTTTCTATTGCTATGCACAATAAATACAAATGGCTTTTTAAATTCTTTTATCCGTGAAAAATAGTTGAAATTATACTCAAAATGCAATAAAATATATATAACGACTACTAAGCGGAGGTGTTTCCAATGGCGAAAATTATGTGCGGCTGCAGCAGTTTTGTTATGGTCTGTGGAAACCTTGCGTTTTTTTACAAGGCACAAGTGTAGGCTGTGGTAAATATAACCGCAGCCTTTTAGTTTTGTAATGTAGCTGTACTGTTTACAAAACGCCTGTTTGCCATGTGCATACAAATAGGGCTTTTGGTTTATTTCTATGTTTAAGAAAGGAATGTTAGATTATGAAAAAAGTAGCGGTAATTATGGGCAGTGACAGTGACTTTCCTGTAGTTTCAGGTGCTGTAAAAACATTAAAGGAGTATGATGTACCTGTTGAGGTACATGTAATGTCGGCACATCGCACACCGGCACAGGCTGCCGAATTTTCTTCCAAAGCCAAGGAGAACGGTTTTGGTGTAATTATTGCTGCCGCAGGTAAGGCTGCACATTTGGCAGGAGTTTTGGCTGCACACACTACAATTCCGGTAATTGGTATTCCTGTAAAGTCATCAACGCTGGACGGACTTGACGCTCTTTTGGCTACAGTACAAATGCCAAAGGGAATACCGGTAGCTACAGTTGCTATAGACGGTGCAGACAACGCTGCACTTTTGGCTGTACAAATGCTTGCTTTGTCTGACAATGCTTTGTCAGCTAAGCTTGATAAACTGAAAGCGGATATGGAAGCGGGCGTAATTGCCAAGGATAAGGCAATTCAAAGCAAGGTGAACGAGCTGTGAGTATATTTCAAGAAAAAACAGAATTATTAACTAAGGAATGTAAGCCGCAGGACGAGTGCGGTGTGTTTGGCATTTATAAAAATGATGATGATATTAACACCGTTGCCGAGGTTTACAGCGGGCTTTTAGCCTTGCAGCACAGGGGGCAGCAAAGTGCCGGAATTTGCGTAAATGACAACGGCACTTTTAAATGCTTTAAAAACAACGGTTTGGTGTCGGAGGCACTTACGGTAGAGGGACTTGACGAGCTGCCAAACGGAAAAATAGCCATAGGTCATGTCAGACACTCAATTTATACTAGGGATAAGCACGACTTTGCGGCTGTTCAGCCACTGCTTATGAGATACATAAAAGGTTCGTTAGCTATTGCTCATAATGGAGCAATTACAAACCGTGCCGAAATTCACAAGCTGTTGGAGCAGGGCGGAGCTATTTTCCAGTCCAACAGTAATGCAGAGCTTATTGCTTATGTAATTGCCAGCAACAGACTTCAAACATTTTCTATTGAGGAGGCTGTTTTAAAGTCTATGGATATGCTTGAGGGTGCGTATTCTATGGTTATTATTTCTCCCAGCAAGCTTATTGCGGTGCGTGACCCAAACGGCTTTAGACCGCTTTGTATAGGTAAAATGAAAAACAGCTATATTGTGTCCTCCGAAAGCTGTGCCTTTGACAGCTTAGGGGCTGACTTTGTAAGAGATGTTCAGGCGGGCGAAATGGTTGTAATTGATGAAAACGGACTGCACAGCTATACTGAGCACTGCAGTGATAAAACATCAATGTGTATATTTGAGCCTATTTATATTTCAAGGCCTGACAGTGTTATAGACCACCAGTGTGTTCACAATTTTAGAATGAATGTCGGTGCTGCACTTGCAAGGGCGTATCCTGTGGAGGCTGATGTTGTCTGTGGTGTGCCTGACAGCGGTGTAAGCTGTGCAATAGGCTATGCCAATGCTACAGGAATCCCTTATGGCGTAGCAATTATAAAGAATAAATATATAGGCAGAACCCTTTCTATGGAGGGCAGCAACAATCTAAAGAAACGCACTCTTGAAATAAAAATAAATGTGCTTAAACCAACTGTAGAAGACAAGAGGGTTGTTATTATTGACGACAGCATTGTTCGTGGCGGTACTATGGCACATATTGTAGATTTGCTGAAAAAGGCAGGAGCCAAGGAAGTCCATGTTAGAGTGGCGTCACCGGAGTTCCATGAAACCTGTTACTACGGTACAAGCCTGCCTGCTAAAGACCAGCTTATTTCACACAAGCTTTCAAAGCAGCAGCTGTGTGAAAAAATAAATGCAGATTCCCTTGAGTTTATATCTTTGCAGGATCTTAAATCCTGTGCAACAGATAACAGTGTAAACTTTTGTACTGCTTGCTTTGACGGTAACTTCCCTACAGAAGTTCCTACTGAGCAGTTTGAAGATAAATTCAGCAAGAAAATTAAGAAATAATTATTATATGTTTTATTTATAAAAACAGGTATGTTTTACGGAGGTTTTTTATGAAGAGTTTTAGTGAAAGCTACAAGGCAGCCGGTGTAGATGTAACAGCCGGCTATAAATCAGTAGAATTAATGAAAAAGCACATTGCTAAAACAAATATTGACGGTGTTATTTCCGGTATCGGCGGTTTTGGCGGCTGTTTTATGCCTAATCTTTCCGGTATGGAGGAGCCTGTACTTGTTTCAGGTACAGATGGTGTAGGCACAAAGCTAAAGCTTGCTTTTCTGCTGGATAAGCACGACACTATTGGTATTGACTGTGTAGCTATGTGTGTAAACGATGTTGTATGCGGCGGCGCAAAGCCATTGTTCTTCTTGGACTATATGGCACTTGGCAAAAATGTACCTGAAAAGGTTGCAGAAATTGTTTCAGGTGTTGCAGAGGGCTGTGTGCAGGCAGGCTGTGCTTTGGTAGGCGGCGAAACTGCCGAGATGCCGGGCTTTTACCCTGTAGATGAATATGACCTTGCAGGTTTCTCTGTAGGTATTGTAGATAAGAAGAAAATTATTGACGGAGAAGGTCTTGAGGCCGGTGATGTTCTTATAGGCTTGCCGTCATCAGGCGTACACTCAAATGGCTTTTCACTTGTCAGAAAGGTATTTAATATTAACGAAGAAACAGTTAAGAAAACATACCCTGAGCTTGATAAACCGCTTGGCGAAACACTTTTGACGCCAACAAAAATTTATGTTAAGCCGTTGCTTGCGCTTATTGAAAAGTGCAATGTTAAGGCGGTATCTCACATTACAGGCGGCGGCTTTTATGAAAACATTCCAAGAATGTTAAAGGACGGTATGTCAGCAAAAATTAACAAGTCTGCTGTGCCTGTTTTGCCGATATTTAATGTTATTCAAAAAGAGGGCAATATTTCTGAACACGATATGTTTAACACCTTTAATATGGGCGTAGGTATGGTTATTGCTATTGACAAAAACCAGGTTGATACCGCACTTTCTGTACTTGCTCAGGCAGGTGAAAAGGCATTTGTTTTAGGCGAGGTTGTTGAAGGCGACAAGGAAGTAATTTTTGACTGATTACTTTGAATAAGTATCTGTGAACCTGATTTTAAGGTGAACCTATGCTTTTTATTCGATGTTTGGAGGCTTAGCTGTGAAGAATATAGTTGTTTTAGTGTCCGGTGGCGGCACAAATTTACAGGCGCTTATAGATGCCCAAAAGGCAGGAAAAATTAAGAACGGCAAAATAACCTGTGTAATATCAAGTAATCCTAATGCATATGCTTTGCAGCGTGCCGAAGCAAACGGCATTGACACAGCCGTAATCAGACGCAAGGATTATGCAGAATTTTCCGAGTACAGCAGTGCACTGATAAGCCTGCTTAATGATAAAAGGGCAGACCTTATTGTGCTTGCAGGCTTTATGACTATTTTGGGCGAGGATGTTATAAAAGCGTTTAAAAACAGAATTATTAATATCCACCCATCACTCATACCTGCATTTTGTGGTGAGGGCTTTTACGGACTAAAGGTGCATGAGTGTGCTTTGCAGCGTGGAGTTAAGGTTACAGGTGCAACCGCACATTTTGTAAACGAGGTATGCGACGGCGGGCCTATAATTTTGCAAAGAGCTGTGGCAATAGAGAACGGCGACACGCCGGAGATACTCCAAAAGCGTGTAATGGAGCAGGCAGAATGGAAAATACTTCCTATGGCTGTAGCACTGTTCTGTGATGATAAAATTAAGGTTATTGATGATAAAACCACTGAAATATTAGATTAAATTTTATAAGAGAAAGGGAGATACCAATGGAAATGCTTTCATTAGAAAAAGAGCTTACTGCTAACCCATATCCCGGCAGAGGTATTGTTATAGGTAAAAGTGCAGACGGAAAGAATGCAGTAATTGCCTATTTTATTATGGGAAGAAGTGAGAACAGCCGCAACAGAATTTTTGTAGAGGACGGCTGCGGTATTAGAACGCAGGCATTTGACGAATCTAAGCTGGAGGATCCGTCACTCATTATATATGCACCGGTAAGAGTGCTTGACAACAAAACGATTGTTACTAACGGCGACCAAACAGACACAATTTACGAATTAATGCAGCAGGGTAAAACCTTTGAGGAATCCCTTAGAACAAGAAAGTTTGAGCCGGACGGCCCTAACTATACACCAAGAATTTCCGGTATAGTTGAACCGTCAAGCAATGGCTTTGACTTTTCAATGTCAATTCTAAAGAGTGCAAACGGCAATCCTGACTCCTGCCAAAGATATACCTTCTCTTATGAAAGTCCTTTAAGCGGACAGGGCAGATTTATTCATACCTATAAGGTAAACGAAAATCCGCTGCCAAGCTTTGAGGGTGAGCCAAAGCTGGTAGAAATAGGCAGTGACGATATTGATACCTTTGCTAATAAGCTTTGGACAGCACTTAACGACGACAACAAGGTTTCACTTTTTGTAAGATATATTAACCTTGAGGATAATAGTACACAAAGCAGAATTATAAATAAGAACAAATAATCAGCTTTATTACATTTTTTGCCATTATATTAAGGAGGATATTTAATGAAAGAGCTAGAGTTGAAATACGGATGTAATCCTAACCAAAAGCCTTCAAAAATATTTATGAAAAACGACGGGGAGCTTCCTATAGAGGTTTTAAACGGCAAGCCGGGATATATTAATTTCTTGGACGCATTTAACAGCTGGCAGCTTGTTAAGGAGTTAAAGGCTGCTACAGGTCTGCCTGCGGCTGCTTCCTTTAAGCATGTAAGTCCGGCAGGTGCTGCGGTAGCTACAGAGCTTTCTGACACCCTAAAGAAAATATATTTTGTTGATGACTTAGAGCTTTCGCCGCTTGCAAGTGCATACGCAAAGGCAAGAGGTGCCGACAGAATGTCTTCATATGGCGACTGGATTGCCCTTTCAGATGTATGTGATGTTCAAACTGCAAGGCTGATTCAAAGAGAGGTTTCCGACGGTATTATTGCACCGGGCTATACAGATGAGGCCTTGGAGGTGCTGAAGTCAAAGAGAAAGGGTACATACAACATCGTAAAGATTGATCCTGATTATGTACCGGCTGAAAAGGAGTATAAGGATGTTTTCGGAGTAACATTTGAGCAGGGCAGAAACAACCTAAAAATTGATGATGAAATGCTTTCTAACTTCGTAACAGAGAACAAAAATTTTACAGACGAGGCTAAGCGTGACCTAAAGATAGCACTTATCACCCTAAAATACACACAGTCTAACTCCGTTTGCTATGCAAAAGATGGTCAGGCTATTGGTGTAGGTGCAGGTCAGCAGTCAAGAATTCACTGTACAAGGCTTGCAGGCAACAAGGCAGACATTTGGTTCCTGCGTCAGCATCCAAAGGTACTTAACCTTCAATTTGTTGACAATATCCGTCGCCCAGACCGTGACAATACTATTGATGTTTATATTTCTGACGAATACGAGGATGTATTGGCAGACGGTGTATGGCAGCAGTTCTTTAAGGTTAAGCCGGAGCCTCTTTCAAGAGAAGAAAAGAAAGAATGGCTTACTCACCTAAGCGGTGTGGCACTGGGCAGTGACGCATTCTTCCCGTTTGGCGACAACATTGAAAGAGCTAAGAAGTCCGGTGTTGAGTTTGTTGCACAGCCTGGCGGCTCAATCAGAGATGACAATGTAATTGATACCTGTAACAAATATAATATGGCTATGTGCTTTACAGGTATAAGACTGTTCCATCACTAATAAAAAGGAAGAGGTTACTTATGAATATTTTAATGATAGGTTCAGGCGGCAGAGAGCACGCACTTGTAAAAAAGCTGCTGGAAAGTCCACAGGTTACAAGGCTATATACAGCACCCGGTAACGGCGGTATTTCCCGTGACAGTATTTGTGTTGATATTCCTGTAATGGACAAGGAAAAAATGGTACAGTTTGCAAAGGATAACAACATTGACCTTGCATTTGTAGCACCTGACGATCCACTTGCGGCAGGTATGGTAGACGCATTTGAAGCAGCAGGCATAAGAGCCTTTGGCCCAAATGCAAGGGCGGCCGTAATTGAAGCCAGCAAGGTTTTTTCAAAAGACCTTATGAAGAAGTATAACATTCCTACGGCAGAGTACGAGGTTTTTGACAATGCACAAAAGGCTGTAGAATACATAGAAAGCAGAAACGAATTTCCTGTAGTGGTTAAGGCAGACGGCTTGGCATTGGGTAAGGGCGTAATTATAGCACAAAATCTCGATGAAGCTAAGGCGGCTGTTAAATCCATTATGGAGGACAAAAAATTTGGTGAGTCGGGCAATCATATTGTTATTGAGGAATTTTTAACAGGCCCTGAGGTTTCGGTACTTTCCTTTACAGACGGTAAAACAGTTAAGCCTATGGTATCTTCAAAAGACCATAAAAGGGCATACGACAATGACCAAGGTCTAAATACAGGCGGTATGGGTACAATCAGCCCAAATCCTTATTACACAGATGAGCTTGCTAAGGAGTGCCAGGAAACAATCTTTGAGCCTACCATAAAGGCAATGGTTGCAGAGGGCAGACCGTTTAAGGGCTGTTTATATTTTGGACTAATGCTTACGCCAAAGGGCCCAAAGGTTATTGAATATAATGCACGCTTTGGCGATCCGGAGGCACAGGTGGTATTGCCTAGACTAAAAACAGATCTTGTGGATATTGTTAATGCTGTTATTGACGAAAAGCTGTCAGATATTGATATTGAATGGTCAAACGATGCATCAGCTTGTGTTGTTATGGCAAGCGGCGGATATCCGGAGGCCTACAAAAAGGGCATCGAAATTACAGGCCTGAATGACAATGGAAATGTTGACGGTGCTACTGTTTATCATGCCGGAACTGTATATAAAGACGGAAAGTTCTTTACTAACGGCGGCAGAGTGCTTGGCGTTACAGCTACTGCACCAACCCTAGACGAGGCGTTAGAGAAAGCCTATAAGGCAGTAGATAAAATTCACTTTGACGGTGCACATTATCGTAAGGATATTGGCAGAACTAAGTGATTATTTAGTTTTTACAAAAAAGAAAAGCTTGGTATTTGCCGAGCTTTTTTCTTTTGCTGTATGAAATAATTCATTACTTTAATTATGTTTCATATTTATTTTAAATATGATATAAGGAGGTTGTTATGAGCGAAATTTTAAAAGATAATGCAAAAGGTAAATCGAATTGTAAAAAAGGCAGCTTCTTTTCTCTCTTTTCAGAAGAATATTCTCTCAACAGCATACTTGTGAATTTATACCTTGCTGCAATGTTTATAATTTTCCCGTTGTATTACACACAGCAGTATTCAAATATCCGCCACGATAAGTACGATGTTTTTCTTGTATTAAGTGCGTTGCTTGTAGTTGGAGAGGTTTTCCTGTTGTTTGCCTTGGCGTCAAAGGGGAAAGCAAAGGATAATATTTCTGCTTACAAAACCCTAACTACTACAGACTATGCCATGCTTGCTCTTTTGCTTGTTTATGTGGTTTCAACAATTTTTTCCGCATACAGAGAAGATGCTTTTACAGGTGAGGCAGGACGCAACAACGGCTGTTTAATTATGATTGTATATGTTGCTGTATATTTTATAATTACACGGGAATTTAGCCACTGGGAATATCTGTTTGCGGCTTTTGCACTGGGCTCCGGCATTGTGTTTTTGCTTGCTGTGCTGAATTTTTACTATATTGACCCGTTGAATATGTATGTAGGCTATGAGCCTGCCGATGTTGAGAATTTTTCGTCAACCATAGGTAACAAAAATTTGGTATCCAGCTTTATATGTGTGTGTTTGCCGGCGTTAATGCTGTTGTTTATGAACACAAAAAACAGGCTGTTATCGGCAATATATTTTATTGCCGAGGTACTGGGATTTTCTGCGTTAATGGTAGCTGACAGTGACAGTGGCTTTGTTGGCTTTTTTGCACTGTTACTTTTAGTTTTAGTTTATTATATTAGAAAGCCCAATTATATGTTTAAATACTTTTTGTCACTGTTTTCAATGCTGTTGGGGGCAAAGGTTTTATTTGTTTTTTCAGTGGCGGCACAGGGTAAAGTAAAGGAGTTATCGTCTATTCCAAGCTTTTTTGTATATACAAACGGGCTTTCATTTGTACTGATTTTACTTACACTGATTTTGTGCGGAGTATTTTTTATTATAAGCCGCAAAAATGCCGAGGCATTGCTTCCAAAGGCGGTTTTTTACGCAGCAGCAGCTGTTGTTGCAGCTTGTTTCTTGGCTGTTGTTTATATGATAATTAAGTATACCTTTATAGACACTACAAGCGAGCTTAACGGTATTTCGTCATATTTTAGGTTTGATGACAAATGGGGAACTCACAGAGGCTATATATGGAGAAAGTCCTTTGAAATTTTCCTTGATGCCAATATTAAGGATAAGCTTATAGGCTGCGGTCCGGATACGCTTGCATATCCGTTTACGCCTTTTTTTGCAGAGCTTGCAAGCCGTTTTGGAAACGACTCCACCAACTGTGCACACAATGAATATTTGAATTACCTTGTTACTACAGGTATATTAGGCTTGGTAGCGTACCTTGCTGTAATTGCTTCGTTTATAGTACGGGCAGTAAAATACGCAAAACATAATCCGCTTATAATTGTATGTGCGGGAAGCGTTTTATGCTACTCAATACAGGCTATAGCTAATATAACCCAGCCTATTACGACACCGCTGTTTATTCTAATGCTTTGTATAGGCGAGGCTCTGTGCAGGCAGTGTAAAAATAAAAAAACAGCTGCTAACGGTTAAGCTGTAAGCAAAAATAATTATCAGTACTTTTCAAACTAATTCGGCATCGCCACAAATTATAAATGGCGATGCCGTCTTTTATTGCTGTGATTTACATAAAGTAAGTTAAAACAAAAAAGCACTACATTTAATGCAGTGCTTTTAATGCTGTTAAGTAGAAATAATTACTTTTCGTCAGCCTTTTCCTTGTCTTTTTTCTTTTTTTTGTTTGTAGTTGGCAGCTCTTTTTCAGTTGTAATAGTTGAAATAGCCCACTTTTGGAATTGGATTTTTGTTCTGTCCGGGCCTGTTTCCAATATAAAGGACTCGTCGTCCTTAATACTTACAACTCTGCCTGTAATACCGCCTATAGTAATTAGCTCGTCACCAATTTCAAGGCTGTTTCTAAGCTGTTCCTCTTGCTTTTTCTTCTTTGAGTTTGGTCTAATCATAAAGAAGTAAAGAGCAGCAAACAGCAGAACATATATGGCTATCATTGGTAGCAGTTGTGTAAAGTTTGTTGCTTGGCCTGATCCGCCGGAGGAGTCTGCTGTTGAGCAAGATGATAGTCCTAATGTCGCAGCTAATCCTAATGCTGCAATAATTGCTTTTTTCATTTAGTTAAGTCATTCCTTTCAAATTCAATACAACAAGCTAATTATACCATAAAATTTAATCTAATCAAGTAAAATTATTAATTAAATTCTTTTTCCGAGTATGTCCCTATATTTTAAATAGAATTCATTAAATGTGCCGTTGTCCAGCTCTTTTCTTATTTTTTCCATTAGATTGTTATAGAAGTAAATGTTGTGCATAACTGCCAGACGCATACCCAGCATTTCACCGCTTTTAAACAGGTGCCTTAAATACGCTCTGTCAAAATGCTGACAAACAGGGCAGTCACATTCTTCATCAATAGGGGAGGTATCCAGAGTATATTTTGCATTAAAAATATTTCGTATGCCCTGCCAAGTAAACAGGTGTGCGTGTCTTGCATTTCGGCTTGGCATAACGCAGTCGAACATATCTACACCACGGTATACAGCCTCCAATATGTTTTCAGGGGTGCCGACGCCCATTAGGTATCTCGGCTTTTCCTGCGGCATATACTCCTGTACCTGCTCTATAATATGGTACATAACCTCGGCAGGCTCGCCTACAGCAAGTCCGCCTATTGCGTAGCCGTCCAAATCAAGCTCTCTTATTTCCTTCATATGCTCAACCCTAAGGTCGTCATATGTTGCACCCTGATTAATGCCAAACAGCATTTGCTGTTTATTTATTGTGTCATCCAAGCTGTTAAGCCTGTCCATCTCGTCCTTACAGCGTTTCAGCCAGCGTGCTGTACGGGCAGTAGAATTTTTAGCGTAGCTGTATTCCGCCGGATTTTCCATACATTCGTCAAATGCCATAGCAATGGTAGAGCCAAGGTTTGACTGTATTCTCATACTTTCCTCAGGCCCCATAAAAATTTTATGACCGTCAATATGTGAAGAGAAATACACGCCCTCTTCTTTTATATTTCTCAGCTTAGCCAGTGAAAAAACTTGAAAGCCGCCGCTGTCGGTTAATATTGGACCGTCCCAGCGTGTAAATTTATGCAGACCTCCCAATTGCTTTACAACCTCATCTCCCGGTCTTAAATGCAGATGATAGGTGTTGCACAGCTGTATTTGGCATTTTATATCCTTTAGATCAAGTGCGCTAACAGCACCCTTAATTGCACCGCAGGTGGCAACATTCATAAACACGGGTGTTTGTACAGTGCCATGAACGGTTTCAAGCTCTCCTCTTCTGGCGTAGCCCTCTTTTTTTATTACCTTAAACATAAGAAATCCTTTCTTAATTATTCTATAAGCATGGCGTCTCCAAAGGAGAAAAACCTATATTTTTCTTTAACTGCTGTTTTATATGCGTTCATAATTGTGTCGTAGTCTGCAAAAGCGGATACAAGCATTATTAGCGTGCTTTCCGGCAGGTGAAAGTTCGTTATAAGCCCGTCAAGCACCTTGAACCTGTAGCCCGGATAGATAAAAATATCGGTAAAGCCCTCGCAGGCGATAACCTCGCCGTTATGCTCTGTTGCAACCGACTCCAAGGTACGACAGCTGGTTGTACCTACAGCAATAACTCTGCCGCCGTTGTTCTTGGTTTCTTTTATGAGCCTTGCTGTTTCCTCCGGTACCTCATAATGCTCCGAATGCATTTTATGCTTTGTAACATCCTCCACCTTTACAGGACGGAATGTTCCTAAGCCTACATGTAGTGTAACATAACCGATTTTTACGCCCTTTTCTTCAATGCGTCTCATAAGCTCCGGGGTAAAGTGCAGTCCGGCTGTAGGTGCGGCGGCCGAGCCTAGCTCCTTGCTGTAAACGGTTTGGTAACGCTCCTGGTCTTCAAGCTTTTCGGTTATATACGGCGGCAAAGGCATTTGTCCTACTTTTTCAAGGGCAGTATAGAAATTATCCTTACAATAAAATTCAACAATACGGTTGCCGTCTTCAAGCACTTCAAGCACCTTACAGCTCATTATATCGCCAAAGGTAAATTCCGCACCCTCACGAGCCTTTTTGCCTGGCTTTGCAAGACATTCCCAAACATTATTGCGAACCTGCTTCAACAGCAAAAATTCAACTCTTGCACCTGTTGAGCGTGTACCGTATATTCTGGCCGGCAAAACCCTTGAATCGTTGGCTATAAGGCAATCGCCGGGATTTAAGCTGTCTATAATATCATAAAAGTGCTTATGTTCTATGGTATTGTTTTTTCGGTTAACAACCATTAGTCTGGAAGAATCTCGTGGCTCTACAGGGGTTTGTGCAATAAGCTCCTGTGGTAAATCATAATAAAAATCACTGGTTTTCATATATCATCGTTCCTTTTGTTTGCCTATATCTTTTCTAGCTTTGCAAAGTTTGCCATAAGCTTTTTGGTACCAACTTTGTCAAATGCAATTTCAAGCATAGTGTCGTTTGCCATTGGTGTAGCAGATACTACCATTCCCTTGCCAAAAGCCTTGTGCATAACCTGATCGCCAGCTTTATAGCTTGCCGATTTTTTAGGTGCGGCAGGTGACTGGTAGGTTTTGTTTGCAAAGCTGTTTGCTTTTGCAAAGGTACTGTTAAGAAATCCACTGTTAGCACTGCTCTTTGATGAGTAAGAGGTAGGGGAGGTAAAGCTTGTTTTTACTACCGACGATGTTACTTCGGCAAGCTCTTTCGGAATTTCATTAACAAATCTGGACAGCATATTGCGGCTTGTAGAGCCATAAAGCATACGCTCTTGTGCGTGTATGATATACAGCTTTTCCTTTGCTCGTGTAATTCCCACATATGCAAGTCTACGCTCTTACTGTAATTCATTAGGATTAGTAATAGACTGCATACCCGGAAAAATTCCTTCCTCGGCACCCGGAATGAATACAACAGGAAATTCAAGCCCTTTAGCAGAGTGCAGTGTCATAAGAACAACGCTGTCTGCGTCAGCATCATAATTATCAATGTCAGACAGCAGTGCAATGTCCTCTAAAAATCCTGAAAGCGTTGCGTCCTCCGGATTATCATCCTCGTAGTTCTTAATGTTGGTCATAAGCTCGTTAATGTTTTCTATACGGCTTTCGCTGTCTTCCTTTTCCTTTTTCAGGCACTCTATGTAGTCTGTTTTTTCAAGTATTTCATTGTACAACTGGCAAATTGTTGTGTCCTCATCCTCGGCGTATTCAATTAAATCTTCAATCAGCTTTGTAAATTTTTGCAGCTTTGGAACAGCTCTTTTTAACGGCTCATACTGGTCGGCGTGACTAATAACATAGTATAGGCTTTCTCCGGTAACGGCTGCAATTTCACTTGCCTTGTCAACAGTGGCAGGGCCTATGGCACGCTTTGGTTTGTTAATAATACGGCGAAGTCTGATGTTATCGGACGGGTTGCTTACAACCTGCAAATAAGAGGTCATATCCTTTATTTCTTCTCTGTCATAGAAGCGGTGGCCGCCGATTAATCTGTGCGGTATACCGCTTCTTGCCATATTTTGTTCTATAATATTTGATTGTGCATTTGTTCTGTACAGTACTGCAAAATCGGAAAATTTTCGTCCCTTTTCCACCTCGTCCAAAATAATGTCAGTAATATATTTTGCTTCATCTCTTTCAGAAGAGGCTGTATGTACTACAATTTTGTCTCCCTTTGGGTTGTCAGTCCACAGGGTTTTGCCCTTCCGTTCCTCATTATGGGCAATAACACCGTTAGCGGCGTCAAGAATTGTCTGTGTAGACCTATAGTTTTGTTCCAGTCGGATTACCTTGCCGTCAGGATAGTTTTCTTCAAAGCTTAAAATATTTTCAATGGTTGCACCACGGAATTTATAAATACTTTGGTCGTCATCACCAACTACACATATATTTCTGTTCTTTTCGGCAAGCATACTTATAAGTCTGTATTGTGCCATATTTGTATCCTGGTATTCGTCAACCATTATGTATTTAAACAAATTTTGGTAATACTCAAGTATATCATTGTTTTCCTGAAACAGCTTTACGGTATTGTAAATAAGGTCGTCAAAGTCCATTGCGTCAGAGCTTTTTAATCGCTCTGCATATACGGCATAGGCCTTTGCTATAGTTATTCTTCTGCTGTCGTTAAAGGTTTCCTTTGCAAAATCCTCGGGACCTTGCAGTTTATCCTTAGCTCTTGAAATTTCTGTAAGTACGCTGCGGTGAGGCAGTATCTTTTCGTCAACATTCATTGACTTTAATATTTCTTTCATCTGTCTGCGTTGATCGTCTGTATCATACACAGTAAAATTGTTGGTATAGCCCAGCCTGTCGCCGTATCTTCTTAAAATTCTTGCACAGCTTGAGTGAAAGGTAGAGGCCCATATGTCGGTAGCTTCGGGTACTCGTGCAATAATTCTTTCTTTTAATTCTCCTGCCGCCTTGTTTGTAAAGGTAATAGCTAAAATTTGCCAAGGCTTTGCCGGATTTACAAAAAGCTTTTTCTTTATTTCAAGCGGTACTTCGGTTTTGTTATAAGCGGCATCTTCAATTAAAGCAATTTCATCTTCCGAAAGCTCCTCTTTAAAATAGCCGCTGTTATATGCACTGCCCCAGCTAACAAGATTTGCAATTCTGTTTACCAAAACAGTGGTTTTTCCGCTTCCTGCACCTGCAAGAATAAGCACAGGCCCCTTTGTGGTAAACACAGCTTCCTGCTGCATATTATTCATTCTTGAAAATTCATTTTCCATCAGCCTGTTTCTTAGTTTTGTCAGCTTAGTATAATCCATTTTTTATTCCTTTCACAAAAAGATAACCGTTAAGTGAATTAACGGTTATCGCATAGTTTGTTTGAATTATTTTTCGCAAAAATTACAATTTGTCCTTAATCTTATTGTAGCAGTCGTCAAACAGCGAGGTGTCAACATCGTAATCCTTGCTAAAGCAGTAATTCATAAGGTACATTTTTACATCGGCTTGGTCTTTCATGTCATATGTGAAATAGGCAGAAATATAATACTCGCCTGATTTTATATCTCCGCTTTCGGACTTTATGTCACATTTTAGAACGGCAACGGTTTGATTATCGTGATAAACATCAGCCTCGGATTCCTCAATGTCAATAGAGGTGATTTTATTGCCCTTTGAGTTTAAGTCTTCCATAACAAACTTAGAGAAATCTGTGTAAACCATATCATTTCTGACTATAGTAAACTTATCACCGCCAGAATAGCATTTAAAGTCCATACCCTTGTAGTTAATATTTGGCGTGTAGTAATCCTCACTTAATGAGCTGCTGTCGCAGCCGGTTACAAAAATGGAGCATACAGCAATTACAGCTATTGTAAGTATTGATAATAATTTCCTCATATTATTTATTCCTTATTATTATATATTATTGTAGAAATTCATCTACTATATATCTTGGTCTGTGCTTTGTTTCAAGGTAAACCTTACCCAAATATTCTCCTATAACGCCAATCGCAAACAGCTGTAAGCCGCCTAAAGCCCATACTGATATAAATATACTTGCCCAGCCCGATACTGTAGCGCCGCAGAAGAATGTGATAAGTGTGTAAATACCAAAAATAAGTGCCAGTAAAAATATAATTATACCCAGCCACATAATCATTCTTATTGGCTTAATGCTAAGAGAGGTGATACCCTGCCAAGCAAGGGCAAGCATTTTAGTAAGGGGATACTTACTTTCGCCGGCTGTACGCTCAAGGCGTTCATACTCAACAGTATCGCTTTTAAAGCCAACCATAGGCACCATACCACGAAGAAACAGGTTTACTTCTTTAAACTCTGCAAAAGCGTCAAGGGCACGCCTGCTCATCAGTCTGAAGTCTGCATGGTTGTATATAACTTCTCCGCCCATAGCCTCAAGTATTTTGTAGAAGCTCTCAGCTGTAAATCTTTTGAAAAATGTGTCTGTTGTACGCTGCTTTCTTACACCGTAAACAATATCGCAGCCTTGATAGTATTTGTCAACCATTTCATCTATTGCATTAATGTCGTCTTGTAAGTCAGCGTCAATAGAAATTACTGCGTCTGCATGGTCTTTTAATGTCATTAATCCACCGTACAGCGTGTTTTGGTGCCCTCTGTTGCGGCTCATTTTCAGGCCCAATATATATGGATTTGCATTGTGCAGGGCAGAGATAATCTCCCATGTTTTATCCTTTGAGCCGTCATCAATATAAACGATTCGGCTTTTATCGGATATTTTTTTCTCCGTAATAAGTTGCTTATATTTTTTCAAAAGCTTTATTGTGGTATCCTGTAAAACGGCCTCCTCATTGTAACATGGAACCGCTAAATATAATGTCATCATCGCTCATTACTCCATTAAAATTAAATTCGTAACTAATTATATCATTTTATAAAAACATCTTCAACCGAAAAAGAAATAATTAATTATAATTTACAGTAATTTAATAAAAACAAATTTAAAACTGTTGTAAAAAGATATATCCAATGGTAAAATAACAATAGATAGCCTTACAGAAAGGAAGGTGTATCATTAGTGGCTAAAAAGGGGAAGAACTTATCTAAAATATACAGCCTAATAGGTATAGCTGCTGTGCTGGTACTGCTGTGCTTTATTGCTTTTTGCGTATCCGGCGACAGCAGCAGTATAAACAAGAAAATTACAGAGGCACCTACGGAGGCGGCAACGCAAGTAGTTACCGAGGTATCTACATTGCAAATTGCCACAAGTCCTTCTCAGCAGGCAACACAGAGACCTACTGCCGCAGCAACAGCGGCTACGGAAAAGCCTACAATGGATGTTGAAATAATTGGCAGCATCGACAACAACAGCAGCCTCTCACAGCCTACCGCACCGCCTGCACAGCCTGAAGCATTGCCTACGGAAGCACCTACGCAAATACCTACAGAGGATGCGGCTGTTCAGCTTAACCAATTAATCTCCGAAAGCGGATACACTGCTGAGCAGATTTATTCTGTCGGGATTAATCAGCTGGTAGTTGTAAATTCCTTTGGCACGCAGGCAGATGTTTATTTATTCAGCAATTCAGATGGGTTATGGAAGGATGAGGATATGAAATGCGGCGGCTTTGTAGGAAAAGCCGGAGTTGGCGAAAAGAATGCGGAGGGTGATAAAATTACGCCAAAGGGTTTATATTCCATAGGTGATGCATTTTATACGCACAGTCAGCCGTCTACATGGCTTAATACCTTTAGAATAACAGAGAACACCTATTGGGTAGATGACCCGAAATCTTCAATGTACAACCAAAAGGTTGAGGGTGAGCAAAATAAGGATTGGGACAGTGCCGAGCATATGATTGATTATAATGACTACAGATACGGCTTTACAATTAATTATAATACTAACCCGGTAATTGCGGGAAAAGGCTCTGCAATATTTATGCACTGCGGCAACGCTCCTACAGCCGGATGTGTAGCTGTTTCTGAAAACGATATGCTTCGATATTTGGATAAGCTAAGCACTTCAAAAAATCCGCATATTTTAATATTTTAAATATATGGGCTGACTGATTTTAGAAAATATGGTCGGCCCTTTGTGAAGTAATTATTAAATTTTTAAAAAATACTTTAAATGTATGTTACATTGTGATATAATCAACTGGTAAATTTTATTTGAGGATGTGAACAGTTTGGGTACTGTAATTGCAAATGTTTTTGCGGAACAATGGATGTATATGCTGCTTGCGGCGGTAGCTGTGGCTGCAACCTTTTTGGTTAAAAAGTTTTTTTCGGATTTTTATCGAAGCTTTTTAAAGGGTGGCTTAGTTGTACTTGTTCTTTTATTGATAGTTTTAGCTTTGCTTGTACATGCTCCGGACTTATTCTTACTAATACCTATTATAATTATTTGCTGTGAGCTTTTTGGATACGGTGTTACAGGCAAGGTTGTAGGTGTACTTTTTGTAGACTTTTTACTTATTCAGGTGGATTATAATTTTATTCCGAATAAAACGGCTATGACGGTTATTTTCTACATACTTCAGATATTGGCTGCAATTTGTATAGGAATTATTATGGATAAATATGTAAGAGAGGTTCAGGAAGAAAAAAGAGAGGGCAAGGAGCTTACTGACAATGAGCTTGCTGAGCTGCAGGAAATGATAAAGGACGATAAATCCTCCGATTCTCAGAAATCTGCCGAAAAAACCGATGATGATTTTTATGACTTAACCGGCATTGAGGATACTTCAGACTCTGTAAACACTATAACTGATGAAGACCTTGAAAATCATATTGATGAAATTATGAAAAAAATTGACGCTGAGGATTAAGCTTTTTCAGCATTCAAAACCGCTTTAGGCACCGGCCCAAGGCGGTTTCTTTTTGCGGCTCTATGTCAATAGTTGGGGTAAAACCGTAAAAAGAAAATTGATTTAAACAAG
>ENA-ORNY01000857-ORNY01000857.1-human-gut-metagenome-genome-assembly--contig:-NODE-857-length-19196-cov-6.458283_pt1 | contig 19196 bp, 16 predicted proteins | sample MGYA00242122_ERZ509036 | MGnify/ENA primary metagenome ERZ509036 (study PRJEB26280, sample SAMEA2338696) | human gut metagenome | biome: human gut; feature: human-associated habitat; material: faeces... | reverse complement strand
TCGGGATAAAAGACAAAGACAGTTATCTTGAAAATATTACGGTTGAGGATTTCTGCAAAACGCTGACCGAAATATGCGCGCAGAAAGATATTGCCTTTTCGCTGATCACGCAGTTGGGCGGATATCAGCACGGCTGGGGATATACGACCGAGACAAGCCTTCGCATCGTTATCATCGGCGCGAACGAGCCGGAGATCACCGAGCTTGGTGCGCGCATGAAAAAAATCGTGAACACCGATACTATTATGATAACGCGCTCTGAGATTGAATACGCGTTTTTATAAAGACAAAACCTTACATACGTTTTCAGTGAGAGATTAAGGACGGGCGTAAAATGAAGCATGTTTTTATCATAAATCCGAAGTCGAATTCGGAGACATTTACAGAGAAATTTCGGCATAAAATCGAGAAATTGTGCGTTAATCGCGGACTTGAGTTTGAGATAAAGTCAACGGCGAAAAATCTCGACGCGGAGAATTTCGCGCGGCAAGCGGCTGAAAAGGGCGATGCGGTTCGCGTCTACGCCTGCGGCGGGGACGGCACTGTGAACGAGGTCGTAAACGGAATATTCGGATTTAAAAATGCCGAACTTGCCGTTATCCCGATAGGCACGGGCAACGATTTTATCAGGACATTCGGCGACATCAAAAAGTTTTTCGATATAGAGACTGTAATAGATTCGGAAGCACGACCGATTGACGCGATAAAGATAAATGACAGAATTTGCATAAATATCGCAAACATAGGCTTTGACGCAGCGGTCGTTCAGCGCGTGGAAAAACTGCGCAAGAAACGATTTGTCCCGAAAGCGGTATCATATCACCTCGGCGTTGCCATCTGCCTGATAAAGTTTCCGAAAGAGACCTTGAAAATTAAATTCGACGACGGGGAAGAGCAGGATGAAAAATTTTTGCTTACTCTTTTTGCTAACGCTCAGTATTACGGCGGAGGCTACCGTTCCGCATCTCCCGCAAAAGTTGATGACGGCATGATGGATGTTATAACCGTCAAAAACGTAAGCCGTCGGGTATTCGTGAGCAATGTATCCGCCTATCAAAAGGGTACGATAATCGGGACGCCCGCCGGAGATAAAATATTGAAGCACCGTCTCTGTCGGCGTGCCGTGCTGACAAAGGAAACTCCGTTTACGGTTTGTTACGACGGTGAAATGCTTCCGACGACAAGAGCAGAGATAGAGTGTATGCCTAAGTCGATACGTTTTGTTATTCCGAACACGGTCGACGTTACTGCTTTGAGCTGCTTTTCAGTAGAACGTGAAAACGCCGTTAAATAAAAACCGCGTACTTGTAAAAAGTAAAGTTTGAAAAAACCGTCAACCCGAGCACGGCGAGTTTTGCGTATTCGGTTTCTATTCCCGCCGCAAGAATTGCGGAGAGAATAAAAGTGGAGACGGTTGCGACAAATAAATTGATACTAAAAAATTTTGTAAATCGCACGGCGTGTCCCGTACCCGTGCGGTTGAATTTTATATAGCTGTATGAGAAGTATCTTGTGACGGTTGAAACAGTATATGACAAAAACTGCGACAGCGGAGCGAATACCGAAAAAACGACTGTCAGCAGGCGGAACAAAACAAAATCAAGCGCGGCATTCGAAAAGAACACCGCGCCTTTTGTTATTAAAGTTCTGTAAATGAGATCGACCGAAAAGTCGAGCAGTTTCAAAAGTTTTTTCCGCATTTACCTCATTCCGAATTTGAGCGAACGGTCGGGCTTCACGCAGACTGCCTGAACAAGACCGACTGAAATCAAAAGGGCAAGAACGGATGAGCCGCCGTAACTGAAAAACGGAAGCGTAACGCCGATAACAGGCAAAACTCCGATACACATTCCTATGTTTATCAGCGTTTGGAACATTATCGTACTTGCAACGGCTATGCATATGAAAAAGCCCTTTTGGTCCTTCGCTTTGCGCGCGTTTCTGAATATTAACAATACTATTGTAACCAAAACAAGCAAAACGAATACACAGCCCACAAAACCCCACTCTTCACCGACAATGGCATATATGAAGTCGGTTCTGATTTCGGGAAGAAGCGAATTCTGCGCCTGAATGCCTTTTTGATAGCCGAGCCCCCAAAGTTGACCCGAGCCGATAGCCATCCTCGAAACAAGCGGCTGATAGCCTTTTCCAAGCGGGTCGAGTTCCGGCTGGAAGCCGTAAAGAATACGCAGTTTCTGATAGTCTTTCATCATGTTCCAAAGCAGCGGGGTAATGCCCGCAACCCCGAGCGCGCCGATAAGAATGTATCTGTAATATATTCCCGCCGCAAATACAAGAACGACAAATATTCCGATGTAGATAAGTGCGGTTCCTATATCGCCCTGCAACAGAATCGGAACGAGGTATGCAAGAAAGTGTATCAGAACAAAAAGAATATTCTTGGGTTTGTTCAGATCTTCGCCGAGTTTTGAGAGGTGTTTGGACATCGTGACCGCAAAGCATATCTTTGTAAATTCCGATGTCTGAATATTGACGGAACCTATCATCAGCCAGTTTCTGTTACCGTTTATCTCGGGCGCGATAAGTGCTGTCAGAAAAAGTGCCGCGGAAGATGCGACGACAATGTATTTCCAAAGGTCGGAAATTATATCGTAATCGAGTTTTGAAACTATTATCATCAAAACAAAGCCGAGACCTATCGCAACGCCCTGAACAATCATGCTTCGGGAATGAGCGTCCGAACCGTATGTTGCGCTGTTTATGCAAAGCATGCTGAAAACAAGCAGCACGGCTATAAGACCGAGCAGAACTTTGTCGAAATTCTTTATATAACTTTTAACGCCGTAAGAACGGTCGCCGATACGAATATTCATCAAATTGCAGCCTTCCGTGAAAATAAACGTCTTTCTTTGATTATTATACCATAAAACAAGTCATATTTCAAGACTGCCGCGACTAAAATTTAATGAGGTGGTATAATGTCTCGAATGACCGATCTTGCGGTAAGAAAACTCGAATTGAAATGCAAACGCAGCGGCAGACATGTTGTTTCTTTTGTTGCGCTGATGCTTGCGCTCGGGTTTTGTGTAATTGCCGCGACAAAAATACAAAAATACGGAACCGATACGATAAAAAACAACAGCGAAGCGCAGGGCAACGGTTTGCAGGCGGTCTTTGCGGCATTGACGGGAACTGCAAAGGGCGGTAAACAGAAAATGGATGAAAGCATTTTGGAAGTCATTGCGCAGGTCGAGGCGGGAGACACAACGCAGGAAGCCGAGAATCCGTTTTCGGAAGCCTGTTTGCCGGTAAATTCCTCTCTCAATTCCGGCTTCGGTTACAGAACCGACCCGTTTAATGAATCAAGTACGGTCCTTCATCGAGGCGTTGATATAAAGGCAAGTGACGGAACGGAAGTAAAGTGTGCACTTGCGGGAAAAGTTGTTGAAGTGGGGTATAACGACATCGGCGGCAACTACATAAGGGTGGAACATCCGAACGGATTTGTCACTTATTACGGGCATTTGCAACAGGCTCTTGTCAAAGACGGAGATACGGTTGAAAAAGCGCAGGTCATTGCACTTTCGGGTCACACGGGAAACGTAACGGGAGCACACCTGCATTTTCAGATAGAATACGGAGAAAGATATGTTGACCCGCAAGTCTATTTCAAATTCAACGAAGAGTAGATTTTCCATACACCCCGCATTTCCGATTATATGGGGCATATTGCTGATTCTCGGCAAAAGCGACGGAGTTCTTCTCGTTTTTGTTGCAGCGCTTATCCATGAAACCGCACATATTGTCGCATTCCTTGCATACGGTGAGCGAATTGAAAAAATCAGACTTATGCCGTTCGGAGTCAGTGTCAGCCTGCGTTCTGCGGCAGACGTTACATGCCGAAAGGAGATTTTTGCGGCGCTTGCGGGCATTGCGGCAAATCTTGCCGTGGGCGGAATTTCGTTTTTACTCGGAAAAACAGAGAATATTCTCGGCGCGGATTTCTTTGCCACCTGCAATCTTGCGCTCGCGTTTATAAATCTTGTCCCCGTTCTGCCGCTTGACGGCGGACGGGCGCTTTATTTTTTGCTGTTGAAAAGATCAACGCCGCTTGCGGCACGGAAAGTAAGCATTATTGTGTCTTTTGTGTTTCTTGTTCCTCTCAGCGTCTGTGCCGTTGTGCTTGTTGTGAAAACCGGCTATAACTTCTCCTTGCTGATGATTTGCGCATATCTGTTCGCATATATTGCGTTAAAGAGAGAAATTTGACGAAAAGCCCTTGAAATCGAGAGCGGAATGTAGTAAAATAAGATGTAAAAAACCGAAAGGAAACTAAATATGAATATAGACGAGTTTATAAATACACGGCTTGCCGAAGTTCAAAAGCCGTCGTGGTATGTCGGGGGAGAATACGGGAGCGTCGTCAAAAATAAAGAAGCTGTCAATATCCGTTTTGCGTTCTGCTTTCCCGATATGTACGACGTGGGAATGTCGCACCTCGGCATGAAGATACTCTATCACATGATGAATGACACCATGCCCGACGTATGGTGCGAACGTGTGTTTATGCCGAACACCGATATGCAGCAACTGATGAGAGAAAACGATATTCCTCTTTTCGGCCTGGAAAGCCACGAGCCCATAAAAAACGATGATTTTGTCGGATTTACGCTGCAATATGAGTTAAGTTACACCAACATTGTGGCAATGCTCGACCTTGCGGGCGTTCCCATATTCGCAAAAGACAGAAAACAGGGCGACCCCATTGTTATCTGCGGCGGTCCGTGCGCGTGCAATCCCGAACCGATTTCCGATTTTGTCGACATATTCTTTATCGGAGACGGTGAAGAGGACTATTATCCGCTTTTTGATATTTACAGACAGTGCGGCAAGGACAGGGAAGAGTTTTTGCGCCGTGCGACGGAAATAGACTGTATGTATGTTCCGAAATACCATAAAGAGGGACAGCAGGTCAACAGGCGAATCATCAAAGACATAAACAAATGCTATATTCCCGATAAAATGGTCGTGCCTTATGCTGAGATAGTGCATGACCGCGTGGTGCTCGAAATCATGCGCGGCTGCATTCGAGGCTGCCGCTTCTGTCAGGCGGGAATGATTTACCGACCGTTCAGGCAGCGCTCGCCCGAACTGCTTGTTGAGACAGCAAAAAAACTCATTAAGGCAACGGGGTATGACGAGATAAGTTTGACGTCTCTTTCAACGAGTGACTTTGAACACCTCGATGAACTTGCGGACAGCCTTTTGACGTATTGCGTGCCGCAGCATATAGATATATCTTTGCCGTCGCTGCGAGTTGACAATTTCACAAAAGACCTGCTCGAAAAAATGCAGTCCGTACGCAAAAGCGGGCTTACATTCGCTCCCGAAGCGGGAACACAGCGGTTGCGCGACGTTATCAACAAGAATGTCACCGAGGAAGACCTTCTCCGCTCGTGCGCCGTGGCGTTTCAGGGCGGTTGGAACAGCGTGAAGCTCTATTTCATGCTCGGTCTGCCGACGGAGACGGACGAGGATGTGCTCGGCATCGCCGAGCTTGCCGACCGCGTTGTGCATTGCTGGCGGGAAAACTCGCCCAACCGCAGCCACGGGCTGCGCGTGACGGTGAGCACGTCCTGCTTCGTACCAAAGCCGCACACGCCGTTTCAGTGGGAGCCGCAGGTCACGCGCGAAGAGTATATGCGCCGCGTTACGCTGCTGCGCGACAACATGAAAGCGCGCGCCGTTACCTACAACTGGCATGACGCCGACACCTCGCTCACCGAGGCGGTGCTCTCGCGCGGCGACCGGCGGCTCGGCGCAATGATTGAAAACATCTGGCGGCAGGGCGGCTTTCTTGAATCGTGGTCGGAAGGCTTTGATCTCAAGCGCTGGGAAAGGGCCGCGGAGGAGGAAGGCATCTCCTTCCCGTTCTATGCCAACCGCGAACGCTCGCTCGATGAAGTGCTGCCGTGGGATCATCTCTATATGGGCGTGAACAGGCGCCACTATATCCACGAATACGAGCAGGCGCACCAGGGGCTTCTCTCCCCCGACTGCCGGGCGCAGTGCTCCGGCTGCGGCGCCGCCGCATTTCTGAAAGGAGGCCGCTGTGATGGATAAACTCCGGCTCGTATATGAGCAGACCCGCCGCGCGATATGGATGTCGCATCTCGATACGATGCGCACGCTGCAGCGTGCCATCAAGCGCGCCGGCATTCCCATCCGGTACAGTGAGGGCTTCAACCCCCACGAGCTCATCTCGATTCTTCTGCCGCTCTCCGTCGGCACGGCAAGCCTCTGCCAGATCGCCGACATCCGCGTGCGCGAGGATGTGGACATTGCCGCGCTGCCCGCGCAGCTGACCGCCGTGATGCCGGAGGGCATCCGCGTAACGGACTGCTACGAGAACGCGATGAAGCCCGCCGAGCTCAAATGGATGCGCGTGAACGGCACATGGGAATACGATACCGCCGATACGGAAACCGTCGCCGCAAAATGTCGGGAGCTTTTCTCCGCCCCCGTCGAGGTCATGCGCAAAACAAAACGCGGCGAGGGACTTTTCACCGTGACCGAGCATGTACGCGATCTGACGTTCACCGCCGGCGACGGCATTGTGACAGTCGAGGGGATCGTCTCCTGCGCCGAGCCCGTGGTGAATCCCGAGCTTCTCACCGCGGCGGCGCGGACACACCTTCCGGACTGCGCGCCGGACGGCGGCCGCTTCTGCCGCATGGCGCTTTATCGCGCCGACGGAACGCCTTACCGATAATTTCCAAATTTCTTAAATTAGGTGTTGACATTTTTCAAAGGCATGATATAATAACACTTGCCTTTGGCATGCGGGAGTGCTGGAATAGGTAGACAGGCAGGCTTGAGGTGCCTGTGTCCAACCATAGACGTGAGAGTTCAAGTCTCTTCTCCCGCACCATAAAAGAAACCTCTTTTGTCTACCAAGACAAGAGAGGTTTTTTCTTGCTTTCTGGGCAAAATACAGAGCGAATAATAGAAAACCGGGCTTCGGAGCGGTCGATTGGCTACTCCGAAGCCCGGTTTTTTGCGTTCAGCAGCAAAAGAATACCGAAATCGCTGTTGTACAAATAGAATTTCTTTGCTCTGCAAGCAACTACTAAATGTGTTTAGGGTATGGGACTTGAACATGATGTTTGCGAAAAGTTCAGTTCAGGTAATGATATAATTACGCGGAAGCCTTGAAAAATCGGAAGTTTTGTGTTATACTTAGTCAGTATTATTATACCCATTTCAAAGAGGAGGCACAGCATGGCTGCCAATATGCAAAAGATCAAGCTGCTGAAGCTTTATGAGCTGCTGCGTAAAGAGACGGATGAAACACATCCCATCTCTCGCGTCGAGCTCTGCAGACGGCTGAATGAGATGGGCATTTCCAGTAATGTCAGGACGCTGAGCTTAGATATTGAGGCCATGCAGGAAAATGGCTTCGAGATCATGAGTTACCTGAAGGATAAGGAAAAGTTCTACTACGTTCCGGAGCATGAGCTCACCGTGCCGGAGATTAAAATACTGATTGATGCGGTACAAGCGGCCAGTTTTATCACAGAGAAAAAAACGGCCGAGTTGATAGAAAAGGTTGCCGCTCTCGGCGGATCACATCAAGCTGAACTGCTAAAGGAAAACATGGTATGCTTCAATACCCGGAAGCACACCAACGAGGCCATCCTTTACACGGTGGACGGCATTGAGGATGCTATCATTCGCAGGAAGAAGATCGAATTCAACTACTTCCATTTGAATGAAAAGGCGGAGCGCATATACGTGACCACCAGTGATGGCAGTAAGAAACGCTACTACGTGGAGCCGGTCGCGCTTATCTTCAACGAGGACAATTACTATCTGATGGCATACAGTAGCAAGCATCCGGACAGCACCGCCAACTATCGCATTGATCGCATAGATCATCTTACTGTTGTAGAAGAATCGGTAATGTCAGATGAAGCAGTAGCCCGAATCGATGGTGTGGCAGAGTATACGGAGCAGGTTTTCAAAATGTTCAGCGGCGAGCTGGAGGACGTTGTGATACAGTTCAGCAAGCAGCTTATCGGCCCCGTGTTTGATAAGTTTGGCGAGGACACGCCCATGATGTCCGTGAACGAGACCACCTGCGCGGCAACTGTGCATGTGCAGATAAGCCCTCCCTTTTTCGGATGGCTGGCACAGTTCGGAAACAGGATGAAGGTCATCTCCCCGCCTAACGTGATCGATCAGTACAGAGAACACATTAACAATATTGTCGGAGGAAACGTGGAATGATTACAGGAGCAATTAAAAATAAGGTCGATAAGATCTGGACGGACATTTGGGCTGGCGGCATCGCTAACCCGCTGACCGTTATCGAGCAGCTTACATACCTCATGTTCATCCGTTCCCTCGATGAAAAGGAACTGGAGACCGAGGAATTTGAAACGATGACCGGCGAAAAGATGGCAAAGATTTTCCCCCAGTCTCCCGTCGGGCAATCAATGCGTTGGAGCAAATTCAAAAACGACGATCCGCGTCAGATTTTCGACGTGATCTCCCAGCGGGTATTTCCTGCGATTAAAAGCATGAAGTATGGTCGCCTCCCCGATTTTAATGAAAAGGGGGAGCTTGTAGAGATCGAAGACGAACCCGGCAAGGCAGACGAAAGCACGACCGCTTTTGCACGGTATATGAGCAATGCGATGTTCATCATCCCCACCCCGCAGCTGCTTCAGAAAATAATCACGGGGCTGGACGACCTGTACGAGCACGATATTGCAGAGTTGGATATGCAGGGCGACCTGTATGAGTACATGCTCGGCAAGCTGGCTACAGCAGGCCAGAACGGACAGTTCCGTACCCCGAAGCATATTCGAGAAATGATGGTCGAGTTGCTGCAACCGACACCGGATGATACTATTTGTGATCCGGCGTGCGGAACGGCAGGTTTCTTGGTTTCTGCGTCAGAGTACATCCGTCGCAACTATGAGGACACCATGACCTCCGAGCAATGGCAGCATTTTGCGGGCCCTGCATTTACGGGTTTTGATACGGACTACACCATGCTCCGTATTTCCGCGATGAACCTCATGCTACACTCTATCAGCAATCCGGAGATTGATTATAAGGATAGCGTGTCGAAGCAGAATCAGATTTCCGATCGCTTTACGATGTGCTTGGCGAATCCTCCGTTCAAGGGAACGATCGACGCAGAGAGCATTCACGATAATCTGAAAGCGGTAACGAACACGAAGAAAACCGAGCTTCTGTTCCTTGCGCTGTTCCTGCGGATGCTGAAAAAAGGCGGCCAGTGCGCCTGCATTGTTCCGGATGGTGTATTGTTCGGATCGTCCTCGGCACATAAATCCATTCGCAAAGAGCTCGTTGAGAACCATCAGCTCCGTGCAGTGATCTCAATGCCGTCTGGCGTATTCAAGCCATACGCAGGTGTTTCCACCGCTGTGCTGGTATTCACAAAGACCGGCGCGGGTGGTACCGACAAAGTATGGTTCTATGACATGAAGGCCGATGGCTTCAGCCTCGACGATAAGCGTTCCGAGATTGCCGACAACGATATCCCCGACATCATTCAGAGATTCCACCATCTGGATCAGGAAACCACACGCGAGCGTACCGAGCAGAGCTTTTTCGTACCGAAGCAGGAGATCGTAGGCAATGGATACGACCTCTCCATTAACAAATACAAGAAAACAGAGTATGTGGCTGTAGAATACCCCCCTACCGCAGAGATCATGGATAGAATAGATGCACTGGAAGAAGCGATTGCTGCCGAGCTGAAAGAATTGAGGAACATGTTATGAAAGCGAGATTGGGCGATGTTTGTACTGTCGTATCGGGCAGCACCCCCAAAAGTACAGTTCCAGAGTATTGGGACGGAGACATAAAGTGGATTACCCCTGCAGAGTTGAGTAATGACACCTATATCATCAATGATTCTGCACGGCATATCACCGCGCTGGGCGTTGCCAAAACCGGATTGAAGCCTTTTCCCGCAGGTACAGTTATTCTCTCATCGAGAGCACCAATTGGCAAAACCGCCATTGCTGGATGTGAAATGTTTTGCAACCAAGGTTTTAAAAACCTTATTTGCAGTGAAAAAATTGATAGCAAATACCTGTACTACTTTTTGTCCGGCAAAACAGATTACCTCAATTCGCTTGGAAGAGGCGCAACATTTAAGGAAATTTCGAAGGCAATCGTGGAGAGTATTGAAATTCCGCTGCCAGAGATAGAGGAACAAAAAAGAATAGCTGCTCATTTTGAGAGGTTATTGCGCTTAATCCAACTACAAAAGGCAGAACTGGAGGAGCTAGATCAGCTCGTCAAGTCCCGATTTATCGAACTGTTTGGTATGCCGGGAACAGACGCTTTCGGATGGGGCTTAGTGCCGCTCGGGAGTACTTGTAACATCAACCCTAAAAAGGGCCTCGATTCACGGCTTGTTAGTGGTGCGGAGGTTTCCTTTGTGCCAATGCCTGCTGTAACCGAACATGGTGAGATCGATGCGACTGCAGTCAAAGAGTATGATGAGGTAAAAACGGGTTTCACATACTTTGCCGAAAATGATGTCCTGTTTGCAAAAATTACTCCCTGCATGGAAAATGGCAAGGGAGCAGTAGCTAAAGGCCTTCATAATGGCGTAGGATTTGGCTCGACAGAATTCCATGTGCTTCGTCCGATCAGTGGAAAGACCGATCCGTACTGGATTTACACGCTCACTGCTTTTCCGCAGTTCCGTATGGATGCAGCCAATAACATGACAGGTAGCGCAGGACAGCGTAGAGTCCCTGCTTCTTTCTTAGAAAACTATCGAGTATCCCTGCCTCCAATGGTATTGCAGGAGCAATTCGCGGCCTTCGTCGAACAGACCGACAAATCAAAACTTTGCGGTAAGATGGAGGTGGCGGCGTGATGCGGATCGGAAAATTTACCAATTTATATCGAGATGTTACTAAAGAAGGTACCAAAATCCCGCAAGAAAAGTACTGCCTCACGGGGCAATTCCCGATAGTCGATCAAGGACAACGTGTTATTGCGGGATGGTGGAACGATGATGATGGAATTTTCAAAGATGTCCCTGCTATCATTTTCGGTGATCATACCCGCGCAATAAAGTATATGGAGGAGCCCTTCTTTATTGGCGCAGACGGAGTAAAGATCCTCCGCCCAACAAATGCTAAGGACAACCCCAAATACTTATATTATGCCCTGCAGGCAGCAAAAATTCCGAATCTGGGGTATAGTAGGCACTTCAAGGTCGTGAAAGAGCTTGAAATTCGCATGTATTCAAGAGATGAACAAGATGAGATAGTTCACGTGCTTGAAAAAATCGACCACCTCATTGAACAACGTCATACCGAAACCACTTATTTAGATCAGCTCGTCAAGTCCCGATTTATCGAACTGTTCGGTGAGCCATTATCCAACCAAAAGGGATGGCAGACCATGCCCATTGTGGAAGCTGCACCGATCAAATCGCAGCGCGGCGATTTGGCAGATGAAGTATGGTTGCTGAATTTGGATGCAGTAGAAGCACAAACTGGCACCATATTATTTAAGCACAGAGTGCAGAGCGGAGAGATCAACGCCTCCACAGTGTATTTTACAACAGAGAATGTTTTGTACTCCAAGCTTCGCCCGTACTTAAACAAGGTAGTCATGCCCGACGAAGAGGGTGTTGCAACCTCAGAGATGATACCGATGTATCCACTGGCGGACAGATTGAACCGGGCGTATTTGTGTTATTGGCTACGCAGCGACGCATTCGTAAGGCACATATCCGAAAAAGTAGTGGGCGCAAAAATGCCACGTGTTTCGATGGATTACTTCCGCTCGCTGGCAATTGAGTTGCCTCCGTTGGAACTGCAGGAGCAGTTTGCGGCCTTCGTCGAACAGACCGACAAATCAAAACTTTGCGGTAAGATGGAGGTGGCAGCATAATGGAGAAAATTAGATTAGGTGATATTGCAACAACGATAACGAAAGGAACGACTCCCACAACCATTGGATTTCCGTTTGTTGATACGGGTATAAACTTTGTGAAGATAGAAAGCATCGACGAAACGGGGAAATTTCTGCCAGATAGGTTTGCACATATTACTGTCGAGTGCAACAGAAAACTTGGCCGCTCAAGATTGGAAGAGAATGATATACTATTCTCCATTGCAGGGGCAATCGGTAGAACGGCCATTGTGCCAAAAAGCATATTACCAGCGAATACGAATCAAGCGCTGGCTATAATCCGTATTCCATCAAACGCAATTAACCTTCAGTTTGTGCTGTACGCTTTGCAATCACAGGCCGTAGCGGAGCAGTCAGAGAAGCAAAAACAAGGTGTTGCACAATTAAATTTATCCCTGAAAAACATTGCGGATATACAAATACCGCTTGTTTCATACGAAAAACAGGCTGAAATTGTAAGAATACTAGCAGCTGTAGATGCTACAATCGGGCAGCGCAAGGAACAAATCGAACTTATTGATCAGCTCGTCAAGTCCCGATTTATCGAACTGTTCGGTGATTATGATTTGACACATCCGCAGGAATCATGGGTTACCATAAAGGAAATTGGAACGGTTGTTGGTGGTGCTACCCCGAAAACAGATCATGACGAATACTGGGGCGGCTCGTACCGCTGGATCACGCCCGCTGAATTGGATGCCGATAGTGGATACATTTACGATTCGGTAAGGAAGCTAACAAAAGCGGGTGTGGAAAGCTGCTCATTACAAGAAATGCCTGTCGGAACGGTAATTTTATCTTCCCGTGCACCGATTGGCAAAGTGGCTATTGCGGGAAATACGTTCTATTGCAATCAGGGCTTTAAAAACATCATTTGCAAGGAAGGCATAACACCGCGATATTTGTATACCGTTCTTCTGTTGAACGTCGAATACTTAAATTCACTTGGCAGAGGCGCGACATTTAAGGAAATCTCCAAGGGAATAGTAGAAAGCATTCGCATTCCCGTGCCATCAATGGAGCTGCAGGAGCAGTTCGCGGCCTTCGTCGAACAGACCGACAAATCAAAATTGGCAGTGCAGAAAGGGCTGCAAGAACTGGAGATTCTGAAAAAATCTCTGATGCAACAGTATTTTGGCTAAATGAGCCGGTGCAGGATGTTGGTACACAACATATAATTAGAGGTGTACTAGCATGAAAAACCAACTTATTTCCGAAATCACGCGACAAATGATCCCCTATTTGGATAACGCCCAGATGGAGCAGCTGCAGAATGTTCTGCAGCATGCTCTCTGGAACGTCCAAATTACCGCAAATGAGGACGGCACCCAGCAGCCAGACAAGGAAACCAATTCTGAATTGTTGGAGATGTTCTTGTCAGCAAAGCGGGTTGAGGGGTGCAGCGAAAAAACGCTGAGGTATTATGAAACCTCGATCCGGAGGCTGTTTGCTGCAGTTGATTCCCATGTTACACACATGCAGACGGATGATTTGCGAGGATATCTTTCTGATTACCAGCAACAAACACAGTGCAGCAAAGGCAACATAGATAACATCCGAAGGATCATGTCCAGCTTTTTCACATGGCTGGAGGACGAAAACTACATATTAAAAAGCCCTGTGCGCCGGATCCATAAAATCCGTTCAAACAAGACCGTTAAGGAGACATACACGGATGAAGCGCTGGAAACCATGCGCGATCAGTGCGGTTGTTTGCGTGATCTGGCGATGATAGACCTGCTTGCCTCCACGGGAATGCGTGTTGGCGAGCTGGTGAGACTGAACCGAGACGACATTGATTTTGAGAATAGAGAGTGCGTAGTATTTGGAAAAGGCAGCAAAGAACGTCCCGTATATTTCGATGCCCGCACCAAAATCCACCTCAAAAACTATCTGGAAAGCAGGAGCGATGATAACCCCGCACTATTCGTATCTCTACTCAGTCCATACAACAGGCTGGAGATCAGTGGCGTGGAGGTGCGATTGCGAAAGCTGGGACGTAGGCTCGGCATCACAAAAGTGCATCCACATAAGTTCCGAAGAACGCTGGCGACACGCGCCATCGACAAAGGAATGCCAATAGAGCAGGTGCAGCGGCTCCTCGGTCATGCCAAAATTGACACCACAATGCAGTACGCAATGGTGAATCAGAACAATGTAAAGATTTCCCACAGAAAATACATTGGCTGATTGCCAATCCCGATTTATCGAACTGTTCGGTGAGCCACAACACAATCCACACGGATATAAACATACGAAATTATCTGATATAGCGACCTATTATAACGGTTTGACATACAAACCAGAAAACGTAGCAGCAGAGGGTACAATCGTATTGAGATCCAGCAACATTCAAAATAGTCAGTTGGATTTTACTGATACCGTTCGTGTAGATTGCGCCATTAAGGAGCGGCTCATGGTGCAGAATAACGACATTCTCATGTGTTCGAGAAATGGTAGCGCTAAACTGGTTGGGAAGGTTGCACTTATAAAAGACATACAGGAGCCGATGAGTTTTGGCGCGTTCATGATGATTATTCGTAGCCATTACTTCGGATATCTGATGACGTACTTCCAAATGGATGCCTTCCGTCAGCAGATTAAAACCGGCGCAACAACAACGATCAACCAGATCACTGGAAGAATGCTTGACGATGTAACAATACCGCTGCCGCCAATGGCACTGGTGGAACAATTCGCAGCCTTCGTCGAACAGACCGACAAATCAAAATATTACAGCTTTTTGAGCTTTAGATACTGCCAAGCGGCAGCGAATACATACAGACAGGAGTGGATGACATGTCGAACTTCGGATTTCTAAAAGATAAAAAGGAGTACGCACTATTTGCCTCGGCTGCAATCGAGGCGGAAAAGGTGTATGTTTCCGCGCCTGCCATGTGCGCCGTCGGCAGCAGAAAAGCTCTGGAATTAGCCGTCAAATGGGTGTATTCCGCTGATAAAACGATGCAGATGCCCTACAAGGATAATCTGCAGGCGCTCATTCACGAGCCGACCTTCCGTTTTGCGGTGGACTACAACACATGGGGCAAACTGCCGTTTATCATTAAGTTAGGCAATCTGGCCGTTCATACAGAGCGAAGCGTACAGGCCAGCGACGCCCTCGCTTCCCTGCAGGGACTCTTTGAGTTTATCCAGTGGGTGGACTATTGCTATGGTGCCGACTATGAAGAGCGGCAGTTCGATGAGGCACTGATTCCGACTGAAAAGGTCGTCGTCGACACCAAGAAAATAAAAGAGCAAGAGAGTCTGCTCGGTGAGAAGGACGCGGAGATTGAGGCTTTGCGTAAAAAGATCGAGCAGATGTCCGAGCAGATCACCGCAGCAAAGGAGCAGCACCAGCAGGAGCGCACCTTTGTCGCAGCAGACCTTTCTGAATTTAAGACCCGTAAAATTTATATCGATGTGGACATGAAGCAGATGGGCTGGAAGTTTTCCGGAGCAGATGCTGACGTTCAGGAAGAGTATCCCGTCGAAGGCATGGCAGGTGTGCTGGGGCAGATGGGATATGTGGACTATGTGCTGTTCGGGAAAGACGGCCTACCTCTCGCAGTGGTGGAGGCCAAAAGATCCAGCAAAGACCCGAACATAGGCCGCAAGCAAGCCGTGCTGTATGCCGACTGTCTGGAGAGAAAATTCGGACGTCGCCCCATGATGTTCACGACTAATGGTTTTGAAACTTACTTCTGGGACGATCAGAGCAGTCCGCAGCGCAAAGTCAGCGGCATATTCAGCAAAGACGATCTGCAGAAGCTGATGAACCGTCGTACCGAGCGGAAAGATCTGATGACCATTCCGATCGATGACAGGATCACAGACCGCTACTACCAAAAGGAAGCCATCCGTGCTGTATGCGAGCAGATCGGACAAGGTTTTAGAAAGCACCTGCTGGTCATGGCAACAGGAACAGGCAAAACCAGAACTGCGTCCAGCCTCACCGATGTGCTCAGTCGCGGCAAATACGTCACCAATATTCTGTTCCTGGCTGATCGCACGGCGCTGGTGAAACAGGCAAAGGACGATTTCAAAAACTATCTGCCAGACATGTCTCTGTGCAATCTGTGCTCCAATAAGGACGACCGGAGCGCACGGATCGTATTCTCGACATACCCGACAATGCTGAACGCCATAGACGATATGAAGACGAAAGATGGGCAGCGCATGTTTACCCCAGCCCACTTTGACCTCATCATCATCGACGAGAGCCACCGCAGCATATTCAAAAAATACCGCGCGATTTTCGAATACTTCGATGCGATCATGGTCGGACTGACCGCAACCCCAAAAACGGACGTTGATCGCAATACCTATGATTTCTTCGAAATGGAGCACGGTGTACCGACGTATGCATACGACTACGAGACGGCAGTCTATCAGGATCATGTGCTCGTGCCCTACTATAACTATGAGGTAAAAACAAAGTTCTTAGAGGAAGGCATCACATACGACGACCTTTCCGATGAAGACAAGGAACGGTACGAAGAGGACTTTGTTGAGGACGGCCTGATGCCCGACTTCATTCCGTCGGCGCAGCTGAACAAGTTCGTTTTCAACGAGACAACCGTTGACACGGTGCTTCAGGATTTAATGGAGCGCGGCATCCGTGTTGCTGGTGGTGACAGACTGGGTAAAACCATCATCTTCGCCCAGAACAAGCGCCATGCGGAGTTCATTCTGGAGCGGTTTAATAAGCTGTACCCAAAATACCGTGGCACATTTGCACAGCGCGTTATCTGCGACGATACATACGCGCAGACGATCATTGACGATTTCAAAATTCCAGAGAAAGACCCGATCATAGCGGTTTCCGTGGATATGATGGATACCGGCATCGATGTGCCGGAATGCGTCAACCTCGTATTCTTTAAAAAGGTGCGGTCAAAGACGAAATTCTGGCAGATGATCGGACGTGGTACCCGTCTGAGCAAAGAGCTCACCTGCATCGACCAGATCGACGGCGAATACACGGCTAAGAGACGGTTCCTCATCTTTGACTATTGCGGAAACTTTGAATACTTCCGCGCTCACAAAGAGGGCTTTGAGTCCCGCGAGACAAAGACGCTGTCGGAGAATATATTCGGGAAGCAGATCCGCATTGCTGTTGCGCTGCAGGAAAGCGCATTCGCCGGAGATGACTATCAGAGCTGGAGATCCGAGCTTATAGAGACATGCTACTCTCAGGTGTTGGCGCTGAACACTGATCTCATCGCCGTGCGGCTGCACATCCAAAGCGTTGAAAAGTTTAAGAAGCCGGGAGCTTTCAACTACATTAGTGAAGGCGACAAGGGCGAGCTGATGCAGCAGATTGCGCCAATCGTTCACTTGGATGACAACGACGAATTTGCAAAGCGCTTTGATAACTTCATGTACGGTCTAATGATTGCCCAGATAGAGCAGATGCCCTCGCTTAAGAATGCACAGAAACAGCTCCGCGATATTGGAACGCTGCTGGAGCGTAAGGTCAGCATCCCACAGGTAAAAGCAAAACTGCCGATCATCAAGGAGGTCAACACCGACGCTTTCTGGGATGCAAACGATGTTCTGCTGTATGAGCGTGTGCGGAAGGAGCTCCGTGAGCTGATAAAGTTTCTGAATGACGTTGACCCTCGAAAGCCAATTATTACTCGGCTATCTGACCCGATTATAGATCAGAAAGAGGGCGACCCGATGGAGCCGGGGTATGATTTCGAAGACTATCGTGCCAAGGTCAATCGCTACGTCAACGAAAATGGAAATGCGCTTGCCATCTATAAGCTAACACACAACATCCCCCTCTCTGCTACGGATTACAACGAGCTGGAGCATGTGCTGACAAGCGAATTGGGCAGCAAGGAAGACTACGAAAGAGAATATGGTGATACGCCATTCGGCTTGCTGATCCGTAAAATTGCCAAGCTGGATCACGAAGCAGCCATGCAGGCTTTTTCGCAGTTCATAAACGACCAGTCGTTGAACCAGAAGCAGATCGCTTTCGTGCATAAGATCATTAACCACATCGAGCAGAATGGTTATATGGAGAATGTTACCGAGCTACAGAATCCGCCCTTTGACAAGCCGATCAGCTTTGTAAAGCTCTTTGATGCCCGCACACGTGCAGCGTTGTTAGCCGCGATCAACAAAGTGAAAGAAAACGCGGTTGTCATTGCTGCGTAATGCAGCCAAAGTAAACAGCATAGGAGAATACAGATGGAACAAGAGGATAAGAAGCAGGATGTACTAGCAATATGGCAAACCTGCGTCGAAATGGCCAATGGGGTGAGTCAACGAAGAGACACGATGAATAATCTCTTTGTTACGCTCAATATCGCTGTTATTGCAGCCGTTTCTTGGATGTGGGACGTTAAAACGGTCTTTCTCTGCGTAGCAGGACTGGTAATTTGTGTCGTGTGGCTACTTTATATCAACAATTTCAAACGGCTCAATACTGCCAAGTTCCGGGTGATTTACGACTTGGAAGAGCGATTAGGTGTGACCCCATTTAAGGATGAATGGGATATTTTGAAGAAAACGAAGCGCTACCTTGAGGGTACAAAGTTAGAGCGAATTCTACCAATCGCTTTTGCCTTGGGATATGCCGTCGTATTCGTGATTTTGATTTGCACAAAATAGGAGGTTTATATGTACAATTTATTTATCAGTCACTCGTGGGCATACTCCGACCAGTATGATCGGCTAGTGGCATTGCTGAATGCAGCATCGAACTTCGAATATCGGAACTATTCTGTTCCAAAGGATGACCCTATACATAATGCTCCATATCAGTATCAGCTGAAAGAGGCAATTCGTAGGCAGATGCAACCGGCCAGCTGCGTAATTATCCTTGCAGGCGTGTATTCCACATACAGCAAATGGATTAACATTGAGATTGAGTTAGCGCAGAGCATGAACAAAAAGATAATTGCTGTGGAACCTTGGGGTGCGTCGCACACTTCAGCAGTTGTAAAGAATGCCGCGAATGAAACAGTCGGATGGAATACAAGCTCTATAGTCCGCGCAATAAGGGGTTATTGATTTTGCCAAATAGGAGAAACACCTCGCAGTCATAATGGCTGCGAGGTGTTTCTGTAAGTGCAGGTTTTATGGAATATAGATTACAGGGACATTCTGCCGTTCGGCATAATCAATCGTATTTTTCGTCCCGCCCTTCTCACCATTGAAGACGGCGATCACACGGCCAGCATGGTCGACCATCCATTCATTGCGGCGTTGGAAGCAGCCACGATCATACTGCGGAG
>ENA-ORNY01000855-ORNY01000855.1-human-gut-metagenome-genome-assembly--contig:-NODE-855-length-19231-cov-3.472413_pt1 | contig 19231 bp, 18 predicted proteins | sample MGYA00242122_ERZ509036 | MGnify/ENA primary metagenome ERZ509036 (study PRJEB26280, sample SAMEA2338696) | human gut metagenome | biome: human gut; feature: human-associated habitat; material: faeces... | reverse complement strand
CGCTTCTGCGCGCTGCTGCTGGATGCGCTGGCCAGCGGGCTTCCGCTCGAACAGGCGGCCAAGCGCGCCAGCGACGGGGTGTATGAAGCCCTTTTGAACGGCTGAGCGCTGAAAAAACGAAAAATCCCTCAAATCCTATTGACGAAGTATGATATGAGTGCTATACTGGGTGCATCGAGTGAGAACTGGAGGGGCTGTGCATGATGATTTCAACCAAGGGTCGGTATGCTCTGCGCATCATGGTCGATGTGGCGCAGCACGACGGCGAAATGCCGGTGAGCGTGCGCGAAATCGCCCAGCGGCAGGATATATCCGGGAAATACATGGAGCAGATCATCAGCGTGCTGACCCGGAGTGGCCTTCTGCGCAGCATTCGCGGCGCGCAGGGCGGCTATCACCTGGCCAAGAGCCCCGAGCAGATCACCGTCGGCATGATCCTGCGCGCGACGGAGGGCGATCTCGCCCCGGCCGAGTGCGTTTCCGTGGATGGACACGCCTGCACGCGAAGCGGCGTCTGCCCGTCCCATGCCGTGTTTTCCAAGGTATACAGCGCCATCAACAGCGTTATTGACGGCGTGACCCTGTGCGATCTCATCCCGGAGGGCGAAAGCGTTTCGGCGGGGCACACGGGCGCATGCCTGTAACGCTCGAATCGACGCATGGAATAAACGACAATATAGATGGGAGAGAATTTTTCGTGATCTATATGGATAACGCCGCGACAACGCGGCTCAGCGGCAGGGCGCTTGAGGCCATGATGCCGTATCTGACGGAGCAATATGCCAACCCGGCCGGTACATACAGCTTTACCCACGCCAGCAACGCGGCGATGGAGAAGGCGCGCAAGCAGGTCGCCGACGTGATCGGCGCGACGAGCGCGGAGATTTTCTTCACCAGCGGCGGCACGGAGAGCGACAACTGGGCGCTCAAGGGCACGATGCGCGCCAACGAGAAAAAGGGACGTCACCTGATTATCTCGGCGATTGAGCATCACGCCATCCTGCACAGCGCCAAGGCGCTCGAACGCGAGGGCTTTGAGGTGACCGTTCTGCCGGTCGATGCGGATGGCGTCGTTGCGCCGGAAGCGGTCGAGGGCGCGATTCGCCCGGATACCGTGCTCGTCTCCATCATGGCGGCGAACAACGAAATCGGCACGCTCGAACCCGTCGCGGAGATTGGCGCGCTCTGCCACGAACGCGGCGTACTCTTCCACACGGACGCAGTGCAGGCGGTTGGCGCAATTCCGCTGGATGTCGAGGCGCTCCACGCGGACATGCTCTCCCTCTCGGCACACAAGTTCCACGGGCCGAAGGGCATCGGCGCGCTGTACATCCGCAAGGGCGTGAAAATCGACCCGCTGATTCACGGCGGCGCGCAGGAACGCGGGCATCGCGCAGGCACGGAGAATCTGCCGGGCATCGTCGGCTTGGGCAAGGCGATTGAACTGGCGGAAGAGGGCTTGGCGGAGAACGCGGCGCGGATGACTTTCCTGCGCAATCGGCTCATCAGCGGCTTGACGGCGGCGATTCCCAACATGCGCATCAACGGCACGATGGACAAGCGCCTGCCGAACAACGTGAACGTGTCTTTTGCGGGCATCGAGGGCGAAGCGGTGCTGCTCCGGCTGGATTTGGAGGGCATCGCGGCATCAAGCGGCTCAGCGTGTACCGCGGGCAGCCTTGACCCCAGCCATGTGCTGACGGCGATTGGCTTGACGCGCGACGAAGCGAAAGGTTCGCTGCGGCTGACGCTCGGCACGGACACCACGCAGGCGGATGTGGACGAGGTGGTAAAGAAGCTGCCGGGGATTGTGGCGAGTTTGCGGGAGATGACCAGCTGGTGCGGGAGAGGGTAAGGAAAGGAAAAACCGCATGATAATACTATTTCTAAATTCACCTGCGCCATCTTCTCGCGCCTTTTCCATTCTGGTGTCCGGTCGTTCCACTTAGCGTAGCGCTGCTATGCTGCGTTTCACGCTCGTTAGCCAGAATGAAGAATTCGCTTCGCATCTTGGCGCATTCTTATTTGGAAATAGTATAAGGCAGCAAAAAAGCGCGGAAGGCTGATGTGGCTTTCCGCGCTTTTCTCGACAAGAATACGCTATTCCGGCAGGCATGAGGCAGATTCGCGTCCGCAGACGCGACGAGAATGCTTTTTCAAAGGAAAATTCTCCCTTACACCACCATCACCATTTCCTCCTCGCCGTCCTCATCCACATTCCCCGTGTGCTGGAATCCCAGCGATTCGTACAGCCGCCTCGCCGGAATATTCGCCTGATGGCACGTCAGCACAACGCGCCCGGAATCCCCGAACGGCTTCGTCGCGATATAGTCCAGCACCGCCTTCATCGCCGCTGTGCCGTAGCCTTTGCCCTGCTCGGCGGCATCAATCATCATGTGCCAAATGTCGTATTCCGGCACGTCGTAGTCGTAAATCACCATGACGTATCCCACCATCCGCGCGTCAGCGTAAATGCCGAACGGCTGGCACTGATTGCGGTAGACATACGCTTGCGCAAGGCTGCGAATCGGGTGGGAGACGTACTGCGTCTGGTCGTCGCGGAGCTGCAAATGGAATGCATCCAGAAAGTTGCCTTCGTCAATGGGCTTGAGCGTGATGTTCATCAGGTCAATCCTTTCCTAATTAAATCGTCTTTGGGGTGGCATCTGCCCATCTAACGGAGCGCGCGGGCATTTTCATCCCGAAAATCGGATTTTTGGGGAAAAGAAAAATCCGCGTGTTCGTCTTCCCGGCAATGCCTTTTTGTGCTATGATAAAAAGGCAAACAGAAAGGGGAACATGCATGAAGATTCTGGTTCGATATCACGACGGCGCAGTGCCGCTGACCATCCTGCCGCAGGGGGACTGGATTGACCTGTGCGCGGCGGAAACCGTGACGATGCACGCGGGGGAGTTCCGCATTATTTCGCTGGGCGTGTCGATGCAGCTGCCGGAGGGGTACGAGGCGCACATTGTGCCGCGCAGCTCGACCTTCCGCAAGTGGGGGATTCTGCAGGCGAACAGCATGGGGGTCATCGACGAAAGCTACTGCGGCGATGACGACGTGTGGGGCTTTCCAGCGCTGGCCATGCGCGACACGACGATCGCGCGCGGCGACCGCATCTGCCAGTTCCGCGTGATGAGGAAGATGGACAAGCCGGAGCTGGTGACGGTGGAACGCCTCGATAACGCTTCCCGCGGCGGCTTCGGCAGCACGGGTACACGATGAAGAAGAAAAAACGCCGGACGACGCGGCGCAGGGCGACACGCCGGACGATTTTCCAACTGCTGCTGACACTCCTGATGGCGGTGCTGCTGTTCGTCCGCAGCGACGCGCCGAACGGGGATGATTTCCTCGCGCCGATTCCGACGAAGCTGCCGACGGCGACCGCCGCACCCGTTTCATCCGCTGATTTAACGGTGTATTTCCTCGATGTTGGTCAGGCGGACGGCGCGATTCTCGTCAGCGACGGTCATGCCATGATGATTGACGGCGGAAAAGCCTCCGCCAGCCAATTCGTCTACGCCTACCTGACCAAGACGCTGGGGATTAAGCACCTTGACGCCATCGTTGCGACGCATCCGCATGAAGATCACATTGGCGGTCTGCCCGGCGCGCTGAATGCCTGCACGGTCGGCGCGGTGTATTCGCCCGTGACGCAGTGGGATACGAAGGTATTCAGCTCACTGGTGAAGTACACCGAAAGGCAGGGGATTTCGCTGACCGTGCCGAGCATCGGCGACAGCTTTTATCTCGGCAGCGCGCAGGTGACGTTCCTCTCCGACGGGCGGGGCTTCACGGACACAAACGACATGTCGCTGGTCGTGCGCGTGGACTGCGGCAGCACGTCGTTCCTCTTCACGGGCGACGCGGAGTGGAACGCGGAACACGCGCTTTTGGCAAATGGCGAACCGCTGCAGGCGACGGTGCTGAAAGTCGGTCATCACGGCAGTGAAACCTCGACGTGCTATGCCTTCCTGCGTGAAATCATGCCGCAGTACGCTGTCATCAGCGTCGGCAAGGGCAACACCTATGGTCATCCGGCGGAAAGCACCCTGAGCCGCCTTCGCGACGCGGATGTTGTCGTGTTCCGCACCGACGAGCAGGGGACAATCATCTGCCGCTCCGACGGGCGGAACGTGACGTTTGAGACGGAAAAGTGACGGCAGAAGGGGTCAAGGGGCGAACGGAAAGCTCCCTTGTCGCCTCCGCAGAGACGAAATCCCCTGCAACAAAAGCATTGCATAAGGAAGGAGAAACGCGAATGATAAACATCCGCCGCATGTGGCAGCCCCTGACGGCTACTCCCTTCCTCGCAACGGCGGCGCACCATGAAATCCTGCCCTGCGAATCCCTGCAAAGGTGGATTCGCTGCTTCTGGGGCGGCATTGCCGGCGCTGGCGAATCCCCGACGCGCATTATTCCCGATGTTTGCGCTGACCTCATCTACCACATTGACAAAACGGCGGGACGCATCATTCAAGCGAGTTTCTGCGGCGTCAGCGACGTGTGCGGCACCGCGCATTTGCCGATGATTCCGGGGCATACGGTGAGCACATTCGCCATCCGTTTCCATGCCTTCGGCGCGTATGCGTTTGCGGATGATGCCCTTCGCGGGTCGCTGAACGGCTCTGAATCGCCGGAAGTCCGATTCGGCCGCCTTGACCGGGCGCTGCGGGCGCGATTGCTGGAACTGGATGGATTGCCATCGCGCGCGGCGTATGCGCAGAGCGTCCTGCTGGCGTTTCAGTGCCGGGAAAATCCGCTGGTGGAGACGGCGGCGGATGTGCTGCTGTGCCATCGGGGAACGGCGACGGTCAGCACATGGGCGCACGAATTGTTCATCAGCAGCCGTCAGCTGGAGCGCCTTTTGGGCGAGTACTGGGGGATGACACCGAAGAAGGGGAGCGCGCTGGTGCGGTATCAAGCGCTCTATCAGGAGATTTGCCGCGGGACAGTGACGGACGTGCAGGACGCGGTGGCGCGCTACGGCTTTGCGGATCAGGCGCACCTGTGCCGCGAGTTTCGCCGCTATCACGGGGAAAAAGTGTCGCATTTCTTCAAGACATCGTGCGAAAATGGGCGTACAATGGAGGAAAACGGCGTTTATCCGCCGGAGGAGGTATCAACATGAGCGAAAGCATCAGCGTCTGCGGAACGGATTGCGGCGTATGTTCATTCTTTGGGGGACTGTGCCGGGGCTGCAACGAATGTCAGGGGCGTGTGTTCCATGCGCCGGCGGGCTGCGCGTGCCCGATTTACGCCTGTGTGCGGGAGAAAAAGGGCTTGCGGAACTGCGTGCAGTGCCCCGATCTGCCGTGCAGCCTTTGGCAAAGCACCCGCGACCCGTCGTTCACGGACGAGCAATTTGCCGCGAATATCGCCGGGCGCGTCGAGAATCTGCGGAAGCGCATGACGAATCGCGAGCTGGCGGATTTCGTCTCTGCCCAGCTGGCGCCGCTGCCGGAAGTCCGCCGAATCCCCATGATGGGCGGGTTCATCTTCTACTACCGTGAGCGGATTTTCGGCGGCATATACGGCACGGGCTTCATGGTCAAGAATGTCCCCGCTGCGTGGCGCTTCATGCCGGGTACTTCCGCCGAGCCGCCCTACGATGGCGCGAAGCCTATGCTGCATGTCCCGATTCTCGCCGATTCCGCAAAGCTCCGCGCCATGGTGCAGGCGATGTGGGAAGAACTGCCGGAACGTCCGCCGAGAAAGCGGAAAGGCTGACGGTTTTTGGGAAGCATAGCGGCAAATCAGCAAAAAGGCGCGTCAAAAGGGGAAAAAACCTCCGAAAACCCTTGAAAAATGCGCATTTTGCGCTTGACAAAGCGGCGCGTTTATTGTACAATAGTGGATGGCATCAATAGCTCCGCTTGCCCCGGAAACTATTGAAACACCCGCGGAGGACATGCGACCATCATGCCGTGCCGCACACACATAGAGAACCATCACTTAGGGAGGAAAAACCTTTGAAGACGTTCATGCCGAAAGCGGCTGACATTACCCGTCAGTGGTATGTTGTCGATGCCGAGGGTCAGGTGTTTGGCCGTGTGGCCAGCCAGGTCGCGAACATCCTTCGCGGCAAGAATAAGCCGATTTACACCCCCAATGTGGATACCGGCGATTATGTCATTATCATCAATGCGGATAAGATCGTCATGACCGGCAAGAAGCTGGATCAGAAGATTTATTATCATCACACCGGCTATGTCGGCGGCCTGAAGGAAACCAAGTACCGCAAGCTGCTGGCTGAGAAGCCTGAATTTGCAATCCGCCGTGCTGTCGTGGGTATGCTGCCCAAGGGACCGCTGGGTCGCCAGATGGCCAAGAAGCTCAAGGTCTACGCTGGCCCGAATCATGACCATGCGGCGCAGAAGCCCGTGAAGTTTGACCTCGTGTAAGGCGGAAAGGAGAAAAACAAATGGCTAAGGTTGATTACAGCGCTGTTGGCCGCCGCAAGAAGGCTGTTGCCCGCGTCCGCCTGGTCGCCGGTGATGGCAAAGTGACCATCAACAAGCGTGATATTGATAACTACTTCGGTCTGGAGACCCTCAAGATGACCGTTCGTCAGCCCCTGACGCTGACTGGCACGACCTCTTTCGACGTGCTGGTGAATGTCTGCGGCGGTGGTGTGTCCGGTCAGGCCGGCGCAATTCGTCACGGCATCTCTCGTGCCCTGTGCAAGGCTGATCCGGAACTGCGTGCTGCCCTGAAGAAGGCTGGCTTCCTCACCCGCGATCCTCGTATGAAGGAACGCAAGAAGTACGGCCTCAAGGCTGCTCGTCGCGCGCCCCAGTTCAGCAAGCGCTGAGTTCCCTTCTGTACCAAGCATTTTGCGCCCTATGGCTGTTATGGCAGTCATGGGGCGTTTTTGTATGCAGTCGGTTTTGTGCAAAAGATCTGCCTGTACGGAAATCATGGAAAGCCTTGCAGAGCCGGCATTCTCCGGACTTTTCAAGCGTGAAATCTGTGCAAAATCAGGAGGCTCTTATTTGCATAATGATGTATTTTTTACAGTCATGCGCGGCTGAAAAGTCCGTCGCTTGTCCGGCTGATTTTCTCGACATTGCCGACATCCTTGTGGACGTAGCTGTTCATGGTCATCGTAATTTTGGAATGTCCGGCAATGCTCTGCAAGGTTTTGATGTCTACGCGACCTGTGGCTTGCGGCTGGGTCAGGAAGGTGTGGCGAAGCACATGCGGGGTCACACCCTTGGGAAGGTTGACTTTCTTACAGATTCGCTTTCATGTGTTTCGGAAGGAACGTTCGCTTAATGCGTCCTCGTCGCCCACCACATATTGGGCGAAATCTTCGTTTGCTGGCATGTGATTCCGCAAAATCTGTTCCAGCTCCGGCAGCAGGGGAACTTCACGGAGCCCGCCTTGGACTTGGTTAGCTTTTCTATGGGTCAGTTGTTGATGAACGTGATTTGTCTGCGCACATGAATGAGCTTACGTATGTACATAACTTCTTGCTGATATTCTCAGCTCATGTGAATGGGTCATTCTTGTCATAAATTCGCTGCAATCCGTTCCGGCTGCGGACACCAGCGTCAATCATGAGCCGGATGCCTTTACCCCCCATACTTGACGACCATCCACGCTGTGTATGTTGTTGGTGTGTTCGATGTGGTACTTGGAGGCGTTGGAAATCAGAAAATCCGAAACTGTTCGTGATTTCAGCGGCGCGAAGCCGTTGTCATCACACCAAATAGCGTACCTTGGTGTATCTCATTGAAAAATGATATCGCCATAAAAGTCAATTAGTATTCACGTTTCCCAGATTCTTCATCCAGCATCGGGAATACTATCGTCCTGCATGGTGGGAAATCACGATTTATGTGGTGGATTTCGTGGCGGTTGCGGTGATTGTGTTTACAGGGATTCGCTGTTTCCGCGGAAAAAAGGAAGAGCATAGCGCAAAGGCATAACAGCAAAGGGGCAGCAAGCGAAAGAATAGCTTGCTGCCCCGTATTGCGTTCGTCATGAAAACAAGTCTTATACTATTTCCAGATTCAACTGCGCCATCTGCTTGCGCCTTTTTCGTTCTGGCGTCCGCTCACTCCATTTAGCGTAGCGCTGCTACGCTGCATTTCGTTCCCGTTAGCCAGAACGAAAAATTCGCGGCGCATCTTGGCGCATTCTTATCTGGAAATAGTATTATGCCCATGCACCCGCTATCATAGGGGAACGTTCTACAACAAAAGTGTAGATTTTCTGACGGCAGTTGGTCATATCCGCGTCCGTATAGCTTGTGGGGAGACTGTGCCACAGCGTGTCGCGGATGATTTTTGCCATTTCAGCGCGGGTGGTTTCCTTTTCGCGCCAGTTGTTCATATTGGCGATAGCTTTACGAATGGTGTTTAGCAGCTCTTTCGCAGAGGCTTTCAGCATCTTGATTTCCTCCTTGGACAGCGTGTCCTTTTTCAGCAAATCAAAAAGCGCAAGCTGCTCTTCGTTGTCGAAGCCCTCACGGATATAACGCTCCGTTTCGATGTCCAGCTCATTGGCCAGTGCAAGCAAATCGGTGAAGGACTTTTCGATGGCAGCACGATTCTGTTCGGCGTTGTAGTTGCTGATAATGGTTTGATACCGCTCGTAGTAGTCGATTCTTGTTGGATTGCGAGCCATCATTTCAGCAAGACGACCTTCAATCAACTGCTGCAAATCCCGCAAAAGCAGATTCTGATGTTTTCGCCGCATAAATTCCGCGCGAAGCCGTTCAAAATCAATTTTGCTGATGTCAAACGTCTTATCCTTGTTATCATCGTTGATTCTTACATCAATCGCGTCGCTGACAATATCATTGATGCGCTTCATCAGCGTGGAATTCGGCAGTATGGTAGCGTACCTCCTCAGTCGATGTGTCGATACAAGTCAATTCACTTTCGTGTTTCTCCTCCGCTCTACCATACGCAGCAAGATAAACAATGCAGCGGCAAAGCAAAGCATCCACCAGGGCATCAGCGCTACGCCCAAGCGCCCAAAAAGGAAACCCGTCACAAGAGGCATAAGCATAGAGCCGAGAGAGGATGCCGCTTGTTGAAGGGCTGTTACCGACTGACTGGCGCGTCTGCCAACCAGCAACGGAAGCTCATGAACTATGCAAGGATTGATGGACGCGCACCCAAGGCCAGTCAATAGCACACCGATGACACACATGATATAGCCGGAACCCAACAGCAGTACCAAAATCCCCGTCAGCATGAGGATGACACTGCACCGCACCAATGTGAAGCTGCTGAATCGCATATTAACAAACCCAGAAATCCCGCGTCCAGCGGTAATACCCAAAAAGAAGAGGCTGGACATCAACGCCGCCTGACTCTCGGACAGTGCATAGACTTCCCCGGCAAAGGAAGTAATCCAAAGGGTCATACAGGACTCCGCGGCGTAATACGAAAGAAACAGCAGCAGTATTGTCTTAACGCCAGGCATGCGCATTGCTTCGCCATTGGAAACAAAGCCCTCGGCAGTAGAATCTCCAACATTTTCAGAGGATGCGCGGCTTGCTTTCCAGCGCGGAAGTGTAAAGGTAAAGAAAACGGAAATCAGCCCCACGCAGCAGGCAGCGAACACATAGCCGCCTCGCCAAGTGTGGTTCATCTGATAACTGAGCGTCAGCAAAGCGGGACCAACCATACTGCCAACGCCCCAAAAGCAATGCACCCAGTTCAGATGCCGCGCTTCATAGTGCAACGAAAGATAGGCGTTCAATGCCGCCACAAGACATCCGGCGCTTGAACCGATCAGCAAGCTTGCCGCACAAATCATATAGGGAGAGGACGCTGCCAGATAACCAATCAGCCCCGCAACGGTCAACAGGAGGCTGTAAAAGATTGTCCGGCTTATACCAAGGCGGTTCACAATGCGGACGCAAAGCAGACTGGATAAAATGGTGCCTCCCGCGCAGATCGCGGCGATAACGCCCATCCACTCCGCCGAAGCGCTAAGCTCTCCCTGAATGGATGGCCATGCAGCGCCCAGCATCGAATTGGGCAGTCCGACGGAGAAGAACACCAGATAAATCATGATGAGGAGCAAGTTCTTGACCTTCCTTATACCGTAATGAGCAGCTGCCCGGTGAAGGGAATCCGCCTGCCAGAGGGCGTAATGAACAATCCTTCCGTGTTTTCAGGAAGCTGCACCTCGTAGCTCCATTGTCCATTAGCGCATTTCTGATAACAGTAGTGAACCGGCCCGGAAGGCGTAATTGCTGTGCCCGAAAGATCATCCAAATCATACAGGTGCGGCATGATAACAACTCGGTGACCTTCCGGGCGAACCCCCGCCATGGTGCGCGTCAACTCATATAAGGGCAGCGCACTCCAGGCATGGCATTCGCTGCGGGGATGACGAGGTTCTTCTGGACAGGTTGTATTGCCTCGGTCAATCAGCCCAATCCACGCATCCAGACTCTGCCGCATTTCGTCCTCCATGCCCGCCTGTTCCAGCGCACGGAACCATTCGTAGGAAGCGGCAAAAGAGCAAGGTGGACAAGCCAGCGCGTTTTTCAATGCTGTGCGGCTCTGGGCGGGATCAAACAGTCCGTTGATGACCGCCCAGGCCTGGGCGTGTCGGGTAAACTGCCTGCAATTCGGACCTTCGCGGAGCATTCCTGCTTCCTCGCTAAAGCACAAAGCTCGCACTTTTTCGAGAATTTCCGCACGACGCTTGCGGTATTCCATGGCCGTTCCAGGACGGCCCGTGGCCTCATAGAGCTTCGCGCCGCACGCCAAAGCCCATGCGTACATCAAATTGATGATGGTGCTGGAGCCTTCAAAGTACGCGGGCGATACGCCAGATAAATCCTTCCAATCATCCTGCCAGTCCATAAAGGCCCAGGGGATGATCTTTCCTACCAGCCCGGTTTCATCTCGCTTGCTCTCATAGTAATCAAGGATGCGGTCAATGTCTGTGCGATAGCATCGGCCCAGCGCCAGATCGCCTGTATGTTCCATATATTCCCATAAGGCATAGACATAGTGCAGAGAAAAGGTGGAGATCACCTGACAATAGGCCGTGGGCGTTTTGCCGGGCAGCAAGCCCTCCGGTCGCATGCCGCAGTGGAAATCCAGCAGCGCCTTTTTTGCCAACCGGGCGTCACGGCTCACCGCATAGGTAAAAAGCATTTGCAGCCGGGTATCCATGATGAATTGCAGCTGTTCGTAGTACGGACAATCCATGTAGGTTTCCAGCATGCAGTTTTGGAGCGTTCTCAGGCAGATGCCCCAAAGCTGCCCGACCCAGGGCGTGGATGAATCCACCGTGGATTCCACAGACAGAGGATAACCTGTTTTTCGATAAACCTGCGCCGCGGGCATTTCCGGCAGCTTACCGTCGGATGATTTGACGACAATGAAGCGGAAGGTACGCACCCAGAACGGCTCATAGTTGACGAGATGACCATTCAAAATGATATGATCGGCCCTGCCTTCCACCGTTCCGCCCATATCATCAATGCGGGCGCCGTCCGCGCCGTTTCCGAAGCGCTCCAGATAGGTCACGGTGATTTCTGTGCCAGCATTCCCATTGAAAGAGAAGCGGGGATAACCATTCACTTCCACTCCGGCGTCAAGCACCAAGTCGTTTTTTCTGCGGATGACCCGCGCAAAGGCGCATTCCGTTTCCTCCATCAGCGGAATCTCTCGTGGCATCAGGTGAACTCTGGGAATTAGCCCGACGCTCTGAAAAAGCGCGGAGGGCATGACTGGCCCGGAAGCGCAGGCAAGCGACCAAGAGGAAGCGTCAAAGTCCAAGCGTTTCCATTCGAGCGGCGAACGCCGGGCATCAACGCTTTCCTCCGTAGCGCCTAAATAGACGGTATACTCCGATGATTTGAGATAGAAGGTGTGATCCAGCCACACCCGCCAGAGCGCTTTTCCCGTGGAAATGGTGCCAATCACGCGGCCAAAAGCATCGGTGATGTCGCCGTCAATGGCCAGAGCATGGCAGTTTCCAGCACCCACCACGCCGTAAATGGCCGCGCGTTCATCTGTTTGATCCCTGGCAATGTCGGGATCGTTATACAGCACCTGAACGGCAAACACGTTTTTCCCGGCATGCAGATAGGGCGTCAGCGAGACTGTTTCATAATATTGTCGGTTCAGATCGCCCTTGCAGGAGCCGGACAGCACGGCTTGATCGTTGACCCAGAGCCGATAACGGGAAACAGCCGTGATCCGGGCCGTCAAATGCGCATCCGTCAGCAATTCCTGTTCCAAGCGGAAATACGCAAACCGACCGCCCAGATCACCATGGAGAATCTGCTTGTCGCGAAGCTCCATGTCGGGTATTTTGATCCACTGTACCTCATTCCACATCGCTGTTTCCTCGTTTCGGCAGATTTCACTTATGCATTGCAGCCATTTTCTCCAGAATCATATCGAAGGTGAAGGCCATAGCGTTGGGGCGAATGCCTGCTTCCACCTCCAGCGAGGAGCCGTAATCCACCACCATCAAATCGCCGGACAAATAGCTGCCCATGTTGCTGCACTGGAACACAATGGGCATCGCCATTTCCTCGCTGGCGGCCAGACGGTGCGCATGGCCGGTAAAGGCGAGCAGACGCTCCTCGCTGCCAGTCAGCTTTAGGAAATCGCCCTTCAGGCCAGTGTCCGTAGAACCGGGCAAAACCGCGTTGACACGGATTTTCCTGGCCGCGAAAAGCGCCTGCTGCTTTGCCACCAGGTAGTTCATGGCCAGTTTGGAGAAGGAATAACCCAGGTTGCCTGGCAGATGAATCAGCGGCGTTTTTTCCAGCGCGGCCACCGCGCCATCCCAGCCTTCCGCTTCCACCACGGGCAGATAGTGCCGCTTGTTGCCCTCCTGCTCCCAGCCGATGCCGGCGGTGGACGTCATGTAAGCAATCGCGCCGCCTTCCGTCATGCGTGCGGTAAGAATGCACTCACTGATGTACTTGTTGGAAATCAGGTCAATTTTGGTTGTGGTCAGGAAGTCCGTGCCGAGGCCAGACACGCCAGCAATGCCGAAATAGCAGTCGATGTGGTCGGGAATCTGAGCGAAGGCCGCGTCGATGGATTCCTTTTTGCTCAAATCCGTATGCAGATAGGCTGTAATGCCCTCTACCTTGACCTCAGCCCAGTCCAGGGCGTAGACCATTGCGCCCAAATCCACCAGCATCTCCGCCGTGGCCTTACCCATACCGCTGGCCGCGCCAGTTACCACACATACCTTACCCGTATACCCAAGGTAATCCTTCATTTGCATTTCCTCCTCAAAAAATGTCAGTCTTTGCATAGAAACAGCGTTCCCGCCCCTGGATGATGGCGCTTTCCCGAATGCGGAACGCGCCGCGTAAACGGATGTCCTCCGAGGAAGCGCCGATCCGCACACCGATCATCCCCTTTTCGACCAACCAGCGCATCTCCCGATTGAGAAACGCCATGCGATCCGGCCGGAAGCTGAAGCACACCTGACGGCTTTCGCCTGGCTCCAACGCCACGCGGGCGAAACCTACCAGTTCCTGCACCGGGCGAACCATACAGGCCTGCTCGTCCCGCAGGTACAGCTGAACAACCTCCGTGCCTGCCCGGCTGCCCGTGTTGGTCACCTGGCAGGACACGGTGATTTCCTCCCGTGGGCCAACCTCCTCCTTGTCGATGCGCAAACCATCATAGGCAAAGGTCGTATAGCTCAGGCCCTGACCGAAGTAGTACCGGGGCCGATGCGGCATATCCACATATTCCTGGAAGCCGATGCTGTCGCCCTGATGCCAAGAGGAACCGTTGGGGTGATTGTAATACACGGGGATTTGCCCTGCGCTGCGGGCGGTGGTCACTGGCATACGGCCGCTGGGGGCAGTTTCTCCTGTCAGCACCCGCGTCAGTGCCTCCGCGCCCATTTCGGAGGGATTCCAGGCTTCCAGGATGGCGTCCAGGCATTCATCCGCCGCGTCGCTGGAAATGGGTCGCCCGCCGAAGTGAATGCCGATCATCGGCTTGTGCAGGTTGGCAGCTGCCCGGATGAAAGCATCCTGACACCGCGGCAGGTTAATGTCCGTCGCGTCCACGCCCTCGCCCATGGTGGCCACGGAACCGGAGCCGTGCTTGCCGCCCAGCGTCAGAATGACCAGATCAGCCCCGGCAGCGGTCTGCAAAGCCTCAGCAAAATGGCTTTCGTCCGCGCCAGCGATGGGATAACCGTAAGCATAGGTGATTTCCGCGTCGGGCAGCGAAGATGTGAGCTTTGCAAGCAGGCTGGGGCAGTCCGGCTTGATTTGCCGCCCAATCTGCGCAAACTCCTCCGTTTCGTCGCTCTGCACCTGCGTACCTGGCACGGTGAGCATGGGCTTGCGCTCCGTGTTGGAGGCGTCCACCCCGGCCAGGCTGTTCATGACCGCATGAATGGCTTCTACCATGGACAGATGGGTGTATCCGCCAAAGAAATGCCGTGCGTTGTCCGCGTGAGGGCCGATCAGGGCAATCTTCCTGACATTCTTTCCAACGGGAAGCACGTGGTTGTCGTTTTTTAGCAGCACCAGGGATTCCAGGGCGCTTTGCAGCGTCATCAGCTCATCCTCCGGATGATGAACCATCTCCGACAATGCGCTTCCCGTCAGGGCAAAGGGATGTTCAAACAGGCCCATGCGGAATTTGGCCCGCAATACCCTTCGCACCGCTTGGTCGAGCAGTGCCATGTCCGCTTTTCCCTGCGCGAACATAGCTTTCATTTCTTCATTGAAGCACACTGTGTCGGGAAGCTCCACATCCATGCCCGCGGACAGGCAGGCCAGCCCGGCCTCGGCCTCGGTTTCGTAGAGCTTCTGCGTATGATGCACATTGCTCACGGCGCTGTAATCGGCCACGGCCACGCCGTCAAAGCCCATCTCCGCGGCGATGTCCTGCTCGATCTGGCGGATCTTCCCGCTGTCGCCGCCCAAAAGCTCCATAAAGCTGGCCTGCGTGCCGGTGGTGCCCTTGCTGCCCAGCAGCGCAAGCGTGCCAATACGGTGTTCGATTTCCTCAAAATCCATGTACAGCTCGTTGAGCCACAGGGTGGCGCGCTTGCCCACGGTGGTCAGCTGCGCGGGCTGCAAATGGGTGTAGGCCAGCGCGGGCAGGGCCTTGTACTTTTCGGCGAAGCGCGCAAGCAGGTCCATGACGTTGAGCACCTTGCGGCGCACGATTTCCAGGCCCTGCTTCATGAGGATCACGTCGGTGTTGTCGCCCACGTAGCAGCTGGTGGCCCCCAGATGGATGATGCCGCGCGCCTTGGGGCACTGCAGGCCATAGGCGTAGACATGGCTCATCACGTCATGGCGGCACTCGCGCTCGCGGCGCTGGGCGTCGTCGTAGTTGATATCGTCCTTGTGGGCCTCCAGCTCGGCGATCTGCTCGTCGGTGATGGGCAGGCCCTGCTTCTGCTCGGCGCGCGCCAGGGCGATCCACAGCCGCCTCCAGGTGCGGAACTTGTTGTCCTCGGAAAAGACGAACTGCATCTCCGGACTTGCATACCGGGTGGAAAACGGGCTGATATACCGGGAATGATCGGACATGGGGCGCCCTCCTACGTCTGCAAAAAATGGGATATCCAAAACGATTATACCACCAACCCACCCCATTCGCAAACGAAACTGAAAATTTCCGAACGTTCGTGGCAAAAAATGCTGGAAATATTCAGTATCGTGTGCTATACTGTGCTGGATATTTCAACAAGGAGGAAGCCCGTGGAACGCATCAAGCGCAACGAAAGAATGGCGGCGCTGACCAAGCTGCTCACCGCGTCGCCCAACCGCATTTTCACCCTGTCGTATTTTTGTGAAATGTTCGGGGCGGCAAAGTCCACCCTGAGCGAGGACATCGACCTGCTGCGCGGCGTGTTCGACACCTTTGGTCTGGGCAAGCTGGATACCGTGACCGGCGCAGCCGGCGGCGTGCGCTACCGCCCCGTGATGAAAAGCCTGGACGCGCGGGCGTTCCTGGGCGAGCTGTGCCAGGAGCTGTGCACCCCCTCGCGCCTGCTGCCCGGCGGCTTTCTCTATCTGGGCGATATTCTGAGCATGCCGGAGATCGTGCGCAAGATGGGCGTGATCATCGCGGGCGAGTTTTACGAGGCCGCGCCCGACTTCGTGCTCACCATGGAAACCAAGGGCATTCCCGCCGCGCTGATGGCGGCGCAGGCGCTGGGCGTTCCGCTGGTGATTGCCCGGCGGTCCAGCAAGGTATATGAAGGCTCCGCCGTCAACATCAACTACGTCAGCGGCTCCTCGGCCCATATCGAAACCATGAGCCTCAGCCGCCGCGCCGTGCGCGAGGGCCAGCGTGCGCTCATCGTGGATGATTTTCTCAAGGCCGGCGGCACCGCCCGCGGCATGATCGAACTGATGGGCGAGTTCAATGTGGAGGTTGTGGGCATGGCGTTTGTCATGGCCAAGGCCCAGCCCGCCAGCAAGCTGATCCAGGGCGAACGGGCGCTCATGGTGATGGCCCTGGAGGGCAACGATCCCTCCACGCTGGCCATTCGTCCGGCGGATTGGGTGTAAGGGCTTGGCAGTTGTGAAAGAATCTAGTATAATGGGGCTGGCAAGGAGAACGCCAAAAAAATAACAGGAGGAGCCCCCATGACCAAAAAGCTGCTGAGCCTGCTTGTTGCATTTGCGTTGCTTGCGATGCCCTGTCTGACGCTGGCGGAGGAATACCAGACGTACGTTTCCGAGGATCAGAGCGTCACCTTCCTTTATCCCTCCGACTGGATTCTGCTGAGTCGGGAGAACATTGATACCATTATAGACGCAGCCGCCACCGTCGAGGAAGTGGCCGAGCTGGCGCAGACGGCCCGGACGCAGATCGAACAGCTGGGCATCATCGTCCTCATGGACGCCACCGGCGCCAACAATATCAACTTCCAGCACCAGAACGCCGGGGTGGCGCTGAGCGGGGATGACCTGATGAACCTGTCCTCCTCCCTGCAGAGCAATATCTCGTCGGCCATCGGTGGCGTGAGCTTCTATGATCCTGAGCTTATGGCCATTGGCGGGACCGACGCGATGCTGCTGCAATACGTCTACACCATGGCGGGGATCGATTTTACCGGCATGCAGGTCTATATGCCCGTGGGGACGGAGCTTGCGATCTGCACACTGACCTCCTCCGCCGAAGATATCAGCGCAGGGGCGGAGGCCGTGGGGATCATCATGGGAAGCCTTGAGCTCCAGTAGGCCCACCCTCAAAAAAGCGCGCCGTTGTCGTCAAACGGCGCGTTTTTTTCGTCCAATAGGTAAAAGGAGGTGAGCGGCGCATGGCGGCGGACAGGAATCAGGGCTGGCGGGAAGCAGCGTTGACGGGTCTGGTGGAGCGCCACAGAACCGCGCTCGTGCGTATGTGCTGCCTGTGTCTGGGCGATGCCTCGCTGGCCGAGGACGCGGCGCAGGAGACATTTCTCAAGGCCTACCGGGCGCTGGACAGTTTTCGGGGAGAGTGCGACGAAAAGACGTGGCTGATGCGCATCGCCATCAACACCTGCCGGGACATGCGGCGTTCCCGCTGGACAAGGCATGTGGACCGGCGCGTGACGCCGGAGATGCTTCCCGAGGCGTCGGCGCCGTTTGAGGAGCGGGACGAGGAGCTGACGCTCGCGCTGATGCGCCTGCCGCCCAAGCAACGGGAGGCGGTGCTGCTGCGCTACTATCAGCGCATGAGCCTTGCGCAGACCGCCCAGGCGATGGGCGTGACGGTTTCCACGGTGTCCAAGCAGCTGGGCCGCGCCCTGCGAAGCCTGCGCGGCATTCTGGAAGGAGGGCGCGAGCATGAATGAAAGGAACGTATCGGAGCGGATTGTCAGGGCCGTGGACGCGCGCCTGTCAGCCCTCACAGGCGACCCGTGGATGGCGCAGCATGTGCTGGCGCGGGCGCAGGAGCAGTTTCCAAAGCGCAGAAAAAGAAGGGCCGCGGCCCTGATCGTGGCCACGGTGCTCGCGCTGGTGGGCATGGGCGCGCTGGCGGCGTCGCTTCTGTGGCGGGAGCAGGCAGCGTCCATGAAGCAGGTCGAGCAGACCGAGGGCGACTACGCGGGCTGGGCCATCGAGGACAAGGCGGCGCTTGTGCAGGCGCTGGTGGATTCGGGATACCTCGCGCAAGGCGGGGAGACGGAGCGACTCTTTGACGAGGGTACGCCGGAGGCGGAGCGCCACGCCATCGCGGACGCACTGCTGCTTGCGCTCACCGGTCAAACGACGGTGGCGGAGATCAGCGTGGACATCATCACCTACGCCGTGATGGGCGCCGAGGATACCTGGACGCCGGAGGAACGCGCGTGGTGGCAGCAGGTCCCCCGCCAGTTTGACGGCGATGACGGCGCGGACGACACGTTCCTCGTGCCGGACGACGGCGTAATCACCGAAGCGGAGGCCGTCGCCGCGGCAAGGAAGGCCATCCTCTCGGCCCAGGGCTTGGAAGATGGCGCGCTGGACGCGGCCCAGCCCGTGGCCGACCTGTACGTGACGGAGCAGCAGCCGGACCGGCCGCGCTGGAACGTGCAGTTCAAGTTCTTTCGGGAGGGCAGCGACAGCTATGTGGAGCGGGTGTATTCGGCCGTAGTGGACGCGCGCTCCGGCGAGGTCCTGTCCGACCCGGATACCGGCGTGCCGCATCCTGACGAGGCCGCGGCGCAGCAGTCCGCCGCCCGGCCGGACACGCCGCTGTTTCAGGCCATCGACGCCATGGCCGAAAGCGTGCAGCGGGATATCGCGTCCTTCGGGGCGTGGCCGCTGTCGCTCAAGGCCGAATATGCGCGGGACATCGCGCCCCGGGTGCGCGCCATCGTGGACGGCGGCTGGAGCAGCGATATCCTGCCGGCTGAAAAGCTGCCCAACGTCTACTATCATACCGGCTATATCAATCATGGCTGGCTCTTCCCGCGCATGCGCGCTGTGGTTCACCATGGCGGCGCGGGCACCACGGCTTCGGGTCTGCGCGCGGGCCGTCCCACGCTGATTATCCCCTTCTGCGGCGAGCAGGCGTTCTGGGGGCATCAGGTGTACCAGCGCGAGCTGGGACCCAAGCCCATTCAGCGTTCGCTGCTGACTGCCAGCAAGCTGGCCGATGCGTTGCGCGATCTGTGCTGCGATGCGCGTTATGCGCAAAACGCCGCCCAGATGGGCGAAATGCTGCGCCAGGAGGATGGCGTGGGCTGCGCGGCGGATCTGATTGAAAGGCTGATCCGCGAGTGGTAACGGAAACCGAAGCATAAAAAACGGCTGACCGG
>ENA-ORNY01000854-ORNY01000854.1-human-gut-metagenome-genome-assembly--contig:-NODE-854-length-19231-cov-7.431164_pt1 | contig 19231 bp, 15 predicted proteins | sample MGYA00242122_ERZ509036 | MGnify/ENA primary metagenome ERZ509036 (study PRJEB26280, sample SAMEA2338696) | human gut metagenome | biome: human gut; feature: human-associated habitat; material: faeces... | reverse complement strand
GAGATACTTGAAGCGTGGCAGCTCCGAACGCGGGATGCCCTTGAGGCCGAGCTTCTTGGCCTCGAGATGCACGGAGATGAAGATACCGCCGAAGTACAGCACGGCAGGCAGGATGGCCCAGAGGGTGACCTGACCGTAGGTGACATTCATATATTCGGCCATGAGGAACGCGGCCGCGCCCATGATGGGCGGCATGATCTGACCGCCGGTCGAGGCGGCCGGCGAATTCGGGCTTGTAGCCGGTACGTTTCATCATCGGGATCGTGACCGAGCCCGTGGTAACGGTGTTGCCGACGGAAGAGCCGGACACCATGCCGCACAGTGCGGACGAGATGACCGCGACCTTGGCCGGGCCGCCAGAGGTCCAGCCGGCGATGGCATTGGCGAGATCAATGAAGAAGCTCGAGATGCCGGTGCGCTCCAGAAACGCGCCAAAGATGATAAACACGGCGATGAACTTCGCGCACACCTGTACGGGCGTGCTCAGCACGCCGGACGTGCCGAAAAAGAGCGTGTAGATCACGCGGCCGAGCACCTGATCAAACGTCTGGCCGCCCTTGAGCATACTCACGAACGTGTACACGAGCAGCGCACCGACGACCACAAGGATCGGCACACCGACACAGCGGCGGCAGAGCTCGGCAAGCGTCAGGATGCCGGCCACGCCGACGGCGATGAGAAACGGCGTCATCTTGGCGGCGCTGGTGAGCGTCTTGATAAGCGTACCGTAGTTAAAGCAGTAGTAGAAAAACGCAGCCGCGCCAATGACCATGATGACAATGTCATACCACGGCAGGCGGTTGGCATGCACATGCTTCTTGCTGGCGGGGTAGGTCAGATAACCCATGATGATGATCAGACCAAGGAATGCCGTCAGGCGCACCTCAAGCGCGGCGGTGCTGAACAGGGTCGACCAGATGCAGTAGACCGAAAACAGCGCCATGATGACGGAAATGACGATCTTGGGTTTGCCCGCCCAGATGCGGGTGGCAGACTCGCGGTCATACTTGCGCATGACGGCGTCCATATCCTCCTGCAGAGAGGCGGCTTCCGCAGCGGCTGCGGGCTTTTTGGTGTCAGACATATAAGAGGAAACCTCCGTTCCGGGTAGAATGGAAAAACTACGGCGTCAGGGGTGCTGACGCCGTAGCGAACATTTACGGGATGCGGCGCATCACCGGGTCAGGCATCAATAGGTGCCGGCCTTGATGGTGGCGGCGGTGTAGTACGGGGAAGCGGAAAGCAGGGACTGCACATGGCTGTCGTCGAGGCTGACAAGGTAGACGCTGCTGGCGGTGGCGAGGTCGGTGATGGCCGTGGTGGGCGCACCGGCGACGATGAACGCGGCGTCGATCTTGCCGTCCTTCAGGCTCTCGGCGCTGTCGCCGAAGCTCTGGTACACGGCGGAGATGTCAGACTCCTTGAGGTCGTAGGCGTTGAGCACATCAATGGCGTTGAAGTACACGCCGGAGCCGGCTGCGCCGATGGAGACCTTCTTGCCGGCGAGGTCGGCAACGGTCTTAATGTCAGGGTTGGTGGTGACGATCTGGACCTGCTCCTGATACAGCTGGGCAACGACGGAGAAGCCGGTGACCGGGCTCTCAAACAGGCGCTGGCCGTTGTAGGCGTAGTTCATGACGTCGCTCTGCACGAAAGCGATCTGGACGTTGCCGTTGGTCAGGTCCTCAACGTTGGCCTGAGAGCCGCCGGAGGTGAGCGCCGTGACCTTGCAGTCGGAGTTGGTGGAAACGTAGTTGGCCAGCACACTGCCGAAGCCGTAGTACGTGCCGGTGTCGCCGCCGGTGCCGAAGTTGAGCGCAGCGGCGGTGCCGTTGCCGGCGCCGTCCTTGACGGAGGCGACCTCAAAGCCCTTCTCGGAGAAGTACTTGGCAGCGCCGGGGTGATAGGGCACGGAGGTGATGGAAGCGCCGTACTCCAGGCTCAGCTCGCCGTACTTGGCGTGGCTGGTGGTCAGGGACGCGGCGTTGTCGAAGATGTCCGCCACGAACTTGTACACGTCGTCGCTGGACACGTCATCGCGGGCCAGGATCACAGCACCCACGGCCACAGTGGTGGTGTCGGTATGCTCAGCGGTCACATCGCCGCCGTCGTCCTTCTTGTCGCCGCAGGCGACCAGGCTCAGCGCCATGACCAGCGCCAGAACCAGTGCAAAAAACTTTTTCATGTTCTTTCTCCTTATTGATAGATAAATTGTTTTCCTCTTCCTGAAAAACAGCTTTTTCCGCCGGCCGGTCGGGCACGGCGGTGTTCAACGGTGCCATTATATCGCAGGCGTAAACTTTTTGCAATATCTAAATGCGGAAAATTTCATTTTTCTGCGGAACGATTTTCCCGTCCGCGCGGACATTCCGCTTTTCTTAGTCGGCATTTCTTTCGGCAAATCCGTAGTTTTGTCTGTATCATGGTACTTTTCAGCGGTGGTCTATTCATAATGCTAAATTGTTTTATGCAGGAACGCCCCGCATAAACTGCATTTTTTGCCGTGCAATCCTGCAAAATAACAGAGGCAGGGCAAAGCCCCGCCTCTCAGCTTTCTGTCACATTCAACAGCTGCGCCGCAGCAGCTCGCATACCAGTTCATAGGTGCGCTCCGTGGAGGGCACGCTTAGCCGCTCCCGCACGGAGTGTACATCGTGCAGCTCCGGCCCCATGGACACCGCGTCCAGACCGGGGATCTTCTCCATCAGCAATCCGCACTCCAGACCGCCGTGGGTGGCCTCCACCACGCCGTCCTTACCGGTAAGATCCTTATACGCCGCCAGCAGCGTATCCCGGAACTGCGACTCCCTCTTGTACTGCCAGCCGGGGTACACGCCCCGCTCTGCCACAGTGCCGCCCGCCAGCGCCGCCACAGCCCGCACGCGCTGCGCCAGCATCAGCTTCCGGGACGCGATGGACGACCGGATGGAGAACGCGATGTGCAGTCCGTCGCCGTCCAGCTTCACCACGCCCATATTCAGGGATGTCTGCACCAGACCGGGGAAATCCGTGTCCATAGCCTCCACGCCCTGCGGCATGGCCGTCAGCGCCTGCACCAGCGTCACGGTGCGCTCTGCGGACACGGCTTTTGCCGTCTCCGCCGCCGCGCAGGTCAGCGTCACATCGGGGTCGGTGACGGCGTACTCGTTTTTCAACGCCGCGTCAAACTCCCGGATGAACGCCGTGAACGCCGCGCCGCTGCCCTTGGGCAGCGCTACGACCGCGTCGCAGCGGGAGCAGATCACGTTGTCGAACTGGCCACCGGAGATGGCCGCCAGCCGCAGGCCGGGGAACTTCTCCAGCGCTGTGGCCAGTACCCGTCCCATGAGGCGGTTGCCGCTGCCGCGTCCCAGATGGATGTCCGCACCGGAGTGACCGCCCCGCAAGCCGGCCACGGTGATGCCGAAGCCCTCCATGCCCGCCGCATCGGTCAGCGCTGCGGGCAGCAGGCAATCGGAGTGCATGCCGCCTGCGCAGGACACGGTGAACACGCCCTCCAGCTCGGAGTCCAAATTCAGCAGCTTTTTGCCCTTCAGGTCAGAGCAGTCCAGCGCAAAGGCGCCGTCCATGCCCACCTCCTCGTCCACGGTGAACACCGCCTCGATGGGCGGATGTACCAGTGTGTCATCCGACAGGATCGCCAGGATCATGGCCACGGCAATGCAGTTGTCGCCGCCCAACGACGTCTTGTCCGCCCAGATCCACTCACCGTCGGTCATCAGGTCAAGTCCCTCGCGGGTCATGTCCTTGGTGCAGTCGTCGGTCTTGGCGCACACCATGTCGATGTGCCCCTGCAGGATGATCGGCTCGGCGCTCTCGCAGCCGGGGGATGCCGGCTTCCAGATCACCACGTTGTTGCACGGCTCCTGCCGGTACTTCAGTCCCAGTTCCTTGGCAAAGTCCACGCACAGATCGCTGATGATCTTCGTGTTGCCGCTGCCGTGGGGCACCGAGCACAGCTTTTCAAAATATGCGAACACCTTTTCTGGCTTCAAGCCTTTCAAAACAGCCATTTTGATACTCCTTTCCCATGCGGCCGCGGTCTCCGCGCCGCCCATTCAGTATAGCATATCCGCCTGCCGCCCGCAAGCAAGTCTTTATGCGCCCACAGCCCATGCTTTCGCATGGGCTGTGTATGCAGCACACAGTATCAGAAGTCGCCCAGGCCCATATCGTCCTCGGTGTTGGGCGCTTCCTCGTCGTCCTCCTCGGTGGGAGGCGCGGGGATGAATTCCTCCAGATAGGCCTCCTCCGGCAGACCAGCCATATACGCCGGCAGGTTGATGATGATGCCGTCGATGTTATGGGGCAGTGTCATTTGGTACGTTTCCGTTGTCTCGCTGCCGCCCTTCTGCTGCATGACTTCCACGGTCAGCTCCAGCTTGTCGCCGATGACGGTGGTCAAGCAGCGCTCCTTTTCGTACAGCTTGGAGATCTGCTCGCCGTTCACATACACAGTGATCTTATAGGGTGCCTCCACAGACTGGCCGCCCTTGTCCACTGCGCGGTTGTCGAAATAGACGGTGTGGCCGCGTCCGATGCGCAGCATCAGCACGGCGACGAGCACCAGCACCAGGATAAAGGCGATACGGATGAGCCACGAGCGTTTCGTCGTTTTCATGCGGTTCTCCCCTCCTCCTCGGCCTTCTGCTCAATGGCCAGCTGCTGACCCAGCGTGCGGTTCTCCTTGCGCTTCTTGGCCTCGTACATGACCAGTGCCACGGTGATAACGGCGTAGGACACGAACACGCGGAAGTACTCGCCGATCATGGAGTCGCCGGTGATCTTGGTTCCGGCGGCCGGCGCCACGATGAACATGGTATGGAACAGGAGCACACCCAGGAACACGTTGCCGATGGACGCCTTTTCCACGGAGGCGCCGCCCACCAGCAGCGCGGCGATGCAGAACATGCCGACGTTGGTATGCGCCGTATAGGTGGGGAAGTTGCCCATGTTCTGCAGATAGATGATCATGCCGAAGCCCGCGAACACGGTGGACATGACGATGGAGATCAGGCGGGTGCGGTCCACGTTGATGCCGGCGTCACGCGCCACATTCATGTCCTGTCCCACCGCGCGCATGTCCTGTCCCAGCTTCGTGCGGCGGAACCACACGATGAACAGGCAGGCCAATGCGATGATGATCAGCGTCAGCACGGGGATCTTCACGCCGCCCACGTAGACGGCCAGCGCGTTATCCACGCTCTGCCGCATCTGCAGAAGGCTGACTGTGTTGCGGATACCAAAGCCGCGGGGCAGCTTCAGTGTGTTGTGGAGGATGGGGATGATGGGCCCCATCATATACAGCACCACCAGCTGGTACACACCGGTCATGCAATAGGCGATAAAGTAGCTGGTGACCATCTCGCGGCCCTTGGCGCGGTTCAGGATGCTGCCGCACATAAGACCCAGCAGAATGGACAGGGGGATGGACAGGATGGCCGCCAGCACCAGACCGGGGATACCCCAGATCTGCCAGTCCGCCACCAGAATCAGCGCGATCTCGCCGGCCATAGCGCCCAGCGTCATGGCAAAGTTCAGACCCATACCGGCCATAATGGGGATCAGCAGGCTCAGGATCAAAAAGGCGTTGCGCCCCAGACGGGTCATAGCCTCGTTAAGTATGTAGCTCACCGGCAGGCCGGACACGGGAATGAGCACGGCGCAGATGATGATAAACAGGACGGGCACTGAGTTTTTGCCCAGGAATTGCTTTACGTCGAATCTCTTACCCTTCATGTCAGCGCCCCCTTTCCGTCTTTCTGGTCAGGGCATAGAGGATCATGCCGTTGGATACCACGATACGGATGACCTCGCTCATATCCATCTGGAAGGCGGCGCTCATCACGGTGGGGGTCATGGTCACCACGCCCTGATACAGGATCGTACCGATAATCACATTGCCGATGGATGCCTTATTCACCGACGCGCCGCCGATAAGGATGGCGGCCACGGCGGGCATGGCCATCCAGAAGGGGCCGTTGTACAGCTGTATGAAGCCGAAACCCTGCTCATACACCAGAATACCCACAGCGCCCAGCCAGGTGGACATGATCACGGAGATAAGCCGCATCTTGTCCACGTTGATGCCCGCTGCGCGGGCAAAGGCGGGGTTGGAGCCCACAGCGGTCATGGCGGTGCCGGTCTTGGTGTGCAGGAACGCCCACATCAGCACGGCCATCAGCATGAAGAACAGCAGCGTACCGGTGGGGATCACCAGATTGATGCCGATGCTGTTCAGGTCGATGGTCAGAATGTTGGCCAGCGCCTTGTCGTAATAGCCCTCCAGCGAGATGACGGTACGCAGGCCGCTGGCGGAGAAGCCCCACACCATGGTGGGATGCTTATACGGCAGCAGCAGCCACATCATGCACATGAAGGACACGGACGAGAAGCCCACATAGGTGGCGATCATCATCTCGCCGCCCTTGATCTTGTTCAGCAGCCAGCCGTAGCCGCCGCCGAACAGCAGGGCAAAGGGCGTGGCGATGAGGATGGCCATCAGGAAGCTGGCAAACCCCGTATAGCCCAGCTCGATGGACAGCGTGGCACCCAGCAGTCCGGACACGATACCCAGCGGCAGGCCGAAGTTCAGGCCGCAGCCGGAGTGTACCATGGGCACCATGGCCAGCACCATCACGGCGTTCCAGCTGAAACGGGTGATGATATTGGTGATCTGTGTGGGGAAATCCAGCCCCACGCAGGGCGCGGCGATGAGCAGCAGCAGCAGGAAGCACGCGATGATCAGACGCGGCAGGCCGAAGCTGTCCACCAACTCTCTGAATTTTGACTTGTTTCCAAGTGTGGTCGTATTGCCCATTTCTTCCTCCTTACTTCACCTGACTGACCATGAGCATACCGAACTCCTCGGAGGAATGGTCAGCAGGCAGGATACCGGCGACCCTGCCGCCGGAGACGATGGCGATGCGGTCGCAGATCTGGCGCAGCTCCTCCAGCTCGGAGGAGATCATCACCACCGTGACGCCGGATTCGCGGTTAAATTTCTTCAGCGCCTCCAGCACCAGCGCCTTGGCGCCCACGTCGATGCCGCGGGTAGGCTCGGACACGAAGAGGAAGCGGGGCTCCAGCGCGAACGCCTTGGCCAGACACACCTTCTGCTGGTTGCCGCCGGACAGCTCTCTGGCCTTCTGGTCGGAGCCGGTACACTTGATCTGCAATTCATCGATATACCGGTTCGTCACCGTGTGGATGGCCTTTTCGTCGCGCCATGTGAAGAAACCCATTCTCTTCAGGAACTTGTCCTGCACCTGCATGGCGGGGAACGCCACGTTCCACTCCAGCGACTCGTCCAGCAGCAGACCCACGCCGCGCCGATCCTCGGACACGAAGGCCAGCTGGGAGTCCAGACACTTCCGGGGACTGTTCAGCGCGATAGGCTTGCCGTCGAACTCCACGGTGCCGCCCGCCTCGTACAGGCCCATAACGCCGTTGGGAATACCCAGCTTGCCCTGGCCGGCCAGACCGCCGATGCCCAGGATCTCGCCCTCCTTCACGTCCAGATCCACGTTGCGGACGATCTCGCCGGGCATATCCACCCACAGCTTGCGGATGGACATAATGGTGCGGGCATCGGAGTGGTCGCGGATGTCGTGGGCAGCGCCGCCGGCAGCCACCTCGCGCCCCACCATGTAGTGGGTGATGTCGCGGACATCCGTCTCACGGGCGGCCACGTCCTTGACCACATAACCGTCCCGCATGATGACCACCTTATCGCACACCGACAGGATCTCCTGCAGGCGGTGGGTGATGAAGATCACGGCGATGCCCCGGGAGGCCATGCCGCGGATGGAGTCCAGCAGCGCCTGCGCCTCCTGCTCGGTGAGCACGGCGGTGGGTTCGTCCAGGATCAGCAGCTTCAGGTTCTCCTTGCTCAGCTCGCGGGCGATCTCCGTGAACTGCTTGTGACCCACGGGCATGCTGCTGATGACCATCTTCTGGTCGATAGCCACGCCCATCTTCTCGATGGCTTTTGCGGCGCGGTTATCCATTTCCTTATAGTCGAGAGTGTCCAGACGCGGGCCGAACACTTCTGAAATGACGCTTTTTTTCTTGGGCTCGCGGTTGAGGAGGATGTTCTCCGTGGCAGTAAAGCCGGGGATCAGCGAGAACTCCTGATGCACCATGCCGATGCCGGCCTTCAGCGCATCAAAGGGGGTGTTGAACTGCACTTTTTCTCCGTCGATCAGGACATCCCCCTCGTAGCCGCCCGTCTCACGGATCACGTCCATGCCAAACAGTATTTTCATCAAGGTGCTCTTTCCGGCGCCGTTTTCGCCCACCAGACCCAGCACCTCGCCCTCTTTCAAGGTGAAGTTGATGTCTGTGAGCACCTGATTGCCGAAAAAGCCCTTTTTGATATTCCGCATCTCAAGCAGCGGAGCATTGTTCTTTTCCATATTCATCCCTACCTATAGCAGCGGGGAGGGAGGATGCCCTCCCTCCCCGCTTTAATGGTTGCTTCAAAAGCCTGTCGTCAGCTGATGGTGAAGTATTTTTCCGGGATCTCCACGGTAGCGTTGCCCATGAAGTGGCCGGGATCGCCCATGATATAGGTATCCTGATAGATCAGGAACACGTTTTCAGACTTCGCGCCGGTGGTGGCGTTGGTGTAGCTGGCGCCGTTCCAGGCCGCCTTGGGAGAGTAGACCTGCAGAGCGGCAGCCACATCGTCCATGTCCTTCAGCTCGCTCTTGCCGTCCAGCACGTTCTTGGCGTGCAGAGCAAGACCGGCGGACAGGGTGTAGCCGTAGGAGTAAGCCCAGGTACCGAAGTGATCGGCGCCGCCCTTCTCAACGATGGCGGACTCGACCTTGGTCAGGATCTTCTCGAAATCACCGGCTTCCTCGGTCAGATCAATACCCAGCGCGCCGGGATAGCCCATCAGGGGGGAGGGCAGGTCGGCCTCGATGAAGTAGCCGCCGCACTCCAGCAGGCGCTTCAGCAGAGGCTCGGTGTGCGCATCGTTGGTGCAGAAGTAAGCAGCCTTCTGGCCGTACTTCTCGACCCATGCGGGCACCTGCTCCAGAATGTAGGCCTGAGCGCCGGAAACGCCCACGTCAGAGGTGGGATCGGGAGCCGTCTCCAGGACGAACTTCATGCCGAACTCCTCGCAGGCGGCCTTCATGATGGCCACGCGGCGGCTCATGGTCTCATAGGACATGTGGCGGGGGAAGGAGATATGTACGAAGGTGTCGCAGCCCAGCTCGTGCGCGGTGCGGATAATCAGATAGCCGCGGGAGACGAAGTCGTTGTTGGTGACCAGGTCGGCAGCGGAGCTGATCTCGGGCAGATCCTCGTGAGCCTCGCCTGCGATGCAGATGATGTCAGGGCGGGTCTCCTTGATCTTGCGGAACGCCTCGGTGGTGCCGGGGACAGCCTGATTGACAATGATGGCCTTCATCAGGGGATCGGCGGACAGGTTCACGATGCTCTGGATGGTGGTCTCGGTCTCCTCGGTGAAGTTGTCGGGATAGATGGCCAGCTGGACCATATCCACGCCATACTCCTTCTGGAAGGCCTCGGCGCCGCGGCGATCATCCTCGGACTGAGAGACGGAGCCGGTCACGATGCCGATCTTGTAGGGCACGGTGTTATCATCGGTCTCGCCCTTCTTTTCGCCGCAGGCGACCAGGGAGAGCGCCATGATGAGAGCCAGCAGCAGAGAAACTACTTTTTTCATGTTTACCTCCTAATTCCTTTACCATAGTTTGTTGTTTCCTCCGCCAGAAGGAAACAGCGAACAGGGCGCGCCCCATTCACTTCTATGCATTCGGGTGCTGCGCACCCATTTGATTTTACCAGATAAGTTCACACTCTGTCAACATATTTGTGTCTCTGAATGGTGTTCAATAGCGCATCTCCTTGTTTTTCATCCACACACTTTCCCACATTTTTTGGCGCATTTGCATCATTTTCATGTATTTTTCATGCGGTTTTCTGTCAGAAGCCTGCTGTTTTGCTATAATAAACTTTTCTTTTGGCGAAATCTGTTTTTTGTCTGACTGCAGCAAAAGAGACAGGCTTCCGCCTGTCTCTCTCGCTTACCTTATGACTTATGGCACTCGTCAGATCTTCTGCTTCTCATCCACGATCTGGCGCAGCTTGGCAGAGAAATCCTCCAGCGTCATGGCGCCCAGGTCCTCGCCCTTGCGGGTACGGACGGAGACGGTGCCGTTCTCCATGTCGCGGTCGCCAACCACCAGCATGAAGGGGATCTTCTCCAGGGTAGCCTCGCGGATCTTCTTGCCGATCTTCTCGTTGCGGCTGTCCACCTCCACGCGGAAGCCCTGCTTGCGCAGCTCCGCGGCCTGCTGCACGCAGTAGTCGGCAGCGCGGTCAGTAATAGGCAGGAAGCGTACCTGCTCGGGCATCATCCAGGTGGGCAGCGCACCGGCGTACTCCTCGATCAGGTAGGCCAGCGTCCGCTCATAGCAGCCCAGAGACGTGCGGTGGATGATATAGGGCAGGGCCTTGTTGCCGTTCTCATCGATATAGTACATGCCGAAGCGCTCCGCCAGCAGCATATCGATCTGGATGGTGACAAGGGTATCCTCCTTGCCGTACACATTCTTGTACTGGATGTCCAGCTTGGGGCCGTAGAACGCGGCCTCGTCAATGCCCACGGTGTAATCCACGTTCAGATCCTTCAGGATGCGCTCCATGGCGGCCTGGGCGTGGTCCCACTGCTCCGCCGTGCCCTCGTACTTGTTGTTGGGGTTGGCGGGGTCCCACTGGGAGAAGCGGAACGTGCACTTTTCCAACAGGCCCACGGTGCCCAGGCAGTACTTGGCCAGATCCAGGCACTGCTTGAACTCCTCCTCCAGCTGGTCGGGGCGCAGCACCAGATGTCCCTCGGAGATGGTGAACTGGCGGACGCGGATCAGACCGTGCATCTCACCGGAGTCCTCGTTGCGGAACAGGGTGGATGTCTCGCCCAGACGCATGGGCAGGTCGCGGTAGCTGCGGCCGCGGTTCAGGAACACCTGATACTGGAACGGGCAGGTCATGGGACGCAGGGCAAAGCACTCCTTCGTCTCATCCGCGGGATCGCCCATGACGAACATGCCGTCCAGATAATGATCCCAGTGACCGGAGATCTTGTACAGCTCACGCTTGGCCATCAAAGGCGTCTTGGTCAGCAGATAGCCACGCTGCTGCTCGGTGTCCTCCACCCAGCGCTGCAGCAGCTGGATAACGCGGGCACCCTTGGGCAGCAGGATGGGCAAGCCCTGGCCAATGCAGTCCACAGTGGTGAAATATTCCAACTCGCGTCCCAGCTTATTGTGGTCGCGCTTCACGGCCTCCTCCCGCTCCTTCAGATAGGCATCCAGCTCGTCCTTGCTGGGGAAGGCCACGCCGTAGATACGCTGCAGGGTCTGGCGGTTGGAGTCGCCGCGCCAGTAAGCGGCGTTGCAGGCGGTAAGCTTGATGCCGTTGCCCTTGATGCGGCCGGTGGAGTCCACATGGGGACCGGCGCACAGGTCCACGAACTCGCCCTGCTTGTAGAAGGAGATGTGGGCGTCCTCGGGCAGATCGTTGATGAGTTCCACCTTGTAGGGCTCTTCCTTTTCCTCCATGTACTTGACGGCCTCGGCGCGGGGCAGCTCGAAGCGCTCCAGCTTCAGCTTCTCTTTACAGATCTTACGCATTTCAGCCTCGATCTCGCCCAGGTCGTCCTGGGTGAAGGCGAAGGGCGCGTCCAGATCGTAATAAAAGCCGTTGTCGATGCTGGGGCCGATGGCCAGCTTCACCTCCGGGTGCAGGCGCTTGACAGCCTGGGCCAGGATGTGGGAGCAGGTGTGCCAGTAGGTCTTGCGGTACTGTTCGTTTTCAAACGTAAATTCCTTGTTTTCCTTGTTGACTTCGCTCATAGTCTGTTCCTCCTTGTGATCGGGGCTGGATAAATAAAAATCCCCACCCCTGAATGGTATCAGGGGTGAGGTAATAGGCATTACTCCACGGTTCCACCCTGCTTACGGCCTGCGCAGCATTTTTACTGTCCGCTGCGGATGGCGGGATATCTTTCGTCGAGACAAGGCGCAGGAGCGCAGGAATACGGTCTGTATTTCAAGCTTCTGCAACGCAGTATCGGCGGAAGAGATCCGGCATACGCCGTCGCTTTCGATCGCTGTAACGGGCGATACCCGTCCTGCTCGTCGCAGGCGGCTCGGAAGTGGTACGGGCCGTGTCCTTGGCGGGGTGCTTTCAGCCGGGGGCGCCCCTCTCTTTGGCCGCGGAAAAACAGCTTCTTCTTCGTCACTGCCTTTTTGATGGCAATAAGTATAAACCGTTCGGCGCGGTTTGTCAACGGGTGGTTTCACGGGGGAAGGGCAAAATCAGCCGCGTGAAGCAAAAAGAGACATCCTTTCGGATGTCTCTTTTTGCTGGCGCGGAAGGAGGGATTTGAACCCTCGCGCCGCTTTTGACGGCCTACTCCCTTAGCAGGGGAGCCCCTTCGGCCACTTGGGTACTTCCGCATACATATTTATTTTCTGGCGGAGAGAGTGGGATTCGAACCCACGGATGCTTTCACATCGCCGGTTTTCAAGACCGGTGCTTTCAACCACTCAGCCATCTCTCCGTGCGTGCAAAAGCATATTCAACTCAGACGCAGGATATATTTTACCACATTGCGTCCCGGCTGTCAATGGATTTCTGCGCTCCGGGTCAAAAAACCTACACCGGGGTGAACTATCAAAAATGACGAATCGCGTGCGGCAGAATGGCCGAATAACCGACACAGTGTCGGCGAATTGCGAATACTACTTGCAATATAAGCGGGGATGTGGTAAAATACTGAAAAGGAGGTACTGTCATGAAGCGAAGAACCGGAAAGAAGATCGGAAAAATCCTCCTGCTGGTGATCCTTGCGGCTGTGGTGGGCGTGATCGTCTACACCGCCCTGACCTGGCCGATATATCCCCAACCCCGGAAAAGCGTGGATAGCTACGCGCAGCTGCGGCAGGATATGGAAAAGACGGGTGTGCTGGTCCCTCCGGAGAACGTCCTGCCATGGGTGGAAACGTTCTACAGTCAAGAGCTGGATGGCCGGGACCGGCTGAGTAAGCCCAGGGCTTTTCTGATGTCGGGGACCGTGGAATACGGCGGTGCGTCATACAGGGCGGAGATCTTCGAGTCTCAGAAATGGAGCTTCGAGTGGCGCGCGGAGATCTCGCTGCGGGAAAACTATCGGATGACGCCCATTTACCGGGACGCGTGGGAAGATTCGGTGCTGTATTTCTTGAGCATTGACGGCCATATATACACCGTCACGGTGTACGCCGACGGGAAGATGCCCCAGGATGCCATGGACTATTTCGACGGCCTGCTGCTGGAGGCGTGTCACACGGTGGTGGATCTGTATCAGTGATGGGGGGATTGCTGTAATGAAACGTAAAAACGGGAAAAAGGTCCGGAAAATCGTCCTGTTGGTGATTCTGGCCATTGTGGCGGGAGTCGTCCTATACGACCTGGTGTTTTGCTGGCCGGTACACCCGTCCTTACAGAAGCCGGCGGAGAGCTATGAGCAGCTGAGCCAGACGGCGAAAAAGCTGGGGGTCCTGGCTCCGCCGGAGGATATCCTGCCCTGGAAGCAGGAGGAGTACAGCATCTATCTGTCCAGCATCAGGCGCTTCGCCCGGCCCACCGGCTGGGATATGGCCGGGAAGGTTATCTATGACGGGACCACATACCCGGTGTATATCCTGGCGCTGCGAAATACGGAGAAGCACGAGGAATATCCGCCGCTGAGAGAGAATTACAAGCATGTGCCCATTTATGTCCAGTCAGGCGATGGGGGCGTGAAGATGCAATTTATAGTGGAGGGGCACCTCTATCAGGTGGGCATGATGGCCCCGCCGGAAAGCGCCCTGACCCAGGATGTGACCGACTATTTTGACGGCTTGTTGCAGGCCGCCTGTCGCGAAATCATCGACCTGTATTCGTAACGGGAAAGGAGTCCTGCCATGAAGAAATCCACAAAAATCGTCCTGCTGGCGGTGTTGCTGGCTCTTGTGGGCGGCATCGTGTATACTGTGCTGACCTGGCCAATATATCCCCAACCCAAGAAAAATGTGGATAGCTACGCGCAGCTGCGGGAGGACCTGGCGCAGACCGAGCTGCTGGCGCCGCCGGAGGATATTCTGCCCTGGCACGATGTGACCTATGGGGAGGAGCTGGACGGACGCGGCAGAACCAGCAAGGCCCGAGGCTTCCTGATCAGCGGCCATGTGTCCCGGGGCGATGCGTCCTGCTTTGTGGAGCTGGTGGGCCTGGAGGACCACTCCTCTGTTTCCGGGGAAATACCGCTGCTGGAAAATTACCGGACGGTACCCATTTGCCGGTCCACGGGAGAGCAGGCGATGCTGTACATATTCAATATCCGGGGCAATGAATACTCCGCGCGGGTGTACCTCCCGGAGGATGCGTCCCAGGATGCCGTGGACTATTTCGACGGCCTGCTGCAGGCCGCCTGCCGCGAAATCATCGACCTGTATTCGTAACGGGAAAGGAGTCCTGCCATGAAAAAAGCTGGAAAAATCGTCCTGCTGGCGGTGCTGCTGGCCATGGTGGGTGGGATCGTGTACGCCGTTATGGTCTGGCCGGTGAATCCCACCCGGATGAAGCCGGCGGAAAGCTATGAACAGCTGCGGGACACGGTGGAAAAGAAATCGGATATCCGGGTCCCCGGGGAAAACCTGCTGCCGTGGACAGTGACGGAGCGTCAGCTCCGGATGGACGGCCCCTCCCGGCTGGCCAAGGTCAGCGGCTTTGCCATATCCGGCACCATGGAGCGCGGCGGCGTTACCTTCAACGCGGAGGTCTCCGTGGGAGTCACCGGCGTTGTGGGGGATCTGCCGTCCCCGTGGGACGTGTACCGCTATGTGCCGGTGTACCTGTTCCGGAACCAGGGGTTCTATATGGCGCAGCTGTGTATCGACGGCAGCGAGTACATCATCCAACTGTACTATCCGGAGAATGTGACCCTGCCGGAGGAGGACGCGGCGTATGTGGAGGATGCGCTGCGGACGGCGTGCCACGTTATCATCGACCTGAACGAAGCCTGAAAAATGCGCCCCGGCGGGGCGCATTTTTTCACAAGTGTTGCATATGACACAGAATTTTTGCCGGGAAGGGGATATAATAGAATAGATATAATAGGGAAAGAAGGGTTTTCTGATGTTCTGCACAAGAAAGGTCAATGACGATTACACCTGGGTGGGGGCCGACGGCCGCCGCCTGGCTATGTTCGAGGGCGTCTATGACGTGCCCCGGGGCATCTCCTTCAACAGCTATCTGCTGATGGACGGGAAAACGGTGCTGTTCGACACCGCCGACGCCTCCGTGTGCCGCAGCTTTCTGGAAAACGTGGCCCACGGGCTCAATGGCCGGGCCCTGGATTACCTGGTGGTGCAGCACATGGAGCCGGACCACGCCGCCGACATCCGGGACCTGCTGATCCGGCACCCGGAGACCACCGTGGTGTGCTCCGCCGCCGCCAAGAATATGCTGGCCCAGTTCTTCGGCCCCGGGTACGAGGGGCGCATCAGCGTGGTGAAGGAGGGGGACACCCTCTGCACCGGGCGGCACACCCTGCACTTTGTGGCCGCGCCTATGGTCCACTGGCCGGAGGTGCTGATGACCTATGACGAGACGGACAAGCTGCTGCTGACGGCGGACGCCTTCGGCACCTTCGGCGCCCTGAACGGCGCGCTGTTCGCCGACGAGGTGGACTTCCACCGGGACTATCTGGACGAGGCCCGGCGGTATTACACCAATATTGTGGGCAAGTACGGCGCACAGGTCCAGGCGGTGCTGAAAAAGGCCGGGGGACTGGACATTCAGATGCTGCTGCCCCTTCACGGCTTCGTGTGGCGGCAGGATCTGGGGTATATCCTGGGCAAATACGACCTGTGGAGCCGGTATGAGCCGGAGCAGCGGGGCGTGGTCATCGCCTATGCCTCCGTCTACGGCGGCACGGAGAACGCCGCCAACATCCTGGCCTGCCGCCTGCGGGAGCAGGGGGTGCAGGTGGAGATGTTCGACACCTCCGTCACCCCGGCGTCCTATATCCTGGCGGCGGCCTTCCGGTTCAGCCATGTGGTGCTGGCGGCTCCCACCTATAACGGCGGTGTGTTCGTCACCATGGAGAACCTGCTGCACGATCTGACTGCCCATACGCTGAAGAACCGCCGGGTGGCGTATATCGAGAACGGGTCCTGGGCTCCCACCAGCGCCCGGGGCATGCAGAAGCTCCTGGAGCCTCTGAAATGGGAGCAGGCCGCAGATACCGTGACCCTGCGTTCCGCCCTGCGCCAGGGGCAGCAGGAGGAGCTGGAGCGCATGGCCGCGCAGCTGGCCGAAAGCGTGAAGGCGTAATATATTGTCGAAAATCAGCAACATATGATGCAAAAACGGACACACCGCCTCGTGGAGACGGTGTGTCCGTTCCATTTATGCGTTGTCCTCTATGCCCTCAGGCGCAGCTCAGTTCTGCTGTTCCTTGATGGCAGCCTGTGCGGCGGGCGGTGCGGCTGTAAGCGATGCCAAGGGGAACACAACGACAACCACTTACGACTCCAAAGGCCGGGTGACGAAAAAAGGCTTTGCAAATAAGGGAAGTCTCTTGTATACTTATACAGAGGGATTCCCTATGTATGATTTTGCTGAAATGCAGGAAGGGTTATGCAGATCGTATTTGACTTTATCGCCGGAGATATTCCCTTTGGTGAGTTTTGGGACGCCTACTGTTAATAAGATTTGGAGTCCCGGAAAGAAAATTGCTGCATTGCTGTTCTAAGAGGTAACTCATGTTTTTTACAAAGGCAACCTATGCCGAATTGCGGCAGGGATATACAAATCGGAATGGCTTCATCTTTACGGCGCTGACCGATCCGACCAATGTGCATGACGCGATTGTCGTTCATGCTCCGCAAAGCGCAGGCTGTATAACGCCGCAGCTTCCGCATTCTTCCAGAAGTTTTGCGGAACATCTGGCACTAATACAGTCAGAGGGGCTTGAAAAGGCAATCGTCATTTCGGACGAGATCGGTTGGCTGTCTCAATGCCCGTCGCTTCAGTTCTTGTGGGTCATTCCATCAGACTCTGCGGCAGACGGATTCGATTTTTCGCCGTTGTATCATATGCCATGCGTTAAATGGCTTCGCTGTCAAACGGCCTATGGTATAGCAGGAAAACTGCACGGTGAAATAGACTACGGGAAGGTCCCAGGTCTGCGGTGCCTGTATGTATCACATACGAAGTACGAGTATGGTTTCGCCAATGCGCAGGACTTACAATCCCTTAATCTCTGCGCATATCAAGGAAATGACCTTGCAGATGTTATCGGGGGAGAAAGCTTAGACTGGCTATCGCTGACGCAGGGCAAAATTCACTCGCTAAATGGCTTGCACAAGGCAAAATCCTTGAAGTCGCTTTCCTTGTGTTATCAGCGAAATCTGACGGATATCTCCGCCCTGGTAAACGTAAAGAGTACCTTATTCCAGCTGTGCCTTGACCACTGCTCTCATATCACGGATTTTTCTGCTCTGTCCGCTTTATCGGCGCTGGAATATCTGGAGTTACAAGGAAATAGCATCTTGCCAAACCTATCTTTTCTTTGCAATATGCCAAATCTGAAGGTTTTGAATTTGGGCATGGATGTTGCAGACGGAGACCTGCGTCTATGTATGAACGTCCCTTATGTGACCTGCAAAAACCGTCGCCATTTCAATCTTCGGGACGCAGAGCTGCCAAAACGGCTTTGCTCTGTGCAGGATGACCACGGAGTCGAGCTGTGGCGACGATGCTGATGATTTGGCTTTTCGGCCCCAAAGGGCTGCGGACATCATAAAAGAAAGTCCCAGCAATAGCCAGCAAATAAGCGGATTATTAGGAGGTACTATGCAGATCGTATTTGACTTTATTGCCGGAGATATCCCATTTGATGAATTTTGGGACGCCTACTGTGCGGACCCCAAAATCGGAGAGTGGCTGGACAGTATTGCTGATTTCAGCCATGAGCCGCCGCCGGTTATTGCTAAGGATAGATTACTCTATGCTTTATACCGGACAATAGCTTTAGTATATGATGGACACGTACTGAGAATGCTGGTGGAAAGTCCCTATCCGCCCAAAGACTCGTACACAACGATCGTTCGCAGGCAATGTGGCATATATAATTTAATGCTTACAGCGATTTTGACGAAATACCCCGATGCTAAAAGGACAAAGCGCTACAAGGATGATGACGATTATTACTTCAAGGCACTTGGAAGGTCTATTGGTGGTGCAGAAGTAATGTCCTATGCGGCAGAGGTTTTGGACAAATTCCCCAGGACGATGAAAAAGGCCGACCGTGCGGCAGCCGGTAAAGAAGCCTTATGGAAAGCTTTTCACATCAAGGATAGGAAATTTCCTCGCTGGGCGCAGGAGGCCGATTGGCCTATGGGCAAGAACTCTCCCATGGAGTATCTTGGCCAGCGCCGGGACGGAGAACTGGTGGAGCTGCGCTTCCGGGACGTAGACACCGGTGAAGAACGTACCGTGGAGCAGTTTTATTAAGGCACGTGTCTCCGCAGGGGATTTTCCCCTGCGGAGACAGAACGAAAGGAAGGGTTATGCTACTTTCAAAGATGTATTATCGAATTTCAAAATATAATCCGATCGACAGAATAGACGGAATTTATCAAGTGGATGATTGGACATCTTACTCAGATATCGGCGAACAGTATGGCGGAAGGGTTGTTCAGCCTTCTGAATATCTTGCAGTAGAAACACAGTATATAAGTTGTATTCAAGACATATGGGATGCATGCCATGTGCACCATGTATGTATTTCAGGACTTGAAATCACATCTGACGGACTATCTTGGGAAAATGGTCAGTCTCTGGGCAGGAGTGAAGCATCACAGTTTTTGAGAGACAGTTTACGCGAGCGATGCTGGGCTAGGCTGGAGGCCCCCCGAATGAAAATAGAAGTCGGATATGAGCTTTATTTACACGTCGAATGTCAATTATCGATGGATAAAATCTGTGAAATTGCAAACAGACACCGTCTGTTTGTTGAGCCGTGGGACCGTTTTCCTGAAACGTAACCGGAAAAACCTGGAGGTACTATGCAGATCGTATTTGACTTTATCGCCGGAGATATTCCGTTTGATGAATTTTGGGAAGCCTACTGTGCGGCCCCCAAAATCGGAGAGTGGCTGGG
>ENA-ORNY01000843-ORNY01000843.1-human-gut-metagenome-genome-assembly--contig:-NODE-843-length-19348-cov-3.091743_pt1 | contig 19348 bp, 16 predicted proteins | sample MGYA00242122_ERZ509036 | MGnify/ENA primary metagenome ERZ509036 (study PRJEB26280, sample SAMEA2338696) | human gut metagenome | biome: human gut; feature: human-associated habitat; material: faeces... | reverse complement strand
CATGCGGTAAAGGCCAAGAGCGCCAAAAATCCTGTCAATACTATATCTTTTAACTGCTTCATGTTATGTTTATTTTACCCTGTTTACTTAACTGGTTCTCCAAAAATATCACCGACACTCAAGGTATTCGGTATCCAATCTTCAATTACAAAATCAATATCTGATATTTGATTTTCTTCAGCAAAATACTTTTTTATTGCTTGAACAATTGTTGATTCTTCGACGTACATATTCGGAATATTTATTTTCTTTATATCATAAACATTCGACGTTATACCCTTCGCTTCCCCGTTTTTATCCGCTACAACAACGATTGTCTTTCCATATACGGGAATTCCCTGATAATTCTGCTGCAAACGATAATAAGTCAATTCACCGACTGCATCTTCTTTTAATAAAGACAGCTCATCCGTTGCGGTTTGCAGTCCTAGCTGACTGGCTGCATTTTTTGCCGCTTTTATAGCTTCGTCGGAATTTGTAATTTTTTCGTCGGTAAATTTGCCGGTTAGATTTGCAAAGTGTGTCTCATCAGGTTGTTCTTTTTCATACCCAAACCAACCCATAACCTTTTCTATAAACGGAATATCGGCTATGTTGAAATAAACAAGCGCACAGGAGACAGAACCCACAAGAATCGTGAGTGCTAAAAGAATTGCAATCATTTTAAGAACAAACCGCTTCATTTTCTGACCAAAGGTCATTGCTGCACGTTTTTCTTTTTTACTATGCTTTTTCTTATCCTTTTTTTCTGCCTTTTTCTGTGCTCGCGTTGTTTTAACGTGCTCTTCCGGCTTGCTGACAGTCAGAGAAATATTTTGTTGCTGAGATTCCTCCTTTAGATTAATTTTGCTTTCATTTTTTTCATTGGAGTTTGATATATCGCATTTTGAACATAAACCGTTTTCATCTAACGGGCTGCCGCATTTACCACAAAATTTTGCCATGAATCCACCTCATTTTTTAATTACAATGTGTAGTTACATATTAATGATGAAATGTTTTACCACAGAACTCATTGTCACCCTGTGAGAACTTAATAGTTCCGTCAGATGTCATACACCAACTGTTTTCCTTTTTCAAGGTTGAATCCCATTCATAGACATCATATGACAAAAGGCCTGCATCACCGTCCGGCCAATCGCTAAACTCAATTCTCAATTCATTATCATCGGTAATGTGATAATGTCCGTAATAATATCCTTTGCTGTTTGTAGTGCTTAATGTGCCCATATAGTAATCATAAGTAGTATGTATGGCATCGGGTTTGAGTTTATAATAAGTAATATTTTTGGTAAACTTTATTTCTTTGCCATCTTCATCAACCCATTTATTGGTTACAATGGTTTGCCACATTTCGTCCGAAGTTAAGCTAACGGTTGGACTTGTAGTTGCGGTTACACTGTTTGACGGCGTTGACACCGAAGATGTATCCGTGTCGTTAGAATTATTAAAATATAAATCAGCGCCGGTGCACTCTTGCATTGACGAATCGGGCGAATTTGTCTTGTATGTCAATGTAAAACAATTATCATGATACGCGACTGTTCCCGAAAATTCGTTTCCTGAGCCATCCGTCCATTTTATATCGGACACTTCTCCGCTTTTTTTACATTTAAAAGTAGTTCCGGTACCCACATACGTAGGATAACCCTCTTTCCCTGTTTGTTCATAAACAAGCGTAAACTCGTCTTTTGTTTCACTTGTAACATAGACTCTCTGATATCCTTGAATTATACCGTCACTGCCGCGAGTACTGAATTCAGCTTCATATACTTTACTTTCACACAGCTTGCTCCACTTAAGATCGATTTTTTCGCCAAACTGTGATACTGTAGTGTTATACTCACTTTCGGTAATTTCATGCTGATTATCTTCATGGCCCGAATAATACTTGACATTAGTGCTATTTATCTCATATTCAAAAGTAAAATCTGCTTTTTCTTCCGGTGATGCACTGTTTTCTTTTAGCAAATAATATGTTTCACCCGAATACAGTGCCCCTCCGGAACCATAAAAACAAATATAACCATTTGCGTTAATTGAGTAAGCCCCTCGAACTGTGAATGACCACAGACTGAACAGACGCTTCACTTCACCGTTTTCATAGCCCATCATATCAATAATATATTGACTGTTCTCATTGCCAATGCCGATGATTAATTCGGGAATGCCATCGTTGCTGATATCATAATAACAATATAACAGTGCTTGTTCTATACCGCCGAAATCACGTCTTATTTCGGGACGAATTTTAGATATATCATATTCATTTTTTTCATCCCATTCATCTGTGTTGTTTGAATAGAAGTTGTTTACAAAAGCATCCTTATATGTCTTTAAAACAGAAGCGTATACGGTTTCGGGTGAAAATGCAGTTTCTGATGCTTGACTATCAGATGAATCAACTTGCATATTACTATCATCCTCTTTACCTTGTAAAAACGGAAGATTAATAAAACCTGCATGATTTGCATATGCAACTCCAATAACCGCAATGCACACAAAAATAACCGGAAGTATTATCATAAGTGCCTTTTTGCTTTTTGTTCTTTTTTTTGAAGCTTTATTCACATTACATTTTGGACATTGTCCGTTTTCATCTAACGGACTTCCGCATTTTCCGCAAAATTTAGCCATACACTCACCCCGTAAATTAAATAACCAAATAAAGCCACCGTTGTCTTTTAAAGGTCTACGGTGGCTTTTGCAAGTCAATCTGTATTTTTGTTTGTCATATCATCAATAATCGGAACGGTGATTGAGCCTTGACTTAAAGCCTTAATGCCGAGAAGAATAAACAGAACGGCTTTTACTAATCCGATTGCCGAAGTTAACAAGTTTATTATTCCCGTTATGATTGAAGCATGGAAGTTACCGCCAAACAAACTAACAATTTTTCCTATAAATTCAATTGCATCAGGAATCAATTGTATAATTGCAGGCAACACAGAAAACGTAATCGTCAATATCAGTGCTTTTACAGCCGTTTTTCTAAGCCACTGATTATTTTCGACTAAAAGAATATAACCAAATAAAAGTATTGCAACAATATAGCCGCCAAAATAGCAAGCTAAATATGTTATAAAGCCCATCAATCCAACCGATATACCTAATTTTGTTTTTTGCATAATTAAATCCTCCTAATATTATTTAAGCGATGTTCCGCATTCGGTGCAAAATGCTAATTGGTTATTCATCACTGCTCCACATGACGGACATATCTTAGCGTTATCCGGTGTTTCGGATGCAGGTGGTGTAGAGTTATCTGCAGAGATATTTGTTTGTGTAGGTTCTGCAATCAGTCTTCCGCAGGAAGTGCAAAATCTTAAATTTTTGTCTATTATAGCTCCGCAACCATCACATCTCATATGGTTCTCATCAAGCTCTATTTCTTTTTTTGGCATTTGCGCTCCACATGCACTGCAAAAAGCTATGTTTTGGGGAACTTCAGCACCGCACTGTTCACATTTAACAACCCCTTTTATCTCTTGAATCTGTTGCTTAAGAGCTTTTATCTTATCTTGTGAAGAAACGATGGAATTAACCAGTGCTGCAAAATCCGATTCATAATCTTGAGGATGCAAAGCAATATACAATTTACCAATTTGATAATATGAGTTGTTAATCTTCTTCTCTTCTTCAGACACGTTTGAATTAAGTCTTGCCACATCGGCTAAGGCCTTGCCTTTGTTCAGCGCACCTTCTCCTGCCAATGATATTTTTTTGCCGATGTTATCAAAAAAAGCCATACTATTCCTCCCGAATTTGTTGTTTTATTAAGTGCTACTCAAAAATATAACGAGGCATGTATTTGCAAGCCTCAAATATTGAGCAACATAATTTGTATTATGTTGTATATATTAAAAAATCATTTTCAATATTCAACATATTAATTATAGTATATTATATAAATCGACAATTTTCAATAGTAAAATCACGCTATTTTTATTTCCTGAAAGATTTTTAATAAAAATTACAGCAAAATTAAGCCTTTTCTTATTCAGTGCTAAGAAAAGGCTACTTGTCATTACAGAATAGGCAGGTTTTGAACTTTTATTAGTTGCTTATCAATTCTATATACAACATAATACAAATTATGTTTTCACTATCGTAACATATAGTTCTCTTATATCACCAGTCGCATATTTTCTATCTTTCTACGGTGTTCTTCACCGGTAGATAAAATATATATCCTCGTAGTGTTTATGCTTGAGTGACCGAGAATATCGGCAAGTTTTACAATATCTTTCTCGATGTCATAAAATGTACGTGCAAAAAGATGCCTCAAGTTATGAGGAAATACTTTGCCTGAGTTGACACCTGCGTCACTGCAAAGTTTTTTCATCTCACGCCATATGTTCGTGCGGCTCATCGGTTTACCGGTTTTTGTGATAAAAATAGAGCCGGTGTATATGTGGTGTTTTTTTGTATATTTGATAAGTTTTTTCTGCAAACAACCGATTATAATAACAGTTCTCAACTTGCCCTTGCAGTTTACCTTTGCATAACCATGTTTTGCTGCCTCAACCGTGATATATTTCAGTTCACTGACTCGTATACCGGTTCCGCAAATTGTTTGAAGAATGAGTGACAATCGCTCATTCTTCTTTTCTTTTGCCGTATTTACAAGACGTATGTATTCTGCTTTTGTAAGCTCTTTTTCTTCAGAACAATAGATTTCACGCTGTAATTTCAGATTTTTCACTTTACAGTCGTACCAGCCGAGGAAAACGAATAGGCTGTTGATGGATGCAAGCATCGAATTTATGCTGCGGATAGCGTAACCGTCTGAAATTAACTTTTGTTTGTAAGCAATAACCAATTTTTTTGTAACATTAGAGTTCTCTGCAAACAGCATAAAAGCCTTAATGTCACTAATATATTTTTTTACTGTGTTTTCGCCTTTTTCTTCATTTACCAAATGTTGATGAAATTTTTCAACTGTTTCTTTTGTTAACGTTCTTTCTATCATAATGAAGCCTCCTTACACTTTTTATCTTAATTGTAATTTTAAAATTGCATATTAGATATTATCATAATTTAAGTCATTGCAAAATGCCAATATTCAACCGAAAAACGCAGAACGCATATGCTTCATCTATTAATATGGCTCCTCGTATAATAAACAATTCGAAGTGTACCTGTGAGGAAGCGTTTAGAAAACTTCTTTACCATTACATAAAGGCAAATTTCATAAAACCGCAAGCCGGTGAATATCAATGCCTACCGTGATGTAGTATATTACAAGTCGGCTTGTTGAGTTGAATATCAATGTTTTTACGGTTAAGGCAAATGTATACGCAGTTATACCAACAGCAGATTTTATAAACGACATGCTGCCGTACCGAAATATTACAGTAAAAAACAGACTGCTCCGCTTTGTTTCGGAACAGTCTGTTTTAGCATAGCTTTTATATATGCGTCGGCTCGTCTTTTTTCTTTTTTGCGGGTATTTGCGCCAAAAGGATGGCTACAAACATTACCGCACAGCCGATATATTCTTTTGTGTAAAGCTGCTGGTGCAAAATAAAGAATGCGAATATAACAGAGAACACACTCTCAAGACAAAGGAGCATTGAGGCGAGCGCGGGCTCTGTGTATTTTTGACCGAGTACCTGAAAAGTAAACGCTACGCCGCAGCTCATTATACCTGCGTAAAGAATGGGTATGCCTGCATCTATTATTGCCGACATATTCGGCTTTTCAAAAATGAACATACATATGCAAGAGAGCACGCCTGTTACAAAAAACTGACCGCAAGAGAGAACCACGCCGTCGATTTTATCTGCGAAATGATCTATTGCAACGATGTGGAAAGCAAATGCAAACGAGCACAAAAATGCGAGAATTTCGCCCTTGCCTACGCCGTTTATGCCCGAACCGCCTACGCAAATAAGATAAAGCCCACAAAGACCCATTACAATGCCTATCCAAACGGTGAGCGGAGGCCTTTTTTTCATAAACAGACCAATCAGCGGAACAAGCAGCATATAGAGCGCCGTTATAAATCCGACCTTGCCGACCTCGGTATAGTTAAAAGCAAACTGCTGCAGGTTGCTGCCTACGCACAAAATTCCGCCGACAACAAGTATGCCTACAACGGTTGTCTTTTTGTCTTTTTTGCTTAAAGCTTTAAAACTTTTTTGCGGGTTCTTTTTTGCGCCGACTAAAATTATTGGCATCAAAACAAAAGAGCCTATCAACATTCTGATTCCGTTAAAGGTGAATCCACCGACATATTCCATGCCTTGGCTTTGTGCAACGAAGGACAGACCCCAAATCATCGCCGCGGTTATTAGCATAACCGGGCCTAATAATTTTTTGTTACTTTTGATTTTGAACACTTCCTATCAAGATAATACATCTTAATATTATAAAAGTGTTCGGCGGCAAAGTCAAATGATTTTATTTGTCTTTTCTGTATTCGAGCAAATCACCGGGCTGACAGTCGAGAACCTCGCAAAGCTTTGCAAGGGTAGAAAATTTTATCGCCTTTGCTCTGCCGTTTTTGAGAACCGATATATTCGCTATCGTAATGCCAACCTTTTGTGAAAGCTCCGTTACGCTCATTTTGCGCTTTGCGAGCATAACGTCAATGTTGATTATAATGTTATCTTCCATTGTGCCACCTCATATTGTGAGTTCGGTTTGTTCTCTGAGGTCGGCGGCTTTTTTTATGTAATAAGAAAGGCACGCCGCCGCAACCGATATTGCAACGCCGATTGCAACTATCACCATAGAAAAAAGAAATATTCCCGGGTGATTCATGTTTAAAAGCAGAAGCACGGTTTCTCCTATGAGCACCCATGCCGCGTCAACGGCAGAGCAAATTGCGATATTTTTAAGGTGCTTTGCATTCTGCATACAAAAAGCGTTGCCTATGCCGATGTTGGCTGCGGTTTTCCAAGAAATAATAACGGCGAATAAAATCGGTATTGCGCTTGCCCAAAGAAAAATGAGCCACGGCATACGCAGTTTGTCAATTTCTTCCGCTTCCGAAACTGTCAGCATCAGCGAAGCCGCAGTGTGCACGGCGAGCGCACACAGAGCCATGATTATAATTACGAATTTGAGCCAATAAGATAAGCTTTTTTGTGACATATTGCAATCCTCCTGTTTCATGTTGACTGCATTATAACAGGCTAAATATTAAAAGTCAATAACTTTTTATCGAATTACAATAAATAATTTATCAAAAACAATACCCTGACAAGATTTCACTTGCAGGGTACGGTTTAAAAATCATATGTCAAATATATTGCTCAAAGCATCGCCGAAAGCATCGGGGAAAACATCGTGACCCTCATCGGGGTCGGGCGGAAGCTCTTCGTCGTTTGAGGAGTCCGCAAGAAAATCCTGCACGGTGAACCTTTGAGCGCGAATAAACGGTTTCTCGTAGTTCATAATCAAATCCTCCGATTAAAATTATCCTCTGATTTTTAAAATTACTTCTCGGCAATCGTTTTCGTCCATAATCTTGGGGACGGGGTAAAGAGGATTGCCCTCTTTGAGTGCTCTTTCAACGAGAGTGGGTATATCCTTATCTTCAATAAAATCGAAGTGCTCGGGTATGTTCATGTTTTTATTCATTTCTTTTATCTTGGCAATAAAGAGCTTTGCTTTTTCTTCGTTGCTTTGGCTCTGATTTGTTATACCCGCAACGTCGGCAAGCCTTGCGAGACGCTCGTATGCGCTCTCGCCGAAATATTCGAGAACATAGGGCAGAATAACTGCGTTTGCAAGGCCGTGGGGTGTACCGTAAATGCCGCCGAGGTTGTGGGCTATTGCATGAACATAGCCGACATAGGCTCTTGTGAATGCCATGCCCGCATAGAAAGAGGCAATGAGCATATTCTCTCTCGCGGCAACGTTTTTGCCGTCTTTATAAGCAGTTTCGAGGTTTTCAAAAATAAGCTTTGTTGCGTCCTCTGCATATTTCTCTGTCGTTTTTGTATTTGAACGGCCGATATAGGCTTCAACCGCGTGGGTGAGTGCGTCCATACCTGTGGTTGAGGTTATATGAGGCGGAAGTCCCAGCGTAAGCTCAGGGTCAAGCACGGCGTATTTGGGGCGAAGCTTCGGGTCGTTAATGGCGTTTTTCTCGTGAGTTTTGGGGTTTGAAACAACGGCGGCGAGGGTGGTCTCGGAGCCTGTGCCGGCGGTCGTGGGCACTGCAAAAAACGGAGGAAGAGCATGGCGGATTTTTAACTGACCTCTCATGTCAACAACCTGCTGATTGGGATTCGTTACTCTTGCGCCTGCGGCCTTTGCACAGTCCATAGGCGAGCCGCCGCCGAAAGCGATAATGCCTTTGCAGTTGTTTCTGAGGTAAATTCTGCGTGCTTCTTCAATGTTATCAATAGTGGGGTTCGGCTGAACGCCGTCATAAACAGAGTATTTGATGCCCTGGGTTTCGAGTGCTTCAAACATACCGTCAAGAAGATGAAGCCCCATAAGACCTTTATCTGTTACAACAAGCACATTCATAATGCCCTTTGACTTTATGAGCGCGGGCAAATCCTTAACTGCTCCCGGACCTTTGAGAAGGTAGGGTTCATCCCAGTTGAGGAAGGGCATAGCCATTTTGAATGCGCCCTGATATGCTCTGCAATATAATTCTTTTGCCTTACTTACCATAAGCTTAGACCCCTTTACTGCATTATATATTCTCTATTCTACAAAAAAATAGGGCAATTTACAAGTACTATAATAAAAAAATAAAATATTTTTCAAATACTTTTGCCATAAACCTTGATAGATTTGCATTTTTCTGCGATAATGGTACAGTACCATATTTATCCGACAGAGAGGATTCAAAGCATGAATGACAATGAAAAGCTTGCGGAACTGCTGTTTCCGCAGATAACAAAAAGCATAGAGGATTACGAAGAGCTGTACCCGGCGCGCCGCCTTAAAGAGGGCGCGAGGGTTACGCGGTTTGCACCCAGCCCCACCGGCTATCTTCACATCGGCGGACTTTTCGGCGCATTGGTTGATGTGCTCACCGCAAAGGCGACCGGCGGCATATCCTACCTCAGAATAGAAGACACAGACAAAAAAAGAGAGATAGAAGACGGTGTTTCTGCGGTAATAAACGGCTTCAAGGCTTTCGGCATTGAGTTTGACGAAGGCGTCTGCGGCTACGGAGAAGAAAAGGGCGATTACGGTCCCTATACTCAGAGCAAGAGGGTGGAGATTTATCACACCGTCGCAAAGGAGCTTGTAAGGCAGGGTCTTGCATACCCTTGCTTCTGCACGGCGGAGGAGCTTTCGCTTCTTCGTGAAAAGCAGGAGAAGGAGGGCGCTCTGATGTGGGGCTACTTCGGCAAATGGGCAAAGTGCCGCGACCTCACATATGACGAAATTGAGAAAAATATAAAAGACGGCAAGCCCTATGTTCTGCGTTTTCGCTCAAACGGCGATGAGAACAAAAGAATTTTCTTTGACGACATTATACGCGGCAAAATCGAAATGCCCGAAAACGTCATTGACGAGGTGCTTTTAAAATCCGACGGAGTGCCGACATACCACTTTGCTCATGTCTGCGACGACCATTTTATGAGAACGACCCACGTCATAAGAGGCGAGGAGTGGATTTCCTCCGTTCCGAAGCACATTGCGCTGTTTAAAGCCTGCGGATTCCGCGTGCCGAAATATGCACACACGCCCCAGCTTATGAAAATTGACGAGCAGGACGGCACAAAGCGCAAATTCTCAAAGCGCAAGGACCCGGAGGCGGCGGTCAGCTACTTTGTTGAGCAGGGCTTTCCCAAAGAGAGCCTTATCGAGTATATTATGACTCTTTTGAACTCCAATTTTGAAGATTGGCGCAGAGCAAACAAAACGGCGGACGCGTTCTCGTTCCCCTTTAACCTTAAAAAGATGAGTGCAAGCGGCTGCCTTTTTGACCTTGTGAAGCTCACGGACGTGAGCAAAAACGTTATCTCGACCATGAAAGCCGAGACAATTTACGAAAGGCTTACAGAGTGGGCAAAAAATTATGACGAAGATTTTTACGCTCTTTTGACAAGAGACAAAGATTACGCCGTCAATATACTCAATATTGACCGTGAGGTTCCGAAGCTGCGCAAGGATATTGCAAAGTGGAACGAGGTCAAGGACTATATATCATATTTTTACGGTGAGCTTTATGCTCCCGACCACACGCTGCCGCAGAACATAAACAGGCAGGACGCGGCGGATATTTTAGAGGCTTATCTCAAGGTCGTTGACACTGACGACGATAAAGATACTTGGTTTGCCAAAATAAAAGCTCTTTGCGAGCCGCTCGGCTTTACCCCGAATGTAAAAGAATACAAAAAGAATCCCGAAGCTTACAAGGGTCATGTGGGTGATGTTTCAACGGTTATCAGAATTGCGCTCACCTCGCGCACCAATACGCCGGATCTTCATGCCATAACCGCGCTCCTCGGCGATGCCGAGGTCAAATCAAGACTTCAAAACACTTTAAACGAATATAAGAACTGACACGGAGGTTAATTTATGCCAATTATCGTAAACGAAAAAGACAAAGTGTTCCATTTGCAGACGGCAAAAACAAGCTACATTTTCGGCTTTCTTACAAGCAACACTCCCGTCCATATGTATTGGGGCAAAAGACTTGAAAAGACTCCCGATATAAACACACTTTTTATAATTCCCTATAAATGGCCGAGAAGCTTCTGTGTTGTGGACGGCACAACAAAAGACGGCGACATATTCAGCCGCGAAAGTTTAACAATGGAATTTTCGACTTTCGGCAGCAGCGATTTGAGAGAGCCGACCTTTCATGCCGAGTATAAAGACGGCAGTACCGTATCCGATTTTGAATATAAAAGCTACAAAATAACAAACGGCAAAAAGGGCATAGAGGGTTTGCCCGCCACATATTCGGAGAATGACGGCGAGGCACAGACTCTTGAAGTCACCCTCACAGATAAGCTCACAGGTCTTGATATAATTTTGCAGTACGGCGTGTTTGACAAGCTCAACGCGATAACACGCAGTATTCGCTGCGAAAACCACGGTGAAAACAGAGCTGTCATTGACCGTATACTCAGCGCGAGCGTTGATTTTAAAACAGATAAATTTGATATGATTCATCTGCCCGGCACATGGGGCAGAGAACGCGTGGTTACGAGAGTACCCGTTACAAAGGGATATATAAATGTTTCGTCCGCACGCGGCGCAAGCTCCAACACGCATAACCCGTTTATCGCTCTTGTTTCAAAGGACGCAACCGAAAATTTCGGCAGTGCATACGGCTTCAGCCTTGTTTACAGCGGTAACTTCCTTGCCGGCACATATGCGGATTATCTAAACTGCACAAGAGCGTATATCGGCATAAATCCGTTTGGCTTCAAGTGGCAGCTTGACCCGGGCGACACGTTCAGCACACCCGAGGCTGTGCTTGTTTACTCCGGTGAGGGCATAGGCGAAATGTCAAGAATATATCACCGCCTTTACAGAACGCGCCTTTGCAGAGGCGAATACAGAGACAAAGAGAGAAGCTGCCTTATCAATAACTGGGAGGCAACCTACTTTGATTTTGACGAAGAAAAAATAGTTGAAATCGCAAAAAAAGCCGCCTCCTGCGGCATAAAGCTCATGGTGCTTGACGACGGATGGTTCGGCAAAAGAGACAATGACAGAAGCTCTCTCGGCGACTGGTTTGTTGATAAAAGAAAGCTCCCGAACGGCATAGACGGCCTTTGCAAAAAGATAAACGCCCTCGGCATGAAATTCGGGCTTTGGTTTGAGCCGGAGATGATTTCGCCCGTCAGCGAGCTTTATGCAAAACACCCCGACTGGTGTATTCACGTTGACGGCAGAGATAGAAAAGAGGGCAGAAACCAGCTTATCCTTGACCTTTCGAGAGACGAAGTTTGCGACTATATCATAAATAGTGTGAACGCTGTGCTTGACAGCGCAAATATAGAATATGTAAAATGGGATATGAACCGCAACATGGCCTGCGTAGGCTCCGCTACTCTCCCGAGTGACCGCCAGGGTGAGCTTTATCACAGGTATATGCTCGGCCTTTACAGGGTGCTTGAGGCAATAGTTTCATCGCATCCCCACATTTTGTTTGAGAGCTGCTCCGGCGGCGGCGGAAGATTCGACCCCGGTATGCTCCACTATATGCCGCAGACATGGACGAGTGACAACACAGACGCTCTTGCACGCATAGATATTCAGTATGGCACAAGCATTTGCTACCCCTACTCATCAATGGGCGCGCACGTTTCGGCAGTTCCCAACCACCAGGTTCGCAGAACAACGCCCATATCGTTCCGGGGCAATGTCGCAATACCCGGTCAGTTCGGTTATGAGCTTGATCTGACAAAGCTTTCGGATGAGGATATAGCCGAGATAAAAGAGCAGACTAAGTTTTATGAAAAATACGGCGAGGTCTTCCACAGGGGCGACCTTTACCGCTTGAGAAATCCGCTCGGCGATTACATGAGCGCAATAGAGTTTGTGTCGGAGGATAAAAACACTGTTATCGTTATGCTTTATTCTCACAAGGGAACCGCAAACGCGGTACTCGATTATGTTTGCCTCGGCGGACTCGATGCCGGTGCGGAATATAAAAAGACCGAAAACGGAGAAATTTGGACAGGCGAGGCTCTTATGAATGTCGGTATTCCCTTTATGGCAGACAATGACTACAAGAGCCGCATTTGGATATTTGAAAAAATCTAATCGGAGGGTTTATTAAGAATGGAAGAAACAGCAAAATCATCAAATTTTATACATGACTTTATAGACGAAGACCTTGAAAACGGAGTGAACACCAGGGTTCAGACAAGGTTCCCACCGGAGCCTAACGGCTATCTTCACATCGGTCATGCCAAGGCGATTTGCATAAACTTCAGCACCGCAAAAAAATATAACGGCATCTGCAATTTGAGACTTGATGACACAAACCCTTCAAAAGAGGATGTAGAATACGTCGATTCCATAAAAGAGGATATCAAGTGGCTCGGCTTTGAGTGGAAAAACTGCTACTATGCTTCAAGCTATTTTGACTTTATTTATGAGTGCGCGATAAAGCTTATCAAAAAAGGCAAAGCATATGTTGATGACCTCTCTCCCGATGAAATAAGAGAATACCGCGGCACTCTCACCGAACCGGGCAAAAACAGCCCGTACCGCGAACGCTCTGTTGAAGAAAACCTTGAGCTGTTTAAGAGAATGACCGACGGTGAATTCCCCAACGGTGCAAAGGTTTTGAGGGCAAAAATCGATATGGCATCGCCCAATCTCAACATGAGGGATCCGATTATTTACAGAATTTCACACACCCACCATCACCAGACGGGCGACAGGTGGTGCGTATACCCCATGTACGATTTTGCACACCCGCTCTCGGACGCAAAAGAAAAAGTAACATATTCTCTTTGCTCTCTTGAGTTTGAAAACCACCGCCCGCTTTATAACTGGTTTATAGACGAGATAGGCTTTGAAGAGCCGCCGCGCCAGATAGAGTTCGCACGTCTCAACCTTAACTACTGCGTAACGAGCAAAAGAAAATGCCTTGACCTTGTTGAGAGCGGCACCGTGTCGGGTTGGGACGACCCGAGAATGCCCACCCTCACAGGACTTCGCGCAAGGGGAGTTCCCGCCGAGGCGTTGAAAAATTTCTGCGAGGCGATAGGCGTTTGCAAGGCGAATTCCGAGATAGAAGTTACTTATTTCGAGCATTTCATCAGAGATTATCTCAATCTTCACGCCGAAAGGGCGATGGCTGTGTTCGAGCCGATTAAGGTTACGATAACCAACTTCCCCGAAAACAGCGAGCAGGAAGATTTCGAGATTAACCCCAACGACGAAACCGCCGGAACGAGAAAAATAACCGTTTCCAAGCATATTTACATTGATTCCGAAGATTTCGCGCTCGTTCCGCCGCCGAAGTATTTCCGCCTCAAAAAGGACGGCTACGTAAGGCTTAAAAACGCGTATATTATCAAGTGCGACGACGTAAAATTAAGAGAGGACGGAAGCGTTGGAGAACTTTTCTGTTCTTACGTTCCGGAGTCGAGAAGCGGCAACGACACGAGCGGAATAAAGGTGAAAGGCGTTATCCACTGGGTAGACGCGGACACGGCGGTAGACTGTGAGATAAGAAAATACGATTATCTGCTTAAAGACGCCGCGTATCCGGGACAGGATTTCTCCGAGAGAATGAATTACGACAGCGTTCACGTTTATCGCGGAAAAGCCGAGCCGTATCTTGCCGAGGCGAAGGACGGAACGACGTTCCAGCTTATGAGAAAGGGTTATTTCAAGAAGATAACCGAGGGCGGAAAACTCGTTTTGTCGGAAATCGTTTCGCTCAAAGACGGTTACAAGCCGCAGAAATAAGTCCGAAAAGGCGAAAAAACCTCAGCCACAGGTGATTGTTGCAATCTCTCTCGGCTAAAATCGCATAAATCAGAACGATTCGACGGAAAAAATCGATAAAATTCCGAAATTGTATTGACAACCGCGGAATTATTTATTATAATAAGCGTATGAATTAAGATGGGGTCGGTGTTATGTATTTTGTAGTCGACGGACTTTTGATAGGAATATTCTTTCTCGCGCTGTGGTCGAGCATACGGCGCGGGTTTTCCGGGCATTTCGTTTTCGGAATCCTGAGAACGATTATAGGCATCGCCGTCGGCGCGGTCACCGTTTTCGGCGTCTATATGCTTATGAAGCATTTTTCCTGGATAGAATATATGGCTGACGGAGTTATCGCCTTCTTCGGCGAACTCACCACGAGTTTTATCCCCAACGACCTTTACAGAATGGTTATGGGTATCGTCGCGTTCGCGCCGTTCGCCGTTCTTTTCTTCATCGTCGGTTATCTCATCGGCGTGAAAGTCATCTGCGGACTCATCAAACTCATATTTACCCCGATAAAGTTGCTCAGAAACAACGCTAAAGTTTTCAGAATTATCGATAACGTTCTCGGAACGGTTATAAATCTCGCGCTTTATTGCGCTGTGGTATTCGCGATTTTCGGCGTGGTTTACGTGTTCAATTACGATAAGGATAACGTGCCTCAGGCGGAAGTTTCCACGATCGCGATGGCGACTCCCGACGAAGGGGAGGACGCGAAAATTCTCGCCCGCACCATCAACAATATCACGACGCCGATTTTAGGCGGACTTCACGAGAGTTTCTCCGCCGCGCCGATAGGCCACGTTTTCTATGAGAACAACCCGCTTATGTGGTTCAAATCCGAAAACGGCGAAGGGTTTTATACCCTTATCCACAACGCGCTTATCGATAAAAAATAAGGCGTGAACGTAATCGGCTGCGGCTGAACGTGAAAACGTGGAAACGAAAATAATTTTAATCTGAAAATTTTGTCGCGAATTTCTATGAGATCCGCGACAATTTTATAAAACGAATAAATATTTGAGAGGAAAAATTTATGGCAAACGAAAGAACTCTTTGCGTAATGCTCGACGTTTCGCGCGACGGCGTTATGAAAGTTGAAGAAGTAAAACGTTACGCTGGTATAATTAAGAAAATGGGTTATAACGCCCTCGGACTATACATGGAGGACGTTTACGAAATCGAGGACGAGCCTTATTTCGGGCATCTTCGCGGCAGATATTCAAAAAATGAACTCAAAGATATCAACGATTATTGCAAGAGTATCGGCATAACCGCGATTCCTTATATCCAGACTCTCGCTCATCTCGAGGGCATTTTCAAATGGGTGGAATATCAGAACGTCAGAGATATAGCGAATATTCTTCTCGTCGGCGAAGAGAAAACCTATGAACTCATCGAAAAAATGTTCAGAACTCTCCGCGATTGTTTCGATACCGAAAAAATCAATATCGGTATGGACGAAGCGCCGATGATGGGCAGAGGAGTTTATCTCGACAAGCACGGTTATCCGGACAGCGTTCAGGATCTTTTGTACGAGCATCTCGTAAAAGTCAGCGCGATAGCCGACAAGTACGGTTTTAAACCTACTATGTGGTCGGATCTTATAATGCACATGGCGCGCGACGGGAAAGAAGTCAAAGTCCCCGAAAACGTCACGCTTTGCTACTGGGATTATTATCGCGATTCGAAAAAGGAATACGACCAGAACCTTAAAAAACACCTCGCGGTTACGGATAAAGTCGCTTTTGCAGGCGGCGCGTGGGCTTGGACGGGTTTCGCTCCGATGAACGAATTCAGTTACCGTACTATGAAATACGCCATGCAATGTTGCCGCGAACGCGACATTAAGGACGTTACGATAACAGTGTGGGGCGACGACGGACGCGAATGTTCGTGCTTTGCCGTTCTTCCCGCGTTGTTCTATTGCGCCGAAAAATATCGTTATCAGACGAAGGACAGCAACATAAAAGCCAAGTTTGCCGAACTTTTCGGAATTAAATTCGACGGTTTCGCTTCGCTCGATCTTCCCAACGAAATCAAGGATTGCGACGGTTGCAACAACCCGAGTCGCTGGGGACTTTATAACGATCCGTTCTGCGGCAGATTCGATTATCACATCGAAATCGGCGACGGCGAACAGTTTAAAAGCAACGCGCTTAAACTCAAAAGGGCGGCTAAGTCCGCGGGCGAGTTCGCGTATCTTTTCGATTGCTTATCCGATTTGTGCAAGGTTCTCGAACTCAAATACGACCTCGGCGTGAAAACGCGCGCGGCGTATCTCGCAAAGAATAAGAAAAAACTTAACGAGATTGCGAACGTCGTTTATCCCGAAACCATAAAAAGGCTGAAAAAATTCATAGTTTCCTTTAAGGCGTTGTGGAACAAGGAAAACAAACCTTTCGGGCTGGAACTTCACGAAATGCGCCTCGGCGGGCTTTTGTTAAGGCTGGAAAGTTGCCGCGAAACGCTCGTTTCTTATCTGGGCGGGCAAATCGGCAACGTCGAAGAACTCGAGGCTCCCGTCCTGAAATTTATTCCCGACCGCGAAAAAACCGCGAATCTGTGCTGTCAGTCGCATATCAACACGGTAACGGTCGCGAATATGAATATATAACACGAATATGAATATATAAACTTATACCGGATTACCTGATATTCGGACGGTCGGCATTGTATCCGCTTGTCGGGGAGTCGTTCCCGACGAAGCCCGATTGTTTTCCGACCGCCGAAAGGAGCGTATATGAGAAAAAAAATTTATCTTATAATTCTTACGTTGGTGCTTGCGGTGACTTCAACTCTGTTTGCGGGTTGCGGCGGTTCGGCTTTGCCGAACGTAAATTCCGACGAGGACAGAATAATAACTCAGCAGGTTACCGTTCCGCCGACGGAATACAATGCAAAAAAGGCGGTTTACGCAACTATAGGCCGACTTTCCAAATACAGTACATATAAAGCAACGAGCAGCGGAACGTCCGTCGCGGCGGTTTCGGGGCTGTTCGATTACGTTCAGAAAACCGATTGTGTTACGATTAAACACGGCGACGAATTTTACAGCGAGAGCAAGTCTTCTTCAAAACTCGTTTCGGTCAGACACGAGGCTTTTGCGAAGGGCGATAATATCGCTTACAGAAATAACGGCGGAAAAATCTCGAATTCCTCCGCGCTCGCCTATAAAGAAGTATACGGGGTAACGCCCGACAAACTTCTCAGCGGACACGTTTTCAATGATGAAACGATTATGTACGCCAAGGCGACCATAACCGAGAACGGCGATTACGAAATAGAAATCGTCCTCGACAAAGACAAGGGAAACGTTCTTTTGCTCAAGCAAATGAAGGAATTCGGCGGGCTGAAAGACTATCCCGTTTTCACCGACGACACTGTTTTCACGCTTACGATAACAGGCGATTACACGCCCGTTAAATTCTCGTATAAAAGCAAATACAACGTCAACGTTGCGATGCTCGGCAGTCTGCCTTGCGAAGAAAACAACGAGGTGACTTTCTCCGATTTCAACAAAGACGTTGCGATTCCGGATACGGAAGCGTTCAACGCCGCCATGTCCGAAACTCCGTCCGAAGTTAAGCCGTCCGAGGAAAAACCGGCAGACGAAAACCGCGAAAAAATAGTTTCGGCTCTGCTTAAAGCCGATCTCGTCCGCGGAATTTCTCTCAGCGGAAGCGTATCCGTCAACGGCATCGAAATGCCGCTGAAACTCGGCGCGAGAGCCGATCTCGACAAGTTGATGAACGACGAAAATGCGGACCTTCTTTCCCTTGTCGATTTCACGCTTTCGTTCGGTATATACGAAAAATCTCTTTCGGTTACATATCACGACAGAAAAGTTTTCGTCAATCTCGGCGATACGCGCTTTGTAAAAGACGTGTTTGAAGACGACGAAATTTCCGCGGCGATTTCCGCTTTGCAGGGCGTTATCAAGGGCGCGGACGTATCGTCGATGCTTTCCGTAAAAAAGAATGGAGATTTGTACGAAATAAGGCTTAACGACCTTATGGTCGAAGTGACGATAAAAAATCTGCTGAAACAACTCGGGCTTATGGGCGACGGCTCGAAAACCTTTGACCTTTCGCTCGGCTTGTATATCCCGAACGACAGAGTGGGCGTGGTTTCGTTCAATCTCACGACCGACGTTATCGACGTAAAAGCGAAGATGAATTTGTCGGACGAGAAGTTCTCTTTGCCGAACCTCGAAGATTATTATCCCGAACCGCAGATTCTGCGCGCGGGCGCGGACGTTGGTTTGACGATTAATCTGCCCGATTCCGGGAAGTTGAGCGCGACGGCAGAAGCGTTTGTGTCGTATGACCTGACTAAGCAAAATTCCGCCGAGGCGTTCAATGCGGAAATAAACGTAAATTTGGATGACGAATTCAAGAGATTTCTTGCCGGGAAAAGCAATGCCGACGGCGGCTTGTCGCCGATACTGAAACTTGCGGCAGAATCCGATTCTCTGAACGTTATCTGCGCGAACGGTAAAGTTCTGTTCGTGATTATGAAAGGCGGCGTGCGCGTTTACGCGAAGAATCTTACGCCAGGAGAATACAATTTCGGAACAGATCCGCTGACCGATGAACTGATCGGGTTAATCGGCGAAATATTCGTTTATCCCGTTGCGGATGCCGGTATGACGAAATCGGACGACGGTAAAACGGTTTCGGTTTACGTCAACGCTTATAACGTCAACGTCGCGCAGGGCGAAGAATTCGTTCCCGGAGAAAATTACGAAACGTTTGAAATACTCAGGCTGGATATAAAGTTCAAGTCTGCCGCCGATTACGTCTTCGGGTGGAACGTCGATGAGATTTACGCCGAAGCGGTTGCCCCGAAAGGAACAACCGAAATTCCGGAGGAATATTTTTCGGCTTGCGGTTATTTAAACGTTTTATTCTTGTCCGGCATGCCGGATTTGACAAACGTCGGAAAAAGTGAGATA
>ENA-ORNY01000841-ORNY01000841.1-human-gut-metagenome-genome-assembly--contig:-NODE-841-length-19372-cov-4.706373_pt1 | contig 19372 bp, 18 predicted proteins | sample MGYA00242122_ERZ509036 | MGnify/ENA primary metagenome ERZ509036 (study PRJEB26280, sample SAMEA2338696) | human gut metagenome | biome: human gut; feature: human-associated habitat; material: faeces... | reverse complement strand
GTGGAGGCAAAGGGGATGAGCCCCGCCTTGGCAAGGCCCGCCGCCATGCCGAACATGTTCTGCTCGGCGATGCCCACGTTCAGATACTGCTGGGGCAGCTCCTTGCGGAAGTCGCCGGTCTTGCAGCTCTTGCCGATATCAATATCCACCACCAGAATGTCAGGGTTTTCCTTGCCCAGGGCCACGATCTCCTTGCCGAAGCCTTCGCGGGTAGCGATCTTTTTCTTTTCGCTCATTGCTCTTTCCTCCTTGCTTAGTGGATCAGCTGGGCTTCCAGCTCAGCCATGGCCTGCTTATACTGCTCATCGTTGGGGGCAACGCCGTGCCAGCCGCACTGGTTTTCCATGAAGGAAACGCCCTTGCCCTTGACGGTGTGGGCATACAGGCACTTGGGCTTGCCGTTCTGGGAGGCATAGCACTTGTCGATGGAGGCGGTGATCTCCTCCATGCTGTGGCCGTCGAGCTCCAGGACCTCCCAGCCGAAGGCACGGAACTTCTCGCCCAGGTCGCCGTTGGGCATGATCTCGTCGCAGGTGCCGTCCAGCTGCAGGTTGTTGTTATCCACGAAAACGATCAGGTTGTCCAGACCGTACTTGTGAGCGGTGTTGGCAGCCTCCCAGATCTCGCCCTCCTGGGCCTCGCCGTCGCCCACCACGCAGAAGACCTTGTAGTCCTTGTGGTCCAGCTTACCGGCCAGAGCCATACCGGCGGCGCAGGCCAGACCCTGACCCAGGGAGCCGGTGGAGATGTCGATGCCGGGGCAGCGGTTCATGGAGGGGTGACCCTGAAGCATGGAGCCCTCCTTGCGCAGGGTATCCAGCACGGACTCGGGGAAGAAGCCCACGGTAGCCAGGCAGGCATACTGGATGGGGCAGACATGGCCCTTGGAGAGCACCATGCGGTCCCGGTCCTCCCAGCGGGGGTTCTTGGGGTCCAGGTTCATGTATTTGAAGTAGCAGGCGGTGACAAAATCTGCCGCAGACAGGGATCCGCCGGGATGACCGGACTGGGCCTTGTAGATCATGTCGATGACCTTCATACGCATCTGCGTGGCGGTGTTTTTCAGCTCTTGCATGGAGATATCTTTCACAAAAATCACCTCATTGAAAATTTTCGGAATGCTCTGATTTGTTTAATGTCGGACAAATGACAATTACAGTATAGCGTTTTGTCTGACAAAGTCAAGAGCTTTTTTGGATTTTTCTCTTTTGCCTAATTCTTTGCATGTTTTTTATGGAAATTGACCGAAATCTGGACGGATATGGGGCGGCGGAATAAGAAAATGCAGCACCGGGCGGATGAAATCCGCCCGGTGCTGCATGCGTGGGATAGAAAGCTGTGTGTGTGGAGAGAGAAAGGAAGCGTTAGTGAATGAGGAATGTGGAAATTGCGGGGACGTAGGTGATCAGCAGCAGCACCGCCAGCTCGGCGATGAGGCACGGGATAATGCCCTTGGTGATCTCCTCGATCTTGATATCTCCGATGCCGCAGGCCACATACAGGTTGACGCCCACCGGCGGGGTGAACAGGCCGATGGCCAGGTTCACGATCATAACGGTGCCCAGGTGGATGGGGTCAATGCCCAGCTGCACCGCAACGGGGGCAAACAGCGGGGTGAAGATGTACAGGGCGGAGGTGGAGTCCAGGAAGCAGCCGGCGATCAGCAGCACCACGTTGACGATGATGAAGAAGATAACCGTGTTGCCGTTGGTAACGGTGAGCATGAAGTTCTCAATGGCCAGATCCAGTCTTGCACGGGTCAGGACATAGCCGAACAGGGTGGCGCCCATGGTGATGAACATAACCGTGGCGGTGGTGGAGCAGGAGTCGATGAGGATGTCCTTCATCTTCTTCCAGTTGACCTCGCGATAGATGAACACGCCCACGATCAGGCCATAGAACACGGAGACAGCGGCGGCCTCGGTGGGGGTGAAGATGCTGCCATAGATACCGCCCAGGATGATCACGGGCATCAGCAGGCCCCAGAAGGCATCCTTGAAGGCCTTCAGCCGTTCCTTGCCGGAGGCCTTGGGCTGCACCGTCAGGTTGGCCTTGCGGCCCACGAACAGGGCGGCCACGATCAGGCCCAGGCCCATCAGCAGGCCGGGGATGACGCCGGCCTTGAACAGGTCGGTGATGGAGGCGTCAGCGATGGAGCCGTACACCACGAAGGTGATGGACGGGGGGATGACCACGCCGATGGCGCCGCCGGCGGCCATCAGAGCGCAGGCAAAGGCCGGGGAATAGCCCGCCTTCTTCAGAGCGGGGATCATAATCAGGCCCAGGGCCGCCACGGTGGCCGGACCGGAGCCGGAGATGGCCGCGAAGAAGCAGGACACCACCACGCAGACCATGGCCATGCCGCCGCGGATGTGGCCCAGGCACTTTTCCGCCAGGTTGATGAGGCGGCCGGAGATACCGGCCTTCTCCATCACGTTGCCGGAGAGGATGAAGAACGGGATCGCCAGCAGGACGAACTTACTGCTGGCCGAGGAGCACAGACGGGGAAGCACGCTCATGATGGCGTCCAGGGGCTTGCCTGCGCCCTGCACCAGGATAGCGCCTACGCTGGACATGCCCAGGCAGACGGCGATGGGTGCGCCGAAGGCCAGCAGCAGCACAAAGATACCCAGTAATACGATACCGACCATTTATTTGCCCTCCTCTGCCCGATAGTCTTTATACATCTGCACCATGGTCTGCAGGAACGCAATGGCGGCGAAGGCCGCGCCCACAGGTACAAACGAACCATAGATCCACTCAGGCCACTGCATGTTGGCAGTTTCCTGACCCAGCTGATACTGGCTGATAACCATCTGCACGCCGGTGACCACGATCAGCAGGCAGAACAGAGCGGAAATCGCATAAACGGTCATCTGGATGATGATGCGGGCCTTGGGGCTGACCCGGTCCGTCACGATGGACAGGCCCAGGTGGGCCTTCCGCCGGGCGGCGATGGCCGTGCCCATGAAGCTCATCAGCACAAACAGATAGGTGGACATCTCGTCGGACACAGCCAGCGAGTGCTTGAACACAAAGCGGGCCACGACGTTGGCAAACACCAGCACCGCCATAACCGCCACGCACGCGCAGGCGACGAATTTTTCGATTTTCTCAAACATGTTGGCCCCTCCTTAGTTGATCCCGAAGGCGGCGCAGGCGTCCTCACCGTATTCCGTCTTCAGCTCAGCCGTGACGCCGGCCACGGCATCCTTGAACGCCTGCAGCTGGTCCTCGGTCAGGATATCCACCTGCATGCCGCTGTCCATGAAGCCCTGGATCAGCTGGTCCTCCTCGGCCTCCAGGTGGTCGCGGCCCCACTCGCAGGACTCCGCGGCGCACTCCTGCAGCAGCTGCCGGGTGTTCTCGTCCAGGCTTTCCCAAACCCGGCTGTTGGCCACAAACAGGTCGTTCTCATAGCTGTAGTTCCAGATGGTCATATACTGCTGGATCTCGTCCATCTTGGCGGACTTGGTCACGGAGCAGCCGTTCTCCTGGCCGTCGATGGTCTTCTGCTGGATGGCGGTGAACACCTCGCTCCAGCTCATGGCCGTGGGGCTTGCGCCCAGGGCATTGAACACGCCCATATACACCGCCGAGCCGGGCACGCGGATCTTCAGATCCTTCAGGTCCTCGGGCTTGGTCACCGGGTGCTTGCTGTTGGTCAGCTGGCGGAAGCCGTTGTGGAAGGAGCCCAGATAGGTGATGCCCTTGGCCTCCAGCAGCTTGGCATAGTAAGCGCCGCCGGTGGTGTCGATGACCTGGCGGGCCTGCTGATAGGAGGTGAAGGACCAGGGCAGGGTGGCCACGGACATCTTCGGCTCCAGGTTGGCCAGCACGCAGGTGGCGTAAGCGCCCAGGTCGGAGCCGCCCACGGCGATGTACTCCACGCCCTTGGTGCTGTTGCCGCCGGCCAGGGTGTCGTTGGAGAATACGTCGATCACCACGTTGCCGCCGGAGCGCTCCTCCACCAGATCGGCAAAGTGGTGGGCCACCAGCGAGTCAATCTGGGTGTCGGTTCCGTTGACCGCCATGGACAGGTTGATTTTCTGATATTCGCCGTCGCTTCCACCGGACGGCTCGGTGCTGCCGCAGCCGGACAGACTGCCGATGAGCAGGGCAGTTCCCAACAGCGCAGCGACAATTGATCTTCCGTGCTTCATATTACGGTTCCCTCCAAGATTGTCCAAACTTTGTCATTTGTTCTATGTCCGACAAATCTACAAATGATTATATGAACTTTACCGGGCCGTGTCAATAGGCTTCCAAAAAACCAACGATTTTTACAAGAAACGCCAGGAAAATTTATGTAAAAAGTCAAATGCACCTGGGGGACGGACGGTGCATGTCCCGGAAATATCCCTGTCATACTCCCGCATACACTCATAGTAAGCGGCCTGCCCCGCCGGGGCGCCGACTTATGGGGAAAGCGAGGATATTGACCATGAAACGAACCTTCCGCAGGCGGGGGGCGGTGCTGGCGGCGGCGCTGGTGCTGCTGTGCGCCGTCTCCTTTGCCGATCGCGGCGGCCCGGCCTCTTTTGAGGCCACCGGCTGGGCGCTGCTGCCTCCGGCGGTGGCCATTGTGCTGGCCTTTGCCACCAAGGAGGTGTATTCCTCCCTGCTGGCCGGGTGCGTGGTGGGAGCACTGCTGACGGAGGGCTTCGCCCCCTGGCGCAGCTTTGAGACCCTGTTCCTGACCCTGATGGATGGCATCGACCTGAAGATCTTCTTCTTCGACGTGCTGCTGGGAGCCATTGTGGTGCTGTTTGCCCGGTCCGGCGGCTCCCGGGCCTTCGGGGAGTGGGCCTCCCGCCGGGTGCGGTCCCGCCGGGGGGCGGTAACGGCCACGGCGGGCCTGGGCTGCCTGATCTTCCTGGACGACTATTTCAACTGCCTGACGGTGGGGGCCATCATGCAGCCCATCACCGACCGCTGCCGGGTCTCCCGGGAGAAGCTGTCCTTTATCATCGACGCCACCGCCGCCCCGGTGTGCATCCTGGCCCCCATCAGCTCCTGGGCCGCCGCCGTGTCGTCGTACATCCCGGCGGATTACAGCCATGTCAACGGCTTCGCCCTGTTTATTCAGGCCATACCGTATAATTTCTATGCCCTGCTGATGCTGTGGCTGGTGTTTCTGGTGGCCCTGACAGGCCGGGATTTCGGCCCCATGTACCGCCGGGAGCAGCTGGCCATCCGCCAGGAGCCGCCCCGGCCCAAGACTGCGCCGGAGGGCCGGGACCGCCCCCGGGGCCGGGCGGTGGACCTGCTGCTGCCCACGGCGTGCCTGATCGTCACGGTGGTGTGGGGCATGGCGGTGCTGGGCCGCCGCAGCTGCCGGGAGGCGGGCCTGGCCCTGACGGCCTCCAACGTCTTTGCCAACACCGACGCCCCCATGGCCCTGTGCTTCGGCTGCTCCGTCACCCTGCTGGTGATGGCCCTGCTGTATATCCCCCGGGGGGTCATGAGCTTTTCCGGGTTTGTGGAGGGCTTTCTGGACGGGTTCAAGCTCATCACCCCGGCGCTGCTGGTGCTGACCTTCGCCTGGGGGCTGAAGTCCTTTGCCGCCCGGCTGGACACGGCGGCCTTTGTCCGGGAGCTGTTTGACGGCCGGGAGACCCTGACGGCCCTGTTCCCCCTGGCCCTGTTTCTGGTGGGCGGGGTGCTGGCCTTTGCCACCGGCACCAGCTGGGGCACCATGGGCATTCTCATTCCCGTGGCGGTGCCGGTGTTTGCCGGAAGTCCGCTGCTGCCCATGGCGGTGGCGGCGGTGTGCGCCGGGGCCGTCATGGGGGACCACTGCTCCCCCATCTCCGACACCTCCATCATGAGCTCCACCGGAGCCGGCTGCGACCACATGGCCCATGTGAACACCCAGCTGTGGTACGGCCTGGCGGTTGCCGCCGACTGCACGGTGTGCTATCTGCTGGCCCCGGCGCTGGGAAATCCCTGGGTGCCCCTGGCCATCGGGGCTGCGCTGGTAACGGGGCAGGTGTTCCTGCTGAACCGGCTTTCCCGGCGGCGGGCAGGGGAGGCGGTATGAAGCGGCTTCCGGTGCCCTTTATCGGCCAGGGGCAGGACCTGCCCACCGGCTGCGAAAGCGTCAGCGCCGCCATGGTGCTGCAATACCTGGGCTTCTCCGTGACGGCGGAGGAGTTCGCCCGGGAGTGGCTGCCCCGGGGCCGGTTTTACCGGGACGAGAACGGCGTCCGCCACGGGCCGGACCCCCGCCGGGCCTTTGTGGGGGACCCCCACGACCCGGAGGCCCTGGGCTGCTGGGCCAGCGCGGTACAGACCGGATTGTCCCGGTTTCTGGCGGCTAAGTCCCGGGACGGAGCCGGGACATACCGGGTCAAAAACGAGACCGGCGCGGAGCTGGGGTACCTGTGCCGCCGATACATCGACCGGGACCTGCCGGTGCTGCTGTGGGTCAGCATCGACCTGCGCCCCACCGTCAACGGGCCCTGGTACCGTCTGGAGCCGGGAGGCGAGCCCTTCATGTGGATCTCCAACGAGCACTGCGTGGTGCTGGCGGGATACGACCGGGAGCACTATATCTGCTGCGACCCCTGGAAGGACCGGGGCATGGCGGCATGGCCCCGGGAGACGGTGTGGCAGCGGCACCGGGAGCTGGGGATGCAGGCGGTGGCCCTGGAGGGTCCGGTATGAGGCGGCGGGCGGGGATAGTTCTGGCCCTGCTGCTGGTGCTGACGGGCTGCACCCCGGCGGAACCGGCAGGCCCGGCGGCGGAACCGGCGGCGGAGCCGGTGTACATGGCCCTGACCTTTGACGACGGCCCCTCCCCGTCCAACACCCCCCGGCTGCTGGAGGGCCTTTCCCGGCGGGGCGTCCGGGCCACGTTCTTTCTGGTGGGCAGTCGGATCGAAGGCCGGGAGGACCTGGTCCGGCGCATCCGGCAGGAGGGCCACCAGATCGGCAATCACTCCTTCGGCCACGGGGACCTGACGGACCTGTCCGCCGCCCAGGCCCTGGCGGACCTGGACAAATGCAGCCGGGCCCTGGAACAGGTGCTGGGGCCGGGAAGCTACTGGCTGCGGCCCCCTTACGGCTTCATATCGCAGGAGGAGCTGTGCGCCCTGGGGACCCCGGCCATCTGCTGGTCCGTGGATACGGAGGACTGGAAGAGCCGGAACGTGGACAGCATCCTGGACATCGTGCTGCGGCAGGCCGGAGACGGGGATATTCTCCTGCTCCACGACTGCTATCCCACCAGCGTCACGGCGGCCCTGGAGATCGTGGACCGATTGCAGCCCCGGGGGGTGCGGTTCGTCACCGTGGAGGAGCTGTTCGCCGTCAAGGGGGTGCAGCCTGCCTGCGGGACCCTGTACCGCCGGGTGCGGGGCGAATAAAAAGCGCATTTTGTCCAAAATGACAATGGACGCGGGGGCGCGGGGAGCATATAATAGGGCCAGATTCCAAAAGGAGCAAACGCCATGAACCGCAACGTTTCCATGAACAGCTGCCGGGCCATTTGTACCATGGCCTGTTGTTGTCATGCCCGGAACGGTCATGCATGGTTTGCCCAGAAGGCCCGGGCCTGACGCGCCCGGGAAAAGCGCGTAAAAGCAGCGGCAGAGGATGCATGACGCATTCTCTGCCGCTTTGATTTTTCCACACACGGAAAGGAAGCCTGCTTATGTATCCCCAACACATCCAAGAAGCCGCCGCGGCCATCGGCCGCACCCTGACGGAAAGCCCCACCCCCCTGTACGGCAGCGGCCTGCGCCTGCCGGACCGCCGGGCGGTTATCAACCTGGTCAAGGAGGTCCGCCGCCTGCTGTTCCCCGCCTATTTCGGGGACCCGGCGCTGATGTCCCTGGCTCCGGAGAACTATGCCGCCCTGCTGCTGGAGCGCATTTCCGAAAAGCTGACGGCCCAGCTGCGGCTGGCCCTGCCGGAGGACCAGGTGCAGCGGGCGGAGGAGATCACCCGGGAGTTTGTGCGCCGGCTGCCCCGGGTGCAGCGGCTGCTGCTGGAGGACCTGGACGCCACCTTTGAGTCCGATCCCGCCGCTGCGTCCCGGGAGGAGATCATCTTTGCCTATCCGGGCCTGTTCGCCATCTTTGTCTATCGCATTGCCCACCTGCTGTACTGCCAGCGGGTGCCCATGATCCCCCGGATCATGTCCGAATATGCCCACAGCCGCACCGGCATCGATATCCACCCCGGCGCGTCCATCGGGCCCCACTTCTTTATCGATCACGGCACCGGCATCGTGGTGGGCGAGACCACGGTGATCGGCCGAAACGTGAAGCTGTATCAGGGCGTGACCCTGGGGGCCATGTCGCCCCGGGCGGGGCACGCGTCCCTGCCGGGAAAGCGCCACCCCACCGTGGGGGACGACGTGACCATCTATTCCGGCGCGTCTATTCTGGGGGGTGAGACGGACATCGGCGACGGCTCCGTGGTGGGAGGCAACGTGTTTTTGACCCACTCCGTCCGCAGCGGCACCCGGGTGGCCGCCGCCACTCCGGCCCCGGTGCTGAAAAACCCCGGGGACCCGTTTGTGTACACGATATAAGAAAAGGGGCGGACAAGATTTATCCGCCCCTGCGGAAACAGGAATCCCTCCGGCCTGGGCCGGAGGGATTCCTCAGCTTGTCAAAAAGCCTCGCAGAGTTTGCCGCCCGCAGGCGGCGGATAAGTTGGTGCGCGGGTCAGCCCAGCAGCTGCTCCAGGTCCGCCGCCGTTATGATGCGGCCCCCTACCCGCTGCATATCCGCCAGGTTGGCCTGCTGCACGGCGGGGGTCACGGAGGAGGTGCAGTCCGACAGCACCGCGGCGTCATAGTCCAGGGACAGGGCGTCGTAGAAGGTGGAGCGGATGCAGTTGGGGGTGGTGGTCCCGGCCAGCAGCAACGTGTCCACCCCCAGGCGGCGGAGGATCAGGTCCAGCTCCGTGTGGAAAAAGGCGGAAAACCGGGGCTTCACGATGACGTAGTCCGCCGGGGCCCGGCGGAACTCCTCCGGCCAGGCGTCGGACATGGACGCCGGGCACGTCTCGGACAGGGGCTTCCCGCCTTTGGCCCACACGTCATATCGGGTCCGCTCCACATCGGACCCGTCCGCCCGATAGTGCCGCACGGCGAACACCACCGGCATCCCGGCCCGATGGCAGCAGTCGATGGCCCGGGCGCAGGCGGGCACCGTGGCCGCCGCCCCGGCGATATACAGGGGACTGGACGGGTCCAGAAAGCCCCGCTGCATGTCGATGACCACCAAGGCATATTTGTGCATGAAAATCCCTCCACAAACGCAATTGAAAATCCGGCGGATGTTCCGCCCAGGCTATTGTAGCGTCTCCGGCGGGAAAACGCAACGGAAAAAAATTGCGGCCTTCACGCCTTGTGAAGACGCGGGATAACTGGTATAATAAAAGGGTTCAGAAGATTTTCAGGAAAGGAACGACATTGCATGGAGCTGCACGCAAAGCTGGTTCGCTCGCAGCTGTCTTTTTTCAAGCCCTTTGTGGCGGGCCTGTCTCTGGAGGCCACCCGGAAGGGCCAGGACAAGCTGGGCGAGCTGATGACCGCCCTGCACCGGCGGGAGGTGCTGGTGCGGGACCACGATTTTGAGCATTTTCAGGGGGCGTGGGTCATGCCCAAGGACCAGCGCCGCACCGGGGTGATCCTGTATCTCCACGGCGGGGGCTATACCTGCGGCAGTCTGGAATACGCCAAGGGCTTTGCCGCCGCCCTGGCCTCGGAGTGCGGCGTGCGGGTGTTCTGCCCGGCCTATCGCCTGGCCCCGGAGCATCCGTATCCGGCGGCCCTGGACGACGCGCTGGAGAGCTATCAATACCTGCTGCAGAAGGGCTATGAGCCGGGGCAGATCATGCTGGCCGGGGAGTCCGCCGGAGGCGGGCTGATCTACTGCCTGTGCCTGAAGCTGAAGGAGCTGGGCATGGAGCTGCCCTGCGGCCTGATCGGCATTTCCCCGTGGACGGACCTGACCGGTTCCGGGGACTCCTATCGGGAGAACCGGGAAAACGACCCCTCCATGACCCCGGAGCTGCTACAGTTTTACGCGGGGTGCTATACGGAGAACCCTGCGGACCCCCTGTGCTCGCCGCTGTTCGGCGACCTGACGGGCCTGCCGCCGTCGCTGCTGTTTGTGGGCGGGGACGAGGTGATGCTGGACGACACCCGGGCCCTGCACGAAAAGCTCCTGGCCGCCGGGTGCCGCAGCAGGCTGCACATCGCCCCGGAGCGGTGGCACGCCTATGTGCTGTACTGCCTGAACGAGAATATGGAGCAGGATTTTGAGGCCATCAACCACTTCCTGGACCGGACCCTGTCCCCGGCCCGGAGCCTGCGGTGGATGCGGCTGGACAACGCGGCGAAGATCTATCCCGCCGCCAAGCGCCGGAACTGGAACAACTTCTTCCGCCTGTCCGCCACCCTGACGGAGCCCATCGACGTGCCCGTGCTGCGGGCGGCTCTGGACGTGACGGTGCGGCGGTTCCCGTCCATGGCCGTGCGGCTGCGGCGGGGGGTGTTCTGGTACTATCTGGAGGAGATCCCCCAGGCCCCGGAAATCCAGCCGGAAAAGAGCTGCCCCCTGGCCCATGTGCCCTTCGGCCAGGTGCGGCGCTGCGCCTTCCGGGTGCTGGTGTACCATGACCGGGTGGCAGTGGAGTTTTTCCACGCCGTCACCGACGGCACCGGGGGGCTGATCTTCCTGAAAACCCTGGTGGCGGAGTATCTGTGCCAGAAATACGGCATCACCGTTCCGGCGGAAAAGGGTGTGCTGGGCCGCCTGGAGGAGCCAAGCCCCCAGGAGCTGGAGGACAGCTTCCTGCGCTATGCCGGGGACGTTACCGCCAGCCGGGCGGAGAGCACCGCCTATCACCTCAGCGGCACCCCGGAAAAGGACGGATATAAGAACCTGGTGACCATGATGGTGCCGGTGGACCGGGTCCGCGCCTGTGCCAGGCAGTATGGCGTAACCGTTACGGAGCTGCTGTGCGCCGCCATGATGCAGGCCATCGCCGACCTGCAGGCGGAGAAGGTGCCCCGGCGCAGCCGCCGCAAGCCGGTGAAGGTGCTGCTGCCGGTGAACCTGCGGACCCTGTTCCCCAGCCGCAGCCTGCGGAACTTTGCCTCGTATATCACTCCGGAGATCGATCCCCGCACCGGGGACTATACCTTCTCCGAGATCTGCGCCGCCGTGCACCACCGGATGGGCCTGGAGAACAACACCCACACCCTGCGCTCCAAGTTCGCCGCCAATGTGGCCAGCGAGAAGTCCCCGGTGCTGAAGGTGATGCCCCTGTTCATCAAGAACATCGCCATGAAGGCGGTGTTCGACACGGTGGGCGAGCGGAAGTCCTGCCTGTGCCTGTCAAACCTGGGGGCGGTGGAGCTGCCGGAGGTCATGGCCCCCTATGTCCGGCGGGTGGACTTCATCATCGGCGTCCAGGCTGCCGCGCCTCACGACTGCGGCGTGGTGTCCTGGAACGGAACCATGTATATCAACTGCATCCGCAGCATCCAGGAGCCGGAGCTGGAGCTGCATTTTTACCGGGTCCTGCAGCGGCTGGGTCTGCCTGTGAAGGTGGAGAGCAACCGCCGGGGCCGGGGATAAGGGAAAGGAGTGTCCGATATGTATTGCATCAATTGCGGCGTGGAGCTGGCCGACAGCGAAACCGTGTGTCCCCTGTGCGGGACCCGGGTGTTTCACCCGGATATGCCCCGGCAGCAGGGGGAGCCTCCCTTTCCGCCGGACCCCATGGGCCATCCCGAGGAGGTGAACCGCTCCGGAGCGCTGTTCATCCTGACCATGCTGGCGGTGCTGCCCATCGTGATCTGCATCCTGTGCGACTGGAGCGTCAACGGGGCCATCCTGTGGTCCGGGTACGCCGCAGGCGGCGTGGCGCTGCTGTACATCCTGGCGGTGCTGCCCCTGTGGTTCAGAAGGCCCAACCCGGTGATCTTCGTCCCGGCGGACTTCGCGGCCATCGGGCTGTACCTGCTGTATATCAACTTCGCCACCGGCGGACACTGGTTCCTGACCTTCGCCCTTCCGGTCACGGGGACCATCGGGGTGCTGGTGACGGCGGTGGTGACGCTGCTGCGGTATCTCAGCCGGGGGCACCTATATATCTTCGGCGGGGCGCTGATTGCCGGCGGCGGCCTGGCGGTGCTCATCGAGTTCCTGCTGAACCTGACCTTCGGGCTGCATCACACGTTCATTTGGTCCTTCTATCCCCTGGCGGCGGGGGTGCTGCTGGGGGCCATGCTGCTGATCATCGCCGTGTGCAAGCCCCTGCGCCGGTCCCTGCACCGGAAGTTTTTCCTGTAAGGCCATGGGCGAGATGTGCGCATCCTGCGTGGAGCTGGTGACCTTTGACCAGCTGCGCCAGCGGTATCCCCAGCTGGAGCAGCACCGCATTGCCCCCTCCGGCGGCGCCTTCTGCCGGGCGGAGCGGCTCAAGGGCGGCGGGGCCGCCGGGACCTATGCCATGCCCCGGCCCATGGCTCCCACCGGCGAGAAGCACTTTTTCGGCTTCTATCTGACCCAGCGGCGGCTGCTGCTGGCGGAGGACGGGGAGTTTTTGCGGGGCCTGGCGGACGACCTGGAGGCCGGGACCCCGGCCCAGGTCCTGGCGGAGCTGTTCACCCGGCTTTTGCAGGAGGACATGCCCACCCTGCAGAAATACGAAAAGCGGCTGACAGCCCTGGAGGAGGCCCTGATGCAGGACCAGGCTCAGGACCTGGACAAGAAGCTGTTCCGCATCCGCCGGGAGCTGTCGGTGTTCGCGGCGTATTATGAGCAGCTGGACGACCTGTTTGCGGTGCTGTCGGAGGAGACGGAGGAGGGCGACCCCCACGTCTCCCGGCTGTTCGACCACCTGACGGGCCGGGCCCAGCGGCTGCTGTCCGCCACGGAGCAGGAGAAGGAGTACGCCTTACAGCTGCGTGAAATGCACCAGACCCAGCTGGACATGCGGCAGAACCAGATCATGAAGATCCTGACCATCGTTACCACGGTGTTTCTGCCCCTGTCCCTGATCGCCGGGTGGTACGGCATGAACTTTGTGAACATGCCGGAGCTCACCGCCCGGCACGGGTATCTGGCCGTGTGCATCGTCAGCGCGGTGTGCATTCTGGTGGAGCTGGTGATCTTCAAGTGGAAAAAATGGCTGTGAAGCAGCCGGGCATAAAACTTCATGCACTGTGCGGCGCACCGCGAAAACAGGCAAAATCTTCTGTGCATGAAGTTTTGTGCATCATTCCCGGTTGCCCCGAAGGGGCGAGGGAATGGCACATTCTATTTTTTGCTATGCTTTTGCATAGCAAAAACGCGGGACGCACCGGAATAACCCGGCGCGTCTCGCGTTTGTTCTGCATGAAATCAGTCCTTCCTCCAGACGGAGGGGGACAGGGCCACCAGCATGGGATAGATCTCCAGACGCCCCATCAGCATGGCCGCCGACAACAGCAGCTTGGACAGGACGGAATACCCGGCGTAGCTTCCGGCGGGGCCCACGGCCCCCAGGCCCGGACCCACGTTGTTGAAGCAGGACACCACCGCCGACAGGTTGGTCTCCAGGGAGAAGGGCTCCCCGCTGAGGCACAGGAAGGCGATCAGGATGCACAGGCAGTACAGGGCGAAATAGATGCTGACGCCCCGCTGGACCTCGCTGCCCAGGGCCTTGCCGTCGCAGCGGACGGCGGTGACACGCCGGGGATGGACCAGGCGGTTGATCTCCCGCCGGATGGTGCGCAGCAGGATCATGGCCCGGGACACCTTCAGGCCGCCGGCAGTGGACCCGGCGCAGCCGCCGATGAACAGCAGGGCGAACAGGATGGCCCGGGACAGTCCCGGCCACAGGTCAAAGTCCGCCGTGGCATAGCCGGTGGTGGTGAGGACGGAGCTGACCTGGAACGCCGCCTGCCGCAGGCAGGCGCCCAGACCGCCGTACACCCCCCGCAGATCCAGGGTGATAACGCCGGTGGCCACGACTGCCAGTCCCAGATAGGTCCACAGCTCGTCGCTGCGCAGGGCCGCCCGCCACTGGCGCAGAAGCAGCAGATAATAGAGGTTGAAGTTGATGCCGCAGAGGATCATGAAAACGGTGATGACCCCCTGGATATACGGGGAGTAGGAGGCGATGGAGTCGGCCCTGATGCCGAAGCCGCCGGTGCCCACGGTGCCAAAGGCGTGGACCAGGCTGTCAAACAGGGGCATACCCCCCAGCAGCAGCATGCCCACCAGCACCGCCGTGATAAGAAAATATAGCAGATACAGCACCCGGGCGGTGTCCCGGGTCCGGGGAGTCAGCTTGCCCTTTACCGGGCCGGGCATCTCCGCCTTGAGGATGTTCATGGAGCGGTCGGTGCTGCCGGAGAGCATGGTGATGAACACCAGCACCCCCATGCCGCCCACCCAGTGGGTGAAGCTGCGCCAGAACAGCAACCCGTGGCTCATGGCCTCCACGTCCGTCAGGATGGAGGCCCCGGTGGTGGTGAAGCCGCTGACCGTCTCAAAAAATGCGTCGGCATAGGAGGGGATCTCCCGGCTGAACCAGAAGGGCAGGGCCCCCACCGCCGACAGCAGCACCCAGGCCAGGGCCACGATGATGTATCCCTCCCGGCTGAAGAACTTGTGGCTGCGGGGCCGGGCCAGCAGCGTCAGCAGCTTAAGCACATCGGCCTTGAGGATGATCTCATAGTATTCCGCCCTGCGGTCGTATTCCGCGAGCATTTCATCCAGAAGCTGTTCAAGCATCACCCGGCTCAGTTCTCCCGGCGTATGGCAGGGACGCGTGCGGCTGAGCACCGCCGCGAAGCTCTCGATGCAGGTATAGCGCAGCAGACCGCGCCCGGCGGGATCGAACAGATTGTCGCCGGTAATCAGTTCGGCGGGGAACTCGCAGCAGATGATGGTAAAATTGTCGCGCTCATCCTTGAGTCCATGCTCGACAAACGGCGGGATGACGAAGATATTTTTGGCACGCAGCGGATATTCCGCCCCCTCTACGATATGCGTGCAGGAACCCGAGACGACGTACCAGATCTGCATATATTCGTGCGAATGCGTCTCCTGGCACCAGCCCGTTGAAACCTTGTAAACACGCACGGGGAAGCTGCCGCCGAACGTATCCTCGTTGCGCATCTTCACTTTTTCGGTCATTTCCTCCATATAGCCCGCCACCGCTGCCTCCGTTCAAAAAAGCATAAAAGCGTTATTTTGTATTTTATCATATTTTTCTCATTATTGCAAGAGCTTTCAGGCTGTTTTTCCGGCTTGGGAGGTCCGGAAAAAGCCTCCCTGCGGAAAGAAAGCCCGCGCAGAAATTCCGCGCGGGCAAAAGGCTCCATTTCATTTCCGCAACATTTGCGCACCGCCGGATTCCCTCGTTTATACGCGGCACGGCTGCCGGATCGATCCGGACGGCTGAGACGGCCGATTCACCGACCACCCCTGCAAAACCGGACACACATATGCCGTTCGGACAACGGTATGTCCATTGGATGCAGAGGCATATGGCCGGCGCACGGGAACGGGGCGGGAAAGTGCGGCCGTCCATGCCGGTTCTGCATGCAATCTCTCTTTCCTTCCCCGCGCCGTCTGCATTCGTGATACGGGCCGAGCGGCGGCGCGCAAGCGACCTGCGGCCCTTCCACTATAAAATACCGCACATTCCGCCGGCAAGCCGGAGCAGGGTCCTGCATATCATCGAAAAAGATCCCGCACAGCGGCTCCGGCCCGACACCGGCCACGCCTACGGTTGCTTTACGGCGATGCCGCATACATCTGATGCGGCTATGGTTGTGTTTCCGTTGTTCGTTCGATTTTTCGATACATTCTTTGCGCTCCTCTCTTGTTTTTTTATCTGTAAATAGAGTATAATATGAGAAATAGAACGATCTGTACGCAGTGAAAGCATTCATCGTATCGGCAGGCGGCATACAGCCGCGTCCCGCAAAACGGCGGACTGCGTTTTTTCGTATTCCGAACGCCGTAATCCCCTTGTCCGTGAAAAGCGATTGCCGGCAGCCATACTTACGCGTCAGATCTCCCGCTGCGGCGGTTTTTCCCAAGCGTTCAAAAGAATTGCCGCTGCCGGCAGAAAACGTATCCGCCCTTTCTTCGGCGGCAGAGGAATTGAACCGATGGGTTCCGCAGCAAAACGCGAACGGCGGCCGTACTTCACAGCGTTGCGGATATGCTCCGCTGTCCGCCGCTTATGAAGCTGTGCATTCTCCCGAAAGACTGCCGACCGTAACGGTATAGGTTTGGCCCGAAACGACGTCAGCACTGCTGAGGATGATAACGGCGAAGGAGAGCGCCGGCTCGCAGGTAAGCAGGACATTGCCGTCGCTGTCCGTCAGCGTTATGAACGTTCCCGCGGACTGGTTCCCGACGCTCACCGCGACGACGCCCTGCCCCTTCTCGCTGAAGCTCTGCGCCATACCGGACGCACCGGTGCCGATGAAGGTGCCGATGGTGTCGAAGGTGTCGGACATGGAGAACGCGAAGATGGTCAGCAGGATGATCGGCAGCTTCGACACGTCGGAGAACAGCGCCGGGAAGCCATCCTTGGTGAAGATCACGCCGAAGGTCTGCGGCAGCTGGGCGAAGGTGTCGGCGATGGACACGGAGTTGGCCATGGTGGTCTGGCCCATCGGAATGCCGACGACCGCGGTGACGGCGATGGCGATCAGCATGCCGCCGCGTACCTTGAGCACGGTGAGCACGATGGCCAGCACCAGGCCGATGATGAACAGCCAGATGGTCGGATTGTTCATGACGGCAAGGCCCGGGGTGGCCTGCACGGTGTCGCCGCTCTTGGCCGCGGACTTGGTGGTGAAGGTGAAGAAACCGACGTTGAGGAAGCCGACGTAGGCCACGAACAGGCCGATGCCGCCGCCGATGGCGTTCTGCAGCACTTCCGGAATGGCCTGGATGATCATCTTACGGATCTTGGTGACGGTGATGATGATGTTGATCAAACCGCACAGGAACACCATGCACAGGGTTTCCTGCCACTTGAAGCCGAGGCCGAAGCACACGGTGTAGGTGAAGAACGCGTTGAGGCCCATGCCGGCGGCCTGCGCGTACGGAACATTGGCGAACAGGCCCATCACGAGCGTGCCGATGATGGCCGCGATGATGGTGGCGAGGAATACGCCGCCCCACGGCATACCGGTCGAAGACAGGATCTGCGGGTTGACGATGATGATGTAGGACATGGCGAAGAACGTGGTCAGGCCGGCCATGATCTCCGTGGAGACGGTGGTGCCGTTCTCCTTGAGATGGAAGAATTTCTCCATTTTCTCTTTTCTCATCTTTCTTGGGTTGGTAGGCGCGTGCCATATGGTGGCGTGCGCCGGCGAGAATCGCGACTCGCCTGGGACATGCGTCCCTGAACAAAGCAAACGTAGCACCTATGTAAGTCATGGAAATTTCGTGCGATTGGTAAGGGGTTGCTTTTGCGGCGGCGCGACACGCCGGTCTGGATTAGTCCAAACGGGTCAGTAAATTACCCATTTGTAAACCACAGACCGTTGGTTGGAGCGTGCAAGCGCTCACGAAGTTTGGTTCGCCAAGCCAGCGCAGGTTGAAGAACATACGCCCACCAAGGGCTTTCCGCTTAGCGGTCGAATGTTGCTCTGCCTGCGTGCAGGGCTTTTTTTATTGCCCTGCGAGGTGTTCCGAATCTCACAGTCAACGGTTGACTAAGGAAGGAACGCCATGAAGAGGCCCGAAAAGGAAGCGGTGGTCGCTCAGCTTACGGACAAGTTCCGTAACGCCGACGCTATCTACCTGACCGAGTACCGCGGGCTTACCGTTCCGCAGATCTCTGAACTGCGTGAAAAGCTAGGCCGCGATACTTCCTACACTGTGGCAAAGAACACGCTCGTTCGCATTGCAGCCAAGGAAGCTGGCATCGAAGGTCTTGATGAACTTCTCGCCGGCCCGACCGCTGTGACCTTCGTGAAGGGTGACTTCATCGAAGCTGCGAAGACCCTGCGTGACTTCGCCAAGACCAACAAGGCACTGATCATCAAGGGCGGCTTCGCTGATGGCACCGTCTACGATGCTGAAGGCGCCAAGAAGCTGGCAGACCTCAAGTCTCGCCCGCAGCTGCTCGCCGAGTTCGCCGGCGACATCAAGGCTACGATGTCCAAGGCCGCGTACCTGTTCAACGCTCTGCCGACCAAGGCCGTGCGTACGATCGATGCGCTGCGCGAGAAGCAGGAAAAGGCTGCCTGATTTCGCTGCGGCTCGCCGCATGAATGAAGCAACCACAAAAAAGAAAAACAATTGTTTTAGGTGACGGCCACCTCTTCAATTCAGTCCGTCGCCAAGAATGAAAGGAAGCCATTATGGCTAAGTACACCAACGATGAGCTGCTCGAAGCTTTCGGTGAGATGACCCTGGTTGAGCTCTCCGAGTTCGTCAAGGCCTTCGAAGAGAAGTTCGACGTCGAGGCTGCTGCCCCGGTCGCCGCTGTTGCCGCCGCTCCGGCTGCTGGCGCTGCTGCTCCGGCTGAGGAAGAGAAGGACGAGTTCGACGTCATCCTCTCCGCCGTTGGCGACAAGAAGATCCAGGTCATCAAGGCCGTCCGCGCTATCACCAACCTGGGCCTGGCTGAGGCCAAGGCTCTCGTCGACGGCGCTCCGAAGGCTGTCCTGGAGAAGGCCAAGAAGGAAGACGCCGAGAAGGCCAAGTCCCAGCTCGAAGAAGCCGGCGCCACCGTCGAGCTCAAGTGATTCGCGCGGCTTCAAGCCGCAATCACCAAGCTGTAATGGAAACCCCGTTTGCCGTAAGGCAGCGGGGTTTTCCGCATATGGAGCATGACTCAGGCATGTTCTAAAATGGGGGAATTAGGCGAAAGTTGTCAATTTATCGGTTCGGAATCCTTACTTTCGCGATGAATCATGACACAATGGCAGATAGTGTAGTGCGAAAGGAAGGCCGACAACGGTGAGCGAGGATCGACGAATGACGCGGCAGTGGACCGTCAAAGTTGACGGAAACAACGTGAAAACGCTTCATGACGGCGAAAGCGTGGAAATCGGGCGCAAACCGTTGCGCCCGCTGTCGGATGACGGGTTCGCTCGTCTCGACATCATGGATCCGGGCAAGTCCATGTCGAAAAGACATGCGGTCCTCTCCGTCGACAAGCAGGGCAATTGCTCCGTACGAGATCTGCATTCCACCAACGGCTCGTTCGTGGTGACGAACAACGGCCAACTGATGCGCCTGCCCGCAGGCGAGGACATCAAGCTGCCCATCGACTCGATGACCCTGCAGTTCGGCGACGTGCGTCTTACGCTCGAATCCGCATTCGAACACGATGACGAGGATGACGACGCCACCTCCGGTGTCTCGGATGA
>ENA-ORNY01000835-ORNY01000835.1-human-gut-metagenome-genome-assembly--contig:-NODE-835-length-19453-cov-9.225229_pt1 | contig 19453 bp, 14 predicted proteins | sample MGYA00242122_ERZ509036 | MGnify/ENA primary metagenome ERZ509036 (study PRJEB26280, sample SAMEA2338696) | human gut metagenome | biome: human gut; feature: human-associated habitat; material: faeces... | reverse complement strand
CCAGCACGTTTTCCGCCGCATCCTCGCCAAAGTGCATGGCGATGTACTGGCGGCAAAGCTCGATCTGATTCTCGATGCTCTCGCCCTTGCCGGTGAATTTGGACTTACGGGAGTAGATGACATATTGCTTCGGCGTATCTTTCGTTTTCATGGCGGCACCTCGCATGATGTTGTATCGTTAGGTTGACAGGTATATTATATCGGATTGGAATCCATTTGAAAAGGTACCCAAGGGAAGAATCTGAAAATTTCTGCGGATAGGCAGAGGTTTTCGCGCGCTGATCGTGCCAGTTCGGAGGGCATCACTCATGTGCATCGAGAAAATGATTGATGAAATGAGCGATGCGTGCTATAATATGGACAATCAAACTACGCTGTGAGGTACTCATGAAAAACAAACAGCCGCCTTTTCAAATTATGAACAAAATCATTGATGATGTTGCAGAAATTTCAGAGCTGACCGGTAGACTTTCTGCCCACGATCACCTCTCCAGCAACCCCAATCTGCGCCGCACCAATCGGATCCGTACTATTCACGGCTCGCTTGCAATTGAGCAGAACACTCTGAGCTTGGAACAGGTTACCGCCGTTCTGAATGGCAAGCATGTTCTGGCTCCGCCCAAGGACATTGCCGAGGTCAAGAATGCCTATGAGATTTACGAGCGGCTGGACGAGCTTGACCCGTACTCCGTGGACGACCTGCTGACCGCTCACGGTATCATGACTCGCGGGCTTGTAGAGGAGTCCGGCATGTTCCGCACGCGGCCTGTTGGCGTTGTAGATCAGGAGGGGCATGTCCTGCATTTTGGCACGCTGCCGCAGTATGTGCCTGATCTGGTCATGGAACTGTTGGATTGGGCGAAGCACAGCGACTTGCACATGCTGATCCGAAGCTGCGTGTTTCATTATGAACTGGAGCTGATTCACCCCTTTGCAGACGGCAATGGCCGTGTTGGAAGGCTCTGGCATACATTGCTGCTCTCCAAATGGAATTCTGTGTTTGCATGGCTGACAGTCGAGTCCATCATCCACGACCATCAGCAGGAATACTACGATGCCATCAATGCCAGCAACGATGCAGGCGAGTCCACCGCGTTCATCGAGTTTATGCTCTCCGTCATCAAAGCATCGCTCATCGACGCCATCCATACGAGTGATACAATGAGCGCCGGAAAGATGGATAAGAAAACTCTGCGCTGGCAGAAGATTGAGCAGTTCTTGCAAACGCATGAGTATATCATGAACGCCGATGTGCGGGAGCTGTGCGGGGTGTCGGCAGCGACGGCCAATAGAATTTTGATTGGGCTGGCGAACGAGGGAAAGCTATACAAAGCTCGCGCGAACGGGCATTGGGTGTATCGTTTATCTAATTGAAAAGCGGTTCCGTTGTGTAAAAAAGAAGTTGTCGCTAATACTCCATCATGTCATTATATTTGTGGATATAAAGAACAGCCAGAGAAAAGTGGATACACGTTGCGGACGTGTATCCACTTTTCTCTGGCGTCACGGCCTCGCAAGGCTGCACAAATCCCACTGCCAATATCTCGGTGTTGAAAAATCATTCCATAAGCCGGTTCAGTTCTGACTTTTTATATATCTCCTGTAATTTCTTTTAGTACAATCGGCTTGGCATATTTGATTTGAGCATCACTAATGAAAATTTTATCAGACCTTCTTGGTTTAGCCCACATCGCCGGATAGATGACCAGTTTCTTGCTGGCCCATTGTCCCCGAACAGTTATGCGATGTCCATCAAAATCGACAGAAATACCAGAACGCTGGAGAATTCGTGTCATCGGAGCCAGAATTTCTTTCTGTTGGACGGGACTCAGTTCTGCCGGTAATTTTGTTTGTTCACCCCAGTCCAGCAAATTCAGCGCTGCCTTTCGATCCAACATTCCATGAACAAATTGATTTCGATAGTGCTTCAGGCACTTATGGCAGGCACTTTCACAGGTGCATCCCTCCAACAGCTCTCTGGTCTTTGAGAGCAGTGTATGGATCTGAGATTCCATGCTGACTGCATAACCGGCGCCGCTGGAAAGACTGTCATACAGATAGATGTCCACGTAATCACCGCTGGAATTTTGACGGATACGATACCCTGTTACCAGCTCCGTAAATTCTATATCCAATTCCTGGCAAGCAGCAAGCCGCAAGGCTTCTACCAAAGATTGACCAGCTCGATTCAACCAGGAGCTCTTCTCTGCATTGACATCTACCTTCATCCTATCCAGTTCGAATTCCAGAACCAGCATATCGGTGATAAAATCGTACCCTAAATTCACATTGATGGTATCCGTATGCTTGCACCGAGTCCGATTAAATTTCGAGCGATAGGGCCGCATAACATTTTTCAGAACGCTTTCATCATCACCAGGCATGGCAGCACCACAGTCACAACAGACTGTGAATCCCTTATTACCTACACCTTTATTCAGCATAATAATTCTCTGGTTCGGTCGGACTGCCATCCGAATATTGGTGTATCCTTGAATCTCAGATACATCATCCGCCTCTGGCAACGTGGAGTATAGCGGCTGCTGGGTAGCAGAGTATTCTTCGTTCAACTGAGCTGTTTCAATAGATTTTGCATCCTTGGGTGCAAATCCCCAGGGACGCAGCATTTCACGCATGGAGGTCAGTGTGGGATTTCCGCAGAAGGGGCATTTCTCTATATGGTCTTCCCGTAAACCGAACCATCCGCACTTCTCGCAGGTCAGAATGCCCTTGCGATAGTTGGCATCCTGAATAAAAGGTCGTGCAGGAGAAGCAGCAGTTGCTTCGGTACGCTCTCCTCCGGGATAATAGAAACCACCAATCTGATAAGTTGTTTTATCTACAACAATGGCTCTGCCGGGAGCGTATTCTCCGATGGCCATATCAAGTCCTCGCTCAACCTGATATTTCAGTTGCCCGTTTGGCTTGGAAATATAGGTGCTGACCACATTCTTAGGAAAGGAATATGTAGGGATGATGCCTTCTTCATAAAGCGCATCCAGCAAAGACTTTTTGCCAGATTCACTTCCGTCATCTGTTTCAAAGAGCTCGGGGTGTTTGTCTCGCTTCGCCTTTAGTTGCACCAAGGCCGTTGAAAGCGCATCCTTGTAGTTATCCAGCGCCTGTTTGGCTTGGGCAGGAATCAGAATATCATTGTCGGAAATCTGATAGGTTTTCAGATAAACACCAAACGCTTCCAAATGCTCATCCAAAAAAGTAATCGCCGGAATCGCATCAAGGCTCTCGGATTTTAATTTTAAGTAGCTTTGCAGTGCAACCATTCCTAAGTGACGCTGCACAATTTTTTCACTGCTGGTATCCACCCACGGTCTGCGAGGGTCTCCCCTGAACATGGGAACAGGATTAGCAAAGTACAGAGCATCATGGGGGCCATCTTCACAGAACGTCACAATGGTGGACAGACTGGAACCACGCCGACCAGCACGGCCGGCACGCTGTTGGTAGTTCTCTCTCATAGGAGGAATATTTCGCAATCCGACGGCCACCAGAGAGCCAATATCGATACCGACTTCCATGGTGGTCGTACTGCTGAGGATATCTACCGGTGCCTGACCAGCTTGCAAAAAGTCCTGAAAGCGCAGTTCATACTGCTCCGTTTTTGACCACAATTCATCTCGCTGATCCTTATGAGACAGCTGAGCAGTATGCTCTTCTGTGTCAATGACCCGAATCGTTTCTCCGTTCATTGCGTCAGTAATCGGAGATCTCCAGAAATCCAGTGCATCAATTTCTTCTTGTGTCATAGGATGGATCTGCTCACATTGACAGCTGGGGCATTTTCCATGCATAGGATACGCTGTTAATTCAGAGCAGCGTTCACAACGGTACCACGAATGATTTAAGCCGAACCGAGGCTTTACACGAGAAAGATCAACATAGTACTTTCCTTCGTCGTGCTGTCCTTCTGCCATAAAGGTTTCACGAAGGACCCGTACCCAAATTGCTTCTTCTGGATCATTGTCCTTCCATCCCATCAGCTCTTTGAGCGTATTGGAAAAATGCCAGTCCCTTTCCATACCATAGCCTGCGTAGTTAGGACGAACCTTGAGTCGTACATCGTTTGAAATTGTTTGTCCAAGCACAACAAAGGAATCGCAAGCCCATAAAATCCAGACGTTAAAGAACTCCAGAAAAGCATCTTCCTCAACATCAACCCCGGCTTCCTCCAGTGCGTCGATTGCATCCCATTTTGCGGAGTCGGTCGGCTCAATCCAACTGATGGCAGAATCCACCAATGTATTATATCCTCCGCAATACAAGCGCAGGAGCTGCTCTTTCATCTGACTGGGAGCATGTTCTGCTATCGAAAACCGTGGTTCATAATCCCTGTGCCGTCGTTGGCTCTTCTCATAGCTTCTGATCGCCTGCTGCCCATGCTCCAGAAGAACTTCTTGCTGCTGTTCCTGGAACAAATGCACATGATTTTCGGCAGCAGCCATGGCAAAGAAGTCATACAAAGAATTTAATGAATATTCTTTCGTTCCCTGCTCCATTCGGTGGATTGCCAGAGCAGTTAGCTGTCTTGCTGCGGTCATATCCGAAGCATCTGACATATCCCGAGCCAGTTTTGCTGCTCTTTGACGGCTATCAGAAAAGAGAAGAACCTTTCTTCCTTCATTCGGCAGCTGATCCGGGCATCCCATTTTCTTCGGAACCGGAGGCTGCGCTTGGAACTGTGCTTTGATTAGATTGAAAAACGAAAGGTTGCCTCTGGTGCTGAAAGAAGTCAGCTGCATTTTGGAAAGCTCATGCCGACAATGAGGGCATGTGGAAAATGTCAGAATGTTGGGACGGCCCTTCGCAGTAAAATCGCTGCAATAGAGTTTTCTAATTCCGGGTTTGCCATCCAAAGAATCATCTGCGAAATCAATAAATCCGCTTTCAATGTCCAGATAACAGGGGAATATTTTATTCTTGCCTTGCTTTTGGGGCAACTGATAATCTGTATCTGGCAAGAACAGGTGGATTTCTTTTACCTCATCCTCATTAACAATTCCAGGTTGGTGCCACAAATAAGTTCTTTTACGATTTTCAAAATCAGCAGTTAGAACATACCCTTTGATGAAAATACTGCCGCAGCGACGGTCGTTATAAAGCTCGTAAACTGCACTACCGCATTCCTTGCAGGTCATTCTGCCATCAGAAAAATAAATTTCTCCCAAGGTCAGCCCATTTTCAGAGTGACAATGGGGACAATTCGGATTTGTGCAGGCGTAAACACCTTTGATTCCACGAAATAGCATGTGCATTCGGGCAGGAAACAGGACGCTGCCTTCTTCGCTGCGAGCCAAGGGAGCAATCGCCAACATAACACTCACAGCATGAATGGCATCCTCTGTTTCACCTTCCGGAAAAATGGAGTCTGCCAGTTCCTGCAAGGAAGCGGCAGTCCCTCGGCAAAGCTGAAACATCTCACAGAACGGTTTATACGCAACGAGATGATCATATAGCCAATGACATGCACAATCCACATCCATAAAGGGAGCTGGTGCCCCCGGAATACCGGACCAGAAATGATTCAGTGCATCCAATCGTTGGGTGTCATCGCCCTCGAAAGGTTCGGCTTCTATCCCAATAAAATGAGATAGTGGAAGATCATTGCAGCGCTCTGCACCAAACTTTTCTTTTTCACCGGTCAGATAGCAGAACGAATGATTATCATCCGAGGCAGTCAACGCATTGGCGAAGTCCCGCACCGCCTTGCGGTCCTCTTCGTCATTGTTTGGCATACTGGCAGTGGTCAGAATAAATTGGACTCGGCTCCGATCGATTCCTAAACGGTGAAACAATCTTCGGATCAACAGGGAAACTTCTCCACCGGCAGAACCACGATACATATGTGCTTCATCAATAACAAACAGAAGCTTGTTTTTGGGATCACTTTCTAACCATCTTTTGGTATCATCCCAGATTTTTTTCTCTCTGGGGCGAAGAAGCATATACTCCAGCATGGAATAGTTGGTGATCAGAATATCGGGGCAGAACTGCTGCATCTCAAAACGAGTGACTAATTCCGCATCTTCTGCATCGGGGATATGTTTGCTGTTGTGTAGTTTCTCCAGGAAAGCATCAAAATTTTCCTTGGATGGAATTTTACCTTCCTTCGTCAATTGCCGTAGAAAATCTTCACCTTCATCCGTTTCCGGGTGGACCATTTTAAAATAGGTATTTTCCAGCCTATGATCGGCGTCCTTTCTGGGTTCAGGTCCTGCATAAGGGGTACGGCCTGTATACATACCGAACTGTGGACGCCGGACACCATTTCCACAAGTCTCACGGAAAATTTTCACAAAGCGATGATCCGGGTCGCCGATCAGTCTGCGAAGACGACTCACCTGGTCAGAGACCAGTGCGTTCATGGGATACATGATAACCGTGCGTACGCCACGAAGCTCCCAACTGTCTGTTCGATTTCTGGCCTCATCAGCAAGCTTCGCCATCAAGGGCCACATAAAACACTCAGTTTTACCAGAGCCTGTACCAGTGGACACAAACAAATCTTCCCCTCTGAAGGCTGCCTCCAGAGCAGAAATCTGATGGCAGAAGGGTGCAGGATAGACACCCAGGTCTGCGATGGACAGCTGGGTAAAATAGTTTTTCAGCCAGTCAGGCAATACTTCGGAATCTTGTATTCCATTTTCTTTACTCTTATAGGCAGGCGAGGATTCAATATAAGGTTTCTGATATAAAACTCCTTCTTGGTCCAGCTTTCCCTGCAGCGCAGAAAGCAGAATGGGGGACTTCCCGAAATACTGGGATTTTATATAGTTTTCCAAAGCTTGCCGCAGCTGCATATGTACGGCATTTGCTCCATTTGCCATGTTTTATTCCTCCACAAAGCGGTATCCAATGGATTCCAGATGCTGCTTGAACACCGGATACACAATTTCGGACATTTCACGCTGAAACACTTGTGGTGTTTTCTGCGTAATATCAAAGTTGATCGGCCAGCTGTACAGCTTGAAGAAGTCCTCTTCTGCAGGGGGCAGACGATATCCCAATTTAATCGACACCGTATGATTTGAGGCAGATTTAACGACCACTGGCGGGAGCTTCTGCGCAGCCTCTAAAAGTCCACAGGCGATGCGCCGATACTCTCCATAGCCAGGCTGACCAATGGTTCTGAAATCGTCTACCCTCCAGGAGGGAATTGACTTTTGCTCAAAATGGCCGTTAAGCCAGCGATAAAAGACGTACAGCTTATTGGGAGCTCCGTAACAGGCCATTGAGGGTATTTCAACCTTGTCCGGTTTTTCCTGCCAATATTCTCTGGAAAATAGTGGCTTCAAGCGCAAAAATTCCGCATCTTCGGGCCACTCCACTTCGTTCCAGTCATTGCTCGCCAAAACTTCCTGTAAATAGTCGGAAAGGGGCTGCTTCTGCAGCTCAAACATCTCTGCCGCAGATTGACCATGCTCTGCAGCTTTTGTAACACCATACAGCCCCAATCCGCTCATGTAACACGGCTTCTCCGGCGGAACGCCCCGGTACAAGGAGCATTGTCCCGTCCCTCCGGTACTTGGTGCCGCAGGATACAACCGATGAGAAGAATGGTAAAAGAATCCGTTCCTTCTGTAGGTTTCGTATATATCCTCAATGATACCGCTCCGATCCGATGGGAAGCGATGTACAGCCTCTGGGTAAATGGAAAGATATGCGTTCAAAACCTGGGCCGCTCTCTTCTTAAAGTGCTGAATAGAGACGAAATTTTCATCTTCGGGATGGTCCCAAATTGATGCAAGAGCCATCTTACCCGTTGCACTATAAATTGCTTTACAGAGGCTTTCTGTACCAGCAGTTTCTGCAATATTTAGCTGTTTTGATATTTCAGAAATCAGTTGATCTTTCATAATATCACTCTTCTACGTAACGCTGAAGCTCCGCCTGGACTTCTGATTTTATATTTTTCTCACTATCCAGCAACTCAGCCAATGCTTCCTGTTTACCGCTTAAAACGCACATGGGCAACATTCCAAACAGGCATTCCATGCTGGTATCAGAAATGGAGCCTATACACTTGGCGTCTGCCAAAACCTTTTCCAGACGGCTCAGCATCAGCCGACTCAAGCCCAGCTTTTTGACCGGGCCCATCTTAGCCCGATACTTTGGATCTGGCTTGAATTCATCGTATTCAACCATTTCCTGACCAGCGTCCATATTTTCTACAGAGGGAAGCTGATCAACAAAGCATTCCGTAAAGACGGGATAAGCATAATGGTACAAGCTGCGAGGCTCGATCTGAAGGTCTTCGGTGAACGGATGAAGCCACAATGCAAAACCGTTGTTGGAATGAGAGATACAGGAAACCCAGTCTGGGTGGAACGGATTTTGCACCGCAGCCATGTCTGAGTCCACAAAGCCGGAAATTGCTTCGGCATCCTGTTCACCGCAGCATGTAAGTAGGTCGATTTTTTGACCGCAGATCGTCATAGACAAGGCATCTGCAATGGCTTTGGCGTTGGGGCCGGCCAGTAGCAGCGGCATACGATTCAGATATGAAGAGTATAGGAAGGACGACAACATAGTTGTCCATTGCGATCCGATACCCGCAAGCTGAAGGTTGTCACATAGCAGTTCGAAAGTATCCGTCCAGCTGCTGCATCCTTCCAGGTTGTCCATCCTATGGCACACCTCGCCGGGGGTAAATGTCCAACGGTTTGTCGAACCACTCTGCACGCATTGCTGGGGCATAAAGGTGGATAATTCCGCAATGAAGCCAGCCATATCCTGCTGTGCCGAACCAATTTTATCCCGAATGGCCTGAACGGCATTAGCCCCCAGAGTTTCGTACTTCTCAATTTCTTTCAGTAACTGATCAAGTTTTGCTTGTGCCTCTGCTGTTTCGGTAAGAATCTTCTGGTAGGCCTCTTCAGCATTCTTTTTATCTGCCTTGATTTTTTCAAACTGAGATTTATATTCATTGACAATATTCTCGGCGGCCTGCTTTTTCTGGTCAAGTTCTATCTGTGCCTCTGCGAGTGCTTCAGCGTGAGTGGTTTTCCAATGTTCTTCAACAGCAGCTTCACATTGGGTACGCAGGCCATCATGATTCATTGCAATACGGGCCAATACATCGGAATCAATATCGCCTAAATCAAAATTGCTATTTATGCGGCTGATAAATAAATCTACATTTTCTTTAGCCTGTTGAATGGAGCAATGAAGCATTCCTGCAATATCTTCATATAAGGTAGGGGAACACACCAATTGAAATAAGTCTTTGCACTCTCGCCACTCTTTGATTGTTCCACCGATGTTATCTTTGTACAGATTCTTGGTCATTCGAGAGGCTATTGCTTTTTTAACCAATGTATCAGCGTCAATAATTGGGATAATTTTAGGAGAACTATATTTATCTAATCTCACTGTCCTTAAAATCTTGCGGTTTTTCCACCCAATACAGTCTGCAGTTGTGATGCTATAACAGGTAACGCTGTAAACTATTTGCTTTAGGGAAATATGATGAAATCCTTTTTGTTCGCTTTCCCTAATATCGAAATCTGATTTCTGATATAGAATAGCCTCTACGCAATCCCTGGTTCCATTGAGCCTGTAAATAAACAAGGGAAACAGAGATATGTTGGAATATCAACGCCTTTTTTAAGAAGTCCTATAAGGTCTATGGTTCTTGCGTATTTATCACAAATAGGAAACAATTCAACTGGAGAAATATCTTCGATATAGGATGCCTCTGTACGCCATTTTGTAGCGCCATCACGCTGTTGAGCGTAATCATACCACTCCCAAAATCCAATCAAATAGGGTGTATCTGGACCATCACTTCTGAAAATAAGTTTCCGGTTTGATGATATTGGCTCAGCGGCCTCGTTTTGACTAAATACAGATAGGCTTTCTCCGTCAAGATCAGCTATCCTCTCGAGCCAAATATCGTCATGCTGATTTGGAAAATTTACTCTGCACAGTGAAATCGTTGTGGATGAATCACCGGGGAGTTCTTGAATTGGAGGTTCAGTAAACGCCAATTCACCTGCTATCAGTTTTGTCAAGAAATCCTCATTAATATCCCCCATATTACTCTGATATTTTAAATATCCGATAACTGAAAGGGCATCGTTGGGAGAAAACTTTTTTATGGCATCGTTTGCACTGTCGTAGCTTTTTAGATAATGTTCCTGTAATACAGTCCATACAGTGCTTTCCCACTTTGCTAATTGCTTAGCCAACAAAGAAGTGGGGGCTTCACTGTTATCGTGATTGCGAACACGAATATGGTATTCTTTTTGCAATAAATCACAAAACTTTTTATGCTCAGAAAGGTCCAAATAATCTAATAGCGATGTCCAAAATTGTTCTGTCATCTTAAATCACCACACTTCTTTAATTCTGTAACAAGTATCCAGTAGGCTGTTCGAGAGATGCGGCCTTCTTTTGTTTTCGAGCAAAACCATTCTTTTGTTAGTGGAAAATGTGTTAATTTTCCCACAACAGCGCCTATACTATGAGGAACAGGCATCAGTACTCCTTTACAACTGCGTAATTTTTCAACCAACTGTCGATCCAAAGCGCTGGTGTCTGTATCATTCTTGGGTTTCTCAAATTTTATATTTCGAATCACATCGCAGCTCTGGAAAATTCGAACCTCACACCCAAACGAAAGATCATCCACGGTGAGTATTACTTCAGCAGCAATGTGTCTTATTTCTAAGATCTTATCGTTTTTAAGGAGGATAACCTTTCCATCAAAAGGAGCTTGAATGATAATTTGTTTCCCTTTCGGTAGTTGATTGCAGGTAACTTCTGAAATCAATTTTCCATCGATATTTTTGATCTGTACCTCCGGAAATGCTGAAACCATATCCAGGGGTTTTGTCATGAGGTAAGAAAAACCAATTGCTCCCGACTGCCCCAGAGATAATAACTGCTCTTTTGATGCCGCATAAATCCTATAGAGTTTCCCATCACCAAGATTTTGATGCTGAGCATATATGGTATCTGGGTAAATATTAAGTTCAGCATCTCCACCCTGCATATAAAAGTAGATTCTTGGATTGTGGTGATACAAGAAATAAGGATTTTCAACATACGGTGGCCAAATCGGATAAAAAGCTACTGGTTTTTCCGTTAAGAAAATCGACCTCTCCAAGAAAAATCGAGCAACTGAGGCAGAGAAATCCTGCACATGGATTTTATATAAATACCAGGTTGTAAAGGACCCTGTTCTGGTTTCAGCAATGCTTTCATAGGAGATTCCATGAGGTACATGTCCAATGGATCTGCGCTGAAGGAGATAGTAATCTCGATAAGGATATGCTTTACTGCCAGAATACAATATTTTCCCGGTAGAACAATCAAAAAATGAACCTCTGATATTGACGCCTGTTGTTTTAGACGGCCAATATCTATCCAAATTGGATGATGGGTGATTATAAGAAAGATGGTACTCTGTGCTGGGAATATTTCCTACATTTAAATAGGTAACACCTTCTGCAGAAAGTCTCTCAAATGAATAAATGTGCTGCTGTTTGTTATCATCTGTAATTATTATTGTTTGGCACCTGGGACCGCTTGTAGCAGAGGATGGTGCATGAAAAAAGCCTAATTCCAACAAGTAGCTTCCGTGAGCCACTTTAATGCGAAGTGGCATCGGATGACAGTTATATCCTGTGCTGGCTCGTGCATATGCTTGTGCACGATCTTCGCACTCTTTATTTTGCGTTGCAGAGTTATGCCTGAAGTTTCGTCTTTGTATGCCAGGGGCAGTAAGACAAACAGGCTGTGCGCATAGCGAGCACACAAAAATCTCACTATTTGCTGAGACTGTATACGGATACATGGAGCAAGCTTCTTCTATTGATACACGACGATATCCAGCTTTTCCATCCCATACACACACATGGGTTAGGGGCATGTATGATCACCTCAATCCTGCTATCATTCTTTCGAATCCATAGCTGCGGATTCACTTTCTTTGATAAAGTCCATCATGTCTCCAGCGTTACAATCCATTACCTCCGCAATACGCAGTAAAACGGATAGGTTTACTTCCTGATTTTCACCTAACTTTGTGAAGGTAGCAGAAGAAAGCCCTGCTTTCTTAACTCAGCACGGGTTATTTCTTTCTCGGCACATAGTATCCACAGCTTTTTATAGCTAACTTTCATGTGTATCCCCCACAGAAATGTGTTACTTACATTATAATCTTTTTTTCGACGTTCTCAAGAACGATTTTGCAATTGCAACAGAAGCACAAGATATTGCTTGAGTTTTTTTGTGAAAACGGACAAGGCATATCTGCGGTAGTGAATCCCGTAACAATCTCGCTAAATGCCCCCCAAAAAGCTCGTGGAAGGCATATCTATCGAGTCTTCCCACGCATGATGTGCACAATCTGCAACTTGTTTATAGCATATCGGATAAACAAGTTGCGATTCAATAAGTAAAAGCCAGCCTCCGGTTGGTTTCAACCGGAGGCTGCCTAAGTTTTTATTGAACTGTTATCATGCAAGACTTCTCAGATATTCTTCCACGTTCTGATACTGAATGCCGTCTACCACTTGACTTTCCCCGCGATAGAGGACGAACTTTCCGGTGATCGGGCCATAGCGGTGCTCGGTCTGGGCGCATTTTTGCTCGTCGATCAGATGGCGATACTGCTGCGGGGCAGCTTCCTCGCTGTGCTTGATCTCGAAAATCCGGCAGGAGCCCGCCTCCGGGTCAAACACCACCATGTCAAATTCGCCCACAGGGAATTGAAGGACAAATACCTGCTTCTTTGGGTTTGCCAGCTTCGTTTCCAGCAGGACGATGTCCTCCAACATCCGCCCTTTGATCTCGGTCAGGATGCGCTGCTGCACGGCGGTGCGCTCCGCCAGAGACAGTGCGCTGAACGTCTCATCCAGCAGCAGACTGCGGATCAGCGCATCCGCCTGCGCATAGCGGAGTCCCGGCTGCGCGATCACCGTGCGTCCGGACTTCGTGCTGACATCCGGCAGGTGCAGCACGTCGATCTCCCGCGTTAAGTCCAGCAAGTCCAGATACTCCTTGATCTCCGCCGCGTGAACATCGTCCAGCGCCACGGTCTGCTCTGCCCTGTTGCGGATCTCCAGCAGCTTCCGCAGGCTGTCGGTGACAAGCGCAAGGTCGATGCGGTCGAGGATGTCCGTCGGGTTCTTCCGATCCCGGCGCAGGTTGCTGGCGGAAATGCCAAGGTCGTGGGACTTCCAATCCTGCGACAGCACCTCCAGCGTGAAGCGGTGGTTGATGTCCTCCACGACCCGGTTGATGGCGCTGGTCAACTCGCCCTTCTCGTATAAATCCCGCAGATGGCGGAAATGGCCCTCGTACTGATAGCAGCGCAGGGAGTGCTGGATGTTGCGGGCGATGGCGGTGTCCACATATTCGTCGGTGCTTTCCTTGCTGGCAAAGGTGGAGGTCTCGTTGTAGTGAACGCCGCCGAGGCTCATGGTGCCGCCGTAGCGGATATACTCGTCGATGCCGTGAACGCCGAGGACAGATTCAAACTCGCGGTAAGGGATGAATGTGGTGTGCAGCAGGATGCAGCGGTCGTAAAGCTGCTCGTCCTCGGTAAAGAGAAAGCCCAGCGAGTCCGTGCCGGAGAGCACGATCTTCATGCCGCAGGCCGCAAACACGTCAGAAAACAGCGCTGCGCCCTCGATGAAATCCTCCATCAGCGTCACCTCGTCGAGGAACACATAGCGAAAGCCCTGCGCTTCCAATGCCTTGAGGTCGCGGTTCACGTCTGCCAGCGTATCTTTTGCGGTGATCTGAATGAACGCTGCCTTGGCAAGTTCTGCGTCGTTCATCTCCGCAAAAATCTGGCGGATCATGGTGGTTTTCCCCGTCCGGCGCAGGCCGTAGAGAATGAACACCTTGTCCTGCGGCTCCCCGTAGACAAAGTCGTGCAGCTGCCGGAAGCACTCGCGCCTGCGATAGCCGCGAACAGACGCCGCAAAGGAACGCAGCGCTTCGCCAGTGCGGACATTGGTGGTAAATGCGGAAAGATTCGCAGGTTTCGCCTTGGGCAGCCGCTTTTTCAGCGCTTTCAGCTCCCGCTCCAGCGCGGAGGCAAACACCTGCGTCTCCGCCTCGGGCACGCCGGGCGCCGCCGCTTTCGCGCCGTTATCGAACACCGCGCGCACAAACGAATCATAATACCGGCTGCTCTGCAGCGCGATGCCGCGCTCACGGTCGGCCAGCAGGATGAGCGAGTCCCCCGGTTCGAGCCCGAACATCGCGCGCACCTCCTTCGGGATCACGATCTGCCCCTTCGGGCCGATGCGCACCGTGGTCATGAATTTGTCCTGCATGGATTCCATGTGATCCGCCTCCTGTAAGAATCGTATTACTTTTCTTACTTTGTACCACAAGTAAAACAAATTGTCAATCCGTTTTTTCGTTTTTTGTGCAAGTCAAAAGTTATGTAAACCAAAACGGACAAAAAAACGATCCCCTGCCGCCCGGCAGGGGATCTGTTGCATATGAGATAACTTAGAGCGCCTCGACGTCCTTGATGAAAGCCTGGATGGCATCTTCCGGAACGAGCTTCTTGCTGCGAACGAGATTGACGATGTCGCCGACGGTCTTCTTGTAGAAGAGCTTCAGGGGATACTTGGTCAGAGACGGAACCGTCTTCATCATGACCTCTTTGCCGTTCATGTCCTCGATAAACGTCTTAACACTCAGCGTTTTGTAATCCATGATATGTTCTCCTTTCAATTTTGAGCACACCGGCCATTTTTCAATCTGGAATGGCCTTCTGTTCAAAGATTAACGCTTTTTGGTGATTTTGTCAAGTATAACGTGTAATTTTCTCGGTCTAGCCGTCATTTTTTATTCAATAGTCAACACAACGTTGTGTAATATTTGCGCATATCCAAAAAATTGTGTGACAGGCAAGTGTACTTGCAGCCGCCGAATAGAATAGCCTCAGGCAGAAACGGAGGGCTGAAAATGCTGTACAGTACCCTGATGCTGATGATGAGCAGTGCATTTCTGATGCTGCGCCTGACCCCCGGCGGCTCCTTCCCGCGCCCGCTGAGCGAGGCCGAGGAGCGCAAATATCTCGACGCCTGGCTACAGGGCGACCTGGAGGCGCGCAACGTGCTCATTGAACACAACCTGCGGCTGGTGGCGCACATCATCAAAAAATACTACACGCACTATGACGACACGGACGACCTGATCTCCATCGGTACGATCGGGCTCATTAAGGGCATCAACACCTACCGGCCCGACAAAGGCGTGCGGCTGGCGACATATGCCAGCAAATGCGCCGAAAACGAGATCCTGATGTATTTCCGCAGTACGCGCAAGAATGCATCGGAAATGCTGCTCTCGGACGTGCTCGACACGGACGGCGACGGCAACAGCCTGTCGCTGATCGACATTCTGTCCGAGGACAACGACATGGACGAACAGCTCCAGGCGGACGAGGTCAGTCTGGAGCTGCAGCGCTGCATCGACAATGTGCTCGATGCACGCGAGGCGGAGATCATCCGCCTGCGCTACGGACTGCCCGGCAGCGACACGCCCAATGAGGAAAAGACGCAGAAGGAGGTCGCCGACATGCTGGGCATCTCGCAGTCCTATATCTCTCGGCTGGAAAAGCGCATTATCGTCCGGCTCAAGGAGGAACTGACCAAACTATCGTATTGACAGACCATTGTTTTTGTGCTAAAATAATCCGTAACGGAAGGGATGCTGGACGAAAGGAGGGCAGGGACAAATTTTCAATCTTTTCAAACAGAAGGAGGAGCCGGTCAGGTACGACGGCAGGCCGCAGAACGGACTCAAGCGGGCGGTAGCCTTTGTCGACTACGAATCCTGGTACATCTCGCTGCAAAAGAACTTCGGGCTCAAGCCGGACATCAAGGGCTGGTTCGAGGACCTCAGCACGCGGGTCTACCTGACGGAGGCGGTCTTCTTCGCCGATTTTTCGCACAAATCACTTGCGGACGAGATCCGGCGGATCCGTCCCTATTCCAACAAGATCATCGACACGCGGTCGCCGAACGGCGTGGAGAAAGATTACACGGATTTCATCATACTCGATAATATTTACCAGAAAGCGTTGGCATCGCAGGACATTGAAGCATTCATTCTGTTTTCGGGCGACGGGCATTTCAGCTCCGCCACATCGTTTTTGAAAAATTTTTATTCCAAGGAAGTCGGCATCTACGGCATTCAGGGCTCGTTCAGCCGCCAGCTGCAGGACACGGCAAGCTGGTGCGTTACTCTTCCTACGGAGGAGTCGCTGTACGGATTACAATATCGTCAGATTTTCGCGGCCCTGAAAAAGTCCAAGCAGATCGCTACGCGCAAAAGCGTCATCGAACAGGTCTGCAAAGCCGGCCGGAACGTCCGCAAGGCGGACGTGGAATCGTCCGTCAAACGTCTGATCGCGGACGGCTACATCACAGAGCGCAGACTCGCCGCAAAGGGAGGCCAGCAGGCAGACTGTCTGTTTGTCGACTGGGACAAGGTGGCGCAAAGCCCTTACGGAGAAGAATAAAACGGCATTTTATCAGGCCTGCCGCTCACCGTGGCGGCAATTTGCAGCCGCATTCGGCCCGGAATTGAAAAAAACAGCGCAAATTGCCCGGAAAATACAAAAAAGCTATTGCAATTGCTGCAAAAATGTGGTATGATAGATATTGAAGAGTAGGATTACGGTTAAGAGTGGGTCGTCGCCCACTCTTAATTGTTCGTTACGGCAAATTTGCACCCCCTGTGCATTGCCGCCGAAGGAGGGAGAAGCGCCGCCATGCCGGCCAAAAAAAACACCGCCGAGACCGTCCGCGCGCTCATTGAGGGCACCGTCGCATCACTCGGCTATGATCTGTGGGACGTGACATACGAAAAAGAAGGCCGCGACTATAACCTCGTCGTCACCATCGACAAGGCGGACGGCGTGTCCATCGACGACTGCCAGGCCGTCACCGACGCCATCGAGCCGCTGCTGGACGAGACCGACCCGATCGAGGGTTCGTATTGCCTCGAGGTATCCAGCGCGGGGTTCTTCCGCGTGCTGCGGACCGACGCGCATCTGCGCTTTGCCGCCGAGCACGGGCTGCCGGTAACGGCAAGCGCATATATGCCGGTGTTCGCGGGCGCCAGGCAGCACACCGGCCGCATCGAGAGCTTCGATGCGCAGACCCTCCGCTTTGAAGGCGGCATTTCCGTCGAGCGGAAGGCGGTCGCCAGACTCGAGGCGGAATGCTGAAAGCTACACTGAATATATTGGAGGCAGACAACAAAAGATGAATAAGGAATTTTTTGAGTCGCTCGAGCTGCTCGAAAAGGAGAAGGGCATCCCCAAAGAGGAGATGATGGAGAAGGTCGAAAACGCACTGCTGGCGGCCTTCCGCAAGGAAAACAACGGCAATGAGAACGTACGCATCAAGCTCGACCCCGAGAAAAGCGACGTGCGGATGTATGTCCAGCTCACCGTGGTGGAAAACGTAGAGGATCCGCGCACCCAGATTTCGCTGGAGGACGCGCGGCTGCACAAGAAAAAAATCCAGCTCGGCGACATCTACGAAAACGAAATCAAAACCAAAAATTTCGGCCGCATCGCGGCCCAGACGGCCAAGCAGGTCATTATCCAGGCCATCCGCGAGGCCGAGCGCGGCCGGATGATCCGCGAATACGAAGAAAAGAAGGAGGAGCTCATCACCGCCGTCGTGCTGCTGGTTGATCCGAACTCCGGCAACGCGACGCTGGAAATCGGCAAGGACCAGATGGTACTCTTCCGCAACGAGCAGCTCCCGAACGAGACGCTGCGTCCCGGCGACCGCATTAAGGTGCTCGTTACCGATATCCGGCACAACGTCCGCGGCCCGTCGATCATGCTCTCGCGCACGCATCCGGCGCTTATCCGCCGCCTGTTTGAACTGGAAATCCCCGAGATTGCAGACGGCACGGTGGAGATCAAGTCCCTTGCGCGCGAGGCCGGCTCGCGCACGAAAATCGCCGTCCTCAGCCACGATGACGCGGTGGACCCGGTCGGCGCCTGCATCGGGCCGAAGGGCGGCCGCAAAAACGCGGTCGCGGCGGAGCTTTGCGGCGAAAAAATCGATATCATCCCCTATAAAGAGGACCCCGCCGAATACATCAGCGCTGCGCTGGCGCCGGCAACGGTGTTGTCGGTCGAAAAGCTGCCGGACAGCGACCGCAGCTACCGCGTTATCGTCAGCGACGACCAGCTTTCGCTCGCCATCGGCCGCGAAGGACAGAACGCGAGACTGGCCGCCAAGCTGACCGGCCTGAAGATCGATATCAAGGGCGACCGCTCGCTGCGCGGCGAGGAAGAACCGTCGGCGGAAGCGTAATTGCAAAGGCAGGTGCACAGGCGATGAAGGAAAAACGCATACCGCTGCGCAAATGCGTCGGCTGCGGGCAAATGAAGCCAAAAGCCGAGCTCATCCGCGTGGTGCGGGACAACGCGGGCGGCGTTTCGCTCGACCCTTCGGGGAAAAAGCCGGGCCGCGGCGCGTATATCTGCCTGCAGGGTGACTGTCTGACGCAGGCGCGGAAGGCACGGCGGCTGGAAAAGGCGTTTTCGGCGCCGGTCGCGCCGGAGATTTACGACGCATTGGAGGTTTCGCTATCAAAACTGCAGACAGAGGCTTAGGCCTCATCAGTCTGGCGCGAAAGGCCGGAAAGCTGGCCGTCGGCGCCGACCTGACGGTCGAAGCCGTGCGGACGGGCAGGGCGCAGCTTGTGCTGCTGGCCGCCGATGCGGCGGAAAACACGTGCAAGCGGGTGCGCGACAAATGCGCGCATTACAAGACCGCCTGCGCAGCAACCGCTTACACGCGCGAAGCGCTTGGACGCGCCGCCGGCGTCGGCAGCCTGTCCTGCGCGGCGTTTCTGGACGCCGGCTTCGCCGCAGCGTTCCGGCAGGCGTCGGAAATCGATTCCACGGATTCGTACACGCATCGTAGTTCAGAGAGAAAGGATTGGTGACTGCAATGGCAACACCGGCTGATAAATACAGAATCAACGCGCTCGCAAAGGATCTCGGCGTTAAAACGAAGGAGATCACCGACCTGCTGAGCGCTGCGGGCAAGGGGCAGAAAAGCCCGATGACCGCGCTGGAGCCCGACGAGCTCAGCCTCGTATTCGAGCACATCACCCAGCAGCATCAGGTCGATATCGAGGCCTTCTTCAGGCAGTACGAGGAAAAGAAAAAAGCGCGCAAAGCCAAGGAACAGGCCGAGCGCGGCAACCGCAAAGCGCAAAGCGGCGGCCAGCAGCCGCAGCAGAAGCGCTCGCGCACCGAGGTGCGCGTGGTCGACACACGCGGTACGAGCAATGTCAACCTCGACAAATATGATGAAAAGCTGGATAAATTCGTACCGGAAGCAGCCAATCTCAATGTCGGCAAACAGAAAATCAAGAAAAAGAACACGCGCGACCAGGGACAACAGGACCGCCGGAACGGCGGCCG
>ENA-ORNY01000834-ORNY01000834.1-human-gut-metagenome-genome-assembly--contig:-NODE-834-length-19468-cov-3.695925_pt1 | contig 19468 bp, 13 predicted proteins | sample MGYA00242122_ERZ509036 | MGnify/ENA primary metagenome ERZ509036 (study PRJEB26280, sample SAMEA2338696) | human gut metagenome | biome: human gut; feature: human-associated habitat; material: faeces... | reverse complement strand
GCGGGCGCAGCGTTTTTGGTATGTCTTATATCACTTATTTATATCTTGGCTACAGATGCACAACATTTTGCACCAGCATGTGTAGTTTATATAAATAATTGGGGTGGCTCATTTGAATTCATTGCAGTATTTGCCTTTGTCGGTTTAATACTTGGAATAGTTCAATTATCAAAAAATGTTACAAAGGATGCCAAAATAAAAAATATAGGAACGGTTGCTATTGTGTTGGCTGTAGTTGCAATGTTGTTGTTCAGCTATATTTATATGTCTGCTGCATCATGCCCGAAGAGAGAACTTATCGAGTATGGAATTGGACAGGCTGGAGAATCTTTAGATGATATGCTGAATGAGTTGTTTCAGTAAATAATAAAAGATAAAGATATGAGGTGATGGTGACATGAATTGGATTAGAAGGATTTTTATTGTTAGTGCGGTTTTTGTTGTTGGTGGTATGGCGTCATTGATCAATGTTCATGCAGAAACATACGGTGACTATGAATATGAGATAAATGCTGATGGGAAAACGGTCACCATCACCAAGTATATGAAAGAAGATGAGTATGATCCGGAAACGGGATGGACAATTGTGGATAACAATCCTTTGTACATACCAGCATCTATTGAGGGGAGAAAGGTTACCATAATAGGTGAAGAATCGTTCAAAGGGATTCTTGGCAATTCCAATATTGTAATTCCTAATGGTGTAGAACAGATTGGCTTAAGTGCTTTTGAGGGAATGTACAATTTAACGAGTGTTTCATTACCAAATACTTTGAAAGTGATAGGGCAAACAGCGTTTTTTGATTGTATGGATCTTTCTGTAATAACTTTGCCGGATAGTCTTGAGGAAATAGGCGACAACGCATTTGGATATACAAACATATCATCTGTATGGATACCAGAAAATGTAAGAAAACTAAATGGTAGTGTTTTTGAAAAAAGTACACCTGAGGAATTCGGTTCATCAAATTTAATACCTGTTACGGTGAGTGTTTCGTCGAAAAATAAATTTTTGGACAGCAGAGATAATTGTAATGGAATTATAGAGACTGCAACGGGAACATTGTTATGGGGAAATTCAAAAACGGTAATACCATCAGGCGTAAAAATAATAGGTGAATATGCTTTTTCTGGGGCTGAGTTTAAACAATTTGTTGTACCATCAAATGTGACAGAAATTGGGCGAGGTGCATTTTCAGGGTGCAGTTATCTTGAACAAATATATATGAGTGATAATGTGATATCAATAGGGGATAGTGCATTTACAAGATGTTCTTCGTTAACATATATAAGCTTTTCAAAGAATATAAAGAATCTGGGGGAGTATGCATTTTCAGAATGTTCATCGCTTAGTGAGATAACACTTCCTGATAGTATAACATCGCTTGGATGTAGTGTTTTTGAGTGGTGCGAAAATCTGCAGAGGATATATCTACCAGAAAATATAACTGTTTTGCCAGATTATATGTTTGTATCGTGTCATAATATTACAGAAATCAATATACCTTCGAAGGTTACGACTATCGGAGAATGCGCATTTGGTTTTTGTGTTAAACTTAATAAGATTGTTTTACCAGACAGCTTAAAAAAGATTGGTAAAGAGGCATTTGAGGAAACAGATATTACAGCTATAACAATACCAAGAAATGTACAGGACATAGGAACTGGAATAGTAGCTGATTGTGATAAGTTGACAAAAATAGTAGTTAATAGTGGAAATAAATATTATGACAGTAGAAATAATTGTAATGCAATAATTGATAAAGAAGAAAAGACTTTGATTGCTGGATGCAGAAGTACGATCATACCAAGTGATATTAAGATAATTGGTGAATATGCGTTTTATTATTGTGAAGGACTTAGCAGTATAACTATACCAGAAAACATAGAATCAATTTATGATAATGCATTTGGATATTGTATAAATTTGAAAAAGATAGTTATCAAGTCAAAAGACACATATTTATATGATTATACATTTAGTGAGTGCAATAATGATCTTGTTATTTTCTGCTACGAAAATTCAGAAGCACTGTTTTATGCAAAAAGTAACGGATTAAACTACAGTATAATGAAAATTGAAAAAATTGATTTGGGTAAAACTACATCAAAGACCAGAGTAACAGGCATAGTTAATAAAGTTTATAATGGCAAAATGCAGACACAACCAGGTCTCATTGTAAAAGTAAACGGGAAAAAATTAGTTCTAAATAAGGACTATTCAGTTAGATATTTAAATAATAAGAATATTGGACATGCAAGTATAACAATTACAGGTAAAGGCAATTATAGTGGAAGTTTAACAAAAAAATTTGATATTATGTTGCCTGTTGGAAAAACGATATCTGTTGGAAATTTAAAATATAGAGTTACTAATGCCTCTATAAATGGAAAAGGTCAGGTTTCTGTTATAGGATCGACCTACAAAAAAAATTCACGTAAGTTGAAAACTGTAAATATTGGAAGCAGTATAGTTGTAGGTAATATGAAATACAATATTACTTCAATAGAAAAAAATGCTTTTAAAGGGTGCAAATATCTGTCTAGTGTAAATATTGGATCTGGAGTCAAAGTGATAGGTGCATCTGCTTTTGAAAAATGTGTAAGGTTGAATAAGGTTACAATCAAAACAATGTATTTAAAATCTGTTGGGAAAAAAGCATTTTCGTCAATTTACAAAAAAGCAGTATTTAAATTGCCTAGAAAGGAATATGGCGTATATGTGAAGATGATTAAAAAAACGAGGGTTTCGAATAAAGTGGTGTTTAAAAGAGTATAACTGGGAGGATGGGATAAATGAAAAAAATTTATAAAGTAATAATGTTGACAGTTATGTTTATATGCTTATTTTCGGTAACAGCTATAGCTGACGAAGAAGGTGAATCCGTTTACATATATAGTGTAAATGCAGATGGGAAAACAATAACAATAAATGAGTATAATGGAAGTTCATCAGAATTAGATATCCCAAGTTCAATTGACGGAATGCAGGTAACTGCAATTGGAGATGAGGCATTTAGTTATAATTCATATATATGTAAATTGAAAATACCTTATGGTGTAAAGCAAATAGGAAAAAGAGCATTTGCAAGTATAAGCGAGTTGCAAGAAATAACTATCCCATATAGTGTTACATCAATAGGAGATGAGGCATTTGAATATTGCGGATTGTTACAGATAAATATTCCTTCCTCTGTGAGAGAAATTGGAAGTGGAGTTTTTGCAGGTTGTGGTAATGTAAATTCTATAATAGTTGATGAAAGTAATTTATTTTATGACAGTAGAAATAACTGTAATGCTATCATAAGGAAATCGGATAATGTTTTGATCAGTGGTTGCAAAAATAGCAGTATTCCTTTGGGAATAACGGCTATAGGAAAGAGGGCTTTTAAATGTGTAGAAGATCTTACTGAAATTACTTTGCCAGTGTCTGTAACTAGAATAGAGGCGGCGGCATTTCAGGCATCAGGTTTGGAGAATATTATTTTACCGGATAATTTGACATACATTGGTGACGAAGCTTTCTATAGTTGTAATATTGAAGAAGTAGTTTTACCACAAAGTGTGACAGAGATAGGCAGCGGAGTTTTTACAAATTGTGCCAAGCTTGAAAGTATTACACTGTCAGAGAACTTATCAGTTATAGGTGTAGGTGCATTTTCGCGGTGTGATGAGCTGAAAAGTCTATATATTCCAGCTTCGGTCACAAACATAAAGGGCGCCATAACTACGTCGGATTTTTCTCTTACGTCAATTAAGGTAAGTAGTGCAAATAAAAAATATGATAGTAGAAACAATTGTAATTCAATAGTAGAAACAAAAAGCAATAAGATTATCAGCGCATGTAGAGCATCAATAATACCTGAAAGTATAAAAAGGATTGGTGAGAGTGCTTTTGAAGGCGTGCATATGGACAAAATAGTTATACCAGATTCTGTTACCTATATAGATGATTATGCATTTGCTTATAGTATATTGTCAGAAATAACTTTATCAGAAAATGTTTTACAGATAGGAGAGAGCGCGTTTGGGGGGTGTTGGTGTTTAAAGAAAATTGTCATAAAAAATTATTCTATGCATATAGGCAGAAATGCTTTTGATAATATGCCTGTATGGGTGGAAGGTCGATGCTACTATTGTTACCAGGGATCAACTGCACAGAAGTATGCAGATGAAGCTGCTGATGGTGTATGCAAGTTCATGACAAGGCCATCACACTCCATAAACATAACAGATAAGTCTGCAAATACAACAATAACAGGTATAGGTAACAGGATATTCACAGGAAATGAGATAAAGCAGACAGGTATTGTGGTTACTGTATGTGGAAAGAAATTGTCACTTGGCAGTGATTATACCTTGAAATATGAAAACAATAAAAATATTGGAAAAGCCAAGATTGTTATTACTGGAAAAGGAAATTATGCGGGAAGTATTACAAAATATTTTGATATTAAGATAGTTTTGGGAGGTACTTATAAAGTAGGTTCTCTAAAATACAAGATAACAAATGCTTCCTTAAACGGCAAAGGAACAATGACATTGCTGGGCTCAACATATAAAAATAGTAATAAAAAATTTAATACTTTAACTATTGGAGACACAGTAGTGATCGGAGGAAAGCGGTTCAAGGTAACATCAATTGCTCCTAAAGCTTTTAGTAATAGAAAGTATCTTAAAAAGGTTGTAATTGGTAGTAATATTCAGCAGATTGGAAGCAAGGCATTTTATGGATGTACTTCTATAAATACTGTTGTAATAGGCAAAAATGTAAGAATAATAGGTTCACAATCGTTTGCAAATTGTCGGGGCTTAAAGAAGATTGTGATAAAAACATCATTTTTGAAGAGCAGTTCCGTTGGAAAATCTGCTTTTTCAAATATATTTAAAAAGGCAAATATAAAAGTACCAGTGAAGAAAAAGAATGCATATATAAAGATATTAAGGTCAAAGGGTGTATCCAGACAAAGCAGAATTACAAAATAAGGATAGCAGGAGGCCATATGAGAAAAATACTGGAAAATTGTTGTTTAGCAGTATTGTCAATCAGCATGGTGGTTAGTCTGACTGGTTGTAAAATTATAGAGAATAATGTAGCTGATGCGAAAAAAGATATAGAACAATTGCAGGATTCAACAGCAATCACTACAACAGAAAACAGCGAGAAGATAAATACAGAAAAATCTGAGACAACAGAAAGTGATAAGAAAGACAATATTTCAGATACAATGGTAACAACTGAAGAAATCTCAACAGTAGATGATAATTCTGCAAAGAGTTCAACAAATCTTGAAAGTGGTGGAGAAAAGTCGCAGATATCAGAAAGAGAATGGAAGGATGCATACATAGAGAAAATACAAAGTGTAAAAAATGAGTATAGTTATGTATGGGGATATTTGTATGATCTTGATGATAATGGAATCCCGGAATTGATAATTAGTGATTGGGGAAGCCATGATGGAGAGTCATATACATATACAGCGGATGGGTTGATTTCCCTTGGCAATATGGGTGGAACTTTTGGACATTTGTATTATCGAGATGGTTATTTAATTAATAGAGCTTCGTCAGGAGGTTCACCTGGTCCTATATGGCTTACTGTTTGGCAGTTGGATGGATCAGAGATTAATACCATTAAGGAATTAGAATTTGATAAGAACATTGATAAGCATGGAGAACCATTGGTTACTGGTGCAGAAAGTTATGCAGATGCTGTAAATATAGTTGAAAAATATGGAATGTCAATTGACTATCAAACTATGGATTTTGATGGTCAGAGTTATTGCCAGGTTGAAATTGATACCTCTGCATTAAAAGACGTGAACTCTTATGAAGAGGCAGATTTTGTATCGGCTGTAGAGAATTACAAATAAGATACATTGTGAGCATAATGAGGTGTAGGAGAAAAGCATAGATGAAGAGACAAAAACCAGTTGTATGGTTGCAAAGGATAATCGTTGTAGTGGGAATGTCATTAGTTCTTACCGGTTGTCAGAATATAAAGGAACAAATGAGTATTATACAGTCTCAATCAACGACAGAGAGAACAACTACTGAGGAGATAGTTGTAACTGAAACTGGGAAACGTGTTAATACGGAAAAGAAAGTACAACTGAACAAAAGACAACCGAAAAAGTGATAAGTGAAAGTGTTGACACGGAAGAAAAAACTACGGAGAAACAAACCACAGAGGCACAAGATGAAGAAAAGTATGAAGCCTATCAAAATATAATTGACAAATATGTTGAACTTAATAGTGAAGGAGTGACATATGAAGAGTGTAATAGCTTAGATTTTCCATACGAAGTGGCAGAAAATTTGTATAGCAAATACAATGTACTGATAGTGTGTGGAAATTTGAGCGATGTTGGTTATGTGATAGAAGACATTGATGGTGATGGAATTAAAGAACTTATATTTGCAAATCCAACAACATCTTTGATATATGAGGTTTATACAATGGATGATGATACACCTAAGCTTGTTTTGGCAAGTTGGGAGAGATCAACTATAAATTACTGTGGTGATCATTATTGTGTGGAAGGCTCCAGTGGGGCTGCAAATTATGTGATTTCAAGCGGGAACTTTCGTGGTGGAGAATGGAAAACTGAATACCATTTGTACACGGACATGATGGAAAATGGTGAGATTGGTTATTTTTATACGACAAATGATACTGTAGACAAATCTGTGGATACTCAGATAACACAAGATGAATATAACAATATCAAGGAAGATGCAGAATCAGGTATGTGTACTTATCCAAATTTGAATAATCTGATAGAGTTTGGAAGGTGTATACTGGAAGAATAAAATTATAGAAATAACTATTGAAATAGTGGAAAAATGAAAGAAGTTACGATGAAAGAAAAAAGACAAACAAAAAAACAAATTACCAGTCCAGCCATCCCCGCCTTCATAACATCAGCCGTCTGTTACGCGGCAATGAGGGCAATAATGGCAAGAACAGAAAACGCATTCTTTGCCGGATACATAGGTGGAGTAGGGACAGTGGATCAAGTAAAACATATTCTAATATGTATTCTTGTTGGTGTGATACTTTTTGTATTGCCTCTTGAAAAAATATGCGACAAGACATATTGCGTGATATGTTACTGCGGTTCTCTTTTGACAGATAAAAAGAAGTACAAGGATGGAACGACTGTATTCTTACTTGTGTTTTTGTATGCGTTGGTTTGCTGGGCGGGAACAGTGTTTTCCCTATGTACGGACAGTGGATTTGATGATGGTGGTCACTGGGTATTATTTAGATCTGGAAGTGACAGGATATATGCGCTGGTTATAACGATACTTGCATTTGTAGTGATGATAAAGAGCGCAGATCTGATAAAGAACAACTGGGCTGGAATGCTGATATGGTTCCTGATTGAATTGGCAAATGTTACAAGCGTAAAGCTTGTGACAGGTAAAGATGATCTTACATTTGCAATTGTTTGTGCTGAAACTGTTATGTTTATTATATATATGGCGGTGCAGTACAGTTTGAATATTGCGATGTGTCTTGTATCATTACTATGTGGAGCAATAATGATGTTTGCTGGATGTGAGGATATATTTACCAGTAAGCATAAGATGTCAGGTGTGGCACTTGTAAGTGATATGTCTCAGTCTGGAAGTGTACCGGACAAATTTTTTGAAGCAAGATACAATATTACAATAATTGAAAAACAGGCGGGAATCCCTGTGTGTATATTGTGGTTTGTATTATTTGCGATTTTGTCAGTTGCAGTTATTGGGGCTGCAGCAAAGCTTATGAGGGTGTCTGCTAGGCGCGGGATATTTGTGTTAGGAATATATATGATCGGTGCATTTCTGCTCATATACACAGTATTGGCGGAGCTGGGAATTATCAAGCCAGCGGAGACGTTGTTGCTTCTTATAGATGTGGTAATTCCAGTTATGATATTGTGCCTTAGAATGTTTGTATTTAGAACTGGCAACGATAATATATAAGCTATAATAAATATAGTTCACCGGAGTAAATATAATTTAGTATGGTGAACTATTTTTATTTGCAATATTGAGTATTCAGCTTGACGCACGATTGAAAAATTATTACTCTGATGATAGATGAAAAATAAAGAAGTATCGAAAAGGGGAGATATATACATATATGGAACAATATAACGAGAACAAAATAAGAGGCAATTATCATAAGCTGACCCAGCTTCTTATCTCCCGACACCTAACCATAACCACCATGGAATCTGCCACCTCAGGGCAGATTGCATCCCTCATCACCGACACGGAAGGTTCCTCTGCAGTGCTGAAAGGTGCATTTATCACCTACTGCAATGAGGCGAAGATCATGCAGGGGGTTCCCGCAGAGATCATAGACAAGTATACAGTCTATTCAAAGGAAACTGCAGGTTCAATGGCGCAGGTGTGTAGAAAGGCGTATAATGCGAATATAGGGATCGGCGTGACTGGAACCATGGGAAATGTGGATCCGGCAAATCCAGACGCTTCGATTCCGGGACAGGTATACTTTGCCATAGACATAGATGGCGATGTGGAAGAGTACTATGTGGAGCTTCCACCTCAGCCGACAAGGCTTGCGTACAAGCTTGCTGTGGCGGAGGAGATATATGAGGAGCTTATTAAGAGGCTGGACTGATAGAACGATTATCAAAGGAAGAATAAATGCTATATCTCATATCCGACATCCACGGAGATGTCATGTCATTCAGAAAAATGTTGAAAAAGATAAGCTTTGATCCAGCCGTGGACAACATGATAGTCATGGGAGACATATTTGACTGGAACGATGAGGGAATTTCTCTTCTTGAGTTTATGTCGGACTATCTTGTGGATGGTTCGATGCAGCTCATAAAGGGTAATCATGAACTGTTTGCCCAGATGTACATAGAGGGAAGCATGTCAGAGAGACAGTGGATCATATTCGGCGGTGGTGGAACAGTCAGAGATATCAAGAAGCTCAATGTGGATGATCAGATGAAACTGCATGGGTATCTGGCACATCTGCCACATTACACAGAGATACATTCGCCAAAGTACGGAGTTTGTGTTGTCACCCATCCGGGCATTCATTGTGGCTCGTATGTCAGAAACGCTGACAGGACGATCAATATTACCGAGTCTATTACGAATGCCGTGGGAAGAGATGAATACAGGTTTCTCATATCGCCGGATATCCACAATGTTCCGTTTTCGGATAAGAAGGCATTTGACAGGTATGTGTTCTGCGGACATGTGACGACGAACAGACTCAATGAAGATCATTCATATAACGCTTATGTGACATCATACTATACGGATCTCGACTGCGGAAATGGAGAGAGAAACAGGGGCGGAAAGCTGGCGTGCTATTGCGTGGACGACGACAGTATTTTTTATATATGAGATTTTTTTAAAATTAGGGGTTGATTTTTGAAAGAATATAGAGTATTTTATATTCAACAATTAAATGATACGAAATGGACAAAGGTGTTCTCAAGAAGGAGGACACCTTTCTCTTTTTTTGAGGATACGTTAAGGATTCATTTTTAATCAAGAAAAGGAGTAGTAATTATGATGAACAAAATTTCGGCCGTATTTGGCTCACACGTATTCTCAGATCAGGTCATGAGAGAGAGACTTCCAAAAGCAGTTTACAAGTCACTCAAGGCGACTATTGACAAGGGCGAGCCTCTCGATACATCAATCGCAGATTCAGTTGCAGCAGCCATGAAGGAATGGGCAATGGAGCTTGGTGCAACACATTATACACATTGGTTCCAGCCACTTACGGAGACAACAGCAGAGAAGCACGACTCATTCGTAAGCACAGTCGGTGATGGCGGTGTTATCCTCCAGTTCACAGGCAAGGAGCTCATTAAGTCAGAGCCGGATGCTTCATCATTCCCTTCAGGCGGTCTTCGTGAGACATGCGCAGCAAGAGGATATACAGCATGGGATTGTACATCACCTGCATTTGTAAAGACAACAGATGAGGGAACATGTATCCTCTGTATCCCGGCAGCATTCACATCATATACAGGAGAGTCACTTGACTACAAGACACCTCTTCTCCGTTCGATGGATGCCATCAGCAAGGAAGCCCTTAAGGCTCTTGCAATGTTCGGCAACACAACAGCCAAGAAGGTTACTTCATCAGTTGGTCCTGAGCAGGAGTACTTCCTGATAGATAAGAAGAAATTTGCAAAGAGAACAGATCTTAAGCTCTGCGGACGTACACTTTTCGGAGCAATGCCTCCAAAGGGACAGGAGCTTGATGATCAGTATTTCGCAGCGATCAAGGATAAGATCGCATCATACATGACAGAGTTGAACGAGGAGCTGTGGAAATACGGTATCCTTGCAAAGACACAGCACAATGAGGTTGCACCTGCACAGCATGAGCTTGCACCAATCTTCTCAACAACCAACATCGCCACAGATCAGAACCATCTGGTTATGGCAACCATGAAGAAGATCGCTGCAAAGCATGACCTTGAGTGCGTACTCCATGAGAAGCCATTTGCCGGTGTAAATGGTTCAGGTAAGCACAACAACTGGTCGATCTCAACAGACGAGGGCGAGAACCTCATCGATCCAGGCAAGCATCCTGAGACAAATCTTCAGTTCCAGTTCTTCCTGGCAGCAGTCCTGGCAGCAGTAGATAACAACGCTGAGCTTCTGAGACTTTCCGCTTCATCAGCAGGAAACGATCACAGACTTGGAGCTAACGAGGCACCTCCAGCAATCATCTCAGCATTCCTTGGAGAGCAGCTCCAGTCGATCGTTGAGCAGATCATCGAGAAGGGTGAGGCTACAGAGTCCCCAAAGGGCAAGACATATGTATCAGGTGCATCAACACTTCCTACATTTACAATGGATGCCACAGATAGAAACAGAACATCACCATTTGCGTTCACAGGTAACAAGTTCGAGTTCAGAATGGTTGGTTCAACACAGTCCATCGCATTCCCAATGATGGTACTCAATACAATAGTTGCAGATCAGATCAAGAAGATGACAGATGAGCTTGAGGGCGCTGACGATTTCGAGACAGCATGCAAGGCACTCATCAGAAGAGAACTCACAGCACATCAGAGAATCATCTTCAATGGCAATGGTTACTCAGATGAGTGGGTTGAGGAGGCAGCAAAGCGTGGTCTTCCAAATATTAAGTGCATGGTTGATGCTGTTCCTTATCTTGCAGCAGACAAGAGTGTTAAGATCTTTGAGAATCTTGGAGTTATGGATAAGGCAGAACTTGAGGCGAGAGCTGATGTAATGCTTGAGAACTATGCAAAGAAGATCAACATCGAGGCACTCACTATGATAGAGATGTCTAATGAGGAGATCATTCCTGCAGTTATGGAATATCAGGCAGAACTTGCAAAGGGTGCAGCTGAGATCAAGGCTCTCGGAATTGATCCTACAGTTCAGGTATCACTTCTGAACACCATCTCAGAGAAGCTCACAGAGCTCAAGAGCGCTACAGTAGCCCTTGAGGAGCTGGTTGTAAAGGCATCAGATTACGAGGGAGATACAGAGGCCTGGGCTAAGTATTTCCACAACACAGTATTTGCAGCATTTGACACAGTGAGAAAGCCTGCTGATGAACTTGAGAAGGAACTTCCAAAGACAGCTTGGCCATTCCCAACATACGAGCAGCTGTTATTCGAGCAGTAAAACATAGATTGAGTTTGCTAATCCTACTAAATTCTATATAAAATAGCTTAGAGGCATCCTGTCTGCGGTATCGCAGGCGGGGTGCTTTTTGCGCGTTAAAATCCCGTCAAGCGCGCACATGCGAGAGCTTGCTCGCGGCATGTAGCGCATTTGACAGGATGACGCGACATGAACACGAAGGCCGACAGGCCGGAGTGTGAATGCCGCGCAGAATTGCGGGAGCACGAAGTGCGGAGCAATACTGGAATAACGCGCAAAGCGCGAGAGAAGTGTGAAGCAATTCGGTATTAACGCGCAATGCGGTGGAGAAGTGCGAAGCGGAGGAGCAGGCACCTCCGTCCCCACTTGCCCGCCTCCACAAATTCTGCTATTATATACAGATGTGTTGTGATGTATTTTTGCACCGGCCACGGCATAAACAGGATCATGTGTGTGGCGGATGCTGAAAGAATAGGAGCATAATTTGAAGAATTTATATATAGCAGAGAAGCCCAGCGTGGCGAGGCAGTTTGCCGACGTGCTGGGGGTGAAGGGCAATGCGGGAAATGGTTACCTGGAGTCGGATACAGCGGTTGTCACATGGTGTGTCGGACATCTGGTCACCATGAGCTACCCGGAGGTCTACGATCCGAATCTTAAGAAGTGGAGCCTTTCAACTATTCCATTTATTCCAACTGAATACAAATATGAAGTTCTTCCTGACACAAAGAAACAGTTCAATATCGTTGCGGGATTGCTTACCCGCGATGACATAGGCTGTATCTATGTGGCAACGGATTCAGGACGAGAGGGAGAATACATATACAGGCTTGTGGATTCAATGGCTCACGTAACCGGCAAGGAGAAACGCCGTGTGTGGATCGATTCACAGACCGAGGAGGAGATCCTCAGGGGAATCCGTGAGGCGAAGCCGCTCTCAGAGTACGACAGTCTCAGCGACGCAGCGTACCTTAGGGCCCAGGAGGACTACCTTATGGGTATCAACTTTTCAAGGGCGCTGTCGCTGAAGTTTTCAAATGTAGTCCAGAGGTATCTCGGCATGGACAGATGTGTCATAGCCGTGGGCCGTGTCATGACCTGTGTCCTCGGTATAATAGTGAAGAGAGAGCGTGAGATCAGGGAGTTTGTAAAGACTCCGTTCTACAGACTCGTTGCAAATGTGGGCGAGGAAGGACAGACATTTGATGCAGAATGGAAGGCAGTGAAGGGCACAAAGTATTTCGAGTCGCCTCTTCTGTATAAGGAGAATGGATTTAAAGAGAGACCCGCAGCGGAGCAGCTTCTGGCGGAGCTGAAGGCAGGGGAGCCCGAGGCTGTGGCCCAGGCTGTGGAGCGCAAGAAAGAGAAGAAACAGCCTCCGATGCTGTATAATCTGGCGGAGCTTCAGAATGACTGTTCATCACTTTTCAAGATCAGTCCGTCCGATACCCTCAAGATAGTCCAGGAGCTCTACGAGAAGAAGCTGGTAACCTATCCGAGAACAGATGCCAGAGTGCTGTCAACGGCCGTGGCAAAGGAGATAGGACGGAACATATCGGGACTTAAGAATTTCCAGCCTGTGGCAGAATTTGCACAGGGGGCCATGGAGAGCGGCACATATAAGGGAATCGCAAAGACGAAATATGTGAACGATAAGCAGATTACCGACCACTACGCCATCATACCTACCGGACAGGGCTTTGGAGCACTTAGAAGTCTGGCACCTACAGCTCTCAAGGTATATGAGATCATATGCAGGAGATTCCTCAGCATATTTTACCCTGCTGCGGAATACCAGAAGGTTGCAATGACACTCTCCAAGAACGGAGAGAAGTTGTTTGCCAACTTCAAATATCTGATAAACGATGGCTATCTTAAGGTGGCGGCCAACAGCTTTTCCAAGAAGAAGGACGATGTGAAGTACAGCCCTGAATTCATAGCAAGGCTTGCGAAGATAAAGAAGGGTGACAAGCTGAGCGTCCAGGGAATCGACATAAAGGAGGGTGAGACATCCCCACCTAAGAGATACAACTCAGGATCACTGATCCTGACCATGGAGAATGCAGGACAGTTCATAGAGGATGAGGCGCTCAGAGAGCAGATCAAGGGAGCTGGAATCGGAACAAGTGCCACAAGAGACGGGATCATCACCAAGCTGGAGAAGAACAAATATATATCGCTGAACAAGAAGACACAGATAGTGACCCCGACATTCCTTGGGGAGATAATATACGATATAGTATATTATTCCATCAACGGTCTGCTGAGAGCGGACCTGACGGCGAGCTGGGAAAAGGGGCTTGAGGGTGTCGCTGAAGGTCAGATATCCAAGCAGGAATACACGGATAAGATGACTACATTTGTCACCAAATACACAAACCTTGTGAAGCAGATACAGAACCAGAATGGAATAACAGGGGTATTCGACAAAACGAAGGTGTTCTACGCCAAGGGCGGAGGTGCCCAGAAGAAGGAGACAAGAGCCACAGTCAGAACAGGCGCAAAGGCGGAGAAGAATGCGGATACACAGTGATTGCACATACTGATTCAAAGGTGTATAACATAGTATGTATCAGTTATATGTGATAGAAAAGGAGACTATTATTATGGAAGATATACAGTCAGTTGTAACAATAAAGGAGCTCTACAGCCTGGATCAGACCATGGCAAAGCCTCTTCTTGAGAAGCTTACCTATCCATGGGAGGCGCTTCCACTTATCAAGGATTTTGTGCTTGAGCTTGGAAAGAGCCTGGACAAGGATGAGTACAATGAGGTGGATGAGCATGTGTGGATCCACAAGAGCTGTAAGGTGTATGGAACAGCAACCATCCTTGGACCGACAATCATAGGTGCAGGCACAGAGGTTCGCCCGGGTGCGTTCATCAGAGGAAGCGTACTGGTCGGAGAGAATTGTGTGATAGGTAATTCAACAGAGCTCAAGAATGTCATCATATTCAACAACGTTCAGGTTCCTCATTACAACTATGTGGGAGATTCAGTCCTCGGCTTCAAGTCACATATGGGTGCCGGAAGCATCACGTCCAATGTGAAGTCTGACAAGACTCTGGTTCACGTTAAGGGAAATGTGGACGGACAGAGCTTTGACATTGCAACAGGACTTAAGAAGTTTGGTGCAATGCTCGGAGATAATGTTGAGGTTGGCTGCAACAGCGTCCTCAATCCTGGAACCGTAATAGGAAGATTAAGCAACATCTATCCTGTATCAAGAGTCAGGGGATATGTGCCGGGAGGCAGTATTTTCAAGGATAAGGATAACATAGTTGCAAAGCAGTAACGACCGTATAAACGGTGGGATAAATAAAGGACATATGACCGTATATAATACAAGATATATACGGTCATATGTCCTTTTGTTTTGGCAGAAAGCACCGTGACAGCTAGTTGATCACGGCATCCTTCAGGGCATTTCGTATGGAATCTATGATAAGTCTGGTAGTGTATGTGCTGTCTCCGGAAGGTGTTATATCGTCCACGGAAGATATGTAGTGAAGCTGAGTATTGATATCCTCGAGTGCCGTTTCAAGAAGTGGGTACATGGTGGTCACAGTCTCATCCACCTGTTTGAATGACACATCTGTGATGTAGTCCTCATCCACAGTGACCATGACGGACAGAGTGTTTTCTCCCAGAACAAGGGAAGATGAGTATGTCCCCGGTGTGTAATGTATCTCGTCGAGCTTAGGAGACGGATCAGTCTGGGCTGAGGTTGCGATGCTCCTGGCTGAACCACTGGTGTCATCTGAATCTTTGCCGCGGAACATGGTGATAAGTATAATGACAAATACGATCACAAGTGCCAGCAGTATGGCGGTGTATATGAGTTCTTTTGATTTTAATACGATAAGTTTAGTTGATGACATTATTTGCTCTCCCTGTTTTTTATATATTTTATTCACAAGAGAGCGATTTTATGAGAAAATTATTAGCAGATGAAAAAACAGCATAGATAACAGTATATTGAGGTGTAAGGAGAATACAGATGGCAATACAGTTTGTACTGGGACCCGCCGGTTCAGGAAAAACAGAATATGTGATAAAGAAGCTGATAGAGGAGTCGATGGCTCACGGAGACCTGAATTATTTGTACGTGGTTCCAGAGCAGTTCTCCATGGAGGCGCAGAGAGATATAGTGACCATGCATCCTAGGCATGGAACAATGAACATAGATGCCATAGGCTTCAACAGGCTTGCGTACCGGGTATTCGATGAGCTGTCAGTGAATCCGGGAAGGGTTCTGGAGGACTTTGGAAAGAGCATGCTCATCAAGAAGATACTTATGGAGTCACAGGACGAGCTTCTTGTTTATGGAAGCTATATCAACAAGATGGGTTTTATAGATGAGATGAAATCCATGATGTCTGAGCTGTTCCAGTATGCGGTTGACAGGGATTCGATCGACGCAGTCATGGACAAGCTGGATAAGGACAGTCTGGTATACAGAAAAATGCATGACATCAGGCTTATATATAAGAGATTTGAGGAGTACAACAGGGATGGCAGCTATATAGTTGCGGAGCAGCTCATTGAATTGCTGGCTGAATGCGTGGACAGGTCGGATATGCTGGCACACAGCCATCTGTATCTTGACGGATTCACAGGATTTACACCGGTACAGATGGATCTTATCAGGAAGCTCATGACACGCGTTGAGAGCATGATATTTGTATTTACGATAGATGCGTCGCAGATAGGCTTCACAAAGCCGAAGGAGTACGAGCTGTTCAGACTCACCAAGGAGACTGTGCAGGCGCTTGTGAGAATGGCGGGTGATGAGCAGGTGGACATACTGGATAATGTCGTTATGTGTCAGGATCGCAGACCGTACAGATTCGAGAAAAGCAAGGAGCTTGCAGGACTTGAGGCCAATCTGTTCAGATACCCCCATGGCAGAGTCACAGGCGATGATGGAGACATACATGTGGTCGCTGTGGACAGGGCGGCAGACGAGGCTGAGTATATAGCGGGAAGAATACGAGAGCTTGTCAGGGACAAGGGATACCGTTATAAGGATATAGCCGTGGTTGCGGGTGATCTGCAGGATGTGGCAAGGTATTACCGTCAGGCGATGGAGGAATACGATATCCCTGTGTTCATAGATGCAAATATATCTCTTAAGGGAGATCCGTGCTCAGACACCATAAGGGCTTTCCTCGGTGTGATGACGGACAACTTCTCATTTGACAGCGTGTTCAGACTGTTAAAGTCAGGAATGACCGGTGTGGATCAGGACGACATTGAGAGGATGGAGAACTATGTGCTTCTCAGGAATCTCAGGGGTTACAGGAGCTGGACGAAGGAGATAACCGATGACAGGAATCCTGACTATGCGGCAGACATGGAGTCTATAAGAGCCCAGATCATGGAGCTTTTCTCGGACAAATGTATCGATGTGTGGAAGCCGGCAAGCCCTGGCTCCAAGAACACAGTGAGAACATATACGGAATCTCTTTACAGCTTCCTTGCGCAGCTTGATGTGTGCGGTAAGCTTGAGGCTCATAAGAAAGTGCTGTATGAGCAGGAGAGATGGGATGAGGGAGATGCATACGGAAGGATATTTGACAAGATTGTTGCCCTGTTTGAGAAGATGGAGGCTATAATCGGCGATGAGAAGCTTACCGTAAAAGAATATGCGGGAATCTTGGATGCAGGCATAGCGGATATGGAGATCGGTATAGTGCCTCCGACTATAGACCGCGTGGTGGTCGGCGATATGACGAGATCAAGGCTCAACCATATAAAGGTGCTGTTCATGGCGGGAGTGAACGAAGGCATAATTCCGAAACCGGCCAAGAAGGGCAGGATACTCTCCGGTGCAGACCGCCAGAGTCTTGAGGACTACGGTATAGAGCTGGCTCCATCAGATAAGACAAATGCGTATATAGAACAGTTCTATATATACACCACGCTCACCAAGGCATCGGATATGATCTATGTGCTGTGCCGAAAGATCGGAGAGGATCTCAAGTCCATGAAGCCGTCATACCTGATAGACAGGATAAAGAATATATTCCCGGATATACGGACGGAGGAGTATGATGTGGACGGTCAGATGCCGGAGACTGCGGCGGGAGCGCTCAGATACATCATCAGACATTCTGATGACGTTGAAGCCGGGGAGACGCTGGACGCTGTCAGAAAACTGCTTTCGAAGATGGGATATGGCAGACAGCTCAGATCGATTAACTTCGGGCAGAATTATGTTAACTCGTCAAAAAATCTGTCTCCAGATACTGTACGCCTTATATATGGAGAGAATCTGGTGGAGAGTGTGTCCAAGCTTGAGCGGTATGCTGAGTGCCAGTTCAAGTATTTCCTGACATACGGACTTTCGCTCAGAGAGAGGGAGACATACAGGATAGGCGCTGCAAATGTTGGTAATATACTTCACAGCACCATGGAGAAGATATTCTCATTTGTCAGGATGTTCAGGGACAACGACTGGGTACATCTGGACGAGGCGGAGCTGGAACAGAAGGCGGTGGAATTTGCAAATGAATCTGCGGAGGATGAAGCCGGGCTGTACTTTGAGGATTCTTCAAGAGCGGCATACATGAAAAAGCTTCTGGCGGATGTTGCGTCGAGGACAGCCAGGACGCTCCGCACATTTATCAGATGTGGGGAGATGGACCCGGAGAATTTTGAGCGGCGGTTCAACACATCGGAAAATGCAGACAACATAGACAGATATATATTCAACCTTCCAAATGGACTCACGATGAGCCTCAAGGGAGTTATAGACAGAATAGATGAATTTACGGATGACAGGGATGCTTATTTCAAGATCATAGATTACAAGTCATCTGATAAGAAGCTGGATATAGACAAGGTGCTCGGAGGACTCCAGATGCAGCTCGTGACATACGGCGCCATAGCCTGCGAGCTTGAAAAGCGCAGGATGGCACAGCTTGGAAGACCTGGTGGTATACATGTGGGCGGACTTCTGTATTATACCTTTGACAATCCGGCATGTGACGTGACGGCAATGGGAGATAAGATCAGATACACCGATGATGGCATGGGATTTGCGGCCGATGACGAGGTGTTCGGGGGAGTGCTTGTGGACACCTTCGAGAAGAAGATACTTGAGGAGTCCAGATATTCAGGTCTGTACAATGGAGATAACAGGGCGCTGAAGGTCATGGACAACAGCTCAGCGACACTCAAGAACGGACAGAGCCTTGAGGAGACTCTTATAACAGATCTCATGGAGGCGAACCGCAGAAACATAGAGAGGCTTGCCGGCAATATAGCCGAGGGAAGCATCGAGATAAATCCGGTCAATGAGGGCAAGGTAAATGCGTGCAAATACTGTGATTTTAAGGGCATATGTGCATTTGACAGCAAGTATTCAGGCAATTCATACTCCAGGATCTATAGGGGCGAGGCGGAAAATTACAACCGCAAAGCTGAGGATATAAAGAATATCAGGACTGACTACAAGAAGGTCAGGGGGGATATGGAGAAGGCTGTTAAGTCATGTGACAGCGCCAAGAAAAAGTACGATGATGCACAGAAGAAGGTCGATGACCGCGGCGATAAGGCAACACAGAAGATGATGGAGACTCTCGAGAGCACCAGAAAGAAGCTGGCGGAGGAGAGGGCGCATCTTGAGGAGCTGCGAGAACTGGCTGAACAGATAGCGAAGAGAGCTGCAGAGTTTGATATAGAGATAAGTGAGGAGTGATGGCATGGGAAAAGATATGAAGACTGACAATGGAATTAAGTGGACAGACCAGCAGGCGCATGTCATCGACACAAGGCATGGCAATCTTCTTGTATCTGCAGCGGCGGGGTCAGGTAAGACGG
>ENA-ORNY01000819-ORNY01000819.1-human-gut-metagenome-genome-assembly--contig:-NODE-819-length-19730-cov-11.304651_pt1 | contig 19730 bp, 17 predicted proteins | sample MGYA00242122_ERZ509036 | MGnify/ENA primary metagenome ERZ509036 (study PRJEB26280, sample SAMEA2338696) | human gut metagenome | biome: human gut; feature: human-associated habitat; material: faeces... | reverse complement strand
GCCACCCCGGCCCCGGCCCGCGGGGAGGACGTGCCGGCCGAGGGCCCCGGCACGGATCAGCATCCCGCCGCGCGTCCGGCGCCGCCGGCATCCCGCGTCCGGCTTTCCTCGGGAGAACTGCGGCAGCTCGTCCGTTCGGGCCGTCAGGAACTCGGAGGGACACCGTAAGACCTTTAGTAGTCAAGCTTTGCCAATTGTGGTATAATAAATATTATTTTGTGTGACGTTTTGTAAAGAATGCGCTGCCTACAGGCAGGGCATGAGGTTTGGAGGACTTACCATTATGAACCAAGCGTTGAAAACGCGGCTGGCCCTGGCCCTGACCCTGATGATGTGTTCCACGTCTCCGGTCTTCGCCGAAACGACGGGCAGCACCTCTCATGCGGTCGATCTCAAAACGAAACAGACTGTCGACACGAACGTGGCCAAGGACGCCACGACGGAAGCGCAGTCCCTGGCGACAAAACAGGCGGAGGCGGCCCGGCGGGCGGCGGAAGCGATGGCGCAGGGACCCCGCGGCACGGCGGCAGCGCAGGCCGGGGAACCGCAGCAGGAATCCGTTCCCGCTGTGGTGGAACACGAGGTCGATCCGGAACTGAAGCCCTTCCTGGACAAGCAGATTACGAAAATCGTCATTGCCGATAACAAGGAAATCAAGACGGAGAACATTGCCGCCGCCGTGATCAGCAAACCGGGCGTCAAGCTGACGGAAGAAGCGCTGGCCCGGGATTTGCAGTCCATCTACGCCATGGGCTGGTTCTATGATTTGCGGCCCACCTTCCAGGCCGTGCCCGAAGGGGTCGAGGTAACGTACCACGTCCTGGAAAACCCGAAATTCACGAATTATCGCATTGACGGCAATACGAAGCTGCCCACGGACGCCATCGAAAAGATGTTGTCCCTGCAGCGGGGGCAGATGATCAATCTCCGGGACGTTACGGAAAAAGTCCAGCAGGTGGAAGCGGAATACAAGAAACAGGGCTATATCCTGGCCCGCGTGACAGACCTGCGCGTCCTGCCCAACGGCACCTTGTATGTACAGGTCAACGAAGGTAAGGTCGAGGATTTCAAGGTCAAAGGCAATGTCAAGACGAAGGATTACGTCATCCTGCGCGAAATCCGTATGAAGAAGGGCGAACCGTTCAACACGAACCTGGCCCGCCGCTCCATGCAGCGCATCTACAACCTGGGCTTCTTCGAAGACGTCAACGTGCGCCTCAACCCGGGCAGCGACCCGAACTCCGTGGAAATGGAAGTCAGCGTCGTCGAAACGAATACGGGGACCTTCGGGATCGGCGCCGGCTACAGTGACGCCGACGGCTTCGTCGGTATGGTCAGCCTGGGCGACAAGAACTTCCGCGGCACCGGCGACAGCGTCATGCTCCGCTGGGAATTCGGCGGCGAGGACAACGCCAACTACGACGTCACATACACAAAGCCCTGGATCGACAGAAAAGAGACGACGGCCAGCCTGTCGGTCTACAAGTTTACGAACGAATATGCCGACTACGACCGCAACGCCAAAGAAATCGCCCGGTACGACAAGAAACGCGTCGGACAGGAACTGTCCTTCTCGCGCCGCCAGGGCGAATACGTGAGCAACGTCGTGACCCTGAAGAACCGGTCCGATAAGTACGACGGCCCCGTCGACGGCTATTCTACGCAGTACTACGAAGAGAATTACACGGGCGAAACTTACGGAAAGACCGCGGCGCAGCGCCGGGCGGAAAACTTCGGCGATACGCGCAGCATCGCTTACTCCCGCGTTTACGACTCCCGCGACAATATTTACGACCCGCACGCGGGCAAACGCAATTCCTACACCTTCGAATGGGCCGGCCTGGGCGGGGATTTCCGCTTTGAAAAGGTCACGGTCGACTACCGGTACTACCTGAAAGCCGGCGGCCAGAATGTCCTGGCCTTCAACTTCGGCGCCGGGTACGCCTGGGGCAACATGCCCTTGTCGCAGCGCTTCTCCATGGGCGGCGCCGACACCCTGCGCGGATACGAAGACGATCAGTTCCGCGGCAACAGCATGCTCCGTGCTACCATGGAATATCGCGTGCCCATCGTCAAGAAAGTCCAGGGCGTCCTCTTCGTCGATTCGGGCTACGCCTGGGACAAACGGGACGAGACCATGTTCGACCTGGGCCTGATCAAAGTCGGCTACGGCCTCGGCGTCCGCATCAATTCGCCCCTGGGTCCCATCAAGCTGGACTACGGCATCGGCGAAAACCAGAACAAATTCCACTTCAGCTTCGGCGGCCAGTTCTAAGGACGGCCGGCTGGATTTCACACCGGAAGGCGGCTTAGTCTCCTTCCGGTTTCTTTCCCATTATGACCACATACGCAATGGCGGGCCTGCTGGCCCTGACCCTGGCTCTGCCGTCCCTTGCGGCGGCGGCGCCGGTCACACAGGTACAAGTGCATATTACGGACAGCCGCGGCACGACGAGCCGCCTCCTGCTGGACAAGATGTCCGGGAGCATGCGCGTCGTGGCGGAGCAGCTCTTCAACGGACGGGATTCGGCGGCCCTCGCGGCCGCTGCCGGGGATTACGAACGTCTTCTCGGCGAGATTTCGGACCGCGTCATTACGGGGTACCAGACGAATCAGGTCACCCTGCGTTTTGTCGATTCGGCCCAGGGCACGACGGCCATGGCCGATTTTTCCGTTTCCCCCTGGGCACAGACCGTAGGCAAGGTGAAGGTGGACCTGCAGTTCTCCGGCCTGGACACGGAAACGGCGGCGCTCCTGGAACACAGACTGCCCGGCCTGGAACAGCAGCTGCGCCAGACCCTGGAGGGGGCGTCCCTGGACGCGGCGGACTGGGCCGGCTCCCTGGTGCGCGCCCAAGTGCAGAAGCAGGTTGAAACGGCCTTGCCGGACTTTAAGGCGGCCGTCGACGTGACAACCCGCGGCGGCGACGCCTTTGTGCAGGTTATCGTCTATCCCGTCGGCCCTGTCGTGCGGGATGTACAGTACAGCATGGCTTCCAAATCCATCCCCAACATCCTGCTCATGGGGCTCAAGTACAAGTACGCCGACAAGGCGAAAGCGCTGCGCGGCCTGCCGCTGGGGTATATGCGCTCGCACCGGGCTGAGTTGGAGCGGTATTTCCTGGCGCAGCTCCAGGCCGAACCGTCCGTACGGCGTCATCGCCTGACGCCGGGTCTGACGATTGCCGCGGCGGGCAGCGGGGATGCCGTCGTGGATATTACGCTGGAGTCGCAGGAATACAGAATCTGGTTTGAGGGATACGGCGACATCGGCAGGGACGACCACAATTTGTCCGGCCGGGCCCATTTGGGCAAGTACATTTCGCCGCAGGTCGAACTGTTCGGGGAAGCGGGAGTGGACCTGGACGAGGTGGACTGGACCTTCGACCCGGGCTTCGCCTATCACCGGGGCAAGGCGACGCTGGCCCTGATGCGGCGGTTTCCCGACGACAAGAATATCTACCGCGGAACCTATGATTTTACGCCGAAGTGGCGTCTCCGCCTGGAGCATTTCGGCGATACGGGTGACAACGAATATGCCGTGCGCTACCGCATCCATGAATTCCTGAGCGGCGAGTACGTCTTTTCCTCGGACAAGTCGTATTTCCGCATTATCGGGAACCTGTGAGGGAGACAGGCGAATCTGTGAAAAATGGCGCCTCCGCGGCGGGAAATGTTGAAAGAAACACGTAACGCTGGTATAATATTATGGCGAATCTGCCGGCGCGCGGGAACAAAATCCCCCGCCGTGCCGCGGGTTCCCAAAGTGCCACCGCACGGTGGAATAGGAAAGGGCAGGTAATTGCTATCATGATGGAAAAATTGCGTAATCCGAAAAATGTGAAGACCATTTCCCTGGTCATCGCGGCGATCTTCGTCATCGGCTGCTTCACCATCGCCTTGACGGCCGGAGGATTCAGCAACCTGGGCGGCGTGGCGTCGGCGGCGGGCAGTGACTCGGCGATCGGCGTGGTGAACTACCAGGTCCTGGTATCCCAGTCCCCGAAATTGAACGAGGTCCGCGAGGCCATGCAGAAGGAAGTGGAAGCCACGCGCAAGGAGTTCGAGGACAAGAGCAAGAATATGAACACGGAGGAAAAGGACCGTTATTACCAGCAGCTGCAGCAGCGGCTGGGCAACAAGCAGAACGAACTGATGGATCCGCTCCTGAAGCAAATCAATGACACCATCCAAAAGATTGCCCAGAAAAAAGGCCTCTCGGTCGTCGTCGACAAGAGTTCCGTCATTTACGGCGGTGCCGACATTACGGACGAGGTAGCTAAGGCGCTGCAGGGCGCCGCGAAATAAGACGGAACTGGTGAGGCTTCCTGCGAAGCCTCGTTTTCCATTCTCGGATGACAAGCCGGACCCGTACGGGCGGCCGGAGTGGCGGCAAGAGCCGCGGGAGGGACCTTATGCGCTGGCTGACCGTAGTGCTGCTGCTTCTGGCCCTGCTGAGTTCTTCGTGTTCCTTTGTTTCCCAGGGAAAAGGGAAAATCGCCGTCGTCGACTGGAATAAGATCCTGGAAGCCCATCCGGACCAGGTGCGCCTGCGGCGGATGAAGGAAGAGTACAGCCTGTTGCTGAAGAAACGGCAGGAACAGGAGGCGCGGGGGCGGGCGCACCTGTCGGATCTGGACAAGCTCCGGCAGCTGCGGGAAACGAGCCACCGGAGCTACCTGTCTGCCGACCTGCTGGCGCAGCTGACGGAACGGCAGACACAGGAAGAGATGGCGCTGGCCGCCCGGGAGGCGGCCGTCGCCGCGGCGGTGGAGCAGGAATTGGCCTCCCGCCGGCAGGCCGTGGAGGAAAAGTACGCCTTGCCTCTCTTTAACCTGCGCCTCAAGCGGGAAGGCCTGCACTTGAAACCGGACGAAGAAAAGGCGGTCCGGGACGAGCTGAACCGGGTCCTGCTGGAACGGGACCGGGAACGGCAGGCCGTCGACGCGGAGAAGCAGCGCCTCGTGGCGGAGCGGATCCGGCCGGAACGACAGGCCATGCAGGAACGGCTGCTGGCGTACGCCCGGGAGCTGCGCGCCGGCATGGAAGGGTCCTTGGACAAACTGGCCCGGGAAGACAAGGCGCGGTTCCAACAGGGACCGGAGTCCTTCCAGGTCCTGCTGGGCTCCGTGGACCGCGAGCTGGACAAGCGCCAGCAGGCCATAGAGACCCTGGAGGCGGATATGAAATCCGACGTGGCGGGGATTGTCACGAAACTGGCCCGGGAAAAAGGATATACCGTCGTTTTTTACAAGTATAAAGCCAATATTTCCGCTGACGACATCACGCAGCCGGTCCTGCGGGACCTGCAGCAGCTGGCGTCCAAGCGTAAACTGGCCGATGGGCTTCGCCGCAGGACGGCTCCGACGGCTGCTGCCCAAGGTGCATCAAAATGAAATCGATGAATTTCAGGAAGGAAGAAAGACACATGAAAAAAGTATTAGCACTCCTCATGGTGACCTGTTCGCTGCTGGCCTTCGGCTGCAGCAGCCGTAACGCCGCGTTCGGCGTCGTGGATATGCGGAAGGTGGAACAAGACGCGCCGGCCGTGCAGAATGTGAAGAAAGAGCTGCAGGAGAAATCCCAAAAACTGCAGGAGGACATGAAGAAGGAATCGGCAGGCAAGAGTCAGGAAGAACAGGATAAGATCGCCCGGGATAAGTCGGCCCAGATGCAGGTCGCTTCCTCGGAAGCGCAGAACAAACTGAAAGCCAGCCTCGATACGGCCATGCAGGAAGTTTCCAAGGAAAAAAACCTGAGCGCGATCCTTCTGAAGGACGCTGTTCCGTCCGGCGGGGTCGATGTGACGGAAGATGTGATCAAGAAGATGAAATAAGCGTTCCCGGCACAGCGGGAACGGCTGCCCCGCCGGGGAAGGGCTGACGGACGGCGGACGTCCTGTGAGACGGCAAGGGGCACGAGAGAGGGAAAAGACATGGAAAAAACGTTACAAGAACTGGCCGCATTTCTGCACGGAACCCTGGAACACGCGTCGGACTTGAAGATTACCGGCGTGAATGGCCTCGTGGAAGCGGGCCCGACGGAGATTTCCTTTGCCGTCCAGCCGTATGTGGAGGTTTGCGGGAAAAGCCGTGCTGGCGCCATGATCCTGGCCTACGGCGAAGGGGAACTGCGCGACCGCCCGGTCCTCCGCGTGGAAAACCCGCGCGAGGCTTTCGCGGCCCTGCTGGAATTGTTCCGTCCCCGGGAAGAGGTGGAACGGGTCCTCAGCCCCCTGGCCTATATCGCGGACGACGCGAAAGTCGGTCGGAATGTGGCTGTCATGCCCTTTGCGGTCATCGATAGCGGCGCCGAGGTGGGCGACAATACGGTAATCTACCCCTACACCTATGTGGGGCGTCATGTCAAGGTGGGGACGGACTGCATCCTCTATCCCCATGTGACCATCCGGGAAAATTGCGTCGTAGGCAACCGGGACATCCTGCAGTCTGGCTGTGTCATCGGCGGCGATGGCTTCGGCTTTGTCACGACGAAGGGAAAGCACAACAAGGTACTCCAGACGGGCAACGTCGTCCTGGGCGACGACGTGGAAGTCGGCTGCAATACCTGCATTGACCGTGCCACCGTGGACAGCACGATCGTGGGGAACGGCACGAAACTGGACAACCTGGTCCATCTGGGCCACAACGATGTCATTGGGGAGAACAACCTTTTCGTCGCCCTCGTCGGCATCCCCGGCAGTGTCCACATCGGCAACAACAATACCTTCGGCGGCCAGTCCGCCACGGTGGGCCATATCAAGATCGGCAGCAACAACACCTTCGCCGGACGCTGCGGCGTCATCGGCGATGTGGGGGACGGGCAGATCCTGGCGGGCTTCCCGTCTATGCCGCATATGGAATGGCTGCGGCAGCAGTCCAAACTGCGCAAGATTTCCGAGATCAGCAAATCCATGCGCGAGTTGAAAAAACAGGTCGCGGAGCTGCAGGCGCAGCTGGAGGCGGCCCGCGGCGGGGAGGGGCAGTAAGCCTATGTTCGCTTACTATCTGATGAAGGCCCTAAGTCGGCTGTTCTGCGTCTTGCCGGAGAGCTGGGGACGGGCGTTCGGGGACTGGCTGGGGCGTTTCAGCCTGCGGTTCGTGCCGGCGTGGCGCATGAAGATGGCCGCGGCCAACGTGCAGGAATGCCTCGGAGTACCGCCGGAGAGCGCGGAGCGCATCGCCCGGGCCAGCGTGGTCAAATTCGGCCGGATGATCGTGGAAGTCCTGCGGTTTCCCCTCCTGGTGCGACGGAGTATCGATTCCGTCGTCCGTACGGAGGGGCTGGAGTACCTGGAAGAAGCCTACGCCAAGGGCAAGGGCGTCATCATGTGCACGGGTCATTTCGGCAACTGGGAGCTCCTGGGGGCGACCGTCGCCCTGCACGGGTATCCCATCCTGTCCATCGCGCGCAAGCAGAACAACGGCGCCATGGACCGGTTTATCAACGAATACCGCGAACTGGCCGGCCAAAAGGTGGCCTATAACCGCGGCAAGGAAGGCGTCCTCGCCATGGGACGCTATTTGAAGGAGAAACATCTGCTCGGCATTTTGTTCGACCAGGACACGAACGATACGGGCATCGAACTGGAGCTGTTCGGCAAGCGGGCCGTCACACCGGCGGGGCCGGCCGTCTTTTCCCGTACGTTCGGGTGTCCGATCCTGCCGATTTTCATGCACTACGACGCGGACGGGTCGTGCAGGGCCAGGATTTATCCGCCGCTCTACGCGGCCAGGACCAAGGACAAGGACAAGGACCTGCGCGAGGTGACGGAGGAACTTCTTCGTATCCTGGAAGCGGAAATCCGCAGCAACCCGCCGATGTGGTTTTGGGTCCACGACCGCTGGAAAGACGGGCGGAAGCGGTTTGACCGCTAAGGGGGACGGACGCGTCCCAAGAGAGAGATAAAGGAGTAGGCAAATGCAGAAACAGATGACACTGGCAGGCCCCGTTTCGTATTCCGGAAACGGGCTGCACTCGGGTAAACCTGTGACCATGACACTGCGGCCTGCCGCGCCGGACACGGGTATCGTCTTCGTCCGCACGGATTTGCCGGGGCTGCCGGAAATCCACGCCAGGGCGGAACTGGTCACGTCGACCCTCCGGGCCACGACCCTCAGTGAAAACGGGGCGCAGGTCTTTACGGTGGAGCACCTGCTGGGAACCTTGTCCGCCCTGCGGGTGGATAATTGCCGCATTGAAATGGATTCGCCGGAACCGCCGGTAGCGGACGGCAGCGGTCTCGTCTTCGCCCGGCTCGTCCAGCAGGCCGGCCGGACGGAACAGGCAGCGGAACGCAAGGTCTACAAGGTGGACCGCGCCTTCAGCGTCTACGACGGGGATAAATACATCGTCATGCTGCCCTATGACGGCATGCGCATCTCTTTTACATCGCTCAATTCCCACCCCCTGCTGGGAACACAATATCAGGACGTGGAATTGACGGAAGCCTCTTTCCTGGAGGAAATCGCGCCGGCCCGCACGATTGGGTTCATGGCCGAAGTGGAACAGATGAAAAAGATGGGCCTCGGCCTGGGCGGGACCCTGGAAAACTGCGTCGTCTACGATGACACGAAGTGCCTGTCCCGGCTCCGCTTCCCGGACGAACTGGTGCGTCATAAGATCCTGGACGTGCTGGGAGACTTGTCTCTCCTCGGTCCCTGGGAGGGCCATGTCCTCGCCGTCAAGTCGGGACATGCCTACAATTCACAGCTTGCCAAAAAAATCATCGCATACAGGGAGGGTAAATAAATGGCTATTCAGTTGGATGTCAACGAAATCAAGAAGATTCTGCCCCATCGTTTCCCCATGCTTCTCGTGGACCGTATCCTCGACCTGGAACCCATGAAGTGGGCCGTCGGGCTGAAAAACATCACGGTCAATGAAATGCAGTTCCTCGGTCATTTTCCGGACGAACCGATTATGCCGGGCGTCCTCCTGATTGAAGCCATGGCCCAGGTCGGCGGCGTCGCCATGCTCTATCCGCCGGAAAACCGCGGCAAGATCGCTGTGTTCGGGAAGATCGACAAGGTGCGGTTCCGCAAACCGATCGTGCCGGGGGATCAGCTCATCACGCGGGCCGAAGTGGTTAAGATCCACGGCACCATGGGCGTCATCCACTGCGAAGGGAAGGTGGACGGCGAAGTGGCCTGCGAATGCGACTGCTTCTTTGCCATTCAGGAGAACAAAAAATAAAAAAGCAAGTATTCTGACGAAAAATAGACATGTCTTGATGAAATTTTGCGGAAACTCGCGAAATGCATTGGGAATGTTATAATTTACAAAAATACGGAATGCCGAAAAGAGGGATCGGAGCAGACTATAATTTTAAGTAGCGTAAAACCAGGCTCAGATTTCCAGAAATGGTAGTTCATATCGGCAGGGAGTGTGAAACAATGGCATCGGTAGTTACACCGCTGTGCAAGATCCATCAGACCGCCATCATTGAAGAAGGCGCTGTCATCGGGAAGAATGTCACCATCGGCCCGTACGCGGTCATCAGTCATGATACGGAACTCGGCGACGGATGCGTCGTGGGACCGCATGTGGTCATCCATCCGTATACCTATATCGGCAAGGACTGCCGCTTTTTCCCCGGCGCTTCCATCGGTGGGGAACCGCAGGACCTGAAGTTTGAAGGCGAACACAGTGCGACGGTCATCGGGGATCGCTGCACCTTCCGCGAATGCTGCACGGTCAGCCGTGCCACGGGCGAAGGCAATGAGACCCGCCTGGGCAATGACATCCTCATGATGGCTTACACCCACGTGGCCCACAATTGCATCGTCGGCAACAATGTCATCATGTCCAACGTGGCAACCCTGGCGGGGCACGTCGTCGTCGAGGACCGTGCGGTCATCGGCGGCCTGGCGGCGGTCCACCAGTTCTGCCGCATCGGCCGCAACGCCATGGTCGGCGGCATGAGTCGTATTTCCCAGGACGTTCCGCCGTTTATGCTCGTTTCGGGCGATCCGGCTTTTGTCGCCGGGCTGAACAGCGTGGGCCTGGCCCGCGCCGGCATGCCGCTGGAAATCCGTTCCCAGCTGAAAAAGGCCTTCCGCATCCTCTATCGCAGCGGATTGCCGCTGGAACAGGCGGTGGAAACCATGGAACAGGAACTGGACAGCAACGAGCCCGTGGAACATTTGATGCGCTTCCTGCGCAATGTGGAACGCGGCATCATCCACACCCGTAAATAAGTGGAAACGGAAGGGCAGCGAACCTTTTATCGCTGCCCTTTTTGCGTTATCGGATCCGTGATAGGAGGGGAATCCCGTGATGGAGACCATCGGAATCCTGGCCGGCATCGGCCATCTGCCTGTGGACGTCGCCCGGGCGGCCAAGTCCCTGGGCTACCGTGTCGTCGTTATCTGTGTCGTGGCCACGCCGGACGAGGAGCTGGCCGGCAGCGCCGACGCGTATTACGAAATCAATCCCGGCAAGGCAGGCAAAATCATCGACACGCTCCAAAAGAACGGCGTGCGCGAAGTGACCATGATCGGCAAGGTCACCAAAGAAGTGCTCTACCGCAAGGGCGTCGTCCTGCCGGACCTGACGGCCATCAAACTGTTGGCGTCCCTGCCGGACCGCAAGGACGATACCATCATGTACGCCATTGTCAAACTGATCGAAGATGCAGGCATGCAGGTCATGGACCAGACAAAACTGATTCGGCCCCTCCTGCCGCCGCCGGGGGTGCTGACGAAGCGGCAGCCCACGGAAGCGGAACGGTCCGACATGGAGTTCGGGTTCCGCATGGCGAAGGAGCTGGGCCGCCTCGACATCGGGCAGACCGTCGTGGTGAAGAACCAGGCCGTCATGGCCCTGGAAGCCATTGAGGGAACCGACGCCTGCATCCTGCGCGGCGGCTATCTGGGCAAGGGCGGCGTCATCGTCGCCAAGACGGCCAAACCGCAGCAGGACACCCGCTTTGATATGCCCGGCTTCGGGCCGACGACGATGCAGTCCATGATCCACGCCGGCGCGACGGGCATTGTCATCGAGGCAGGGCAGACCCTGATCATCGACCGGGCGCGGACCGTCGCCATGGCGGAAGCGCACGGCATCACCATTTGGGTAAAAGAGTAAGGAACCCGCGGGGACGGGACAGCTGTTCCCGCGGCGGCGGCACTGGCCTGTGGAATCGGCTCCGCAAGCCAGTGTTTTTCCGCTTTCTTCCGCCTTCTTTCTATTTCGTTACGGGGCCTCTTATGGTATAATATTTTAGTATTTATAGTAGAAATGGACAATAGGTGGATTATGACTAGAATTCTGATTTCTGCCGGCGAGGCTTCGGGCGATCTGCACGCTGGGGCCATTTGCCGGGCCCTTTTGCGGCGGGAACCCGGCGCCGAGGTCTACGGCATGGGCGGGGACCATCTGCGCGCGGCCGGCGGCACGGTGCTGTTCGACATCAAGGACCACAGCGTCATGGGGTTTGTGGAAGTCCTGCGCAAGCTGCCGGACCTGCTGCGCCTGCGGAAGGAGTTCGTGCGTCTTCTGGACGAATACCGTCCCGACGTGCTCTTGACTATCGACTATCCGGGCTTCAATATGCGCCTGGCAAAATGGGCCAAGGAACGCGGAATTCCTGTCGTTTCTTTCATTCCCCCGTCGGCCTGGGCCTGGCGTCCCGGCCGCGCGGTGGGGGTCGTGAAGGTCGTCGACAAGATTGCGTCCATCTTTCCTTTCGAGTACGACCTGTACAAGCGCTACGGCGCGGACATCGAGTTCGTGGGCCATCCCCTGGTGGATACGGTGCGTCCCGGTCTGCCCCGGGCCGAGGCGGAGGCCCTGGCCGGCAAGCGGCCAGGCCATCCCCTGATTTTGCTGCTGCCCGGGAGCCGTCCCATGGAGATCCAGCGCCTGCTGCCGGTCATGCTGGGAGCGGCCCGGATTTTGAAGGACCGCCATCCCGACTTCGACTTTGTCCTGCCCCGGGCCTCGACCATCCCGCAGGAAACCCTGCGGCAGGCGGTGGACCGGGTGGGCCTGGAGGTCACGATTACGAACGGCGGCACCTATGATATCATGTCCGTGGCGGATTTCGCCATCGCCACCAGCGGCACCGTGACGCTGGAAGCGGCCCTTTGCGGCCTGCCCTGCGTCATCCTCTACAAATCCTCTCCCCTTAGCTTTTGGATTGCGAAGCATGTGGTGGAAATCCCGCATATCGGCCTTCCGAATATCGTCGCCGGCCGTCTCATCGAACCGGAACTGCTCCAGGACCAGTGCACGCCGGAGCAGGTGGCGGACACGACGGAAGCGCTGCTGGAGCCGACGTGTTACGCCCGGCTGAAAGCGGACCTGGCGGAAACGCGGGCCCGCCTGGGAGAACCGGGCGCCGTACAGCGGGTGGCCGATCTGGTCCTGCGCGTGGCGGCCCAAGGAAAAACAAGGAGACTCCATGAATCTGTATAAACGAATCTTAGCGTACGTACGGCCCTACCTGAGGGTGCTCGCCCTGGCGCTCGTCTGCACGGTCCTCGCCGCGGCGGGGAACCTGTACCTGCCCTGGATTATCCGGGACATGGTCGACCGGGTCCTGTCCGACAAGGACGCCTTCATGCTGAACATGATCGCCCTGAGCATCGTGGTCATCTTCATCCTGCGGGGCATTTTCTTCTTCGGCCAGAACTACCTCATGAGCTGGGTCGGACAGCACGTCATCATCGACATCCGCAGCGAAGTGTTCCGTAAGCTCCAGCGTCTGTCCATGTCCTTTTACGACAAGAACAAGACCGGCACCATCATGAGCTACGTGACGAACGACGTCAACGCCCTCCAGGGCGCCATGGTCGAGAATACCATCGAGCTGGTGACGGAAGGGTTCATCCTCATCGGTTCCATCGGCGCCATGGTGTATCTGGACTGGCGCCTGACGGTCTTCACGTTCTGCACCTTCCCCGTGGTCCTTTGGTTCATGAACTTCTTCGGACGGAAAATTCGCCGCTCCGGCGGCCAGATCCAGGAAGCGACGGCGGACATCACGTCGGTCCTGCAGGAAGCGGTCGCGTCGGCGCGGGTCGTCAAGTCCTTTGTCCGCGAAGCCTATGAAATCGTCCGCTTCGACAAAGAGAACATGGCCAATTTTAAGGCGAATATGCGCAACGCCCGCTACATGGCGACGCTGACGCCGACCATCGAACTGGTGGCGGCCCTGGGGGTCACGCTGATCCTCTGGTACGGCGGCCACAACGTCATCGACGGCAAGACGACACCGGGCTCCCTGATTGCCTTCCTGGTCTACGCCGTCAACATTTCCAACCCCATCAAGCGCATCACCCGCGTCATCGGCAACATCCAGCGCGCCCTGGCGGCGGCCCAGCGAGTCTTCGACGTCCTGGACCTGCCGGAGGAGGTGCAGGATATGCCCGGCGCGAAACCGCTGCCGCCTGTGCGTGGTTCCGTGTCCTTCGAGCACGTGAGCTTCTCCTACAACCCCGGCGAAGAGGTAATCCACGACTTGAGCCTGACTGTACAGCCCGGCCAGAGCATCGGCGTCGTCGGCCCGTCCGGGGCGGGAAAATCGACCATCGCGAGCCTGCTGCCCCGGTTCTACAACGTCGATACGGGAACCATCCGGATCGACGGGACGGATATCAGCACGGTTACCTTGGATTCCCTGCGCGAGCAGGTGGGCATCGTGCCGCAGGAAACGCTCCTCTTCAACGGTACGGTCTATGACAATATCAAGTACGGCCGCCTCGACGCGACAACGGACGAGGTGGAGGCGGCGGCCAGGGCAGCCAACGCCCATGACTTTATCCTGAACCTGCCCCAGGGCTACCAGACCATGTTGGGCGACCGGGGCGTGAACATTTCCGGCGGCCAGCGGCAGCGCATCTCCATCGCGAGGGCGATCCTGAAGGACCCGCGCATCCTGATCCTGGACGAAGCCACGTCGGCCCTGGATACGGAAAGCGAGCGCGTCGTCCAGGAGGCACTGAACCGCCTCATGATCGGCCGTACGGCCTTTGTCATCGCCCACCGCCTGTCGACCATCAAAAATGCGGACCGCATCCTGGTCCTGGACCATGGCCGCCTGGTCGAAGACGGGACCCACGAGGAATTGATGAAACAGGGCGGCCTGTACGCCCACCTGTACCAGATCCAGTACAGCCGGAAGAAAGAGGAATGAGGGAACAGCGTTATGTACATACTTTATAATATCCTGGGGTTCTTGGCCTTCCTGTTCTTCATCCTGCCTTACTACGGCTATCGCCTGGCGCGGGAGAAAGGCTTTGGGACCCGGTTCCGCCAGAGCATGGGCCTGGTGCGGCGCGAGGAAATCGAAAACGTCATCGACCGGCGGTGCATCTGGATCCACGGCGCCTCTGTCGGGGAGATCGTGGCGACCAGCCCACTGGTCAAGGAAATCAAGAAAATCATGCCTGAACGGAAGGTCCTTGTATCGGCCTTCACGGTCGGCGGCTACAATATGGCCCGGCAGATTATTCCCGAGGCGGACGCGATCATCTATTTTCCCTTGGACCTGCCCTGGGTGGCGGAGTCCGTCGTGCGTCGCGTGCACCCGGGCATCTTTATGCCGGTTGAAACGGAGCTGTGGCCCAATTTCCTGCGGGCCATCCGGAACCGCAATATCCCTGTCATGATGGTCAACGGCCGTATTTCCGAGAAATCCGTCAAAAACTACCGCTACCTGTTCAGCATCTGGCGCGATATGCTGCGCACTGTCAGCCGCTTCTGCATGCAGTCTAGCATTGACGCGAACTACATTACCCATCTGGGCGCCGATCCGAACAAGATCTTCGTCACGGGCAATACGAAATTCGATCAGACGTATGCGGAAGTGACGCCGGAAGATTTGGCGGCCTACCGGGAAGAACTGGGCATCCGCGAAGGCGATTTCCCGGTCATTGTGGCCGGTTCCACCCACCCCTCCGAAGAAGAGGCGGTCCTCACGGCCTTTACGGAACTGCGCCGGGACTATCCCCGGGCCAAGCTGGTCATCGCGCCGCGGAAACCGGCGCGGGCCGACGAGATCCGCCGCCTGGCCGGTAAGTTCGGCTATGAGACGGGCTTTCGTTCCGTCATGAAGGAGAAAAGCGAGCGGCCGTCTTATCCCGTCCTCCTCCTCGATACCATCGGCGAACTGGGCCGGATCTACGCGGTCGGGGACATTGTCTTTATCGGCGGCAGCCTCATGCACCACGGGGGACATAACGTGCTGGAACCGGCGGCTCATGCCAAACCCATTCTCGTGGGGCCGAGCATGGAAAACTTCAAGGATTCCTACTCCTTGCTGAGCAAGGTCGGCGCCTGCCGCATGGTCCCCGACGCGAAGGGGCTGGCCCAGGCTTTCCGGGAGATCGCCGGCGACGAAGACTTGCGCCGGAAGATGGGCGCCGCGTCCATCCAGGTCATCCATGAGAACCGCGGCGCTGCCCTCAAGACGATGCACTATCTGACGGAGCTGCTGGAGGAAGCCTCCATCCCGCAGGCTTTTTACACCAGCTATCCCATCAATACGCGGAACTTCAATGACGCCGGCGGCGGCGGCCTGAAACACGGCGGCGCCATTATCCAGTACATCTTCCACCTGGCCCATTCGCCGGAGCGGCCCTGGTATGCGTTCCTGCTCCTGGGCTTTCTGCGCGCCCTGTCGTATTTGTACGGGATCGGCGCCCGGACGAGCCTGTGGCTGTACCAGCATCATATCCTGAACACGAAACGCCTGGACTGCTGTGTCATTTCCATCGGCAACATCACGGTCGGCGGCACGGGCAAGACGCCGACGACGCAGCGCGTCGCCCAGATGATCCAGCGCATGGGCTTCCGCGTCGTCATCCTGAACCGCGGCTACCGCTCCCACTGGGACAAGCCCCTGGGGGTCGTGTCTGACGGCAGGAAAATCTACATGACGGCCTACGAGGCCGGCGACGAAGCGTACCTGATGGCCAAGACCATGCCGGGTATTCCCGTCGTTATCGGGAAAAGCCGCTATGTGACGGGCAGTTACGCCGTGGAAAAACTGAAGGCCGACGTCATCCTGATGGACGACGGGTACCAGCACTGGCAGCTGGCCCGGGACCTGGACATCGTCCTCGTCGACACGCTGAACCTGTTCGGCAACGGCTGCCTCCTTCCGCGGGGCATCCTGCGCGAACCTTTGGGGCATCTGGACCGGGCGGATATGTTCCTCTTCACCAAATGCGACCAGAGCTCGCAGCTGACCCGAAAATCCCTGGTGGAAAACGTGCGTCTGTTCAACACGCGCGCGCCCATCGTGGAAAGTATCCACCACGCCATGAATTTCGTGGAAATTGCCGACTGGTACAAGGGCATCCAGGTCAACGCTATCGACCTGGAGCAGCTGCGGGGTAAGAAAGTCATGATTTTCTCCGCCATCGGCAATCCTTCGTCTTTCGAACAGAATATTTCCGGCAGCGGCCTGCAGATTCTCGAAGCCGTGCGCTACCCGGACCACCATGACTACGGGATGCTGGAAATGCAGTACATCGGCGAACGGGCGGAAGAGCTCCGCGCCGACGCGATTATCACGACCGGCAAGGACGCCGTCAAAATTCCGACGGAGTTCATCTATTTCAACCGGAACATCCCCTTGTATGTCCTGAACATGGACATCAAAGTGACCAAGGGCGCCGATGTCTTTGAGAACGCCATCAGCCATGTTGTCAAGGAAGCGGCGCGGCAGCGCCGCCGCCAATGACGGTCAGGAAGGAGCAGGAACCCATGAAAGTCCTTTGTGTGATCCCGGCCCGCTACGCTTCGACGCGTCTGCCGGGCAAGCCTTTGAAACTCATTGCGGGCAAACCGATGATCCAGCATGTCTACGAACAGGCGAAGAAAGCCGCCAAGCCGGCGGAAGTCCTCGTCGCCGTGGACGACCGGCGCGTCTATGACGCCGTCCGGGCTTTCGGCGGCAAGGCCGTCATGACCCGGGAAGACCATCCCAACGGCACGAGCCGGCTCGCCGAAGTGGCGGAACAGTGTCCCGACGTGGACGTGATTATCAACGTCCAGGGCGACGAACCGATGATTCCGCCGGAAATCATCGACCGCCTGGCCGAGGCGTTCGAGGCCGAGCCAGACCTGAAGATGGCCACCATGAAGGTCCGCATGGACGAGAGCGAGTACGACGATCCGTCGGCCGTCAAGGTCGTGACGGACAAGAACGGCTACGCCTTGTATTTCTCCCGCAGCCTGATGCCGTATCCGCGCAACAAAACCGAAAAGTTCCAAGTCTATAAGCACGTGGGCATTTACGCCTACACGCGGGACTTTGTCCTGGAATACGCCGCCATGGCACCGACACCGCTGGAACAGGTGGAAAGCCTGGAGCAGCTCCGTGTGCTGGAGAACGGCTACCGGATCAAAGTCCTGGAAAGCGATTTCAAAGGGGTCGGCGTGGACACGCAGGCTGATTTGGACGCTGTCAACAAATTATTGGGAGGCAACGGATGCATACGGTAAAAGTTGGATCGTACGAAATCGGCCAGGGCCATCCCCTGGCCCTGCTGGCCGGTCCCTGTGTCCTCGAGGGTTACGAGCATAGCCTGGCCATCGGCAGGGAAGTCAAACGCATTTGCGGCAAACTGGGAATCCCTTACATCTTCAAGGCGTCGTATGACAAGGCCAATCGCTCGAGCTATGACAGCTTCCGCGGACCCGGCCTGGAGGAAGGGCTGCGGCAGCTGGCCGCCATCAAGCAGGAACTGGGCGTCCCCGTCGTGAGCGACGTCCACGAGACGTGCCAGGTGGAAAAGGCCGCCGAGGTCCTTGACGTCCTGCAGATCCCGGCCTTCCTGTGCCGCCAGACGGACCTGGTCTATGCGGCGGCCAGGACGGGGCGCTGCGTCAATGTCAAAAAGGGACAGTTCCTCGCGCCCTGGGATATGCAGAACGTGATCGGCAAGATCGAAGCCGCGGGCAATGAAAACATTCTCCTGACGGAACGCGGCTCCAGCTTCGGCTACAATACCCTCGTGACGGATATGCGCGGCCTTGCCATCCTGCGCGGGCTGGGGTATCCCGTGGTCATGGACGCCACGCACAGCGTGCAGATTCCCGGCGGCCAGGGCAAGACGAGCGGCGGCCAGAGCCAGTACGTGCCGCATATGGCGCGGGCGGCGGCCGCCGTGGGCATCGACGCCCTTTTCCTCGAAGTGCACGACGATCCGTCCCAGGCGTTGTCCGACGGCCCCAACATGGTCCGCCTGGACCAGCTGGAGGCCTTGCTGACCCAGGTCCTGGCCATCGACAAGATTGTTCGCGGCAGCGCGCGGTAAGAGGGAGGTTTGACGGCATGAACGCATTGGAAACGGACGCGCAGCAGGTTCTCCGCATGGAGGCCGACGCCATCCTGAACCTGATTCCCCGCGTGGATGAACACTTCGACGCGGCGGTTAACCTGATTTTGGCCTGCCCGGGCCGCGTCGTCCTGACGGGCATGGGCAAATCGGGCATCATTGCCCATAAGATTTCCGCTACCCTGGCGAGCACGGGGACGCCTTCCTTCTACCTCCATCCGGCCGAAGGCATCCACGGCGACCTGGGCATGGTGACGGCCGACGACGTGGTCATCGCGTTGTCCAACAGCGGGGAAACGGGCGAAGTCCTGAATATCCTCCCGTCCCTGCGCCGCATCGGGGCGAAGCTCATCGCCATGGTGGGCAATCCCGATTCGACCCTGGCCAAAAACAGTGATGTCCTGCTCAACGTCGGCGTGGAAAAAGAGGCCTGCCCCCTGGGATTGGCCCCCACGTCCAGCACGACGGCCGCCTTGGCCTTCGGCGACGCCCTGGCCATGGCCCTCATGGGCAAGCATCACTTCACGTCGAAGCAGTTTGCGGTCTTCCATCCCGGCGGCAGTCTGGGACGGCGGCTGCTCCTGACCGTGGGAGACATTATGCACGCCGGCGACGAGAATCCCCTGGTACCGGGGACGGCGAAGGTACAGGAAGCCCTGTTCGTCATTACGGACAAGGGGTTGGGCGCTGTCTCTGTCGTGGACGACAGCGGCCGCATGATCGGGCTCCTGACGGATGGCGACATCCGCCGCGGCCTGTCGAAGGGCATCGGCTTCCTGGAGCGGCCCGTGACGGAACTCATGACGCGGGACCCGAAGTATATCACGCGGGGCAAACTCGCCGCGGAGGCGCTGCATGTCATGGAAAGCCACAAGCCGAAACCCATTACGGTCCTGCCGGTCGTGGATGACGAAAAACAGGTAATCGGCCTCCTGCACATGACCGATTTAGTACGCCAAGGTGTGGTATAATAAAAGGCAATCCGATAGATTCGGCAAGGATATGGGGGAAGTGGATATGACGCAAGGCGCAGGGACGGGGAAGGACCTCACGGCGGCGGCCGCGGCGGTCCGTCTCGTCGTTATGGATGTGGACGGTACGCTGACGGACGGCGGCATCTATATCGGCAACGACGGGGAGTGCTGCAAGCGCTTCCATTGCCGCGATGGGCTGGCTGTCAGCGCCTCGGTGCGCCACGGCCTGCCGGTCATTCTCCTGACCGGGCGGGACAGCCGCATTATCCGGCTGCGGGCGGCGGAACTGGGCCTGCCCGCGGAAGCTGTCCTGACCGGGGTGGCCGACAAGGGCGCCGCCCTGCGGCAGCTTTTGGCGCGGTACGGCTATGCGGAAAGCCTTTCGTTGGAGGAAAAACTGTCCGTGCTGAAGGAGCATCTGACGCACAGCGAATTTCCGCATGAGATCGGCGCGTTTCTCGGCT
>ENA-ORNY01000816-ORNY01000816.1-human-gut-metagenome-genome-assembly--contig:-NODE-816-length-19800-cov-4.046138_pt1 | contig 19800 bp, 18 predicted proteins | sample MGYA00242122_ERZ509036 | MGnify/ENA primary metagenome ERZ509036 (study PRJEB26280, sample SAMEA2338696) | human gut metagenome | biome: human gut; feature: human-associated habitat; material: faeces... | reverse complement strand
AGCCGCCGTATGACCCGGCCGTCCTCACCGGCCTGCCCAAGAGTGACGATTATCCCGAGGGCCAGCGCGTCACGGCTGGCATGGTGAACAATATCTCCAATACCTCTTACCAGCAGGCGCGTCCGCAGAACGGCCTGTCCGAAGCCGACGTGCTCATCGAGATCAAGGTGGAGGGCGGCATCACCCGCTTTTGCGCCCTGTTTACGCTTTGCGTACAGGCGGCGTTTTCGGTGCTGCTTTTATTGCTGTGCTGGCTGGGCGTTGGCGCTCCCGCTCGGGTAAGCGCGCTGTTTGGGGGCGAGCGGGTATATCCGGCAAACTATGTGCTTCTGCTTCTATCCGCTGTTATTTTAGGGCTTTTGTTTGTTTCCCGTTTTGAGCGAATCGCCAAGAAAACGCCGCCTACCTTTATGCAGGCGCTGCCTGTGCGGCTGCTGGCTATCCTGGGCGCGGTGCTGTGCAGCATGCTGATGATTTTGCTGATTGGCTACAATCCGCTGGCTGCCTTTGAGCAAATCTATAAGGGCTCCATCGGCACCAAAAACGCCCTGACCATCACGATGGAGCGCAGCATTCCCATGGTTTTGGGCACGATGGCTGTCATTGTGGCGTTCAAGATGCATTTCTGGAATGTAGGCGTTGCTGGTCAGCTTACCATGGGCGCGATATTTGCCTCCTTCTTTGCTTACCAGCTGGGAAATGCTCTCCCCCACGCGGTGCTGATCCCGCTGATGTTTGTGGGCGGCGCCGTAGGCGGCGCTTTCTGGGGATTTCTGCCGGCCTATGCCAAGGTACGCTGGAACACCAGTGAGACGCTGTTCGCCCTCATGCTCAATTACATTGCCACCTATATTGTTCAGCTGCTTCGGCGCGGCCCCTGGGAGGATCCGATGATGCCTTCCTTTGGACAATGCCCCATGTTTGTGGATAACGCGCGGCTGACCAAAATCCTGGGCTGTTCCAGCGGATGGATTGCGGCCCTGGTCATTTTGATCCTGGTAACTGTTTATCTGCAATGCACCCGTCACGGGTTTGAAATCCGCGTTGTAGGCGAGCAGGAAAAGACGGCGGAATATCTGGGCGTGCCGGTCAAGCGCGTCATTGTGCGCACAATGCTGATTTCCGGCGCCATCGCGGGAGTTGCCGGCATGCTCAAGATCAGCGGCGCGGACTTCAAGCTGAACGAAACGGTTGCCGGGGATATTGGCTTTACGGTAATCACAGTAGCGTGGCTGGTGAAGCTCAATCCATTGGCGGGCGCTGCCGTGGCCGTGCTGTTCAGCGCCATGAACAAGGGCTGCGAAAGCCTGTCCATGTCCGCCACGCTACGGGTGAACGGCGTGAATATTCCCTCCGCCTCCGCAACGGTTATCATTGGCATTTTGCTGCTGTTTGTGCTGGGCAGTGAATTCTTTCTCACCTATCGCATTGTTTTTAAGGGAAAACGGATTACAAAAGGCGGTGCTTTAAAATGACGGTATATGTTCTGGTTGCGCTTCTTGCCGCAGGCATTAAGGCCGGCGCGCCGCTTCTGCTGGGCACCCTGGGCGAAATCCTGACGGAGAAATCCGGCAGCCTAAACATGGGCGTGGAAGGCGTGATGGGTATTTCCGCAGTAGCCGCCCTGGCCGTCGGTTTCCATACCGGCAGCATCGCGCTGACCTTGCTGGCAGCGGTGCTGGCGGGGATGCTCTGCTGCCTGGTTTATAGCTTTATGACCGTAACGCTAAAGGCAAATCAGCTGATTACGGGCCTGAGCATCAGCATCCTGGGCGGCGGCGTGTGCAACATGATGGGCGCCTTTATCAACAATTCCGCCAAGGCCGCCAAAACCACCGCCCGCCTGAATAGCTCGGTCATGCGCCTGTTTTCGGGGCTGGATCAGGGGCTTGCCATCAAATCCGAAGAAAGCATCCCATTTGCCTGCTATGTCGATAAGCTTCTCAGCGGAATCAATTTCTTTGTCATTATCAGCGTGATCCTGGCGATTGGCATGTGGTTTTTCTTCAACAAAACCCGTCCCGGCCTGCATCTTCGCGCTGTGGGTGAAAACCCCCGGGCAGCGGACGCCATGGGCATCAGCATTACAGCCTATCGGTACCTTGCTTCCGTTATAGGCGGAGCAATGATGGGGCTGGCAGGCCTGTTCGTATGCATGAATGTAGGCGGAAAATGGGAATACAATCTGATCGGCGGCCAAGGCTGGCTGGCAGTGGCGCTGGTTATCTTCGCTCGGTGGAACCCGCTCAAGGCCATTGGCGGTTCGCTGATTTTTGGCATTCTCCTGCGATTGTTCCTGCATGTAAAGCTGAGCTTCCTGCCCGATAACTGCGAAGCGCTGCTGATGATGCTGCCTTATGTGATCACCCTGATCACGCTGATCCTTTCCGGACGCAAGAAAAACGCCGGCGCAGGCGCGCCTGCCGGCAGCGGCAGCAATTTCTTCCGGGAAGATCGGTAAAACCGCCTTCCTATTCTTTCGCATTGTACCAAATACCCTTGCCGCAAGGCACGTTGCAATATGCAAAAACAGGCTGCGCTCATTTCAGAGCAGCCTGTTTTTGTGATTGTATCCTGCATTCAGCGATGGTTTATCGGGCAATGAGAGTGAGTTCAAATTGGCGTTTTTTCTGACTTTGGAGATAAATGCTGGAAGGTAGGAAAGGAAAGCCGAGAAGCGGTCATACACCGCAAAATAGGCCTTCCAACCGGCGAAAGCTCCCTTTTGAGGTGTTGCGAATGGATATATTCTTCATCAATTGAGGCAGCGTTTCCGAGAGGATGAACAAGAGGCAGTTTTCAGAATCTGCCATATTTAGCGGTCTTTTTCCCGCTTGACATTGTGCTGCTGCAAAGCAGCTAAGCTTGTGGCAACCTTTGATGATGAGTGCGGACACGAGCTTGTGTTTATTCTCTCTCAGGAAGAGGTTCACTATGTAATCCATGCTATTTCGGAAAAACTGGATAATATCGTATGCGAAGGCAGCACTCCCTTCGGTGAGGATGAAAACGAAGAGGGTATCCCCAAAGCACATCTTTTTACCTACTTATGCATCGGCTGTTGACTGCATGGAGAAATAAATCCGATTGGCGGCATCCTTTCCGCATCAGTTCGAATGATTTATACTGTTCTCAGGTCAACGGCAGGTGTTGCCCACAACAAGAGAGGAGGATATCTTATTATGGTGGCAGGACACCTTCGTGAGAAAAAGGGCTATTTTTATGCCGTACTAAACTACACAGACACACACGGAAACCGCAAAACAAAGTGGATCGCAACAGGGCTTGCGGTCAAAGGCAACAAGAAACGCGCCGAGGCGTTCTTACAGGAGCAGCGGCGCAGTTTCCAGGAAGATGTGCCGATTACAGGAGACGTTCTTTTTGCAGACTTCATGGAACAATGGCTTACGGTAATAAAGAGTTCCGTGGCGGTGACAACTTTCGCCTCATACTCCAATATGGTCAAAAAAGTAATCGTGCCGTATTTCAGAGAACGGCAGATTGCATTGCAGGAGCTGTCGGCAAAACACATCCAGGATTTTTACCTGAAGGAACTGGAACGTGTGAGCGCGTCCTCGGTTATTCATTATCACGCAAACATCCACAAGGCGTTGAAGTATGCTGTCAAGCTCGACCTAATCTCCAGTAATCCTGCCGATAAGATCGAAAGACCAAAGAAGGAGCGTTTTATGGCAAACTTTTACGATGCCGATGAAGTGAACAGGCTTTTTGAAATCTCCAAAGGCACCAAACTTGAAATCCCCATTCTCTTTGGTGCTTTCTATGGGATGCGGCGCAGCGAGACCCTCGGTATGAAATGGGATGCCATCGACTTTGAGCGCGACACAATCACCATCCGGCATACGCTTACAACCGTTGCCCTTGATGGAAAGCGTATTACGGTCGCAGAAGATCGGACGAAAAATAAGTCCAGCATGAGAACGCTGCCACTGGTTCCTTTCGTAAAGGAACGGCTTCTGGAGCTTAAAGCAGAACAGGAGGAAAACCGGCGTTTATGCGGGCGATCCTATGTGAAAGATTACACGGGCTATGTGTGTATCAATGAAATCGGAGATATCATCAAGCCTAATTATGTTTCCTGCGGATTCCCGAAGCTTCTGGAGGAACACGGATTGCGCAGAGTGCGCTATCACGATTTGAGACATAGCTGCGCCTCGCTGCTTCTCGCCAACGGCGTTCCGATGAAGCAGATTCAAGAATGGCTCGGGCACAGCGACTTCTCAACTACGGCAAACATTTACGCACACCTTGAGTACAGTTCAAAAGTTATCTCCGCAGATGCAATGCTTGCTGGCTTAGGGATAGGAAACCGGGAATAAAAAAGAGAAGCCGGCAAAACCGGCTTCTCAGGTTGGCGGAGGGTTAGGGATTCGAACCCTAGGTGCCTTGCGGCACACGACTTTTCGAGAGTCGCACCTTCGACCACTCGGACAACCCTCCAAGTTGTATCTTCACCCAATCCGCTTTGGAAAATGGGGAGAACTGATGGGGAGAACTCAAAGATTTTTTCGTTTTCGAACCCTCGAAAACCTGCATAAATCAAGACTTTTTCGGGTGGAGCGTTCCACGAAGCGATTCCGATTTCGAGTCAGTCCCGTTATGACCACTTCGATACGTCTCCGTATTTAGGCGAATCATTTCGCATAACAATATTATTATAGCGCAAATCCGCCGAACATGCAACCTGAATTGATCGGTTAGCTGCATTATATATTGTCAGCTGTTATAATCCTGCTCCTGCTGTATGATAAGTTGTTATCAAAATGCTTGCCGATTTATCTTTTGTCGGAAAGGTTCGAATCGAGCCTCTCCGACAAAAATAATGAATCAAAGCGTTTCCGAAAGCTGTGCAATAATATCTCTGTTTGCTCTTAATCTTTCGTTCTGCGGTTCTTTTTCAACGGCTTTTTCGGCCATTATCAGTGCTTCTTTTTTTCTGCCCGTATAAAAATACCCCAGAGAAGCATAATCATACGGAGCGGCACCCCATGCTGCGGGTTCCGTTATGTATGTTTTCGGGCGGGTTTCAATTGCAAGTGCTTTAAGTGCAAAATACAGCGTACCTTCAAAATCCTGCCGTGCATATGCATTGCCCGCGAGTTCGATCCACGGTTCGCGTAGGTACGGTGCTTCCGCCGCTGCGCGATAGAGCCAGCTTTCCGCTTCCGCAATATCATTCAGTGCCGTGCAGGCACGTGCAATAAAGCGCATCGATGCGCTCCGCTCATCCCGCCAGACAGCGGATTTCATTTCAAGGTGCCTCTTTAAGGTCGCAATACAATCGTTCCATCTGCCGTAAAACATGTATTCTCTGCCGAGATAATGCATATTTCTGTCGTTTTCCGGATTTTCCCGCACACTCATTTCCAGCAGAGGCAGGTATTGTGCGCGTGATTTTGATGCATCGGCAAGATGATCAAGCTGAATGCCTTCTGCAATGATATGTCTGAAACTGCCTTCTCCCTCATATTCAAGAACCTCATGTACAGGATTTACCCATTTGAAACCATGCCGTGCATGTATCTTATCAATATAGAACACTGTACCTTCGCTTCCGTCCTCGTTGAAATTCCACGTATAGCGATAGCGCAGCATATCCGCGCCGCTTGACCACGCTTTTTCTGCCGCTGCACGCCATCCGGGATGCAGAACCTCATCAATATCCGTACAAACACAGATGTCGGCATCCTCCGGCACAAGTTCAAGCGACCTGTTCCGCGCCGCATCGAACCGCCATGGGGTTATTATTTCACTCCGAACGTTTACCCCGTGCGCCTGAAGTATTTTTACGGTATCATCGCTTGACCCTGTGTCAAGAACATATACGGCGTCCGCCTCACTCATCGACTCAGCCCAGCGCGCGGCAAATTTCGCTTCATCCTTTGCAATTGCATAAACACACACTTTATAACCTTCCATATCGCTCCCCCGTTTCCCGGATTTTGTTTTGCGGAAAGCCTGCTCCGCCCGCACGCGGCAGGCGGAGTTTACCTGCACCGTCTCTTTTTCGAAGGCACATTTCCGGCTCGTTCACTGCCGCATTATCTATGCTTTAATCACCGTGATCCCGCCTGCATAGTCGCCGTTGGGAGTTGCAGCCGCATGCAGCGCTATGGTTCTTCCGCTTCTGTTTCGAAGCACAAGCTCCGTTCCTGCGGGAATCCGCCCATAGGCCGAGCCTGAAACGGACACAGGATTTCCGCCGGCTGCGGTCGTGCTTGCCGAAGAATAACCATACACATCCCCGGTAAGCGATTCAAGTGCAATCACAATATCACCCGAAGTTCCGGAGCCCTGCTCTTCCGCCGCATTTACGTTCCATACAATATGATACAGTTTTTCATCATTGGAACGCACCGCATTATTTGCCGCATCCGCACTGAGTTCTTCACCGCTGCTGCGAAGGTTTGTCAAAGGCAGCACTCCCCCATTCGGTACAGTCGTTCCTTCTCCTGTCGGTTGAACTGCAGACATCAACGCTGCCGACCGGGCAGGTTCGGCAGCAGGGCCTGTCGGGCCTGTCGGGCCTGTCGGACCTGTTGCTCCCGTTGCACCTGTTTCTCCCGCTGCTCCTGCTGCGCCTGTCGGGCCTGTTGCTCCTGCTGCGCCTGTTTCTCCCGTTGCTCCTGCTGCGCCTGCAGGACCTGTCGGGCCCGTTGCCCCTGTTGCTCCCGTTGCGCCTGTTGCTCCCGTTATTCCGTCTACGCCTCTGATACCCTGCGGACCTGTCGGGCCCGTTGCACCGTCAATGCCTCTGATTCCCTGCGGACCTGTTGCGCCTGTCGCTCCTGTTGCTCCCGTAGCGCCTGTCGCTCCCGTTGCACCCGCTGCACCGGTCGCGCCCGTTGTTCCGATTGCGCCCGTCGGACCTGTTGCTCCCGTCGGGCCCGTTGCACCGTAATATGTGCATTCACAGCGGCAGCCGCTGCAAGGCGGGAAACCGCACGCATTACCTGCAAACTGCATGCTGTTATCATGACCCATGTTTTGCTCGCTGCCGAAATTGCTTTGCCTCATGCCTCCCTGCTGTCTCCCTCTGTTCGGCGGATTAAAAGGCTGAAAGCCGTTTCCCCTGCTTCCGTTATCATTTCTCATATCATTCACCACATCATTGCAGCGCAGTACCGTTCGCTCCCGCACTGCCGAGATGCTCCTTTCTTATTGTTTTGCTTCGCCGCCGGCTCCAATGTCGGGCTTGTACACGGCTTGCTATAAAATATGAATATTACCGATAAACAGTTACAGGTTTTGAACACTGCTGCCGAAAACAAAACGACCCGCGATGCATGCTTTGCGCACATCATGGGTCGTTTGCCCTTTTCGGAGTAATCACCGAGCATTCGTTTATTTTGGTTTTTTCGATTGAAAAACACTTCCTGTTCTCAACGTTTCGGGGTGCAATGAACCGCCGCTAAAACAATTCAACCTCCAGCCTGTCAAACGTTACCTGTTCCATAAAATCATCCGGGCGGAACACGGTGTGTGAAAAGCGGAGCAGCTCATTGACATGCTTATCAAGAATCACAGGGCGTGAAAGGTTTAATTTCGAGCACAACTCGCAAAGAGCTTCGTGCCAGTCCTCCACTTCGGAAGCGTCCTTCTGCGGAATTTCAACGACATCCTGTTCCGTTGTTTTGTTGTTTTTTCGAACTCTTGCCCAGATTTTCATCTTATTTCTCCATGTGTTTTCTTGAAAGCTGCACCGTTTGGCAATGTGTTGCAGTATCGACGCAGCGGCTGCCGGTAAGCAGCCGCCGCGCAGGTTATTTTGTTTCCAAACTTATCCGAACATCTGATCAGTCACTCACGAACCAAATATACATCCGGAGCATACCGCTTTCGTCCACGCCCTTTGAGAATCCGTAGAGTTTGTACTGCTTGCCCGCTTCAATGGGATGCTGGCGTGCGGCAGAATAGTGATCGTGATACTCAATGCTGATCGTATGTCCATCGTTAAGGGTAAACGTTGCAACGAGATAATCGTCATCATAGGTAATCTCTGCAACAGTTCCCTCAATTACAAACCCGCGAAGGTCGGTGATATGGACGGGTTTTGACATCTCGCTGTAATCACCTCTCCAAACGGTGGGAACATATTCGTTAAACACCGGCGGACGTTCCACAAAGAACGGACGCGTGTAAACCGTTCCGTCCGCAAGGGTTGCGGTGAGCTGGAGCTCATAGCACTTTGCGGCGGTGGGAAGGTTTACGGAAAACCTGAAGTTCCCGTTTTCGTCAACTGTGGGCTGATCCTTAACGGTGCATTCTGCATCCTTGGGAACAACCTGAAGCACAGCTCCTGCGGGAACGGTACCGGTGAGTTCAATTGAAGTTTCAACATTCAGAACTCGGGTATCAACTTCCTCGGGTATTGAAATTATGTCGGATGCGGTCAGCTGTTTGCTTACGGTCGCCTTGAAGGTTCGGCGCATGATCATGTATCCGCCGAGCTTGATTTCACCGACGATCTCGTATTCGCCCTTGTCGAGCTTTGTTGTGTAAGCAAAGCTGCCGTCGGGCGCGGGCTGCACGGTTTCGTTGTTGATTGTGACAACAGGCAGATTGTTCTGAAGATCTGTCTGAGTCAAGTCAACATGCCCTTTGATTTCTATAACGCCGTTGTCGCTCGTTATGTCTTCAGCCGTTTCGAAGGATGCATTAAGCGTCGGAACTCTGAGCGTTATGCGCGGAATCTCCAGCTTTGTCAGCGTTCCGTCCTCATTTTTGAGACTTACCGAGGGGTAAATGTCGCAGCTTTCGCCCTCAATGGGTGTTATCGGGCGCAGGCGGTTGGATGCAACATTGAAAGTTACATATCCTTTTTCGGGAACCTGCTGTTCGGTCTGTGCACCTGTGCTGTCCTCATAAACAAGGACAGAACCGGCTTTTGCATAAACAGTGATATAGTAGCTGTCCGGATTGTTGGGGTTGACGATAACGCTGTTTGTTTTTTCGCCGCCGATGCTGCTGCCGTTCAAAAGGGTGTATGCAAGCACGCCGGCCGCAATTACGGCCACAACAGCAAGCACGATTACTGCAATACGCAGACCTGACGCACCGCCTTTTCCGCGTCTGCGATCGCTTCTGCGGTTCACGTCTTCAAATTCATCATATGAATCATCGCGTCTGCCCCGCTTTGCTCCGTAATCGGCACTCGTGCGGGCAGTGTCGAAATCATCTTGCATATCAGTCGAATCTCTGCCCTTTCCGCGCTGCTTCTTCGCGCGCTTGTTCCCGCGTTCGCGGCCGTCGTATGCATCCGCATCCTCGAAATCATCGGAATCATATTCGTCATCCGGGTTTGACTGCCTTTCCGTGCGGGGCTGCTGCCTGCGTGCGTTTGCAGAATCGTTATCCCACGGAAGTCTGTCACCGGCGAATGCGCCCTGTGTATTCTGTGCGCTGCTGCGGTTCGCCCGTTCCGCTCCGTTCGGGCTGCTTGTTCTGTCATTTCTCTGCGCAGCGGCAGCGTTTTGGCGGTTATTGTTCTGTCGGCCTGCGTTCGGACGTCTCTGAACTTCGTTCCAATCACCGACGTCGCATGTGAACTGTCTTTCAAGCTCATCAAGGTCGCTGTCAGTGTTTTGGTTCATGTCCGCGGGATTATTGTTTTGCGCGGCATTTCGCCCCCCGAAAGAAAACCTGATATCCTTGTTCTCGTCAACGAAACCCCAAGACGGGGTATCATCATCGCGCTGCGGCTCCGAGCGCAGTGAAACTGCGCAATTCTCGCATACTTCGGAATACTCGGGATTATCGTGGCCACAATTTCTGCATTTCATTTGCGTCACCTCCGGTTAATATACAAAAGCACCTTGCAGAGCTCTTCCGAACTCCACACCTTATTATACCAATTGCGGTTTGCTCTTTACAATAGGTTTTCGACTCCATTTGAAAATAAATTGTGACTTTTTTCGGTATTTTATATCATACTCCGCATCTCCGTCCGGTGATTATCTTCCGCAGAAGAAATTATCTGTTCTCAACAACCCGCCGCGCTTTTTTATCGAATGCATTTTTATTCGTTTTGTGTTATAATATTGTGATACGGTCGGTCTCCGCGGCGCGCGGAGCTGCAGAGTTGAGGGGGTAACATGGTCGAACAAATTCTGCCGCAAGAGAACAGTGCTTCAAACAAGCTGCCGTTTGCGGATGCACATTGTGATTTTTTATACGGGATGACATACTATGATTATGATATTCAAACCGTCTCCGGGCATCAGAGTATGAGCCTTCGGAACATGGCAGCGGGCGGAGTGAAGCTTCAGTTCTTTGCCGCATGGATCGATATGCTGCTGAAGCAGAACCCGCTGAGTCAATGCCTTAACATGATAGATTCCTATTATCGAATGCTTGAATCAAATCCGTGTTTTGTGCCGTTCTCCCGTGATTTTGACGTAACTCAGGACAAAATTGCAACAGTGTTGACCGTTGAAGGCGGTGAGGCTGTCGAAGGCAGCGTTGAAAACCTTCGAATGCTGTATCGTCTCGGAGTGCGCGCAATGACGCTGACTTGGAATGACGTTAACAGTCTTGCCTATCCGGCCGGAAAACGCGGAAGCAAAAAGGGCTTGACCGCCCTTGGAAAGCGTGTTGTTGAAGAGATGTGCCGAATCGGAATGGCTGTTGACCTTGCACACCTCGGGGATGCAGGCATTGACGATGTGTTGGGCATTGCAGCACGCCCCGTGTTTGCGTCGCACACAAATGCGCGTGCCCTATGCAGTCACCCGCGCTGCATGAAAGATGAGCATATTCGCGCGATTTCAAAACAAGGCGGTGTAATCGGCGTCAATTTTTATTACAGACAATTGACCGATGAACGCACTGCCGAACTCGACGATGTGATACGGCATATCGCGCATTTCATCGAAATCGGCGGAATCGACTGCGTTGCGCTCGGGTCGGATTTTGACGGCATGAACCGCTATATCGACGGGCTTGAAAACAGCAGCGGACTGCCGTTGATTGCGAACAAGCTGAGCCGCATGGGCTTGAGCGATGCGGACATTCGCAAAATTGCCTATGGGAATCTGGCTCGATATATTATGAATTTTTGTTGACAATCTTCCCGATTAAGCATTGTTTGACCGTTTTCAAAGTACTATATACAATATTTGCCGTTAAAAGAGCCCTTTTTGTCTTTCGGTCTCCCTGTTTCAGTGGTATAATATTGGTAATGCGAGAATGGTCTCACCGCCCGCTCCGCCGTTGTGCCGAGCGGGATTATTCTGAAGTGCTCCGCATCCGGTGCATTTCGGCAGAAACGGAGGTTGTGACATTGCAAACGGTTAAAATTGATAACATTTTTACCCGTATTGAGAAAAAGTATATTGTTTCGGACAAGCAGTTCGCCGCAATGCTGCCCGTGCTTTTGCAGCATATGCATGTTGATTCTTACGGAAAAAGCACTGTCAGCAGCATTTATTTTGACACTGCCGACATGCGGTTGATTCGTGCCTCTATAGAGCATCCGATTTATAAGGAAAAGCTCCGTTTGCGGTGCTACGGCACTCCGTCGGCAGAATCGAACGCTTTTATTGAGCTTAAGAAGAAATACAAAGGTGTTGTGTATAAGCGCCGAATCGAAATGCCCTATGCCGATGCAATGGAGTTTCTCTGCGGCGATGCGCCCTGCCCCGACAAGCAAATTGCGCGTGAAATCGATTATGCGCTCCGCTTTTATCCGGAGCTTCGGCCGTCTTTCGGAATATTTTGCGAACGCACTGCCTATGTGGAAAACGGCGTCGGGGGTTTGAGACTGACAATCGACGAAAATCTGCGCTACAGAACGCGCAACCTCGACCTGTTAAGCGGCACGTACGGCGACCCCATTCTGCCCGCAGGCAAATGCATAATGGAGCTTAAAACTCCGCACACTCTGCCGCTTTGGCTTGCCGCACTCCTTGATGAACACAGGATCTTTCCGACAAGCTTCTCAAAATACGCAACTGCGTATAATATCGAACTTAACCGCATTCTTTCTCAAAAACGCGGTGCTGCATATTGCGGCTGAACGATCCGGTATCGTTCCGTGCCCAATGTTTTCATCCATAAACGAAAGGATTTTTCACTATGCTTAACAACGTTATCGACAGTATTTTCTCCACCACAAGCACCTTGACCGCAGGCGGGTTTATTGTTTGCCTGCTTGTTTCTCTTGCATTGGGCGTTCTCATCGCCGTTTGCAGTCGATACAGAAATCGTCCCTCCAAGAGCCTTTCGGTCTCCCTTGTGCTTCTGCCGATGATAGTTCAAACGATTATCGCCCTTGTTAACGGACAGCTCGGCGCAGGTATTGCTGTTGCAGGTGCTTTCAGCCTTGTCCGCTTCCGTTCCGCCCCCGCTTCCGCACGTGAAATAACAAGCATCTTCCTCGCAATGGCTGTCGGCCTTGCAACGGGCATGGGTTATATTGCAATTGCGGTCATCCTTGCCGTGTTCGTTATTTTGGTTGACATTGCGCTTGCGAGCATCAATTTCGGCAAAGCGGGTTCCGCAGAGCGCGACCTCAAGATTGTCATTCCCGAAAGTCTCAGCTATGATGAGGTTTTCAATGATATTTTCAGCACATACACTTCCCGCCATGAGCTCATCCGTGTTAAGACCACCAACATGGGCAGCCTGTTCAAGCTCACCTACCAGATCACTTTGCGTGATGCGCGGAAAGAAAAAGAGTTTATCGACAAGCTTCGTGAGCGCAACGGCAATCTTGAAATCACCTGTGCACGCCCCGGCAACGGCAATGTTGAAATCTGATCGTTTTTCATCAGTCTTTCTTTTGCCGTATCATTCTATGTAAAAAAACAAAGGTACAGCCGCCCGCAATTGCGTTTCGGCTGTGCCTTTTGTTTAAACTTCTCCTTAAATTCAGTTTTTGTTTGAGTCTTAAATATGAATTTCAGGTTCCGAACCTGCGCATTCTCCGCCGATTAGTTCGGGAAGGAATTCTCTGCAAATCACGCGATACGCGGGATGGTAAAGCCGACGGTAAGTCTCGCTGTGATGTATTGCCGGGCAGCCCGCCGCAATGTATTTCTTAAGAAAAGCCGACAGCGTTTCTTCGTCAAACGGAGTTTTCCCCTGCCGGCAGATTTCTTTCAGCAGGCTGAGCTTTTTCAGCATTCCGTCCGTTGAACCCGTTCGAACCTCCGATGAACGCACAAAAAGCTCCGCAAGCCTTGAGAGCGGAATCCTGTACAGCGCCAAAGGTTCAAGGTGCACCCGAACGAACATCCCGCCTGTTTCATCCGTCAAAGGGTGTTCCCCGGCAGCGGCGGCTTTCGTTGTCAGCATACACGCTTCATACTCCCTCTTCAGATACTCCCCCGCGATCTCTTTGCTGCGCACAAAATGCCCGCAGCCGAATTCGCTTTGATAAAGCAGCTTTACTATGTCGTCCGGTTCACATTTCGGATACAGCTCAATATGCCGCTCGATAACATGCCTCGTTTCCCGCAAAAAGGTTTCATCCCGTTTCGTATTTTTCATATTTCTCCCGCCCTGTTCTTTTCTCGCGCTATTTTATCATATAGATAAGGCCAAATCAACAAGTCTATTTTGAATATCGTTGAATAGAATTTAAACAGGCCACTGTACGGCATCGTTTTCAGAAAAAGCAAAGGAACTTTACCTTGTTTTTTAAAAAACGCGCTTATTCAGTGATACTCGAACTTACGGAGGGCAATATGCCGGATACAAACAACAGCATCAGTCTTTCAGGCAGGGTTACGGACGGCCCGGAATACAGTCATACAATTTACGGAGAGGCTTTTTTCAAGCTTGTGCTCACCGTTCAAAGATTGAGCGGAACCGAGGATAAAATACCTGTCACCGTCAGCGAACGACTGCTCGGCGGCATCCCTGTTGAACACGGTATGTATTTTCATGTCCAAGGACAGATACGTTCCTATAATCAACAGACTGAAAAAGGCAGCAGACTTATCATCACCGTGTTTGCACGTGAATTCATTCCTGCTTCGGCGGATGAAACCGATGCTTTTGCATACAAAAACGAAGTTGAACTGTTCGGATACATCTGTAAGTCCGTAATATACAGAACGACTCCTTTTTTACGTGAAATTGCGGACGTTCTGCTTGCAGTCAACAGACGGTACGGCAAATCCGACTATCTGCCCTGTATCGCATGGGGACGAAACGCAAGGTATTTGCAGGATATGAAGGTCGGCATCGGAATGCACGTTATCGGAAGGCTGCAAAGCCGCGAATATAAAAAAGTTTTTGAAGACGGAACGGAGGAAATGCGCACCGCATATGAGATAAGCTGCTCCGCCGTTGAACCTTTCGAACCGACACTGTCTGACTGATACGGCGCATCTGCCGCAAATCAAGGCAGAACAAACACTTTCGACTGTTTTTTCGCTGTGCAGGCATGGCAAGTTGAAACCGCACTTGAAATCCACGCCCGATTGTGTTATATTCAACAAACAGTTTTGCCGAATGCGGCAGAGAGGTTGGTTTGTTAATAATGCGAATGTATCCGAAAGCAAAAGTATCCGAAAAGGCGGAACGCGCACTCAAAGGCGGGCACCCGTGGGTTTATGCGGAGGAGGTGCTTTCCGTTGACGGTGATTATACGAACGGCGGGCTTGTTGATGTTTATACAAAAAAGGATCGGTTCATCGGAACCGGGTTCATAAATGACAATTCCAAAATTCGCATTCGCATCTTTTCACGCAATGCAAACGACAGGTTTGACGATGACTTTTTTCGCAGGCGAATTCGTTACGCGCTTGAGTACCGCCAAACGGTCATGGGCAGCGATTTTGACTGCTGTCGGATTATTTTCGGTGAGGCCGACAGTTTTCCCGGGCTGACGGTGGATCGATTCGGAGATGTTCTTGTTTTTCAAATTCTCTCCCTCGGCACCGAAATGCTTAAATCCCGCCTGTTTCCGCTGTTTATTGAAGTATTCAAAGAGTTCGGCATTAATATTCGGGCCGTTTGCGAAAGAAACGATGTCGCCATACGCGAAAAGGAAGGTCTGACTCAGCACAAGGGCTTTATCAGCTGTGATCTCCTGCCTCCCGCACCGGACAGCGGATTGGTAATGATTGAAGAAAACGGAATCAAATACGAAATCGACGTTATCAACGGACAAAAAACGGGCTTTTTCCTTGACCAGAAATATAACCGTCGTGCCGCTGCAAAGATTGCTGCCGGCAAAACGGTTCTCGATTGTTTCACGCATACGGGCGCATTCGCACTGAACGCAGCCGCTGCATGTGCAAAGCATGTCACTGCCGTTGATATTTCTGCGGATGCAATCCAAAAAACGCGCAGAAATGCGGAGCTGAACGGGCTTTCGGGCAGAATGGATTTCGTTTGCGCCGATGTCTTTGATCTTCTGACCGATATGGAATCCAATCGCAAACACGGTTATGATTACATAATACTCGACCCGCCCGCCTTCACCAAAAGTCGGGATACGATCGGCAGTGCGGTAAAGGGCTATAAAGCCATCAATGCAAAAGCAATGAAACTCCTTCCGCGCGGCGGCTATCTTGCAACCTGCTCATGTTCGCATTTCATGACCGATGAGCTTTTCCGTAAGATGCTTCACAATGCCGCAGAGGATGCAGGGGTTCAGCTGCGTCAAATCGAAGCGCGTCAGCAGGCTCCTGATCACCCGATTCTTTGGAATGTACCCGAGACGGATTATCTGAAGTTTTATATTTTTCAAATCGTTTAGTTTTTTGTTTCGGATAAATATCCAAAAGCATCCGTGCAGTTCCGCTGCTTTCGGATGCTTTTGTTTTTTGTTCGGTTTTGATTGACCGCAGGCTGCACTAATCAATCTGAATTGTGTATCGTGTTGTACTCCGAAGCGGCGTTAAACTTCAACATCAACCGATTTTGTCCTCAAAAGAATCCACGCGGTTGAAATTCGCATGTTCGGTGATGTACTCCTTGCGGGGAGCAACCTTGTCTCCCATCAAAAGCGTTACAAGGTGTTCTACATACGCCGCGTCTTCAATCGTCACCTGAACAAGGGAACGGTTCTCCGGGTTAAGCGTTGTTTCCCAAAGCTGCTCCGGATTCATTTCACCCAAGCCTTTATACCGCTGCAAGGTGTACCCCTTCATGCCTTTCGTAATTCGGGCAAGTTCTTCATCGTCATAGGCATACGTAACATTGTTTCCCTTTTGAACCTTGTAAAGAGGCGGCATACCCATGTAAACATGCCCTCCCGTTATCAGTTCCTTTGTGTAGCGATAGAAGAACGTAAGAAGCAGAGCGCGTATATGCGCACCGTCCTGATCGGCATCGGAGAGAATGATGATTTTATGATACTTAAGGTTTTTAAGCTCAAAATCCTCGCCTATGCCGGTTCCGAGGGCGGTTATGATGGAGCGGCATTCGTCATTTTCAAGCACCTGCTCAATGCGCCTTTTTTCAACATTCAACGGTTTGCCGCGCAGCGGCAGTATTGCCTGGAACCGTCTGTCACGGCCCTGCTTCGCGCTGCCGCCTGCCGAATCGCCTTCAACTATGAAAAGTTCGTTTTGCTCCGGTGTTCTGCCCGTGCAGCTTGAAAGCTTGCCCACGAGCGGAGCGTTATCCAGCTTGTTTTTTTCCCGCGCCATGGATTTTGCCTTGCGGGCGGATTCGCGCACCTTTGCCGCCTTAATGGCCTTGTCCGCCATAAGTGAGGCCGTTTCGCTATTCTTCAAGTCCTCAAGGAATGGCGTTAGAAATTCGTTCATAACGAACTCCACCGCGGGCTTGGCTTCCGTGTTGCCAAGGCGCGTTTTGGTCTGCCCTTCAAACTGCACAGAGTGCATCTTCAGCGCAAGCACCACCGTAAGCCCTTCGCGGAAGTCCTCGCCGCTCAATGAAGCGTCCTTCTCCTTCAGCAGGCCGCTTTTGCGGCAGTAATCATTCATTATCTTCGTAAGCGCGCTTTTGAAGCCCGTTTCGTGCGTGCCGCCTTCGGTGGTGGGTATGTTGTTCACGTAGGAAAACATGCTTTCCGTGTAGCCGTCGTTATGCTGCATGGCAAGCTCCACCACTATGCCGTCCTTCGTTCCGCTTATGTGTATGGGTTCGGGGTAAAGCGGAGTCTTGTCCGCATTGAGATATTTTACAAAGTCCGAAAGACCGCCTTCGAAGCAATACTCGCGTTCCTTTTTGTCCCCGCGGGTGCGTTCGTCCGTAAGCGTAAAGCGAACGCCGCGGTTAAGGTAGGCAAGCTCCCTGAGCCGCTTTGATATTATTTCAAAGTTCATGTCCAGCGTTTCAAAAACGCGCCTGTCCGGCAGGAATGTGACCTTTGTGCCGCGCTTCCTTGTGCGGCCGGTCTCCTGAAGCGGGCTTTCCGGTATGCCGGAATGGGTTACGCCGTCCGCATCAACATAGCTATGGAACCGTTGAATATAGCTTTTGCCTTCGGTAGCTACCTCAACTATAACGTATTCGCTAAGCGCGTTTACAACGCTTGCGCCAACGCCGTGCAGACCGCCGGAGAAGCCGTATGCATCGTTATCGAATTTGCCGCCGGCGTGCAGCTGGGTATACACAACCTCAACGCCGCTCACGCCCAGCTTTTCATGTATGCCGACGGGTATGCCGCGGCCGTTATCCTCAACGGTTACGGAATTATCCTTATTCAATGTAACGTTTATCGTGTCCGCAAAGCCGTTGGCGGCTTCGTCCACGGCGTTGTCAACAATTTCCCAAAGCATGTGGTGCAGCCCGCGCGCACCGGTGGAGCCGATGTACATGCCCGGGCGCATACGCACGGCCTCCAGCCCCTCCATTACCTTAATATCGCTTACGGTATAGTCTTTAGACATATTCCCTCCAAGTGCGCCGCAGCGCAGAATAAAATCAATATTAACCAATTTTATATTATAATACAATGGTTTATTCTGGACAAGTCAAGCGCGGATATTTAACTTTTTTACCGGTAAAACTAATCAAAAACCGAAAAGAGGTGACATTATGAACGACACGGCGAAAATATGCCGCGAAATAAGCGACAGTGCGGACATGGGCAAGCTTGCGCTCAGCCGGCTTATAAAGCGCTGCCGCGATGCATCGTTTTGCAGCGTTATGGCGGACATGTTCGCGAACTATCACGAGCTGTATAACGATGCGCAGGAGATAATAAGGGAGCTTGGCCGGCACGATTCGGGCGCAAGCCCGCGGCAGAAGAAGCCCATGCTGATAGGCCTTGCGCTGAACACGGCAATAGACAGCACGCCTTCGCACCTATCCGAAATGCTGGTGCAGGGCTGCACGATGAGCCTTATAAACATTGCCCGGGCGGAAAACGAATGCGTCCGCGCGGATGCAAAGGCAATGTGCTTATGTAAGCGCGCACGCAGGAACGAGCAGGAAAACATTCAGCGCCTGCTCAAGTTCGTTTGATCATTCGCGGGTAAGCTCGGAATATATCGCGCTGAACACGGCCTGGCTGCGTTCTTCCCAAACGTCGCACGCATGGCGGGCCGTGGCCTCATCAGGCAGCAGCAGCTCTATTTTGACCAAATCGCCGTGCGGCTCCATAGCCCTCAGCGTTACCCTGCGGGCGGTCTCGCTTGCGCTGTCGCGCTCTATTTTGGTGGCAAAGCGCGTGCGGCGTATCAATACGGGCGCGTATTCCGCGGCGCGTGCGGCGATCTTGTCCCTCAGCGACCCGGGCAGCCGCACGGCGAACATATCGAGCGTCTGCTCACCCTGCGGCGTGACGAAATACGCCTGCCCATATGGGCGCGGCACGGCGCTTATAAGCCCTTCCTCCTCCAGCTCATACGCGGCGTTCTGCACCGCGAAATACCCAAGCAGATCATATATGCCGAAAAAGTCCGAAAGCTGCTCCTTGGTGGGCTGCATGCCGAGCGCCTTCAGCCCGTGAAGCACCATCAGCTTGTCCTTAGTAACTCCCGTTGAAAAGTATTCCATGTTTTCTCCTCATAGCACAGCTTTATATAATTATAGCATAAAACGCGGCGTATAAGAAAGAGGATGCTTTTAAGCATCCCCCCGTTGTATTTGTTCATTCATCAATGCATTCTATTGCCGCTGTTAAACCCTTGACCATATCCTCAAGCGGCATACTGGGCATGTTCGGCTTATTGGCAACCTGGCTTGGGATATAGGGAACGTGTATGAAACCGGCCTTTGTTGCCATGCTGTTCGCGGCAATATGGTCAAGCAGGGCATACATCGTGCTGTTGCACACATATGTGCCCGCGCTGTTTGATACCGCTGCGGCAACGTTAGCGCGCTCCATTGCGCTCACCATGCGCTTTATGGGCAGCGTTGCAAAATGCGCATTGGCTCCGCCCGTTACAACCGGCTCATCCTCCGGCTTATAGCCCGCGTTGTCAGCTATGCGCGCATCCATAACGTTTATCGCAACGCGCTCCGGCGTTATGGCCGCCCTGCCGCCGGCCTGCCCAAGGCATATGGCATAATCGGGCTTTATCTCGTCAACATAGCGGCACACGGCGTCCTTTGCGCCGAGGAACGTGACCTCAAGCAACCGCTTTTCAAGGCGTATACCGCCTATCGTTTCGGGAAGAAGCTCCAGCGCCAATGCGGAGGGGTTCTCGCTCTCCCCGCCGAAGGGTTCAAATGCGGTTATCAGCAGCGTTTTCATGCGCTCTACCTCGCCTTTCTGTATGCTTTGCCGTTTTCAAGGGCAATGCCCTTTGCTTCAAACATTTCGCTCACTGTTACCAGCTTGTATCCCTGCTCCACAAGGGCGGGAATTATCTGCTCCGCGGCGGCCGCGGTATCCTCCCTAACGTC
>ENA-ORNY01000812-ORNY01000812.1-human-gut-metagenome-genome-assembly--contig:-NODE-812-length-19868-cov-13.065967_pt1 | contig 19868 bp, 19 predicted proteins | sample MGYA00242122_ERZ509036 | MGnify/ENA primary metagenome ERZ509036 (study PRJEB26280, sample SAMEA2338696) | human gut metagenome | biome: human gut; feature: human-associated habitat; material: faeces... | reverse complement strand
CGTCGTGTAGACGGCCGCCGCGTGGGCCGGCACTTCGCTGTAGATCAGCGACAAGTCCTTTTTCGATGTATTGTTCCGGATGCCAACATGCATCCCTGCCGCTTGAAAGCCTTTGGCGGCGCATACGCCGCCGCTTGTCGGTGTTATCTTCATGTCTGTTCCTTTCTGGTCATTTCCCGGCTTGTCACAACCGCAAGCCCGTCGTCTCGTCCATCCCGAAGACGAGGTTCATATTTTGGATCGCCGCCCCGCTGGCCCCTTTGCCCAAATTGTCATAGCGAGCCGTGAGCAGGATCCGTTCCTCATTTCCGTAAACGCCGATTTCCATGCCATCCCGGCCGGCGTATTTCGCCGAGGACAAAAAGCCTGCTTCGTCCGCGCCGGGGCAAAATCGTATGACAGGCCCGGCATACCAGGCGTCGTAAACCTCCCAGAGGTCGTGGAGCGTCCCGCGCAACTGTTCCCGGAAGAGGGGCACGGTCACTTCCATGCCCGCGTAGTCCGGCACCACGACGGGACAGAAGACAGGCGCCCGTCGCAGGCCCGTGAAGGCCAGCATTTCCGGCAAGTGCTTGTGCGCCTGGGACAGTCCGTACTGGCGGCCGCCGCGGAACAGCGGATCCGCCGGGGCCGCTTCGTAGGCCGCGATCATCGGTTTTCCCCCGCCGGAATAGCCCGTCAGGGAAAAGCACGTCAGGGCCGCGTCCGGCGCCACCAGTCCCGCTGCCACCAGGGGAGCCGCCAGGGCGATAAAACCGCTGGCATGGCAGCCCGGGTTGGCGATGCGGCGCGCTGCCGCAAGGCGGGACCGCTGTCCCGGCAGTTCCGGGAAACCGTAGGTCCAGGCCGGATCCGTCCGGTGGGCCGTCGACGTATCGAGGAGGACCGTGTCCAGGTCCGCCGCCAGGGCGGCGGATTCCCGCGCCGCCCCATCCGGCAGGCACAGGAACGCCACGTCGGCCCGGGCCATAGCGTCCTGCCGCGCCGCGGGATCCTTGCGGACCTCTGCGGCCAGTTCCAGCAGCGTCACGTCCCGTCGCGCCGCCAGGCGCTCCCGGATCCGCAGTCCTGTCGTGCCGGAACTTCCGTCGATAAATACGGTATGCATGGTCTTCCTCCTTTTCCTCCCGCGCGGCCTGCCCTGCCGGAACCGGACGGGCAGGCGTCCTTGCCGCTGTCCTTTCGCCGCCGGTCCGCCTCCCAGCCCATTTTCATCCCAGGGATTTCTGTCCGGCCGGGAAAGCCCGCGGCGAAGCTTTGCTACTATACTATGCAGATTGCCCCGGTCCGTCAAGTATAATTTTGCATTTTATAGGATTTTTATCCAGTCAATCCCAAAAAGCGTCTCCCCTGTATCGTCTGTTACAAAACGATAAATTAGTGAGAAAATTAGCAGAGAAATCCCCGGCGGGCAACAGGCCCCGCCGGGGATTCAATGTTATGTTTATGCGATTTTAGGATCAGCCCAGCTGGTGATTCCGCAGGACGCCGGTCTGGAGCACTTTGTACAGAAGGACGGCCACCATCACCGACGGAATAGCGCTGACGGCCATGGATACGGCGCAGTTGACGGCGCTCACGTAGGCCACCTGGTACGCGTAACCGAGGACAAAGTACTTGAAGCCGAAGCGGATCAGGGGTTCCGTCAGCACGTTGACGATAGACCCGCCCACGGCGGCGGCGACGATCACGCGGTTCCGCTGTTCCGGAGCGGCGTCCGCCAGGCGCATCGCCCGGTGGGCCAAAAAGGCCACGGACCAGCCCAACAGGAACTTGGCCACGAAGGTCGGCGGCGCCGACGTCGTGTAGCCCGCCAGGACATCGGCCAAGGTCAGGCCGATGGCGCCGGACAGGGCGCCGTACTTCGCGCCCAGGACCAGGGCCGACAGGATGATGAAAGCGTGGCCGATATAGATTTTCCCCGTCAGGCCGAGGCCCATGGGGATTTCGATCCGCAAATAACTGAAGCAGCAAAAGGCCAGGGCGGCAAACATGCCCGCCAGGGTCAGTTTGGTCAAATTCTCGTTGCGCATGACAGCTCCTCCCAACAGAAACCTTGCGGCGGCCTGCCGGCAACGGGACTGTCCGCCGGTCCGGGGTCCCCCCCCCGGGACGTTCCGGCCACCTGACCCCAGTATAGTCCTTTCTGTCCATTTTAAAATAGACAATTTATATATTTTTTAAGGGGACAGTTTACGGCAAGTCACAAATGCGAGAACAAAGGCAGGAATTCCATCAAGGCCCAGCACAGGACCGCGTTGACCACCATAGAGAGCAAGGTCAGCCGGAAGCCGTACCGCATCTGCAAGCCCGCGTCGAGGCCGAAACCGACGGGAATGGCCCGCGTCGTGACGGGCAGCACATAGGCGCTGGAGCAGGCCGCCGTCACGGCCAGCACGTACGGCACGGGGTTCAGGCACAAGGCGCCGCAGATGGAGATCACGATGGGGATACAGATGGATGCCGCTCCCGTATTGCTGGACATCTCCGACATGAAGCAGGCGAAGGCGCAGAAGATGAACAGGGTGGCAAAGCCGCCGGAAAGCTGGAGGGAGCCCAGGAGCTGCGCCATTTTGGCGACGGCGCCGGTCTCGATGATCATGGTTCCCAGGGCGAGGCCCGACGACGCCATGATCATGATGCCCCACATGGCGTTCTTTTCGGCAAAGTTCCACGTCAGGATTTCGCGGTTTTCCTCGTCGCGGAGGACGAACAGGAGCATGCCGAGGATCAGGAACACGTAGGACGGCTTCAGGCCCGGCAGAGTCGCCGCGTAAAGGGGCCGGATAAAGGCCAGGACGATGGCGAGGACGAAAATCCAGAAGCACCACATTTCCCCGGTCCGCATAGGTCCGAGCTCGTCGTACATTTTTCGGAATTCTTCCCGCGTGCCGCGGAAGGATTTGACAGGCATGTCCAGATGCCACAGGAAGAACAGGTTCACGAGGAACAGGACGAACAGGATCGGGACAAACCGCCCTATCCATTGGATGTACATGAATTCATGGCCCGTCAACTGTTCCATATACTGGATGGCGACGAGGTTGGCCGGGCTGCCGATGGGCGAGCCGAGGCCGCCGATGCCGCTGCCCCAGGAAATGGCCAGCAGGATTGGCACGGCCAGCTTGCTTTCCGTGATGTGTTTTTCGCCGACGAATTTCAGCATGCCCACGGCGATGGGACAGAAGATGGTCGCCACTACCGTGTTGGGCAAAAAGGCCGACAGGACGACCGAGGCGCCCAGCCAGACGAGGATCTGGCTTTTCAGCGAGGTCCCGATGAGACACAGGGCGCGCAGGGAAATCCGCCGGTCCAGGCCCGTAGCGGACCAACCGAGACAGAGCAGGTCCGCGCCCAGCAAAAGGACGACGATGTCCGTAAAGTACCGCGCGATGACGTGTTCGTTGGGCACTAGGGAAAAAGCGGCGTTGACCGCGATGGGCAGGAGAGAGGTGACGGCGATATGGACGGGCCGGAAAATCCACCAGATGGCCATCCAGACCGCCGTGCCGACGGCAAATCCGCCTTTTGCCCCCAGCACGGGGGCCAGGAGCAATGCCGCCGCCAAAAACCCCAGGGGGCCCAAAAGGATTTTCGTGCCTTTGTGTGTCATGTTCGCGTCGTGCCGCGCTTCCATACTATCGCCTCGATTTCCCGTGGATTTGGATTTCCCGCCTGCCGGCGCGCGCTCCCGGCGGAAAGACTTACAGGGAATATGGATTGGTTCCGCGCGACTTCCCTATTTCAACTATAACTACATTATATGCCCTTGGCAGGGAAAGAGCAACGCGTTGCCGTGTCATGGACACAAGCCTTGTTTGTCCTTCCGAAAAATACATTTGCAATTTTTGGAAAGTCCCTGTATAGTAGAGGGGTATGCGCTTCCCCTGGAAACGCGATTGTGAATCTTAATCCCTGGAGGTAGTTATCTTGTTCCGTTTCCTTACATCCCGTTTGGCCCAAGTGCCCTTGATCCAGCAGATCGCCGTCGGCCTGGTCCTCGGCATCGGCCTGGCGGTCTTTTTCCCGGCGGCCATCCCGGCCGTGAAGATTTTCGGCGACCTCTTCGTCAAAGCCCTGAAAGGCATCGCGCCGCTGCTCGTCTTTTTTCTCGTCATCAACGCCATGGCGCAGCGCAAAGACGACGCGGGCAGCAGCATGAAGCCCATCATCGGCCTTTACGTGGCCGGCACGTTCCTGGCCTCCCTCGTGGGCGTCACCATGTCCTTCCTGTTTCCGACCCGGCTGGTACTGCAGGTCGCGCCGGACACGAAACTGGCCCCGCCGGGCGGCATCGTCGAAGTGCTGCATAACCTGATCCTGTCGATCGTGGACAACCCCGTCAACGCCCTCTTAACCGCCAACTATATCGGCATCCTCGCCTGGGCCGTTATCCTCGGCATCGCCTTCAAATCCTGCGCCGGGGACGCCATGAAGGGCTGTCTGGCCGACGTGGCGAAGGTCGTCACGAAAGTCGTCACGTGGGTCATCCACTTCGCGCCTTTGGGCATCCTGGGGCTCGTGGCCGATTCCGTCGGGACGAGCGGCGTGTCCGCCCTCGTGGGCTACCTGCACCTGCTGGGCGCCCTGATCGGCTCCTATTTCCTGGTCTTTTTCGTCATGAACCCCCTGATTGTGTACTACAAATTGCGCGTCAACCCCTATCCCCTGGTTTGGACGACCATCCGGGAAAGCGGGCTCTACGCCTTCTTCACGCGCAGTTCCGCCGCCAACATCCCCGTCAACCTGTCCCTGTGCAAACGGTTAGGCCTGAATCCGGACATGTACGCCATTTCCATCCCCTTGGGAGCGACCATCAACATGGCCGGCGCGTCCATCACCATCTCCGTCCTGGCCCTGGCCGCGGCGTATACCCTGGGCGTCCAGGTCGACCTGCCCACGGCCCTGCTCCTGTGCGTCGTCGCCACGGTCGGCGCCTGCGGCGCCTCCGGCGTGGCCGGCGGTTCCCTGCTCCTGATTCCCGTCGCCTGCGCCTCCTTCGGCATCGGCAATGACATCGCCATGCAGGTCGTCGGCGTAGGCTTCATCATCTCCGTCCTGGAAGACGCCTGCGAAACGGCCCTGAACAGCTCGTCGGACGTCCTCTTCACGGCCACGGCGGAATTCGCCGACCGGCGGGCCCAGGGAACACTCCGCCCCGAAGACATGGTGGTCCGCTCCTGAGGACCGGCACGGACCACAGCCCGAAAAACCGAAAAGCCCCGCTCCGCGGGGCTTTTTTGGGCGCCAAAAGCAGTTGCTTCTTGAAGTTTTCTGAAAAATTTTGTATACTAGTGCTATCTTATTTTTTGGAGGTCCTTTGTCGTGTTCCACAAACTTCAGCGCGCCTTCGCAAGCGTCGCGCTCATCCAGCAGATTGCCATCGGCTTGGTCCTTGGCATCGGCCTGGCGGTCTTTTTCCCCGCAGCCATTCCTGTCGTTCAGATTTTCGGGGATTTATTTGTCAAAGCCCTGAAGGGGGTCGCCCCGATCCTGGTCTTTTTCCTAGTCATGAACGCCATGTCCCAGAAAAAGGAAAGTGCCTCGGGCAGCATCCGTCCCGTCGTCGAACTGTATCTCCTGGGCACCTTCTGCGCTTCCATCATCGGCGTAGTCATGAGTTTCCTCTTCCCGACCCGCCTGATGCTGCAGGTCGCGCCGGATACGAAACTGGCTCCGCCGAGCGGGATTGTCCAGGTACTCCACAATCTGGTCCTGTCCCTTGTAGACAATCCGGTCACGGCCCTCATGAACGCCAACTATATCGGCATCCTCGCTTGGGCCATCATCCTGGGCCTCGCCCTGCGCCGGCTCCACAACCCGTCGACACGGCAGTGGCTGGAAGATTTTTCCGGCGCCATGACGACCGTCGTCCGCTGGATTATCCATTTCGCGCCGTTGGGCATCCTGGGCCTGGTCGCGGATTCCGTCGGCACGGCCGGCGTGGGAGCCCTCCTCGGGTATGCCCGCCTGCTGGGCGTCCTGATTGTTTCCTATTTCCTGGTCGCCCTGGTCATGAACCCCCTGATCGTGTTCTGCAAGACCCGCGAGAACCCCTATCCCCTCGTCTGGGCGACCCTGCGGGAAAGCGCGGTCTACGCCTTCTTCACGCGCAGTTCCGCCGCCAACATCCCCGTCAACCTGACCCTGTGCAAGCGGCTCCGCCTGAACCCGGACCTCTTCACGATCTCCATCCCCTTGGGCTCGACCATCAACATGGCCGGCGCGTCCATCACCATTTCCGTCCTGGCCCTGGCCGCGGCGTATACCCTGGGCATTCCCGTGGACCTGCCCACGGCCCTGCTGCTCTGCATCGTCTCGTCCCTCGGCGCCTGCGGCACCTCCGGCGTGGCCGGCGGTTCCCTGCTCCTGATTCCCGTCGCCTGCGCCTCTTTCGGCATCGGCAATGACATTTCCATGCAGGTCGTCGGCGTGGGCTTCATCATTTCCGTCCTGGAAGACGCCTGCGAAACGGCCCTGAACAGCTCGTCAGACGTCCTCTTTACGGCCACGGCGGAGTTCGCCGAACGGCGCAAAAACGGGACCCTGCGTGCCGAAGACATGCGTCCCCGCGACCTCGAAGACGCGGATTAAGACTTGGGCGGCACTACGGCCAGAGCCCTGCTTCCCCGGATTCCGGCATCCCACAATCCGATACGGACGGCCTTCAGGCCGTCCGTTTTTTCTTGCCTTTCCGCGGTCCGGAAAGGAGGGGACCAGGGGGGACCAGAAGGATGTTTCCCGGGAAATAAAAAAACCGTGCCGCCTCGCAGGACGGCACGGTACCGATACAGGGATCAGTGGAACAGGACCACCAGGGCGGCAAGTACTGCCACCAGGGCCGCAAATTTCACGACATCTTCTTTGTAGCATGCGATAAAAGTCTTGTACGTTGCCATAGCGATTCTCCTTCTTTCAACCGGTCATGTTCCAGAGGATGGACTCCTCTTGCCTTTATTGTAAGCGGAGCGCCCGGGAAAGTCAATCATTTTTGTATCACATGTTACATAAATGTTCAAATAAGGGGGCGTTCCCACTCATCCAGGGGATCGGGACCGAAGCGGTTCGGACCGGTCGTGCCCCGCAAAAAAGTCAGCTGGAAAGCGACAACAAGATTGACGACGGGAATGCAGAGCAGCAGAAAGAACAGGCCCGTATGGTCCCGGTCATGGATGCGCCGCCAGGTCAGGGTCAGGGACGAAATGCAGCACAGGAGCCCGATGAGACCGCACAGGACGGACACAACGCCGTGGGTCCCGGAGGCCGCCCCGACCGGGGCGGCATAGGCCGTCGCCCCGAAAAGGAGCTGGACCGATTCCCACACCCCCGCGGGCATATGGACCGGCGACGCGGGGAAATGCGGTTCCAGCAGGGCGCTGGCGGCGACGGAAATCAGCCAAAGCAGCAGCTGCCGGAAAAGATAGCGTTTGCGGTTGATCCGTCCGCGCAGGCTGAAATAGCGTTTGCGGAATGTCGTGTCACTGTGCCGCTCGTAAGAAGCGGGATATGCGCCTTCGTAAAAGTCCATGATGCACCTCGTATGGGATTTTTTCTTCCTTTATGATAGCGGACTTCGGCAGTCCTGTCAAAAATACCCCGAAGCAGGCCGTGCCTGCCCCGGGGTTCTTGCTTGTGTCCATTGGAGGGACGGACGCGCCGTGCCCTGCCGGGAGCGGACCGCTCCGGTCAGAAGCTGTAGCGCATGCCCAGTCCCCACTGCCACGGCGTCGCGACATCGCCGCCGTACGTCTTTTCCAGGTCGATGTACATATGGGTGGCTTTGCTGAGGTTCAGGTTCGTGCCCACGCCGACTTCCCACCAGCCGCCGCCAATGTCCTGTTTATAGGCGTCGCTCACGCCATCCTTGGCCATGGTGACGGACGTTTCCCCGTCAAAGTCGTACAGATAGGAAGCGCGGGCGTATACGTTGCCGGCCTTGATATCCTTGCCGAGGGAGAAGCCCAACCGGCCGACGAAACTGTCCATGCTGTCCTGGTGGACGGAAACGCGGTTGCTCGTCGTGTAGTCTGCCGACTGGACACGGCCGTAGGTCAATTCGGCCTGGGGTTCGACCCAGAAACCGTGGCTGCCGTGGATGCGTTTGCCCACTTCGGCGCTCACACTGTAGGCGTCGACGTCGTAGTCGCCGCTGCCGGCGCCGCCCGCCACGCGATAATCCATGTCGAGGGAGCTGTACTTGGCGATCAAGTCGACAAAGGTGCCGTTGTTCCCCAGATAGGAACCGTACAGGGCCAGTCCATGATGGTCGTTGTCACTGGTGCCGCCGTCGAAGGTCGTCGTGCCGTCGGTCTTGTTGAAAGCCGCGCCGACGGTCCAGCGCGAATCGGCGCTCAACTTGGTATCATAGCCGACCTGGTAGTAGTTGTACTGGTTCTTGAGGCCAGCCGGGCTGTACTTGGCCTCGCCGCGTACCATGCGGGCCCAAACGCCTTCCTTGCCTTTGCTGTCGCGCAGTTCGCCCAGGCGTTTGTTCATATCGTTGTTTTCCTGGCGCCACGTAATCAAATTCGTGAGGGCCATGTTCGTCACGGCGGCATTCGTCCGGTTCTGTTCGTACTGGACGTTGGTGACTTTGCCATCCTTGACGTCGGCTTCGTACTTGCCGGCCACGGTGCCTTCGTCCGTGCTGATCTTGTCCGCCGCCGAAGCGTCGGGAGACGCCTGCAGGGCTGCCACATTGGCCAGTTTCTGGGCATTGGCGCTGTCCTTCTTGATGGCGTCGGCCAAAGCGCCCGTGCCATGGACGGTCACTTTCGCGGTTTCGTCCTTCTGCTTCATGGTCAGCTTGTTGTCCAGGGAAGCCGTATTCACCGTCAGGGACTCGCCCTCGACTTTCCCAGCGATGACCGTCTTGGCCCCGTCGCCGAGATCGACGACACCGTCTTGCCCACGGATCCCGTTGACGAAGGAATCGCCCGTAACCTTCCAGGCCGCGCCATCCTTCAGGGTCAGGTTGAAGCCCGTGACGTCGCCATAGAAATCGCTGCCGCTTTCCGACGTGGGAATTTCCGTTTCCCCGTCCTTCTGGTAAGACTTGCCCGTCCAGGACGAGTCGCTGCCCGTGAGATTCAGGTTCACATTGGCGTCGACGATGTTGCCGCTGTTCTTGGAATCCCCTGTCGTGGCCGGCGTTTCAAAAAGGATATCCCCCTTGATGACGGTCTTATGGGCCCCGTCCGTATTGATGTTCGTCGTGGCATGCCCGCGGGTGTCCACGGCATACTTTCCGGCATCGATCGTCGTATCCCCGTTGATGTTAATCTGGCTGTTGGAAAAAGCCACAATCGCCGTTCCCGGAGACTGGATATGGATCGTGTCCCCCTTCAGCGTCACGGAAGCAGCCCCTTCCGGAGCCGTTTCGGATTGGGTGCTGTTCTGGCCCCAGATGGCGCTCAAGGTATCGTCGGAACCAGCGGTGCTGACCTGGATATCCTTCGCCGTAACGGTCACGGAGGTGCCTTCCTCTTCCCCGTTGAACCGCATGGAGCTCAACCCGACCGTATTTTCATCGCCGGCAATGGTCACGGTCTCCGTATCGGCGCCCCCGACCACGATCTGGCTGCCGCCTTCGGCCCATAAGGCTTTGGTGGAGATGGTCCTGCCCTCCAAAACCACTTTGGCAGGCTTCTGGACCGTCACGACAGAGTAACGGCCATCCCCCCAGCCTTTCAGGCCAAAATCGCCCACTTCCACAACACTTCCGGCTTTCCCGGTCTGGTACGCCTCCGTCGGATCTAACTTAAACACCGGTTCAGACGGTTCCAGTTTTGTCCCATCCACCGTGACAGGCCCTACGACGTACGAGGACTGCGCGCTTGCCATCACCGGCAGCGCCAACAGGCTTGCCAACACCACTGCTTCCAGCGCCTTATTCTTGCGAGACATTTGGATTCCTCCTAAAATTTTATTTCCCACTCCCGGCAGCGCCGCACACCTCCGCGCGTCCGTTGTCAGGAAATATGGTCCACTGGGTCGACGGGGCCGGCGCTTTCCAGCGCCGCATCCGTCTTTCCATCAAGAAGAACTATTTGTAGAAAAAGTTTGCAAAATTGTTCTGTTTTTTCTCGTTTTTCTAACTTCTTTACAATTCATATTATACTCTTTTTGGTGACAGATAGTGTCATTCCCCTAATCTATTACATAAAATATTCTAATTTTATTTAATATGTATAGTTATATCCTGCAACAGCAACATTCGTACTGATTTATCATCCTGTTTTCCGTGAATTCCCAGCAAAAAAGCCATCTCCTTTCCCCAGGGGGAGGAGATGGCCGTGAAAACGATGCCTCTTACGCGCAGGAACCCGATCGATTCCGGCTGCCTGTTGCCGTGCGCCACGGACAGGATCGGAGCGGCAGGCCGGACGTCAACGCGCCTGTTCCTGCTCCTGTTTTGCTTCGTGCTCCCATTCATCGCGCTGCAGCGCCTCTTCGCTGGGGAAGACCAGGTTCAGGAGGAAGGCGACCAGGAAGACGACGGCGACGCAGTTTTCCGCGAAGACCGATTGAATCAGGGTCGGGAAAATCTTGAAGATAGCCGGGGCCTGCGTGAAACCGATGCCGATGGACAGGGACAGGGCGGCGATACTCATGTTGCGGGACGAAAAACCGCAGTCGCCGAGCATGCGGACGCCGCTGACGACGATGGAGCCGAACATCATGAGGGTGCAGCCGCCGAGGACGGCGTCGGGCAGCGAGGCCAGAATGACGCCCAGGGCGGGAATCAGGCCGGCCAGGATCATGAGGACGGCGCCGCTCGCGATGGCCTTCCGGTTGACGACGTGCGTCATGGCCACGAGTCCCACGTTCTGGCTGAACGAGGTGATGGGCAGGCAGCCGAACAGGGAAGACAGGGCGCTGATGAACCCGTCTACGGCAATGGAGCCGGACACTTCCTTATCCCGCACGAGGCGTCCCATGCCCATGACGGACAGGGCCGACGTGTCGCCCAGCGTTTCTGTGGCGGACACGAGGAAAATCAGGAACACGGAGAAGATGGCGTCCGGCCGGAACTCCATCGGGTACGGCAGGAAATGCGGCAGGGAGAAGAGGCCGGCGGACCCGATTTTGCTCAGGTCGACCATGCCGAAAAAGTAGGCCGCCACGTACCCGACGACGAGGCCGAAGAGGACCGACAGCTGTTTGTAGAACCCGTGGGCGCGGATGTGGAACACCAGGCAGGCCACCAGGGTGAGGGTGCCGACAATCAGGTATTTCGCCTCGCCGAAGTGGGGATTCCCGAACCCGCCGCCGAAGGAATTGGCGCCGATGCCGAGCAGGGAGAAGCCGATGGCCGTCACGACGCTGGCCGACACGATGGGCGGCACAAAACGGCGCCACCACCGCGCGCCCAGGCCCAGCACCCCTTCCAGGCAGCCGCCGACGAGGGCGGCGCCCAAGATGGCGCCGTACCCGTACTTGACGCCGATGACGCAGAACGTGGACACGAAAGTGAAACTGATGCCCATGACGATCGGCAGCCGGCTGCCCAGGGGCCCGATGGGAAACATCTGCAGCAGGGACCCGATACCGGCGATAATCATGGCCGTCTGGACGAGACTGCCTGTCTCTTCCGTCCCCAAATGCACCACGCCGGCTACAATCAAAATCGGCGCGATGTTGGCCACGAACATGGCCAGGACATGCTGCAGGCCGAACGGAACCGCCTTCTGTACGGAAATGCGGCCGTCCAGCTCGTAAATGGCATCCCGGCCGGCCGCCTGTGCCGCCGGTTCCGGTGTAACGCGTTTTTCTTCCGTCATGATTTCCTCCGGTATCAGCGGAACACGATGGTTCCCGTCTTGGCGTCCATTTTTTCGATAATGGCCAGGCTCTTCAGGTTGATCCCCTTCTGGCGCAGAGCATCGCCGCCGCCCTGGAAGCCTTTCTCGATGCAGATGCCTACGCCCTCCACCGTGGCGCCTGCCTGCCCGGCCAGGTCCATGAGGCCCTCGATCGCGCAGCCGTTGGCCAGGAAGTCATCGATGATGAGCACGTGATCCGCCGCGTTCAGGTACTTTTTGGACACGATGACGCGATTCACGTTGTGATGCGTAAATGACTTGATTTCCGTGACGTACACGTCGGCGTCCATGTTGCTGCCGGCGGACTTTTTCGCGAACAGCACGGGCACTCCCATATGCACCGCCGTCAGGCAGGCCACGCCGATGCCCGACGCCTCGATGGTCAGGATCTTGTTGACGGGCCGGTTGGCAAAAAGCTTCTTGAACTGCTTGCCCAGCTCGCTGATGAACGGCACATCGATCTGGTGGTTCAGGAAACTGTCCACCTTCAGCACATCGCCGCTCTTGATGACACCATCGGCCAAAATCTTCTTCTGCAATAAATTGAGTTCTGCCATTGGAATCCCCCTTCGCACTGCTTGCCGGCGCCCTTCGCGCCGGGAACCCCGTCCTTAAATTGATAACACGAATTATACCATAAAAAAGGACCGGGTTGAAAGCCGGTCCTAAATTTTTCCGGGAGATACGAAAGGTGTTCCGTCCGGATTGCCGATGGCAGCCTACGCGGAAATCAGCGACGCGCCGGACGCCGTGGTGGAACGGGTTACCCCCACCAGCCCGGTTGTCCTTGGCAAAGTTTGATTTCGGCGCTGAAAATCACCATCTTGTCAAATACGGGACGAACCAATTCCCGAATCGTGTCCCACTCTTCCGGAACCCTCCCGTTCTTGTGGAAATCCAACCTGAGACCCGGTTCCAGCTTCTGATACATTTCCCTGTATTCCGGAATTTCCGCAAATGCCTGCGGGCAAAAAGCCATCGCCGCGTCGAGCAACATATCCTGTTCGTCCAGGCTTCTCGGAATCAGGACAGTTATTTTTATTTCCCTGCTTTTGAACCCTCTTGCCGGTTCCAGCCACATCCGATCGCTGCCGCCCCTCCACAATTCCATGGTGATGTCCGCGACCCCATCCGGTCCGGGACGTCCAAACAGAAAAATTTTGTCATATCCGGCCATGTGAATCCCTCCTTTTGTCCTCACGCCGTATGTCCTTCGAAACCATTTTCCAAGGTACCTGCTTTTATTGTAAGGAAGAGCGCGACAGATTCGCGGCCGCCGCAAAAATATTTTTCGAATTCCCCGCGCCGTTCCAGTCGCACTCCGGCCCATGGGCCTGCAGTACGCCGATCCCTTGCAGGAAGGAATAGATGGTCTTGCTGCCGATGAAACGGAAGCCCCGCTTCTTCAAGTCTTTCGCCACCGCGTCCGAAAGAGGCGACGAAACGCGCTCCGTATAGGGTTCCGTCAGGGATTTCCCCGCCGTGAAGCCCCAGATGTAGGCATCAAAGCTGCCGAACTCCTGCTGCAATTCCAGGATATGGCGGCTGTTTGTCACGGCCGCCTCCAGTTTGCGGCGCTGCCGGATAATCCCCGCGTCCTGCATCAGCGCGTCGATTTTCGCCGTGTCAAAGGCTGCCACTTTGCGGATGTCGAAGCCGTCAAAGGCCTGCCGGAAATGCTCCCGCTTGTTCAGGATCAATTCCCACGACAGGCCCGCCTGGAACGTTTCCAGGATAAACAATTCGTACAGGGCGTGTTCGTCGTGGCAGGGACGGCCCCATTCCTCATCATGATACGCAATATACCGCGGATTTTTGAGATTGACCCAGTTGCAGCGGCGCATGGCGTCCCCTCCTTCCTTTTCGCGGTCAGATGTCCCCCACATCTTCCACGGAAAATCCATGTTTCACGAGCAGCGCCGCCGTCACGCCCTGCCCGGGCACCCGCACGCGGGAGAAGGTGCCGTCGTAGCGTTCCCGGACGCCGCAGCTGGGGCTGCGGGATTGCAGGATGATCCGGTCCGGCCGCATTTCCCGGGCAATGGCCAGGGTCCGTTCGGCGCCGGCCCGGTACGCTGCCGTCACATCGTGCCCGTCCTGTGTCATGACCCGTCCGTCGGGCTGGATTTCCGCCGGCGGGCGCGGCGTCGGCAGGCCGCCCAGCACTTCCGGACAGACAGGGATGACTTCGTTCGCCGGATTGGCGGCCAAGGCCAGCACCTTGGCGTTGGCATTGTCGCCGCCGCTGTATTTGCAGTGGATGCCCAAAAGGCACGCACTCACCAGGATCCGCATTTCTATCCCTCCTTACTTGTCAGTCCGGAAGACCTGCAATTGTTACGATATCATCAACCGGGATTCATCTGCTACCTTATTGGTTGCAGATTGTGTTACCCTCTATTCCAAACTTTTCCTGGATCAACTCCTCCAGATTTCCTTCTTTGGCATAAGGAGTAGTATCTGCCATGACGAAATTCCGGCGAGAAATTCCGTTGGCGCTTTTGTCAAAGCCGAAAATATAGGCAATGGCAATGTCGTAGATAATTTGGCTGGGAGCAAAGCCGAATACCTGGTTTTCCAGAATATGTTTCAGCCGAGCCTGCTGATCCGGAAATTTCTGCTTCAAGGCCGGGCTGCGGAACAACCGTTTCACGATTTCCGTAATATACAGCCCGGATTTCATGTACAGATCCGCAAAGGTCCGGTTGGGATCGTCAAAAATCCCAGGGTTTTCCTGTTCCAAGGCATCCACCATCTTCACCACCACATTTTTAGGAGTAAAGATCTGGTTGGTTTTCTGAGGCGGGATGTAGTCGAAGATATCCTCGTCACTGGTATCCGCAAAATAGTTGTTCAGTTTCTCTTTCAGATTCAGGAATTCCTGGATGGATTCGTCAAACACCACTTCATCGAATACATGGCCCTCAAAATGCTTGGTTTCTCCTGTATCCGGGTCTTCATAATCGCCCCCATCCCGCAGAAAGCGGAACTCTGTTTCCGAAATCCCCGTTACTTCCTGGAATACATCATCGGGCGTATAGTCGTCAAAATTACTCAGCTTCAGGTTCCGGCCTCCTTCTGTCCCTTCCTGTTCGCTGTAAGCCATGATGAAACTGGGAATGGTCCGGGAAAATCCTCGCAGATGGGCCCGCACATCCTCTTCGATGGCACTGGCCTTTTTTTGCTCCTGCCGGGTTTCCAGCTCTTTCACTATTTTCTGCTGGCTGTCTTCCAGGGCCGTCTGCACCGTCTTCTGGATAATCTGATGGAAGTTCTCTTTCTCTTTTTCCAGATTCTCCTGGAGTTTGTCTTCCAGCTCCTGTTTTTCTTCTAACGTCGATGCCGCCTGGATCTTCTTTTCATGCTCTGCTTTCAGCACATTCTGCTTGGTTTCATGGTCATCCGCCACCCTGTTTAGAGCCCGCTGGATATGCTGTTCACTGTGTTTAAAGACTCGTTCCGTCTGGCTCTTGGTCAGATGGTACTCATCTTTGATTTTTTCTTCGCTTGCTTCCCTAAACTTCTGCATCACCGCCTGAGTAACCGCTTCCGCCACATTCTGGCTACCCTTTTTCTTTTCGGTTTTCTGCAGAACCTGTTCTACTGGTCGCCGGACATCTTGATACTTTTTCACGCCAAAGATAGCATTGGTTTTGTTGACCACAATAGTCTTGGGAATTTCCACTTCTCCCTTTTCATTCGTATGAATGTCTCCCGCATTGTCCAACGTGGCACTGTTCTTTTGGGGCTGTTCCTGGGCTTTGGGTAACTTTTCCAAAATTCCCTTTACCGCACTGGGCGCTCCAAACACCACCCCGATATTCGCAAACAACAGATTGCTCATAAAACCTCGGTGAATCACTTCCTGGGCTTTGATGGTTTTGGGAATAGTGAGCACCTGCCCCGCATCCAGGGCCTCCATCTTTCCTTCGCTGTCTTCCCCGATGACCGGGAAGAAATTCAGCAGGCGCCGGATGTGATGTTCTCGTTCTTCTCGAGTTCCGTGGCCCCCTGCCGTTCCACTATTCAGATTGTTGGCGAATTCATCAAAAATAATCAAGGTCCGTTCCGGAGCGAAATCGAACACATAGGCATTTTGTTTCTGGAAGCGCTTTTTGGTCTTGGGGTCCGTGTATTCGTAAGGATTCTGGGCCCGGAAGGCGGCCTGCATGTATTCCGCCGGGCTCTTCATGTTGCTCAGCATCAGCACCGCCGTCCAGGGCTTCACCGTCACCCCGGTGGTCAACTGCCCCACGCTCAGGGTAATGGTCCGGTCGTTTTCCCGGATGGCTTCCATCACCTTGTCGAAACTTTTCTTATTGGCTTCGTTATCCTGGGTGGCTTCCGCTTCTTCTTCCTCGGCGGTAAGCTTTCCATCCCCGGCTGCCACCACCACCTCGTAATGTTCAAATACCGGGTCCTTCTTCAGCAGTTTGGCCATGGCCTTGACGCTTTTCACCCGGTGCATCAGCCAAAAGGTATGGGCCAGTTCCTTGCGCAGTTCCGGAGTGGAAAAAGGATATTTTTCGTTGTGGGCCAGCATGTTCAGGAAGTTCTTCACTTCTTTTTCGTGGACGAACTTTTCGTTTTCCGCCCGGAAAAATTCATTCAGATCAAAAGCGAATTCCGCATGCTCGTCTTCCGACAAGTCCATGCCTTTTTGGATCTGGCCTTGGATCATGTGGGACAGCTGATAGGTGTACAGATTCAGCCGGGGCAGTTTCCCATAGGGATTGCTGCCCTGGGTGTTTTCGTCCCAGTTGGCCTTGGCTTCCTGTTCATCTTCATAGGACCAGTTGAAAATCTGGTCTGCCCGGAATTTGTTGCTGGCAATGGCCTTGAAGGGGGTCCCGGAAAGGTGCAGGGTGAACTTCCGTTGGATCTTGTCAAAAGCCACATCCGTTTTGTAGGTATTCACCCCTTCATGGGCTTCGTCGATGATCAGCAGGTCCCATTCCTGTTTTGTGATCCAGTCCAGCTTGTCATACTGTCCGCCAAAATAGATGGACCCTTTCAGCCCCTGGAGACTTTCAAAGGCAACCTGACCCTTGATTCCGTCATCCATCGTGTTCGCCAGTGCTTCCAGATACTGCTTCCTGCTGAGATATCCGGATTTCCCTTTTAAGGAATCGCTTTCACTGATGAATTTCCATCCGGTCTGCCAGCCAATAAACTTTTTAAAGTCTTCCAGCCAGGAATTGGCAATGCTGGGCCGGTTGGTGACAATCAGCACACGAGTGGCCCCCATTTTTCGGGCCAGGTCATAGGCCGTCAGGGTCTTCCCGAACCGGGGTTTGGCGTTCCAGAGAAATTCCTGTGGATAGGTCCCGGCCTGGTAGTAGGCCAGAGTCTTGGCCACCGCTTCCTGTTGCTCTTTCCTCAAAATATACGTGTTGCCTGTGGGGACATTGGCATAGACATCCTCCAAATCCTTCCCGGCAAACTGGTAAAAATACTGCCGGGCCTTTTTCGGGTCGATGCAGAACCATTCCGTACCAGCTTCTCTTTCCACCCCATGCTGGGTCAGGAAATTGTGGAAGTCATGGTCATCGAAATACCCCTCACTGCCGTCCGTGTACCGGGCTTCCTTTTTCCATTCCAACTGGTAGGCAATGTTGGCCGTGTGGGTCTGTTCCCGAATCCGCCTGTCCACATCCCGCTCAGTATAGCCGATTTTCGTCCAGCCATCATGGGCCGGCACCCCAGGAGTGGTATAGGCGTAAATCATGGGAACCACGGATGCATAGCTTTTTACCTGTACCCCTGCCATTTACGCCATCTCCTTTACATGGGATTCAATGAAATCGATTTCATCCTGGGACAAGCCATACTTTTTATACAGCTGTTTGTCGATGTCAGGAATGGACTGGGACCAGTTGATATCAGATAATGAAGAAAAATCCTGCATAGGAACATAATTCCATTTTTCTTTTGTGTTATCTTGCGTTATTTTAAGAATTCCTAACATTACTCTTGCGAACTTACTTTTAATATATTTAAGACAGTGCACAGCCGTTTTATTATCATCAAAAGAACCAACTGATAGGAATGTTTCAGTTGCCCCGATTAGGGGTTCCCCGATTAGGGGTGTTGATAAAACTTCTCCTAAAGCTCCACTCCCGTTAGCTTTAGGAATAAAGACTTTATATTTGTAGAAACTTTCTGGGACATCCTGATAATCCTTTCTTCCCCAATAATATACCCGCTTACTGGAAGCCAATCCTAAAAATTTAACATACTCATTATCATCATCAGGTTTCTTATCAAAGAAAACAATATCTTTTAGTTTTTTAAAAGCACCAGCTCCAACATCTTTTTTATGCCCTTTAGATTGTATTTCAACTATTTCGGGATGATCTACCAATGCTTTATTGGATAACTTATAAACCCCTCTTCCTGAAACTATGCTACTCATTGAAGTTTTCAATAACGGTCTCACTTTTTTTATAATTGCATTAAGTTCAGGGAAAGATGTAAATATCATAATCGGTTGATATTCTGTTTTAGAATCATAGTAACTAACGACAACTCCACCCTTTATATCAGTATTCGGAAATACTTTCGCAGAATTAGGTTCATAATATAACACTTTAAAATGAGCATCATGGAGCATTTTTTCATTCCAAGATTTAGGTGTGCTTCCAGCGTTAAATAAGAATCTAGCAGGATGGATTAATTCTACTTTATCAGCAACTTCAAAAGCAGAATCCATAAATTGGTTATATACAGGCTTGGCAAAATTTCCATTATCTCCTGAATTGCCAAAATCATCGTTATATGGCGGATTTCCGATTACAACATCAAATTTAAGTTCTTTTTTATTGAATTTCTTATTCTCTCCCATTTTCATTCCTCTTCTTCCCACATCCGTAAAATCGTCCGAATCCGAAATTCTTTTGGCTCATCCATAATTTCCCGTTCCCCAAACAAGTCCCCCATGGTGTCCTCTTCCGACGGGAACAGGGAATCGAAGGAGAAAGGCTGGCGAATAACACTGCGCCGGTGTTTGGGGCCACCCTGAATCCACTGGTTCAGCATGATCCAGCTGCCGTCGTTCTTTTTATGGGTCAGGGCATTGCCTTGGACAATGTTCCACTGGATAATGGTCCGGGCGGAGCGGTACAGATCCGAATCTTCCGCCAGTTCCCGTCCTGTTTTTTCCCGGTAATTGTCTGCAAACACCTGGAGCATGTTGGCCTGGGCGATTTTCAGGTTGTCTTCCAGATATTCAATCCCATAAATGCTCATCAGGGCCCACAGGGTGTTGTATTGCCAATGCCCACCCCGGGAAGCCGGGTTCCGATTCACATAGGTCAGCTTCTGCCGAAGGATTTCTGTCAAAAAGGCCCCTTCCCCGGCGCTGGGTTCCAAAAAGGAGGCGTGCATATCCTGAAGTTTTTCCTGAATTTCCGGATAGGAAAGCATCTTTCTCACCATCCAGTCCGGAGTGAAAACCTCCCCGTGCTTCTGCACCCGTTCCTTGGATTTAATCAGGGGAACATCCCGGGCCTGGTCCGTCTGCGGCAGTTCCATCAGTTTATTCTCTTCTAACGGCAATCCCCTCGTCCTCCTTCAGTATATTCTGTCTTTTATTATACCAAAATTTTCCCTGCCAGTAGTAAAATCGACGGGAAACCCACAATCATTCAAAACAAAAAAGGCGCCGGCTGTAAGCCGGCGCCAAGGGCAGAAAGGAAACTACCATGACTACTGTGGTGAACACCAACAACACCATGGTTATTGTAACAAGACCGATAGACAGATTCCGTGCCGTCCTGAAAAAATTTTTAAAGCGACACAAAAAAATTCCCGTGTGGCGGAACCACACGGGAATTGTGTTATCGATGGTGGAGACAAGGAGGATCGAACTCCTGACCTCTTGAATGCCATTCAAGCGCTCTCCCAGCTGAGCTATGCCCCCGATTCAGTTATGTATCGCTCTTCACGACATGTCTATTGTACAGAAAAAAGTCGATTCCGTCAACAGGAATTTTTATTTTATTTTGTCGACCTGTTCCAGGCGGTCCAGGTAGGCCTGCAGGC
>ENA-ORNY01000806-ORNY01000806.1-human-gut-metagenome-genome-assembly--contig:-NODE-806-length-19935-cov-6.931388_pt1 | contig 19935 bp, 5 predicted proteins | sample MGYA00242122_ERZ509036 | MGnify/ENA primary metagenome ERZ509036 (study PRJEB26280, sample SAMEA2338696) | human gut metagenome | biome: human gut; feature: human-associated habitat; material: faeces... | reverse complement strand
CGCGCACGCCACAGTCAGAATGATCAGCAGCGCCGCCGCAAGGCCCGGTCGGAAAAACCGCCGGGGGAAAAATTTCGTGTCGAAAAAGGCGATGCTGCCGGAGAAGATCAGAATGGCCGCCGCCAGCTGCCGCAGACCCGCCTGAAACGGCAGAAACAGAAACGCCCCCAGTCCGCAGCCCAGCACGCAGCACAGGCCCGGCAGTCCCGGCCCGGCCGCCGCCGTGATGGCCAGAGGCAGCGGGGCGCACAGGCCCCCGAAGGAGCCGGCCGTCAGCAGGCAGGTCAGGGCCGCCCGGCCCAGGGGTTCAAGCAGCCGCCGTTTCTCCCGGGGCAGTGGCAGAAGTTTCATGGACAAGCCCTCCTTTGCCCCCTATTGTAGCTGGGCGGCGGACGAAAAAGTGTCGGGAAATAGCACAGAGGGCGTATTTTCAGGGCGGAATGGTCTTTGTTTGGTCAAATGTTAAGAAAATGTTACGGAAATCGGCAGATTTGTTTAAAATATTCTTCTTGTTATTGCCGGACAAATAGTATATAATACCCTATATTATTGTGCTTATGCCGCATACCTGCGGCAGTCTATAGAAAGGAAGTTAGCTATGATTAAGGTTCAAACCGGTCAGGGCGAGATCACCATCAGCAGCGCGGTATTCACCACCATCACCGGCGCGGCAGCCACCAACTGCTTCGGCGTCAAGGGCATGGCCTACCGCAGCATGACCGATGGCCTGGTGCACCTGCTGCGGCGGGAAGCCATGAGCAAGGGCGTGAAGGTCACTTATAACGAGGACGGCACCGTTTCCATCGAGCTGCACATCGTTGTGGAAAACGGCGTCAATATTGCCACGGTCTGCCGCTCCATCATGAGCGAGGTCAAGTATGTGGTCACCAAGAATACCGGGGTGGAGGTCCGCGAGATCAACGTGTGCGTGGACTCCGTTACCGTGTAAGCACCCGGCCAAAGGAGTAACAAAGAGATGACAGATAGAATCAGCGGCAGCGCCTTCAAGCAGATGATCGCCTTCGGCGCTGCCTGTGTCGCCCAGCAGAAGCAGGCCATCAACGATCTGAACGTGTTTCCGGTGCCCGACGGCGACACCGGCACCAACATGAGCCTGACCATCCAGACCGCCGTCAACGAGCTGAAGAAGTCCGAGCCCGCCACCGTCGGCGAGGCGGCAAAGATCACCGCAGGGGCCCTGCTGCGCGGGGCCCGGGGGAACTCCGGTGTGATTTTGTCCCTGCTGTTCCGGGGCATTTCCAAGTCCGCCAAGGGCCTGGTGGAGATGGACGGCCCGGCCCTGGCCGCCGCCATGGGCGAGGGCGTGGCCACCGCCTATGGCGCGGTGATGAAGCCCGCCGAGGGAACGGTGCTGACCGTGTCCCGGCTGGCCGCCGTCCGGGCCGCCCAGGCCGCCCAGGAGAATCCCAGCGCCGAATACGTGCTGGAGCAGGCCATTCTGGCCGGGCAGGAGACCCTGGCCCAGACCATCGACATGAACCCGGTGCTGAAAAAGGCCGGGGTGGTGGACGCCGGAGGCAAGGGCTACCTCATCATTCTGGACGGTATGCTGCGGGCCCTGCGGGGCGAGGAGCTGCCCCAGGTGGAGGAGGACGAAAAGGCCCAGGATAAGGCGGATTTCGGCGCCCTGAGCCTGGAGGACATCACCTTCACCTATGACACGGTGTTCATCGTGCGCAAGAAGGAGGGCGTGTCCATCGAGCCCTTCCGGGCGTATCTGGACGGCATCGGCGACAGCCTGGTCATCGGCGAGGACGACGAGGCCTTCAAGGTCCATGTGCACACGGATATCCCCGGCCAGGCCCTGACGGAGGCCGCCAAATACGGTACCCTGGAGCTGGCCAAGATCGAAAACATGCGCACCCAGGCGGAGGAGCTGGCGGCCGGCAAGCAGGCCCAGAGCACCGACGATCTGGACGCCGTGGAGGAGGAACTGGAGGCCATGGAGGGCGGCGTGGCCGCCCCGGAGAAGCGCTACGGCTTTCTGGCGGTGTGCGCCGGTGACGGCCTGGCCGCCACCTTCCGGGATCTGGGCGTGGACCGCATCGTGTCCGGCGGCCAGACCATGAACCCCTCCACCCAGGCCATTTTGCAGGAGGTGAACCGCACCCCCAGCGAGGTGGTGTTCGTGCTGCCCAACAACAAGAACATCATCATGGCTGCCCAGCAGTGCGTGGGCCTGACGGAAAAAGAGGTCATCGTGGTGCCCACCAACACCGTGCCCCAGGGGATCTCCGCCATGATGGCGGTGGACCCGGAGGAGGCCGATCCCCAGGTGATCCTGGCGGCCATGACGGAGGCGGCGGAGAACGTGGTCACTGCCCAGGTGACCTATGCCGCCCGGAACTCCGATTTCGACGGCTTTGCCATCAGCGCCGGGGACTATCTGGCCCTGACGGACGGGAAGCTGTTCGGCACGGATCAGAAGCTGGAGACCCTGCTGGATCAGCTGGCGGCTCTGGCGGCGGACAAGGGCGCGGAGTTCATCACCGTGTTCTATGGCGACGGCGTTACCCAGGAGGACGCCCAGCGGGCCGAGCAGCGCTTTGCGGATGCCTGCCCGGAGGCGGAGGTGTCCCTGCTCCCCGGCGGCCAGCCTGTGTATTACTATATTATCTCAATTGAATAATATATTGTGCCGTTTGCGCAAAAAAGACGCCGGAGGTCTCCTCCGGCGTCTTTTGGCATCGCCCGCCATTCCGCTGCTTTTGGGCCGGGTAGAACCCGGCCCCTACAGGTGCTCTACTGGTGATGCTCTCATCGTCTTGCTGAAAAAATCTCCATCTTGCCCCGGGGGGCGGGGTGTGGTACAATGGCCTTACTCTATAATAAGGAGCGTGCCGGTATGATGCACCTGGAAGCGGACGTATTCCGGAAATTCGACAAGCAGTGGGCCCTGGTCACGGCGGGGACCCCGGAGCATTACAACACCATGACCATCAGCTGGGGCGGCCTGGGCACCCTGTGGAGACGGCCGGTGGCCACCGTGTATGTGAAAAAGAACCGCTATACCTTTGAATTCATGGAGCAAAGCGACTATTTCACCGTCAGCTTTTATCCCGAAGAGCAGCGCCGGGCCCTGTCCCTGCTGGGCAGCACCTCCGGCCGGGACGGCGACAAGGTGGCGGCGGCGGGCCTGACGCCGGAGTTCCTGCCCCAGGGCATCACCTTCTACCAGGCGGAGACCACCCTGGTCTGCCGCAAGCTCTATTGCCAGGACTTCGCCCTGGACCAGATCCCCCAGGACGTTCAGGACATTTTCTATCGGGACGAGCCGGTCCACCGGATGTACATCGGCGAGGTGGTGGACATCATCGGGAATGAAAGCCTTGCCAATCGCCCCTGAGTGTGCTATACTCAGGGCATAGCATACGGAAGCTCATATAGCCTTGCGGATATGGTGCAAGGCGTTTCTACGGGGCCGCCCACGGCCCTGCTATGGGTGCTCTGCCGGTGAACCGGCGGGGCGCCCATTTATTTTTTTCTGAAGGAGCGATGCGGTATGACACAGGTTTTACGCGGCAACATCATCCAGGCCCCCCGGCTGGGGGAGCTGGACATCCGGGAGCACGGCTATCTGGTGCTGGAGGACGGCGTGGTGCAGGGGGTCTATGACGCGCTGCCCCAGGCCCTGGCCTCCGCCCCCATAACGGACTACGGCGACCGGCTCATCATGCAGTCCTTTGTGGATATGCACCTCCACGCGCCCCAGTATCCCATGCTGGGCATGGGCATGGACCTGCCCCTGCTGGACTGGCTGAATACCTACACCTTCCGCACCGAGGCCCGGTTCGCAGACCCGGACTTTGCCCGCCGGACCTATCGCCGCCTGGCCTCCGACCTGATCACCAACGGCACCACCCGGGTGTGCATGTTCTCCTCCCTGCACACCGAGGCCACCTGGATCCTTATGGAGGAGCTGGAGCGGGCCGGGGTCACGGGCTATGTGGGCAAGGTGAATATGGACCGCAACGCCCTGCCCGGCATTCTCCAGGAGACCACGGAGGAGTCCGTCTCCGAGACCCTGCGCTGGCTGGACGGCTGCCATTTTGAGCACGTCAAGCCCATCATCACCCCCCGCTTCACCCCCAGCTGTTCCAATGAGCTGATGGCCGCCCTGGGGGAGATCGCCCGGGACCGGGGGCTGTATGTCCAGTCCCATCTGTCGGAAAACAGGGGGGAGATCGCCTGGGTGAAGGAGCTGCACCCGGACTGCGCCCAGTATTGGGAGACCTATGACAAATACGGCCTTTGGAAGGACCACACGGTGATGGCCCACTGCGTCCACTCCGACGCCCGGGAGTGCGCCGCCATCCGCCGGGCCGGGGTGGTGGTGGCCCACTGCGCCGGGTCCAACATCAACCTGTGCAGCGGCGTGTCCCCGGTGCGGGAGATGCTGCAGCAGGGCATCTGGGTGACTCTTGGCTCCGACATCGCCGGCGGGGCACAGCTCCCCATGTACAAGGTCATCACCATGAGCATCCGGGCCTCCAAGATCAAGCGCATGGAAACCGACTGGTCCGAGGACTTCCTGACCGTGCCGGAGGGGTACTATCTGGGCACCACCGCCGGGCACCGGTATTTCGGCGGGGGAGAGGGCTTCGCCGTGGGCCAGCCCCTCCACGCCATCGTGGTGGACGACGGGGACTTCCCGGAGTCCGTCCGCCCCCTGACGGTCCGGGAGCGCTTTGAGCGGTCCCTCTATATGCTCCACCGCCACAACATCACCGCCGTCTGGTCCCATGGCCGCCAGGTGAAGTGAATATCTGCCGCCGCTCCCGCGGGAGCGGCGGCTTTTTTGCGCTCTTTTGTGGATACGCCGCGCCGATTCATTTGATCAAAACGGCCCTGTAAAGTGGAAATATTGGAAGAATACCGAAAAATATACAGAATATTCATGGAAGATATTTCCAATAACTTCCTATGCCGGTCCGCTTGCCGCGAACAAACACAAATGTGCGTGTACTGCGGACGGAATCAGCGGGGCGGAAAAAGGGCGGCTGACATTTTGGCGGATTTGTACAACACGGACGCCGAGCCGGGAAACTGTTCGTGAGGTAAGTACAAAAAACAATGGGCCGTTTATCACGGTGATGTGATACCGAAGCATCGGAAAAAAGCGCCAACCGGCCGTCCACCCGGCGGAAACACCGGAAACGTTTCCTGAAAAAATCCTTGTTTTTGGAAGAAATTCCTTGCTTTTGCAGGAGAAAGGAAGTATAATTATGCAATCGGAAAGCGCCTCAACACAGCAGGGGAGCGAAACGAAAAAAACAGGAAGGAAGTCGATCGATGAAAAAGACGAGAATGCCGCAGCGGCTGCTGTCCCTGGTCCTGGTGCTGATGATGCTCATCAGCGTCCTGCCGGTCAGCGCCATGGCGGCGGAACTGACGCCGTCTGACCCCGAGACCGGGCTGACGGCCACCGATGTGACCAATGAGCTCACAGACAGCGACCGTCTGGCGATCTTCGAGGATAACATGGACTCCAGCAAGGTGTCCAGGTCCGAGATCCCGGCAGACGACGAAATGGTCAAGGTCATTGTGCAGCTGGATGCAGACAGCCTGCTGGATGTCCGCAACCGCACCAATGCCAACATGTCCATGCTGGACTTCCAGCAGACGGACGCAGCCAAGGCCCAGCTGAAGGACATCGCCAACCTGCAGCTCTCCGTGATGAACACCATGGAAAGCAAGGGCATTCCCAGCTCCTTCACCTTCAGCTACACCTCCGTGGTCAGCGGCTTTGCCGCCCAGGTGCCTTACGGCAAGATCCATGACATCAAGAATATTGACGGCGTAGAGGACGTGGTGCTGTGCCAGACCTACTACACCGATTCCATGGGCTCCGCCACTCTGGGCCAGGCCCTGACCGCCGCGGAAGTGGCGGCCTATTCCAACAACACCCAGTATCAGGGCGAGGGGATGCTCATCGGCATCCTGGACACCGGCCTGGATGTGAACCACGAGGCCTTTGCCAACGCTCCTGCCGTGCAGAAGCTGCAGAAGTCCAGCCTCAGCAAGCTGCTGTATACCCTCAGCCAGGGGGAGGACGGCAAGACCAACGTCACCGCCTACAGCTATGCCGCCCTCTGGTATGCCCAGAAGCACAGCTCCAGCTCCCTGGTGCTGCTGACCGAGGATGACCTGTATAAGAGCGGCAAGGTGCCCTTCGCCTTCGACTATGCCGACGCCGACGCGGACGTGATCCCCTCCGCCGACGCCGTGGAGAAGTACGGCAATGACCACGGCACCCACGTGGCCGGTATCACCGCCGGCAAGACCGTGGACGCCGACGGCAGCGTCACCTTCGCCGGTCAGTCTCCCGAGGCCCAGCTGGCCATCTTCAAGGTATTCTCCGACTCCACCAACGGCGCCTCCACGGATACCATCCTGGCGGCCCTGAACGATGCCCTGCTGCTGGACGTGGACGTGATCAACATGTCTCTCGGCTCCAACGGCGGCTTCGGCCGGGAGGCCGAGGGCGACCTGACCACCAAGTATTACGACCTGGTCAAGTCCGCCGGTATCCTGCTGAACTGCTCCGCCGGTAACTCCTATTCCTCCTCCCAGGGCGGCGCAAAGGGTGACTTCACCTCCGTGTCCGACCCCGACACCGGCATCATCAGCTCCTCGTCCTCCTATGACGCGGCGCTGTCCGTTGCCTCCGTCAACGCCAACGAGACGGCGGCCTTTGTCACCGCCCAGGGCCGCGTCCCCTATCAGGACGTGTCCGGCCACGACTTCACCGCCCTGCTGCTGGGCAATGACAGCTCCAAAACCTATGAGTACGTCATGGTGCCCAACACCGGCGACACCGCCGATTACCAGGGCCTGGACGTCACCGGCAAGATCGCCGTGGTCATGCGCGGCGGCCTGTCCTTCGAGCAGAAGCAGCTCAACGCCGCCTCTGCCGGCGCTGCGGGCTGCATCATCTATAACAACCGCGACGGCTATCTGCTGAACATGTCCGTGGATAACTACAAGATCCCCACCGTGTGCATCAGCCTGGCCAACGGCCAGATGATGGAAGCCGCCCAGGAAAAGACCCTCACCGTCTCCAAGACCGAAAAGGGCTCCGTGGCCATGAGCGACTTCTCCTCCTGGGGCCCCCTGCCGTCTCTGTCCCTGAAGCCGGAGATCACCGCCCCCGGCGGCAGCATCTATTCCTCTCTGCCCTTCGCCCAGTACGGCTACATGAGCGGTACCTCCATGGCGTCTCCGTATCTGGCCGGTGTGTCCGCTGCTGCTTTGCAGTATGTCAATACCCTGATGCCCGGCGCCTCCGATACCGACAAGCAGCTGCTGGTGAACCGCCTGCTGATGAGCACCGCCGACATCCTGTATGATGAAAACGGCGTGGCTTACTCCCCCCGCAAGCAGGGCTCCGGTATGGTGAACCTGGCCGAGGCCGTCACCACCCCCGCCTACCTGTATGTCCGGGGCCAGGACAAGACCAAGATCGAGCTGGGCGACGATGCCGACCAGCTGGGCGTGTACAAGCTGAGCTTCGTGGTGAAGAACCTCACCGGCTCCGCCCTGTCCTATGACGTCAGCACCACCGTCCAGACCGAGAGCACCACCACCGACGGGCTGTACATCGCCCAGAAGGGCTATGTCCTCTCCGCCGACACCAGCGCCATCAAGGTCTCCGGCGGCTCCCTCAGCGGCACCACCGTCACCGTGCCCGCCAAGGGCGAGGCCACCGTCACCGTCACCGTCCGCCTGTCCGACGCGGACCGGGCGTATCTGGCCAAGTTCCCCAACGGCATCTATGTGGAAGGCTTCGTGGAGCTGACCAACAACGACGATCCTGCGCTGTCCGTGCCCTTCCTGGGCTTCTACGGCGACTGGACCAAGGCCCCCATCTTCGAGGACGCCGATATCTATAACGGCCTGGACGAGAAGATGTACGCCACCAACGTGGCCGGTGTTTACGCCATGATGTACGTGGTGAAGCTGGGCATGTATCCCTTCGTGGTCCCCGAGGGCTACGACACCCCCTCCACCTCCGCCGATAAGATCTGCGTGGACCTGGGCGGCGGCAACGGCGTCAGCAGCCTGTATTACCTGCAGGCCGGTCTGCTGCGGGCGGCCAAGACCACCAACGTCACCATCACCGACAGCGACACCGGCGAGGTGTACCTCAACAGCGACGGCCTCAATGTCCGCAAGGCCATGTACAACTCAAGCTCCGCCGCTGTGCGGCCCGGCTATGTGGGCGAGATCTTCCCCCCGCTGACCGGCAGCCACCTGATCCCCAACAACACCCGCATGACCTACACCGCCGCCGCCTATGTGGACGGCTTCGACGTGCAGGACAACCTGAAGAACACCTATTCCTTCAACTTCACCTCCGACGGTGAAATGCCCTATATCGTCGACCGCGAGAACCTGCAGTTCCGCACCGGCGACGACGGCCGGAAGTACCTGGACGTGACCCTGGCCGATAACTTCTGCCTGGCCGGCGCCACCCTGTACTCCACCCAGTGGAAGACCAACGTCAACAACGGCAAGAAGGAAATGAGCATCGGCTCCAACTACTATGACGGCATCATCCCCGCCCTGAAGGCCGACGGCACCTCTCCCCGGGCCTACGAGGAGTATACCTACACCTTCGACGTTACGGACTTCTATCAGAAGCTCCTGCAGGGCACCTTCTATGTGGTGGCCTACGACTACGCCATGAACCAGTGTGCCTATCGCGTGACCCTGCCTGAAAACGCCGTCACCAAGATCACTCTGGATCAGACCGCTGTGACCCTGCCCCAGAAGGGCTATGTCCAGCTGAACGCCACTGTGACTCCCGACGATGCCACCGACCAGAACCTGGTTTGGAGCTCCTCCGATTCCAGCGTGGCCGAGGTGAAGAACGGCATCGTGGCCGCCAAGGCTCCCGGCACCGCCACCATCACCGTCAAGTCCTCCGTCTGGACCGACGTGGAGGCCCAGTGCCAGGTCACCGTCACCGACGAGGTGGGCGCGGATGTTCCCATGAGCGAGTTCCTGCTGAACACCTCCTCCGTGACCATGCTGCCTGACACCACCTATACCAATGTCCGGCTGTATGGCTATTCGCCCTTCTATGCCACCGACCTGACCCTGGAGTGGACCTCCTCCGACGAGTCCGTGGTCACCGTTGAGCCCAACGGCGAGGGCGACCAGCTGACCCAGTACGCCAAGCTCACCGCTCTGAAGCCTGGTACCGCCACCGTCACCGCCAAGGCCAAGAACGGCACCGCCACCTATGACCTGGCCGTCACCGTCACCGAGGCCACCGGCTCCGGCAGCTTCAACATCGTGGGCGACACCCTGGTCAGCTACAGCGGCTCCGAGAGCACCGTTACCATTCCCGACGGCGTCCGCGTCATCGGGGAGAACGCCTTCAAGAACAACGACTACGTTCTCAACGTCATCTGCCCCGACTCCCTGGAGGAGATCGGCTATCGGGCCTTCTACGACTGCGACAACCTGCAGAGCGTCAGCCTGCCCGAGGGCGTCAAGTCCATCGGCGAGAGCGCCTTCTACTACTGCGAGAACCTGAAGACCCTGGGTCACACCGACGATGGCGTCCTGCCCAAGGGCCTGACCACCATGGGCGTCAAGGCCTTCTACTTCTGCAAGGCCCTGGAGGGCGACCTGGTGATCCCCGAGGGCGTCACCAGCCTCAGCGCCGGTATTTTCTATAATGCCTTTGCTCTGACCAGCATCACCATTCCCGACACCGTCACCTCTATGGACGCAAACGGCGACCAGTTCGCCAACTGCACGGCTGTAACCTCCGTGACTCTGTCCAGGAACCTGACCGAGCTGCCCAAGACGGCGTTCTTCACCTGCAAGAGCCTGAAGCACCTGCCCGACCTGTCCAACGTCACCTCCGTGGGCACCAGCTGCTTTGCCGGCTGCGCCGCCCTGGAGGAGATGGTGATCCCCGAGAGCCTGACCTTCATCGGCACCAACGCCTTTGCCCGCAGCAGCCTCACCGAGATCACCGTGCTGGGCGATCCCACCGGCCTTGACTCCGCGTTCTACAACAGCCTGAACCTGACCACCTTTGTGGCCCCCAAGCTGACCACCATCGGCAAGCAGATGTTCCAGGGCTGCACCGCACTGGTGAACTTCATCGTTCCCGACAACGTCACCCTCATCGGCGAGAGGGCCTTCCAGGGCTGCACCAACCTGAAGACCCTGACCTTCCCTGCCTCCTACAAGGCCGAGACCCTGTCCTTCGGTCTGACGCCGTTTGTCAGCTGCCCCGCCTTTGAGGGCTATGTCATCGAGGACGGCGCCAGCATCGTCCGGACCGAGGACGGCACCCTGCTGGCCGGCGGCGGCAAGGTTCTGGTGAGCCTGCCCCGGGACTTCAAGGGCACCTCCTACACCGTGCCCGACGGCGTGGAGACCATCAGCGACTACCTGTTCTATAAGAACACCACCATCACGTCCGTCACGCTGCCTGCCAGCCTCAAGAAGATCGGCACCGCCGCCTTCCAGGGCTGCACCAAACTGACGTCCATTGCCCTGCCCGATGGCTTCACCACCCTGGGTGAGCACGCCTTCGACGGCTGCTCCGGCCTGAAAACCGTGACCTTCGGCCAGAGCCTGACCGCTGTTCCCGACTACGCCTTCAGCAACTGCTCCGCGCTGACGGCTGTGGACCTGCCCGCCACCGTGGAGACCGTGGGCAATTACGCCTTCCGCGGCTGCGCCAAGGCCACCGCCCTGTCCCTGAAGGAGGGCCTGACCTCTATCGGCTCCAACGCTTTCTACGGCTGGAAGGCTCTGAAGGCCATCACCATTCCCCAGTCCGTCACCTCCCTGGGCGGCTCCGCGTTCTATGACTGCAACGCCGCCGCTTCCATCGACTGCGGCAGCCTCACCGTCATCCCCGAGCGCGCGTTCTACAACGCCAAGGCCGTCAAGACCGTGAAGCTCAGCGACAACGTCACCTCCATCGGTGAGCGCGCCTTCTATAACTGCATGGTGCTGGAGACCATCAACTGGCCCTCTCAGCTGAAGACCATCGGCAAGCAGGCCTTCTACTATGCCCGGAAGCTCCAGAATCTGGACTTCTCCGGCACCCAGCTGGAGTCCATCGGCAACAGCGCCTTCTATCAGCCCTATGAGGCCCGGACGCTGGCCTTCCCCGGCACCCTGCAATCCATCGATAGCAAGGCGTTTGCTTATCTGAACTACAACAAGACCGCCTATATCACCGAGGTCAACATCCCCGCCTCCGTCACCAGCCTGGCCAAGGACGCCTTCTATCTGGCCAGCGGCCTGAAGAACATCGTGGTGGACGCCAACAACCCCGTGTATGCGTCCTCCAACGGCATCGTGATGCTCAAGGACACCGGCGAGATCTACATCTGGCCCCAGGGCAACGAGACCACCGAGTTTACCCTGCCCGCCAGCATGACGGAGATCCCCGATAGGATGTTCCAGAACAACACCAGCCTGAAGAAGGTCATCGTTCCCGCCAGCGTCACCAAGGTGGGCACCTATGCCTTCTCCAGCTCCAGGATTGAGGAGATCTACTTCGAGGATTCCGCCAACGGCCTGACCGTCGGCACCTTCGCCTTCTACAATTGTCCCGATCTGACCAGCCTGCGTCTGCCCTACGGCCTGACCAGCATCGGCGCCAACGCCATCTCCAAGACCGGCCTGGAGACCATTGTCATTCCCGACACCGTCACCGAGATGGGCGGCAGCGCGCTGGCCTACAACGACGCCCTGAAGAATGTCACCCTGTCCAAGAGTATGACCGCCGTCCCCAGCCGCGGCTTTGTGGGCTGCGAGGCTCTGACGGAGCTGACTCTGCCCGCCTCCATCCAGGATTGCGGCGTCAGCAACACCGTCAATGCCTTCACCGACTGCGTGAACCTGCAGAACATCTTCGTGGCCGACGGCTCCCTGTACTTCAAGAGCGTGGACGGCGTCCTGTTCGATAAGAACGGCGCGAACCTCCGCTGCTATCCCGAGGGCCGCACCGCCGAGAGCTACCGCATCCCCGAGGGCACCGTCCGCGTGGGCGGCAACGCCTTCGCCGGCAACGAGCACCTCAAGAGCGTCAGCCTCCCCACCACCCTGGAGCGTATCGGTCCCAAGGGATTCTTCGCCTGCACCAACCTGAAGGATTACTACTTCAACGGCATGACCGCTCCTCTGCTGGAGACCACCGTGTCCCTGACCGGCGCTTATGCCAACGTGGCCCTGTACGCCAACTTCGTCGGCCTGTGGGGCACCACCACCACCAGTGGCTTCGTGTACAACGACTGGGGCCTGAACCTGTACTATCCCCAGGGCGCTGTGGGCTACACCGCCTATGTCTGGGACAAGTACTTCAACACCGAAAAGGGCAGCGTCAACGTCATGGATGCCAGCTACTTCACGCCCACGGATCTCACCGTGACGGAGACCGGCGTCCGCAACGCCCTGCTGACCTGGACCGCCGCCAAGCAGTCCAATGCCGAGGATATCGTCTATAAGGTGGAGCGCAGCGTGGCTGCCCACTTCCAGGACGACACCCAGGATACCTGGCTGTTCGAGGGCTTCGAGACCCTGGCTGAGGGCCTCACCGCCTGCACCTATACCGATACCACCACGCTGCCCTTCGGCCGCAGCTATGCTTACCGGGTCACGGCTTACAGCCTCACCGGCGAGACCGGCCCCGCAGCCATTGGTTATCTGTATATTGATGCCGACCCCAACAACGCCGATGAAATGGCGGTGCTGGAGCTGATCAAGAAGATCGAGGCCCTCAAGCCCATCGAGAATCTGACCAAGGAGGACGAGGCTTACCTGCGCCAGCTTCTGGCCGAGTACAACGCCCTCACGGACGCCCAGAAGGAGCTGGTGTATAACTACGCCACCCTGCTGGCCGCTCTGGAGCTGGTGGGCCACAACCCCGAGCTGAAGAACGCCAAGCCCGCCACCTGCACCGAGGACGGCTACACTGGCGATGAGGTCTGCAAGATCTGCGGCGAAGTCATCACCAAGGGCCAGGTCATCCCCGCCACCGGCCACGACACCCAGCTGGTGGGTGCCAAGCCCGCCACTTGCACCGAGGACGGCTATACCGGCGATGAGGTCTGCAAGACCTGCGGCGAGACCGTGAAGAAGGGCGAGGTCATCCCCGCCACCGGCCACAAGACCGAACTGGTAGGCGCTAAGGCCGCTACCTGCACGGAGGACGGTTACACCGGCGACCAGGTCTGCACCGTGTGCCAGGAGATCGTGAAGAAGGGTGAGACCATCCCCGCCACCGGCCACAAGACCCAGCTGGTGAACGCCAAGGCCGCTACCTGCACCGAGGACGGCTACACCGGCGATGAGGTCTGCACCGTCTGCCAGGAGGTCGTCAAGAAGGGTGAGGTTATCCCCGCGCTGGGTCACAAGACCCAGCTGGTAGGCGCTAAGGCTGCCACCTGCACCGAGGACGGCTATACCGGCGACGAAGTCTGCACCGTGTGCCAGGAGATCGTGAAGAAGGGCGAGGTTATCCCCGCTCTGGGCCACAAGACCGAACTGGCGGGCACTAAAGCCGCCACCTGCACGGAAGATGGCTACACCGGCGATGAGGTCTGCACCGTCTGCGGCGAGACCGTGAAGAAGGGCGAGACCGTCCAGGCCACCGGCCACCATTATAAGGATGGCAAGTGCACCGACTGCGGCGAGGCCGACCCCAACTACAAGCCCGCCGTCAAGACCGGCGACGACAGCAACACCACCCTGTGGGTCATGCTGCTGACCGTCTCCGCTCTGCTGGCTGCTGCTGTGGTGGTCCTGCCCCGCAAGAAGCACACCCGCTGAATATGACACCTGTCTCTGATCCGGAGACAGAGTGACCCGCGAGACCCGGAGACCGGAAACGGCCTCCGGGTCTCCGGCGTTTTGTACAAAAATTGTTCACAATCCCCGTTCAACCAGGCATGCATAAAAATCCACATGATTCAAATCTCGACACACGTTAATGAACACTCTGTCGAAATAAGCGAGATAAAACGATGCCAAACCGCCATACACGGAGAATGGTCCAGAATTTAGCTGAGTAATTCGCTGAACTTTATCGCATGAAAGTGTTGAAATAACCAAACCAAATGGTTCATGATTCCTGATTTGTGTAAAAACTCACAAAGTGTCGTTATAGCGCGAACAAAGTGCTGATTTTTGTTTTTGTCGAAATTTCTATAAATTTTGTGGCAAATTACACGACTTTTTCATTGCGTTGGACAAGGAAACATGGTATAGTAACCATAGCTGTATCGGACAGGCCGGCTGATAGGGCATCACGGCGGCCCGCACCGATCCGGTATCCAACTTTACCGGTATAAACCGGAGAAAGAGAGAGTACGCATATGAAACACGCGCATACCCTCAAACGGGCGATGGCAGTGCTTCTCGCTCTCGTGATGACGCTGAGTCTCGTGACCCCCACCTGGGCCATGAGCAGCAGCTCCGTTGCGACCAAGGGCGAGAACAACGGTATCACCTGGGAAAAGGTGGACAACATCAAGTTGCCCATCAAGGAAAACGCGGCTGTTGAGGAAGAAGCCCAGCAGCAGTATGCCGACACGGACGTGGTCCGCGTCTCCATCGTGCTGAGCGACCCCTCCACCTTGGACAAGGGCTTTTCCGCGTCCGACATCGCCTCTGGCAGCAAAAAGGCGATGAAGTATCGCGACAAGCTGGAATCCAAGCAGGATAAGATGGCCAAGACCATCTCCAAGAAGGCCCTGGACGGCCAGTCTCTGGATGTGGTTTGGAATCTGACCCTGGCCACCAACATCATCTCCGCCAACGTTCAGTATGGCCAGATCGAGAAGATCGAGCAGATCAAGGGTGTTGATTCCGTCCTGATCGAGACGCAGTATGAGCCTTGCGTGGTCAAGGAGTCCGAGACCACCGACCCCAACATGGCTACCTCCTCCAACATGATCGGCTCCAACTTCGCCTGGGCCAACGGCTATACCGGCGCAGGCTCCAAGGTGGCCATCATCGATACCGGCGCTGACACCGATCACCCCTCCCTCAGCGGCGCTGCCTACAGCTACGCTGTCAAGGGCCTGGGCATCACCCCCGTCACCGCTGCGGATTACGCTGACAAGCTGGAGCAGCTCAACGCCCTCAAGAAGAAGAGCGATCTGAAGGCTGAGGACCTGTATGTCAGCGCCAAGATCCCCTTCGGCTTCAACTACATTGACGCCGGTCTGGACGTCACCCACGACAACGACACCCAGGGTGACCACGGTTCCCACGTCACCGGTATTGCCGCCGGCAACCGCTACATTGAGCAGGCCGACGGTTCCTTCGCTCCCGCTCTGGATACCGCTCTGACCCAGGGTGTTGCCCCTGATGCCCAGGTGTACACCATGAAGGTCTTCGGTAAGGGCGGCGGCGCTTATGACTCCGACTACATGGCAGCCATCGAGGACGCCATGATCCTGGGCTGCGATTCCGCCAACCTGTCTCTGGGCAGCGGCAACCCCGGTATGTCCCGCCAGTCTGACGCCAAGTACCAGGCCATCCTGGAGGCTGTTGTCAACAGCGGTATGGTCGTTGCCATGTCCGCCGGTAACTCCGGCCACTGGTTCGAGAACACCCCCTATACCTATCCCTACGCCGAGAGCGTCAGCTGGGCCACCAACGGCAGCCCCGGCTCCTACACCAACTCTCTGGGCGTCGCCTCCGTGGATAACGTGGGTTCCACCGGCAACTATGTTGAGTTCGCCGGCACCAAGATGTTCTACACCGACACCAGCGAGGCTCCCATCCAGCCCATGACCGCTCTGGCCGGTGAGCAGCGCTTCGTCTATGTGGATGCCGTCGGCAATCCCGAGGACTTCGCCGCTGCGGGCGATGAGCTCAAGGGCGCCATTGCCATGTGCAACCGCGGTTCCATCAACTTCACCGCCAAGGGCAACAACGCCGTTGCCGCTGGCGCCATCGGCACCATCGTGGTCAACAACCAGGCGGGCACCATCAATATGTCCACCGACGGCTACACCGGCACCGCTCCCTATGTTTCCCTGACTCTGGCTGACGGCCTGATCATCAAGGCCAATGCCGAGAAGAAGGAAGCCAACGGCGTGACCTACTATGTGGGCAAGCTCACCGTGGGCGCCAAGCCCGGCGTGAACGTTCAGACCGCTGATTATTACACCATGAGCGACTTCTCCTCCTGGGGCGTTCCCGGTTCCCTGGAGCTGAAGCCCGAGATCACCGCTCCTGGCGGCAATATCTACTCCCTGCAGAATGGCGGCGGCTACCAGAATATGTCCGGTACCTCCATGGCCTCTCCCCAGGTTGCCGGTATGGCCGCTGTGGTGGCCCAGTACATCCGCGCCAACAAGCTGACGGAGAAGACCGGCCTCACCGCCCGTGCTCTGGCTCAGTCCCTGCTGATGTCCACCGCTGTCCCCATGTATGAGGATTACGGCGAGGGTCAGGACGGCTACTATCCCGTTATGCAGCAGGGCGCCGGCCTTGCCAATGTGGGCGCTGCCGTTTCCGCCGGCACCTACATCATGATGGATAAGAACGCCAACGCCGGCGCTGCCGACGGTAAGGTCAAGGTGGAGCTGGGCGACGATCCCCAGCGCACCGGTGAGTACAGCTTCGGCTTCACCATCAACAACCTGAAGGATATCGCGACCTCCTTCAACCTCAGCGCCGACTTCTTCACCCAGGATGTCTTCACCAATCAGTTCGACGACGGCTCCGAGGTGAACTTCGAGGATACCTACACCGCTTTGCTGTCCTCCAACGTCACCTGGACCGTGGACGGCCAGGTGGTGGAGATGACCGCTCCCGAGGGTCTTGCCAACTGCGACTTCAATGGCGACGGCAAGGTCACCAAGGCTGACGGCCAGGCTCTGCTGGACTTCGTCACCGGCGTCCTGGATTCCATCTCCAATAAGGACAACGCCGACTTCGACAACGACGGCAGCATCGACACCTACGATGCTTACCTGTTCTTCAAGCAGCTGAGCAAGTGCACTGTGGAGATCCCTGCAAATGGCAGCGTCCATGTGGAAGTCAATGCCAAGGTCCTGGGCCTGGACGAGTATGACAAGGCCAGCGACAACACCGGCACCTATGTCGAGGGTTATGTGTACGCCAATGAGCTGGCCTCCGACGAGGGCGTCAAGGGCGACAGCCACTCCATCCCCGTTCTGGGCTACTACGGTAGCTGGACCGATCCCTCCATGTTCGATATCGGCAGCTATCTGGAGTATCATGAGGCCAAGACCGAGTCCCGTGTGCCTTACATGTACGCCTACAACAAGAACGCCACCAAGTATCAGGCCCTGACCGTCCAGTACGCTGGCGATTCCGGCATGTACTACTTCGGCGGCAATCCTTACGTGGATGAGACCTATGATCCCAATCGCGCCGCCATCAACCCCGACACCACCGTCTTTGCCCGTGCTAACTTCTCCCTGATCCGCAACTCCGCGGATGCCCGGGTGACCGTCACCGGCGAGAACGGCAATGTCTACTATGATAAGGCGTCCGGTTCTCCCGCCTCCTCCGCTTACTATTACGTCAACGGCGCTACCTGGCGCAATGCTCAGGGCAACATCAGCCTGAACACTGCCCCTACCGCTGCCGCTAACGGCGAAAAGATCACCGTCAAGGTCACCGAGGCTCCCGAGTACTATGTGACCTACAATGCCGACGGCACCCACGTCACCAACTGGGATGCCCTGGGCGACGGCGCCAGCCGGACCTACACCGCTTTCATCGACCGGACCGAGCCCGTCCTGTCCAACGTGTACTTCCGCGAGGATGCTGAGACCGGCGCCCGCAGCCTGGTCCTGACCGCTCAGGATGACCGCTATGTGGCGGCCGCCTTCCTCATCGACTATGACAAGATGTCCATTCTGGACCGCACCGCCGGCTCCCCCGAGGGTGCCGCTCTGGGCGCTGCCACCGACATCTCCCTGGATCTGAGCAAGGCCGAGGGCGTGGATCACCTGTACATTCAGGTCTGCGACTACGCCGACAACACCGCCACCTACAAGATCAACCTCAACAAGGAAGAGCTCAGCGGCCCCGTGTCCGTGACTCTGGATAAGCAGTCCGTCAAGATGTACAAGGGCGGCACCGCTGCTCTGAGCGCTGAGGTCAGCCCCTTCGGCGTGCATCCCGATGGCGTGACCTGGAAGTCCTCCGATGAGACTGTCGCCACCGTCAACGAGCGCGGCATCATCACCGGCGTCAACAAGGGTACTGCCACCATCACGGCGGCCTCCATCAAGGATCCCACCGCCACCGCCTCCTGCGCCGTCACCGTCCAGACCGTGGATACCACCCTGGTGGGCGCGCTGATGGATACCAACGGCGATGCCCAGTTCTTCACCTGGGATCTGGAGCATGATGCCACCTGGAAGAAGCTGGTGAACTTCGAAACCACCAAGAGCGTGTCTGCCTCTACCTTCGACGCCCGCACCGGCGACGTCTATCTGCAGGATGGCAGCTTCAACATCAACAAGATGGACCTGGATACCGGTAAGACCCTGGCTACCTATCCCGGCTTCGAGGGCGAAATCCCCATGTGGGATATGGAGTACAGCCTGGTTTACTCCACCGAGGCCAAGCCCATGCTGGCCAGCGTGTACGCCACCTACTTCCTGGCTCCCAAGCCGGTGGATAACCTGGATCTGTCCGCCTTCGACCTCGGACTGTATCTGTGGCTCTATGGCGACGCTTCCTACTTCACCGCCGTTACCTCTCTGGGTGCCAACAAGATCGACACCGATAAAGACGGCGTGAAGGATACCGACACCGAGCTGTTCCTGGCGCTGGATGACGCCGGCAACATCTGGACCATGAATGTTTATCCCGAGGTGGATGAGGAGACCGGCAAGGACAGCTGGACCGCCTCCTTCGGCATCATCGAGTCCAACCTGGCTAACGTTGGCTATGCGGCCACTCCCACTGACGAAGGCGATATGTACGATTCCCTGTACGCCACCGTCGAGGGCGAGGAACTGGTTCTGTACCTGTCCACCTACAATGGCGACACCAGCAATGTCTACCGCATCCTGCTGGGCGACAATGGTTGGGAAGCTGCCCAGGTTGCTTCCTTCGGCGACGGTGTGTGGCCTGCCACCCTGGTGGGCTCCATGTACCACGCCAATGAGAACGCCACCGAGGCCGTGAACGCTGCCGTGAGCAAGACCACCGTCTACACCGCTCAGGCTGTGGAGATGACCTCCGCTCAGATCCAGCGCTACAACGGCGCCGAGACCAAGGCTGCCTCCGGCTCCCTGAACGCTTCCGTCCCCACGGCTGCCGTGGTGAACCTGCCTATGGGTGAGGCTGCCGAGACTGCCACCGCCTCCAACGTCACCGTGTCCGCCGATGAGAAGACCGTCACCGTCAACGTCCTGGCCAAGGATGCTGCCACCAACGGCCTGTTCACCGTGGATTACGATGCCGCCAACCTGACCCTGACCAACGTGGCCTTCAACACCCAGTACAGCTCCTACAAGGATGCTTCCGGCAAGGTCACCCTGGGCTATGTGGACCTCAACGGCGTGACCGCCGGTTCCACCGTGGCCACCCTGACCTTCACCGTCAATGATCCCACCGCTCTGGACAAGATCAACGTCACCGTTACCGAGACCCAGCGCAACGATCAGACCGTGAACAACGCCGAGACTCTGGCTGCTGACCTGCACACCGAGACCGAGACCGTGAACGCCAAGGCCGCCACCTGCACCGAGGATGGCTACACCGGCGACGTGGTCTGCAAGGCCTGCGGCAAGGTCATCACCAAGGGTGAGGTCATCCCCGCCACCGGCCACGACACCGAGATCGTTGGTGCCAAGGAGCCTACCTGCACCGAGGACGGCTACACCGGCGATGAGGTCTGCACCGTCTGCGGCGAGACCGTGAAGAAGGGCG
>ENA-ORNY01000804-ORNY01000804.1-human-gut-metagenome-genome-assembly--contig:-NODE-804-length-19976-cov-3.286030_pt1 | contig 19976 bp, 16 predicted proteins | sample MGYA00242122_ERZ509036 | MGnify/ENA primary metagenome ERZ509036 (study PRJEB26280, sample SAMEA2338696) | human gut metagenome | biome: human gut; feature: human-associated habitat; material: faeces... | reverse complement strand
CGATGGAATGGACATCTTTCCTATGGCGCATAAACAGGGCAAAGGCCACAATCGCAAGAATCCACGTGATTAGAAGAATTTCTCCGTAATACGGGAGCCGCCTCATGCAGATCGCAACTGCCATCCGGCTCAGAAGCAGGACGTTACACCAGGTGCAATGCCCCGCCGCCCGGAGCAGCTCAACGATGCCCATGATGCTCAGCACCGCAGCCGTTGCTTCCAGCACGTAGGGATAGCGGGAAAAATAGAATACCGGCACCGCGATCAGCGTCATGACCGCACCTGTCCGCACGCGGACTTCCGATTCTGTCGCCGTTTTCTTCCGGACGGGGTAATGCCAACGGCGATATGGATCCCTGTGTATTCATCCACTATTCCGATTCCAATATCCGCGAAAAGACGCTGCTGGAAGCCTACCAGTCGCCGCTGTTTATGGCCTATCGCAAGGCACAGCCCTTCAATGAAAACATGCTTCGCCCCTGCCCCGTGCTGGATAACCCTGGCGCACTGACCAAGATCGTGGATGAATCCGGCGCCCACTCCACCGACCTCGAATCCCCCGAGCGCGCCTGCGATTACTGCGGCAAGTGCGAAAAGGCCGCAGCCGCCTGGGCGCCCGTTGCCGATGAAATCTGGGAAAACCTGCCCACCAAGAACGGCGTGCATACCTCCGGCAAGATGGCGAAAAAGTCCTGATGCCGGGGCGGAAGCGCTTATCCGCAGAATGCCGAAGCAATCATTTCGGCATCAATAAAAAGCGCCCTTTCTTGTATCGATAAATAAACCCTAAAGTAAAAAGACGTGAAACTCTTCGATACCGCTTGAGTTTCACGTCTTTTATTATGTTTTATCCTTGAATACGGTTTTGCTTAAAAATCCATTTCGATCCAGGTATTGAGATTTTCAGGCCACAGGCGACGGCTTTTTTCAAACAATGCGTGCGCGCCCGCCATGTCTCCCTCATATTTTTTGATCATGCCGCGCCAATAGGCACACATTCCCTCGCGCTGTTCCTGCGGATCGTTGACAAAGGGATTGAATGCAGCGGTTATATCCTCCCATCCAACGGACAGGTGGCTTGCCTTCTCCTCCAGGGCGCGCACTGTGCGGCTGATAAAGATACGCCCCTCAACATCGCGTCCCATCGCACGCATTGCACTGCCGTAATAGAAGGGAAGCTCAGGCTTTGCGGTCGTAATACGCTTGAGCACCAATGCATAGCGCTTTTTGCTTTCTTCAATGCGCCCCAGCTTTTCCAGAGCAATCGCCTGATAATAATACAGCGGTACCTGATCGGTTTCTGCCCACAGCCCGGAATGAAGATTTTCGGGAAGAAGAAGTGCATTTTCAAAGATCTGCAATGCTTCCTCATAGTTTCCAAGCCGCATTTGTTCGTGTCCCTTATGCAGCATAATGCTGAAATACAAGCCGGAAATCGCCATTTCGCCGCCTTCCGCAGGAACGAAGCTGTGCGACAGCATCACCTTCAGTGCATCATCATATCGGCCTGCGATGCAGAAAGCCTTGGCATGCTCGAGAACATAATCGTCTGAGGCTTTTCCCGCCAGCGGATGCCCGGCAATCACACGCAGCCGTTCTTCCCCTGCCAAGCCGCATTTTGTCGCTGCATACAGGTACTCCAGCTTCAGCTGATCATTGGCCGGTTCAAGCTCCATAGCCTGAAGCAAATGCTCCATTGCTTCATCCCGGCGTTTCATATGCGAGAACAAAGCAACGGCAAGATTGCGATGGTACAGCGCGCAATCCGGCTTCAATGCCAGCGCCTCACTCCACAGCGATGCTGCGCGGGCATAATGTCCCTTATCATACAATACGCACGCCAGCAGATCGCGCGCACGGTCATCCTGCTCATTGCCGATCGCATGCTCAAGCACACGGATTTCATCCAGACGATAGGGAAAGGTATTCTGCGGCATGCAGTTCATTGCGCAGGCACGCGCAGCCTCGGTATTTTCTCCGCGCTTTTCAAGCAAATCTGCCAACGTATAGAATACCATCGGTGTAGTCGGCGCGTCTATCGCAGAGAGAAGATGGATCGCTTCGCCATCAAAGCCGGCATCATGCAGATCAAACGCAATATCCAATGCAGTCTGACTGAAATCGCTGCGGCGGCTGGCAACAAAAGCGGCGATATCATCATTTTCCAGCAATACCCGCACATATCCTGCCAGATCATCCAGCGGATCATATGCAAGGGCGGTTTTAATCAGACACACAGCTTCATCGTTTCTGCCCAGCCTTGCATTTGCAAGCGCAGCATAGGAAGCAGCCAGCGGATGACGGGCCGCCGCTTCCAGCGCCGTCGTTGCATGCTCCAGCATCATAAGATAGTCGCCCCGGCGGCCATCGATAGCAGCCAGCTTGCTCATCGCCTTGGAAACCGTCTGTCCGCTCCACGCGGCAGAATACAGCACATCGTAGGCTTTGTCCGTTTCTTTCAGCGCATCCAGCGTCAGGCCGAGCAGGTATTCCGCCTCGCCATCCTGATAACGTTGATTGTAGATATGCTCACGCTGAATGGCGCGTTCCAGCAATGCTTTTGCTTCTTTCAGGAAGCCGCGGCGGTATTTATACTCGCCAAGCGCAATCAGCGATGGAATATGATCCGGATCGCGGCGAAGCGCTTCCTCGTAATAAATGCTCGGCTCATTCTGCGGATTGCGATACTGATCGGTATGCACTCCCTGGAGATACAAATCCTGTACCGAATTGATGGTGTCCGGATGCGGGTAAATACTCAGCGGCTCCGGATAGTGCACAAGGTCGTTGTTCTCCTGCGTATAATGCAGCAGCACAGCTTCATCCTGCGCAATCAACTCAATTTCATACTTACCTTCAGTCGGCGTAAATGAGAGCACAACCGGCTGCCCGGGTACAGCATCAAAAGCTTTGTTGAGCACAGTCTGACCATTGACCTTCAGCACGGCGCACACAGACGAACGCGCCTTGGTGGTCTGCACGCGCAGCTTGCCTGCGCCAAGATCAACATTGACCGCTGCTTCAAGCGTAGCAAAGCTGCTCTTTCCCAGCGCCCCCACAGGATACCAGTATTCAGAGAAGCATTTTGTTTCATAAGGATTAAGCCAGGTAAAGTCCGGCTGGTTATTGGAATAAGAGCCAGCCATCAGCTCACAATATCGCCCATCCTCATCCGTCAGCGCTTTTTCCCATTGTTCAGACAGCGGGCCAAGACCCCAGGTAAACATTTTTTTGCCCGGGGAAACATGATGATTGGCCACATGAATGACGCCGCATTGGCGGCCATGATCGTAGCCGCCGAAGAAATCATATTTAGATGGAGCCGCAAAATGCGAGGTAGCATGATAGCAGTTTTTGTACCAGCTGATATCCACCGGCTCGTCATAATATGCAGAGGAATAAGCCCCTTGTGCAATTGGGTATGTCATCGGGGGCCGCCCCAGGGAATAATGGTTGTTAACATAGCTCACATCCGGCGGAAACACAAACTGATAATCATCATTGACCGGGACAGCCGCATTCTGCCACATCAGGAAGCTATGGCGAAGCGGAGTGCGGTTGACGACATGGATGCGGGTCTCAAAAAAAGCTGCATCGCTTCTGAGCACGATACCGATTGTGGCACGGGTACGGTCGGTCGGATCACACTCGGAAAGCCAGGTGATTGCAGTGCCGTCCGCTTGTCTCTCGATGGAATAATTGACAGGCATATAAGTAGATGGACGGTGATGAAAGGGCCAGTTGAATTCAAGTCCGCCCGAAATCCACAGGCCATATGCGCCGATCAAAGCAGGCTTGATAACATGCTGACGGTAAAGGAAATCATAATGATTGACCTTATCATAGGCTTCGAATACACGCCCGCCTAACTCCGGAATCAGAATCAGGCGCAAGTAATCATTTTCCATGCGGATCACTTCATACTCACGCGGAGCGCAGTTTTCGCGCACAACAGACAAGACCGGCATTACGGGATAGGGATTGCCTTTCGTGCCCTGGTGCATTCTGTTCTCGTTGAACATGGGCATTTTTTCGCATTCCATAATCGGATAGGTTGGAATGCTCATTTTTTCTATCTGAACGGTTACAGCATTGTTCATATCCGCTTATCTCCTTACGTTATGAAAACAATTCGCGAACAGCCTTTTGGAAGGCATAAAACGCGGGCTTTTTGTTGCTCTGGGCGTCAACCATTCCCCATCCGCATTCGTGCGGGCAATTTTTGCGGCCGCAGAAGCAAACAGGATCATCCTGCCAATCATATTCAAACAGGCCGATCACCCGATCATCCGCAGCAAACAGCTTCATGCATTCAGTAAAATACTCTGCCTGAATTTCAGGGTCATGACGGTTTTTCCACGCATATGCCCAGGCTCCGCGAGCGCACACCCAGAATTCGCCATTTTCATTGGGCGCTTTATTGGGCTCGGCAGGCCAGCCCTCCGTTTCATAGCGGCCAATGGAGGAATATCCCCATTCTGCGATAATGATAGGACGGTGGGTCAATGCCGTGATCTGATCGATGGTAGGCGCCCAATCATACGGTGTACCCGGATGATGGGAGCCGAAATAATAATCAACCCCTGCGTAGTCAAAGCGAACGTCGCTCTGGTCATCATACAGTATCTTGTAGAAATAGCTGGATTCAGGATTGGTCATGCAGGAGGTGTTGATGCCAACCTTTGCATCCGGGTTTCCGCGCTTGATTCCTTTGGCGCAGGCATACATATAGCGCGCCGCCTGCTCCATGGTCATTTCTCCGCGAAAACGGGTAATATCCATCTCATTTGAAATCTGGTACCACGACACATCATCACGAAGCTCCCGCGCAGCATACGCCATTGCCTCCGTCATGGCATGATAGAATCTATCTTCATCCACTGTACCCAGCCACGCGGGAAGGAAGCGGCGAAACGTCAAAGATGGAGAACCCTTCTGCGCATACATCATGCCATACAGAGGCGTAATTCCCATTATCTGGAAGCCTTCACTGCGCCACTTTTTGATTGTCTGCACATTGGCCTTGAATTTTTCGCTCAGCACGGTCATCTCTTCGTCTTCAAAGGGAAAGCCAACTCCGGCGCGCACCCACTCGATTCCGGCTTCATGCATCATGCCATAATCAGGCGATGGCTGCAAACAGGAGGTTCCGATCATCTTTTTCATTTCGCCGCTTCCTCGCTTTCAGAAATCAGTTTACTTTTTGTAGGGAACCCATTCGATGCCCTTTTCAATCGCTGCGTTATTCACTTCTTCCGTAACGGCAGCAAGGTTATAGTTGTCAAACAGATCATTCACGAACTTATCCCAATCCGCATCAAAATCCTTGGACTGCATGATGATTGTCACCAGCTGGTTTTCCACATAGGTTTCAATGTCGAATGCCGTAACGGCGGGGGTGAACAGATAAGTAACAAAGTTGTTCGGGTAGCTGTAGGGCCAGTATTCGGAAACCAGCGTTTTATCCATCGTCTGATCCCAGTCGGTCAGTGAAGCATCTACAATGCCAGGAATTGCATCCAGATGCCAGCCCGCCATATTCTGCATCAGCGCAATGGAGGTTCCGGAGGCAAAAGCCTTGGCATTGCCGGCAGCATCCTTGCACAGGCTGGTCAATACACCGTTTTCCACCTTATAATCAACGTTTTCTTCACCCCAATAGGCAAAGGTATAGCCATCAACGGAGTAGAGCCAGTCAAACATAGCCAGAATACGATCAAGCTTCTGATCATCAACCATATAAGAGATCAGCGTAGCAGACCAATACGCCTTGGGGCGACTGTTGCGGGTACCGTCCTCACGGGTAGGCAGCGGCAGTGCACCGATGTTATCAGCGATGTTCTGGTCGGGATTGATCTTTTCAAAGAAGCTGGTGCGCAGATACTTGGCGTTTGTGTTGTTCATGTTGTAAGGCGCAACGCCCAGCTTGCCGGTGCAGAACTTTTCAATCATCTGCGAATCCTTCAGAATGGCAAACTCCGGATCCAGAATGCCGCGGTTGTACAGATCATGCAGCCAACGGGTAGCTTCCTTTGATACATCGGAGATGTAGCCATACTGCCACTGACCATCCGCATAGACCCACGGCCGCCAGCCAAACATGGGATAAATCAGCTGGCTCATAAAGCCAAGCCCTGTGCCGGTATCCAGTGCATTGCCCAAGCCATAGGTATCTGCCTGCCCATTGTTATCCGGATCATTCAGCGCCATTTTTTCAAGGAACACCGTAAGCTCGTCAATGGTCATGGGCTTGGACAGCTGCTCCTGCGTATAACCCAGTTTTTCAGCGTAATCCTTGCGATAGTACAGACCGATGGGGTTGCCATTGGTCTCCTGCCAGGCACGGTCTTCGCGCGGCAAATGGTACATCTCTCCATCCGGCATAGCCTCATAGGAGTACGTGGTCATCACGCGATTGACGTTCTCATACTTGCTGTAAAGATTTTCCGGAATAGAACGGACGAGCTCCTGATCCACAAAATCCTTAAAGTCATACTTTGCATCCCAGCCCAGATGCACAAACACATCAGGAAGGCTGTCGGAGGCGGCAAACATGCGGATCTTGTCATTGGAATCCGCCCAGGTAACAGGCACGCAGACAAGATTGATACCAAACTCGTCACGCACCTTTTTCAGGAACTTTTCACCCGCGTACTCACCGTTCGGCGTAGTAAAGTTCCACATGGAGAGGGTTACATCGATTGGATCAAGACCTGCAAATTTGGACAGGCCCTTCTTTTCTTCGGCCGCAGCGGGGAGCGCAAGCAGCGAGAGGAGCAGAAGCATAGACAGGGCAAGACTCACCAGGCGTTTCATGAATAGAGACCTCCTTTGTTTTTCCGTCGACGAACGACGGTAATATATGTACCGCATCCGCGGTAACAGCCATCAGCTCTTAATGGCGCCCACCATGACGCCCTTTGCAAAGTATTTTTGTAGGAATGGATAAACCACAGCAATAGGCACCACCGCCACAACGGCCGTAGCCATTTTGATGTTTTCTTTTGCGACAAAGCTGGCGTTATCCTGCGCATATGAAGTTGCCATCGATGCGGAAGAGAAGTTCATAACAATCAGGTTGCGCAGCATCAGCTGAAGCGGATACTTCTTTGTATCGTTTATATACATCATAGCGCTCCACCATTCATTCCAGCGATCCACCCCATAAAAGAGCAGGAAGGTCGCAATGATGGGCATGGAGATGGGCAGCACGATCCGGAACAGTATAATCAGATCATTTGCTCCATCGATGCGTGCGGACTCCTCCAGCGCTTCCGGAAGATTGGCAAAGTAATTTTTCATAATGATAAGATACCAGGTGTTGATGGCGTTGGGAAGAATCAACGCCCAGAAGGTATCATACATGCCAAGATCCTTAATCAGCAGAAAATTGGGGATAATGCCGCCATTAAAGAACATGGTAAACAGGATCAGCGTCAGGAACAGATTGCGCCCAGGCATATGCCGTTTGGATAGCGCATAGGCACAGGCTACGCTGACCGCCATGCTGATAGCAGTGCCGGACAGCGTTGTCAGCACAGAAACACGAAGCGCTAAAAGCAGTTCATTGTTGGAAAAGATATAGTTATAAGCTTCCCAGCTGATCTGTTTGGGAAACAGCATCAGCGGATTCATGACATATTCGCGGTAGTCTGTCAACGAAATGACAATGACATTCCATAGCGGGAACAGCATCACCAGTGAAATCAGAACGAAAAACGCATAGTTCAGTGTGGAGAACAGGGAAAATCTTCTTCTTTTTTTGCAGCTCACCATTTAATACAGCCCCTCTCCGTCGTTGATGACTTTTGCAGCTTTATTGGTCAGAATGACCAGCGCAAGATTGATGAGCGACTGGAACAATCCGGCCGCAGTGCCTTCGCCAAACTTGCTCTTGAGAAAAAGCTCCCGGTAAGTATAGGTATCGATAATGTCGCCTACGGAATAGACAGGCGCCGAATACAGGTTAAAAATCTGATCAAAGCCCGCCGACATGATGCGGCTTGTTGTCAGGATGAGCATAATGACAACGGTGCTGCGAATGCCGGGCCAGGTGATATAAACCATCTGCTTGAAGCGCGATGCACCATCCACAGTCGCCGCCTCGTACAGCTCCGGATTGATACCGGCCAGTGCCGCAAGGTAAATGATGGATTCCCATCCCATCTCTTTCCATACGCTGGAAATGTAAATAATCGGGCGGAAGCATTCAGGCTTCAGCAGAAAATTGTTCGGGGTTCCGCCAACCTTCTGAATGACCTTATTGATAAAGCCGCCATTAGTCGTCAGCAGGCTATAGGCAATACCAGAAATAATAACCCAGGAAAGAAAATGCGGCAGATACATGATGGTCTGAACGGAGCGTTTAAAGGCCGAGCAGCGAATTTCATTGAGCAGTATAGCCATAATAATCGGGATGAAAAACGTAAACTGGATCCTGCCAAAGCTGATGATCAGCGTATTGACGATGGCGCGCTTGAAGGGCGCGGACATGAACAGCGTTTTGAAATTGTTCCACCCTACCCAAGGGCTTCCCACAACGCCCTTGCGATAGGAGAATTTTTTGAACGCCAGTTGTACGCCGTACATGGGAATATAGCGGAAAACGATAAAGTAAATAAGTCCGAAAGACAGCAGCAGGTATAAGTACCGGTGCTGATAGATTCTCAAAAGCAAAGACTTTTGTTTTCTTCGGCTGCATACGCTCATGTCATCATTCCTCCACTATTTCGTACATGTTTTGCTTTCCATGGTCAATTTCTTTCCATGGCATTACTATATACCAGTTTTCATTCCAAGAACAGGAACAATTTTTGTTTATAAGGGGCACGATGATTTGTTCTTTTCTCAAATAGCGCTCATTTTGTGTGAAATTCGGAAATCGCATTGACAGAACAGACATGGTTGTGCCATACTAAGATACCAAAAGCACAGGCAATGTACATTTTAACCGTGCTGATAACGGAGGGCAAGGCAAGAAAATGAAAAAGCCGCATTCTCTGAAAGCGCAAATGGCTGCATATCTGGTGCTGATTATCCTGATCATCGCACTGTTCGGGCAAGTGCTCAGCCGTTATTTTGAAATTCAGTATTCACAAAAGCTGCTCCGGGTAAACGCAGACGCAGTAACCCGTGCAGCTGAGAATATCAGGATTCAATATATGACGCTTTCAGACGCTTTGGAATCTTTTGCAACCAATAAAACCGTCATTCAGTTTCTTTCCTCAACAAATGCCTATGAGAGATTAACGCTCCTCCCGACATACGAAAACCTTCTGATTTCCTATAAAAAGATGAATTCCGGCCTACGGGCAATCGTTTTGAAACGGATCAATGGAGAGATTTTCAGCGATGCATCCGCCCCGCGTCTGAACATCGCCAGCACCGCGCCCCTATTCAATCTATCCGACAGCGGCGCTTCGGTGCAGCTGATGCCCGTAGCAGAACAGTCCTTTGTTGCAATGATTCGCAATGCTTATCAGCCGGGCAGCAAAGGGGTCAGTACAGGCAAGTGCATGTTCATCGTTGATGCAGAAACACTAACGGACAATATTCATTTGGCTTCGGGAACGGGACAGCAGTTTTTTGTATTGGATCAAAACAAGCGCGTTATAACAGCCAATCATGCATATCTGCCGGGAGATGGGCTTCCGCTGGCATATCAAGCATATCTGACCGATACAGACGCAACGAAAGAAATGCAGGATGAAGCCTTTATTGCTGTGTCCAAGACGGTTCCGGAAGCAGGCTTGATCGTGCTGTGTCTCACAAGCCGCTCTGTCATTTTCAGCGAATTATCGGGGATTCGAAAAACAACCATCCTGCTGCTTATGCTCATGCTTTTGCTCGTTGCACTCGTATTCATCATGCAAAGCTTCCGGCTGTCCTCCTCCTTCCGCCGTGTTCTCAAGCACATGAGCAGCATCGCTCAGGGCAATGCAGCCAGCCCCCTCGTCATGAATGATTCAACCGAGTTTCAGCGTCTGGCCGAAGGCTTCAATGAAATGCTGATGCAGCTGAATACGCTTTATGAGAATAACCTGACTTATCACAATAAGCTATTGCAGCAGGAGCTGGAAAACAAGCAATCTCAGCTGCTGGCATTGCAAAGCCAGATCAACCCGCATTTTCTGTATAACACGCTGGAATGCATCAACAGCGCGGGCGCTGTCTGCGGCTCGCGTGAAGTAGAAAAAATGTCAACGGCACTGGCCTATATTTTCCGTTACGCTATCAAGGGTGAAAACGTTGTGCGCATCCAGGACGAGCTTGAAACGCTGCGCTATTATCTGGATATCCAGAAAATTCGTTTTCCGGGGCGCTTTGATATAAGCTATGACATTCCGGATGATATCAAGGCAATGCGCGTGCTTAAGTTTATATTGCAGCCAATTGTGGAAAACGCCATTTCGCACGGTTTCAAAGATACGCCGTCACCATGCTGCATCTGTATACAGGCGCAGCGTGAGTCTGATCGTTTGGTACTGACCATCACAGATAATGGAACCGGCATGACAAAGCAGACGCTGGCAGAGCTTCAGGCACGCCTGGACGCGCCGGAAGCAGATACAGCCAGCATCGGTCTGCCCAATATTCAGCGGCGTATCCGGCTATACTATGGCGATGCATTCGGAATTATATTAGAAAGCACCCTGGGGAAGGGAACGCGCGTAACATTGAATCTTCCCATCTTGGAAGCAGGAGGCGTGCAACTATGTACCATGTAATTTTAGCAGATGACGAACCGCTGATTCTGGCAGGATTAAAATGCAAAATCGATTGGCAGGCGTATGGCTTCGATATCGTGCAGGAATGCATGGACGGCCGTTCGCTTCTGAACGCAGTTTCTGAAAAGAAGCCTGATTTGCTTATAATGGATATTCAGATGCCGCAGGCAACAGGGATCGATGTGATGCGTGAGCTTCGCACGCAGCATCCTGTCCATGTAATTGTAATCAGCGGGTACAGCGATTTTTCCTATGCGCATGAAGCGCTCCGATATGGCGTGCTGGATTATCTGCTCAAGCCCGTATCTGCCCAGGCGCTCAGCGAAGCAGTAGCAAAAGCACGAAAGCTGCTGGATCGCGAGGCAATGGAGGCGGCGCAAGGCAGCCTTTCTCCCTTGAGCACACAGAAAGCACCCGCGAACGATGCGGATACAACCGGCGGCCGTGACGCAGTAGTGAAAATTAAAGCTGAAATGCAGAAAAATTTCGCGCATCCGTTATCGCTGAACGATATGGCGAAAAAATATCATATGGATAAAAGCTATTTAAGCACGCTGTTTCATCGCGAAACAGGCGAAACTTTTACCGAACATCTGACAAACATCCGTGTCCGCTGTGCCTGTGAGTATCTGACAGATACGTCGCTTTCTCATGGAAAGATTGCGCAAATGTGCGGCTTCAGTTCGGATTCCTATATGAAACGAGTCTTTCGTAAGGTGCTTAATACCACGCCTTCAGTATACAGAAAAGCCAACAGCCCCAAATAAAGGCTTTACTCCTCTATTATAGCAAATAAGCCATAACAGCCTCTAAAAAGCCTCTTCCCGCTCCTCACTCATTTTCGCAGAGCGCTTCCAGCTGCATCTGCATCTGGTCGAGCGCCATGTCCGGGGAGCAGATGCCCGTAATCATGTTTCGCACGGCGATGCCGATGATGGTTTCCACCGTATGCTCGTTGATGCCCTTGGGCACCCGGCGCACAACGGACAGCGCCAGATTTTCGGGCACGATGGACAGCCAGGGATAAAGCGCCAGCAGCTCCTGGTTTTCGTAGATGGAGCGGCAGGGCGATATGCCGCCCAGCAGTGTGAAGGGCACGGCGATCTGCTCACTGCATGCCCAGCGGATGAACTCCAGCGCGGCTTCGGGGTTTTTGCTTGCCCTGGCTACGCCCAGAACGCCGCCGCCCATAAGCGGCGTTTTGCCCGGAACGGAGCAGAAGCCAATTTGCCCGGCAATTTTGGATTTGCGCAGATTCTTGATGCCGTAAACATGGTTAATGAACATATTGAGCATGGCGGAATCGCCGCGCGTGAAGCAATCCACACTGGCAGACCACAGGCTGTTGTTGCCGGAAATGTGGTAGGAGTGCGCGTGCATCTCGGCATAGCAGCGCAGCGCCTTTTGCCCAGCCTCGCTTTTCAGGCAGGGACGGCCGTCACCGTCAAAGAGCCTGCCGCCCATGGCAAAAAAGCAGGGCAAAAACTCGCCGCTGATGCAATCGATGGAATTGGACGCGATGGCCGCGCCATATTCAAGCGGCGACAGGGGATTAAGGGAGCGGTCGAAGAAGCGAAGCAGATTGCAGTACTGCTCGTAGTTTTCAGGAACGTCCAGCTGCGCATGGCAGCTTTCATAATAGAGACGACGGATTTTATTGCTGTCAAAGAGATCTTTGCGATAAAAGTGCAGCTGCACGTTGGGCGTGAAGGGGAAGGCATATACCTGCCGATCCACCACCGAGAAGGGCTCGCGAACACCCTCAAGCATGGGCGACCAGATGGACTGCACGGTGTCGCTGGCCGGATCAAAGGGGCGCAGCAGCTGGGGCGCAATGGAGGATAGCCAGGCCGCGTCCAGGCGCAGCACATCATAAAGTCCGGAGGCGCCCATCATGCAGGCGGTTTGATACATATCGGCATAGGGAAGGGCGGCCAGCGTAACCTCAATGCCCGTATGACGGGAAAAATCGGGCAGCAGCTTTTGCAGGGCTCTCGCGTCCGGGCCGTCGATCATCAGCACGTTCAGCCGCGTGCCTTTGGGAATGTTGGCCGACCAGGCAAACTTTGCGGCAGGCTCCTTGGGCGGAATCAGGACGACGCCGGGCTTCTGCCTGCCCATGATCATATCGCAAGCCTGAAGCGCCATCGCTTTATAGTCCAGATAAATCCTTCGAATGGCGTCGGCGGGTTCAATCAGCGCGGCCGGGGCAAGCGAAACGATCAGCGGCGGCTCGTCGTGGCGGTAGGCGCATGCGTTGAGCAGCTTTTGCGCAAACGCGGGCGACGAGGTGAAGACAACGTCGGGTCTGGGATCAGCGCTGACACACGAAAACGCGGCGATATCTGCATTGGCAGAATCGGTATGGTAGCATTGGATGGGAATGGAGCTGTCCAATTCGTTTTTCAGCGCGTCGATCAGCTCGGATTCGTTTCTGTGCATGAGCAGGCCGGAGATCATGGCAAGATGCGCGGGGTGGCGATCGGCCAACAGCGCGGCGGCCTGGCGGGCAATGCGCTGGGTGTCAAAGCAGATCAGCGCGTCCGTCGGCTCGGTGGGGCGTACCAGGCACAGCAGCAGCACCCCGCTCTTTTTCAGCAGCCGCCTTGCATCGCTGCCCTGGGATTGGCAGGTAACAAGAACGACGACGGATACCTTTCTGCCTGCCAGCTCGGATAAGGCGGCTTCCTCCTGATCGGGGATATCATTGGTCAAATAGAGGAAGGAATAGTAGCCGGCCTGCTGCATGTGGGCGGAAAGGGTAGAATACAGCGTTGCAAAGCAATCGTTTTGAAGATTGGGAAGAACGATGCCGATGGCGTGGTCGCAGGGCTGGCGCAGCCAGCGCGCGCGCTCATCCATGCTGTAGCCAAGCTGATGCGCAGCCTTTTCAACTTGCAGGATTTTTTGCATGCTGACGTTGCCGCGGCCGTTGAGCACATTGGATACGGTGCCGTGCGATACGCCGGCCAGCTGGGCGATATCCTTGATGGTTGCCATAAAACGTTCCTCCCGGAAGCTAAATTTGCAAACGACGGTATGATCCTTTCTATTGATTATAACATGGCGCGGTCAAAGAATCAATTTGAATTTGATAAAAAACAATAAAATTGGAAGGGTTCAAAATCAAAATGGATGCGTTACGGCAAAAAGAAGCCCAAATACAGCATAAAAATTTTTACAAGTCTTGTTTTCCTATTGACACGATCCATAGATTGCTGTATCATGAACGCATAAAGGCGAACGCCTTATTCAGTATCATTTAAAGGAGGCAGTTTTCTATGAAGAAATTGCTGGCGATTCTGTTGGGCATTACGATGCTGTTTGGCATGGCTGTAACCGGCACCGCAGAAGCGGCGACTGGCGCCGACGTGAAGGGCACGGGCGTGCCGCTGACGGTTTACACCAACTCCGGCAACTCCGGCCGCAAGGAATGGCTGATCGAGCGCGCCAAGCAGGATGGCTTTGAGCTGGCTGTTCTGGAAGAGGGCGCGGGCGCTGTGCAGCAGCGTATCATCGGCGAAGCCGCCAACCCCATTGCGGACGTTGTGTACGGCCTGAATGCGATCATCTGGAACGATCTGATTTCCCGTGATCTGCTGGTATCCTACGACGCTCCCAGCTGGGCGGCCGAGGTTTCCGAGGGCCTGAACGATCCCAACGGTTACTACTACGCCATCGTGAAGCAGGCGATCGTCCTGGCTTATGATAAGAATCAGGTGAGCGAAGAGGACGCGCCCACGGACTGGACTGATCTGTGGACCAACGAAAAGTTCTTTGGCAAGTATGAAGCCTCCGGCAGGCTGACCGCTGGCACCACCCGCAACGTGATCGCCGGCATCCTGTCCCGCTACAGCGATCCCAACGGCGAGCTGGGCGTTTCCGATGAAGGCTGGGAAGCCATCGCCGCTTACTATCAGCATGGCGTGCCCAACGAAGAGGGCGTTGACTCCTACGCGCAGATTGCCAACCCCAACTCCCCCGTGCTGATGTGCCAGATGTGGTCCTCCGGCGTTATCCAGTACGATGAAATGTACGGCACCTCCACCGGCGTTGCCAAGCCCGAGGTTGGCATCCCCTACGCGGTTGAAGGCATCGGCATCATCAACGGCACCAAGAACATGGAAGAAGCGCTCCGCTTCGTTGAGTGGTTCGGCTCTGCCCAGATCCAGGGCGAATGGGCTGAGAAGTTTGGCACCATGCCCGCCAACGAAATCGCTGCGGAAAAGGCTGATCCCTTCCAGCGCGAGCTGTGCTCCATCCCCGCTCAGAACATCGATTGGGCGCTGGTTGCCAAGAACATTGACGCCTGGTGCGAAAAGATCACGCTGGAATACCTGCCGTAAGATAAAAGAACGGGTTATTCCTGGGGCAAGGGCTTGCTATGCCCTTGCCCCGTTTTACATTTGAGACGATAAGTGGGGAAGATCGCTATGATTAATTTGACGGGAATCGAAGTAAAGTTCGGCGATTTTACGGCGCTGAAGGACATCAATATTCACGTCCAGGAGGGACAGTTTTATACTTTCTTAGGCCCCTCCGGATGCGGAAAAACCACCACGCTGCGCACCATCACCGGCTTCATCAAGCCCACCCAGGGCCGCGTGGTCGTTAAGGGCAAGGATATCACCGACATGCCGGTGGAAAAACGCAATATCGGTATGGTGTTCCAGAATTATGCCCTGTTCCCGACGATGAGCGTTTATGAAAATATCGCCTTCGGCCTGCGCGTAAACAAGGTGAATAAAACCGATATCGACCGCCGCGTCCGCGAAATGGGCAAAAAGGTGGAGCTGAGCGACAAGCAACTGATGCGCAAGGTGGCCGAGCTTTCGGGCGGCCAGCAGCAGCGCGTCGCCATCGCCCGTGCGCTGGTTAACAACCCGGCGATCATCTGCCTGGATGAGCCGCTGAGCAACCTGGACGCCAAGCTGCGCGTTCAGCTGCGCGGCGAGCTGAAGGAAATGCAGAAGAATTTCGGCATCACCACCGTTTACGTCACGCACGATCAGGAGGAAGCGCTGACGCTGTCTGACTGCATTGCGGTGTTTAATAACGGCGTGATCGAGCAGATCGGCGCGCCCAACGAAATCTACAACCACTCCAAGACCGAGTTTGTCTGCAATTTCATTGGCGATATCAACAAGGTGCAGCCGCAGCTGCTGAGCGAAATTGCCGCCCAGACCGGCGCGGCGCTCGACCCTAAGAAGGCCTCCTATGTGCGCCTGGAGCGCGTGCACGTCAATATGCCGGCAGCCTCTGGCTTCGCCTCGTTTAAGGCCAAGGTGGTCAGCCGCGAATACTATGGGCTTTACATCAAGTACACCCTTTCGCTGTGCGGCCAGACGGTAAAGTCGATTGAAAAGAACGACGGCACCAAGTATTTTGAGACGGGCGAAGAGGTAAGCGTTTTCATCAAGCCGGACGACCTGATGGTGTATTGAGGAGGCGCGTCTATGACAATCAATATGAGGCGCAAGAAAATCAGAATCACACCAGGCAAGGCGCTGATGCTTCTGTTTTTCGCCTGGTTTATTCTGGCCTGCCTGGTTTTGCCAAACCTGAATTTGCTTATGGCGATAACACAGATCATTGCCATACCAGTTTGCCGCAGGGAAATGTGACCGGCAAAGCCGTCTGCCTACGGTGCGGAAAGCCCGTCGCTCAGATTCCCGGCAGAAGAAAGCGGCTCTTCTGCTCAGATGCGTGTCGGATGGGATACTGGCGAAATCTGGCCAGGCCGGTGGGCGGGATTCGCCGCTGCGCCGGATGCGGAAAGGTGCTGCTGGGGCACGACCGAACCCGCAAATACTGCCGTCATGCCTGTTATATTGCGCATCGCTTTGGTACTGCGCAGAAAGAAGCGAAAGATCATCTATGAGCGTTACGCCTAATAAATCCACATCGAAAACTGCTGGAGTTCAGAAAGATCAGCCCATGCTGACCCACGATCAGTTCCAGCGTGACCTGTCCTATCGTGCGGCGCTTTCCGTCGCGCGGCGATTGCTGGAAAACAAATTGATCACTCAAAAGGAATTTGTGAGAATCGATGCAGTTCTGCGCCGAAAATTCTCTCCCGTATGGGGAGGATTGTATCCAGATAACGGTTGATTCTTTCCCTGAAAAGAGGGATATATGGTCGCGGGAGGTGGAAAACCATCATGGAACAAGCAAAGAAAAAGATTATCCGCAAGGTGAAGCCTGCCGCAGCCATGCCCCGTCTGGAGCGCGTTGCGGCCTACTGCCGGGTGTCCTCCGGAAAGGATGCGATGCTGCACTCGCTGTCCACCCAGGTCAGCCGTTACAGCGAGTTCATTCAGTGTCATCCCGGCTGGGCGTATGCGGGGGTGTACGCAGACGAAGCGCTGACCGGGACGAAGGACGATCGCCCGGAGTTTCAGCGGCTGCTGGCGGACTGCCGGGCGGGAAAGATCGACCGAGTGCTCACCAAGTCCGTCAGCCGCTTCGCCCGTAACACGGTTACGCTGCTGGAAACGGTGCGTGAACTGAAGGAACTGGGGGTAGCGGTTTATTTTGAGGAGCAGAACATAGACAGTCTGAGCGGGGACGGCGAGCTGATGCTGACCATCCTCGCTTCTTTTGCGCAGGAGGAGAGCAAAAGCGTGTCGGACAACTGCAAATGGCGCATTCGCAAAGATTTCTCAGAGGGAAAGCCCATGAATTTGCCGCTGCTTTACGGCTATCGCAGGGAAAAGGGACGCATCGTTATTGACGAGCGGGAGGCTGAGATCGTTCGCTTCCATCTTCCGATCCTGCCTGAACGGCATGGGAAAGGGGCGAATCACGGAGGAGCTGCGCGAACAGGGCGTTCCCTGCCGGCTGGGCGGCGAATGGCAGACTGAAACTGTGGGCGGTATCCTGAAGAACGAGAAATATACGGGCGACGCGCTGCTGTAGAAAACTTACATTGAAAATCACCTGACGAAGCGGAAATGTTTCAATCGTGGCGAGTTGCCTCAGTACTACGCCGAAAGCACCCATCCGGCAATCATTGACCATGAGATGTATGAAAAAGTGCAGGTACTAATTGCGGAGCGCCGGGAGAAAACCAACGTGCAAAAGGACGTGACAGCCAGATACCCATTCAGCGGCCTGATTGTGTGTGGCTGCGGTGCGCACTACCATCGCCGAACGAACCCGACCCGCATCACCTGGCAGTGCGTGACCTACCTGCGCCGGGGGAAAAAGCATTGCGCCGCCAAGCAGATTCCTGAAGAGACGCTGCGATCACTCACATGGGAGGCACTGGGCGTGCCTGAAATCACGGAAGAAAATATTCGCGCTTTGGCGGAAATTCAGATTCCCTGTCCCAATCACATCCTGTTTGTTTTCAAGGACGGTCATGAAACAGAGCGTGTCTGGCAGGATCGCTCCCGCGCTGAGAGCTGGACGGATGAGATGCGGGAAAAAGCCCGTGCACAGATGAAACGGAGGCCCGGACATGCGTGAGATGACAATGAATCAAGCGGCAAGCGACCTTGTGAGAATCAGTCCCAATGGTACAAAGGTGCGCACCATCCCTGCCACCGTCCAGCGGTTTGCGCCGTCCGTGCCCTTGCGCACCAGACTGCGCGTGGCGGCTTATGCCCGGGTCAGCACCGATGAGGAAGAGCAGCTTTCCTCCTACGAAGCGCAGGTGGACTATTACACGCGCTACATTCAGTCGAATCCAGAATGGTCGTTCGTTGAGGTTTATGCGGAAATGTAAACTCCAACTTTGATACAAACCGGATCCATATACCGGGCAACAGAAGCCTGAAAAATCCCAGAAATAAAGGTCTTTCGCCATTCTGCCATATTGCCAGGCAGCTCTGCGAAAGCCCTTTTTCGTTTATGGCGGGGTTCATCCTTCATGCGAGCGACCTACCAGCTTACCCTCCCCAATCGTTGAAAGGTGAAATAATTGAAAGGTGTGGCAAATCGTTAAAAAGTGTAGGGAATCGTTAAAAGGTGGGGGCAAATAAATAAAAGGTGCAGGGAAATCGTTAAACGGTGGTCAGAGCAACAGAAAAGAACAGTATTGCCATCGAGTTATCCTGCCGGGAAATGGCCGGACAAAGTTGTCATTAGCGCTGAACCTGTCTCATAATCGTCGGGGCAAAATGACGGAAAAAGAGCGACGCAGCAAACATCGCTCCCGGCCAACTCCATAAGGCGCTCAGATCCATTAGCGCGGCACTTTGACAACACAGGTCGGCGATTTGCCGACATCACAAATTGGCGCTAAAATTAGCTGGAAATACTCTGTATGGCGAATCGAGCACCGTCAGGAGCCGTCAGCTTTTTCGCCCACGTGTTCATGCTCATCAATCTGCTCCTTCCTGATGCAGACATAGGTAATTATATATCTAACTGTATACTAAAAGAACACCCCCACTTTCGACGGCTAATAGAAAAAAGCCCTTCTATTGATGCTTTTGAAATATCCTCTGCGCAAAACAAAACATCCGATTCTCCCTGTGATTGGGTCAGGAGAGTCGGATGTTTGCGTTGGCTATATGACCAATCAGATGTTAAGGAAACAAAATCCAGAGCGGTATGGGGTGTCTGCGCATGTATACGAAGCCGCTCTCGGGTTCTTGGGTTTCCGCACGGCAGCCATGATTAACGCGCATTTCCCTGCAGGACGCCAATCAGAACCACTGCGATAAAGAGGGTGACCAGCAGGCAGATTATCAGATCCAGCACCCACAGCGGCATGCGCAGCCGCTCGTAAATGCGCTCCTTCCAGTTCTGCGGGCCAGGAGGCGTGCTCTCGCCATCATTCTTGGATATCGTCATGGGTTCGCGTGTTTCCGGCATCAGGCTCCCTCCCTTTCATGCGGCCTGCATGGCTTACTTGCGGGCCAGATACTTGCGCAGATCCAGCGCGACGGCCACGATGATGACCAGACCCTGCGCGATGTAGGTATAGCTGGATTCCACGCCCATGAACTGCAGCGCAATCTTGAGGATCTCAAACACCAGCACGCCCACCAGGATGCCGCTGATCTTGCCCACGCCGCCGTTGACGGATACGCCGCCGATGGTACAGCCGGCGATGGCCTCCAGCTCGTAGCTCTGCGCCGTGTTGACCGACGCGCCGCCCGACTTGGCCACCATGAGGAAGCCGGTCAGGCCGTAGAGGATGGCGGCCAGCATGTAGATCTTGATCTTCATACGGGAGGTGTTGATGCCCGCCACCTCGGCTGCCGTGCGCGCGTGGATATCCTGCCCGCGCCGGAAAGC